>Ga0209698_10007818_pt1 | contig 11144 bp, 10 predicted proteins | sample LitLauG_LLR_2012_FD_187203 | JGI IMG/M metagenome (GOLD analysis project Ga0209698, IMG submission 187203) | Freshwater sediment microbial communities from Pennsylvania, USA - Little Laurel Run_MetaG_LLR_2012 (SPAdes) (version 2) | ecosystem: Environmental > Aquatic > Freshwater > Creek >... | reverse complement strand
GGAAGGCGCGGTAGCCGATCATCCCACATACGCACCGTGCCCACCGGCGCGCCGGTGGGCACGGTGCGTATGTGGGATGATCGGCTACCGCGCCTTCCTGAACGCCTCGCTGTATCGAGCCACGGTTTCGACATCGGAAAGGCGATCGAATTGGCGCAGACCTTGGAGAGGCTTCCAAGAACGCTACGCATTTACGGAATCGAGGGCCGCCAGTTTGAGCGCGGGGCGAAAATTTCCTCTGAAGTTGGGCGAGCAATAGAGACGCTGGCGCGCCAGATTGCTGCCGAAACCTTGACTCACCCAAAAATCTAGATTGCTGGGCTGGTCCGCGCCACTCGAGGAACCAGAATCAAGGCGAGGGCATAAAGGAAGATTGAGATCGCGATCGATCCGGAATGGCCGTGGGGTAAATCATCAAAAAGCAGTTTGGCGGTGACAAATACCAGGATGCCGTAAGCGGTCCAGACCAGTTCGATACGCCGCCATCGCGCGCCACTGAAGGCTAGCGCCAGCGCCAGGATACAGGTAATGAGCGTGCGGATGACCGCGACATGGGATGCGCTGGGAGTCATGCCGATGCCGGCCAACCATACCAGGCACGAAACAAGGAATGTGGCGACCGCGCTAACGGCCAAGACAGCCGACAGGAGCCGAAGTAGCCGCTCGTTCCAGCGCCCGCGTTCCAATCGTCCGTCTTCGAGTCGGGGGACCAGGGCGTAGCAGAGAAGCGCGATCACGGCCACGACCCAGACCATCCCGCCCGGGGAGGTGGGAAAGCTTCCCGCCAGGGCTCGACCCGCATACTGCAACAGGCCGGACGCGAATGCAGCCGCCGTCAGATACACCAGGCCGTGGAACTCGGGCGTCATGCGAGCCACACGCACACCCACCAGCGTGGCTACGACCGAGGCCACGCTCAGGAACAGCGCCACAAACAACGGCGGAAGAATCAGTAATGTGCCTGCCAGCGCGAGGGCAACGCTCCAGGTCGCATACACATGGTAGTTGCGCTGTTCTTCGAGACGGTCGAACCAGACAAACGCCGCCGTATAGCACACGGCCGAGAGTAACCAGCAGGCAATGCCCAACCCGATGTGACCTGCGCCAGAAGTGAACCAAAGCCAACTCAGGGCGGCCAGCAGGAACGCGGCCGCTGCCTGAATGATTTCGAAGACGGTCATACGATGGCGAAGCCATATCGTTCGCGAAGCAAGGCCCACTCCATAAATCACGAACAAAAGAGACGGAAGTAAGAGCAGAGTCGGCGTCGAGACGGCCACATACCCAGAACGGGAACTTTCGGGGAGTGAGTGGACATAGATGAGAATCAGGACCGCGAAGTCGGCAGCGGGCGCGATCAAACATCGTAGAGCAAGCCAGCGATTGCCACACGCTGCCGCCTCCCCGGCAGCGGCCATCACAAGAAGAGCCGAAATGTAAGGCACAAGATCATGCGACACGATTAACAAGGCAAGTGCAGTAAACGCCGCGGCAACCTCAGCCGCCCAGACTACGGGCACGAGATTGCGCTCCCACGCCAGGGCACACGCCCAGACCACAAACACGCACAATAACCCGGCCGTCACCGAGGCTGACAAGAAATGGAAGCGTAGCGTAAGTTCCGCCAACATAGGCGCCAGAATCAAGGCGGCTGTGATCGCGCTTGCAGCACTGGCGAAGCTCTGGGTCGCCCGAGCCGCCCACACCAACCATGTTCCTGCATAGGCGAGTGCCAGCACCACCACCGCCAACTTCGGAAATGAGCCGGATTCGGCCACGGCGCGCAACACATACGCCCCGGCAATTCCAAGCATGGCTTTGCCGATAACGGGAAAGACCCCACCGGCGGTGGGAAGCGCCAATTCTTCTGTCGCAGCTGCTGGTCGCGCGGGAATTGCCGTTGGCACGCGGAAGGGCGGCGGGGATAAATGATCGAGGGCAGAGACCCGGCGCTCCAGGTTCTCGAGACGTGCATCGAGCCGCGCTAGAGCGTCGAGAAGATCGTCCATAATCTCCACCCGCTTCGAGGCTGGCAACGGCGACTGCTGTTCGAACTTAGTGCGCCGGCGTGGCGTCGGCAACGGAATCCGAGTTTCTCTCCGGCCAAGGTGGCAGGAGCTTCACCAGCACCCACAGGATCACGAGCGGTAAAACGGTGAGCACGATCGCCGTCAGTAAGCCTTCCCGTGCGACCAGGCCCATCTTGTACGTCGTGTATCCCAGAAAACTTTTCGAGAACAGTTGTCCACCAATCACCACATTCCAGCGCATGGCGAAGATGCCGATCATGGTTAAGCACCCCGCCACGACATAGATGCGTTTGCGCGCGATCTCCGTGAGTCTCAAAACCTGGGTTGCGCCCAGCAACACGAGCGGCGTGACCGTCCCGAGCATGATTTGCACCACGATATGCGACATGTAGAGCTTGGTGTGAACCATGAAGTCGAGACTGCGGAACGACTCGTCGGATTCATAGATGCGGTGGATCAGGTCGAGCATCTCAAGACTGAAATCAATGATGAAGATATAAAACAGGTAGCGCGCGATCGTATCGACACAGCGCATATCAATGACTTCTTTACGGAACCGGGTGAGCAACATGTACAACAACATCACCGCCGCGATGCCCGACACCATCGCGGAAAAAATAAATACGACCGGCATCAGCGGCGTCGACCACCAGGGATTGGCCTTGATCGAGCCGAAGATGAACCCCACATAGCCGTGCAGCAGGAACGCAGAAGGAATTCCGATCAGCGTAATGATCCAGCCGACCTTATCGTCAATTCGGAGCGCATTCTCGCTGATGTTGCTGGAACCCAACGTCATCGCACGATAAATCAGCCGCTTGAAGCCGCTTGTGGAGTGGGACAGGACGACGATATCGCGGCGATAGTCGAGCCAGATTTCCAGCACCAGCACCGCCATCAGGTACCAGAGATAGACAAATCCGAACATGGCCATGGCCGAGGTGCGGTGCGGCGTGAGATACATCTCAAGGGAGCGTTCCGGGTGACCGAGGTGAAGTTGCAGCGGGAGAGGCGCAATCAGCAAGAACGACAGTGCGGTCAACAGGGCTAGGCGGTAAGTGGGCTTCACCGCCTCCACGTTGAAGACACGCTCCAGCGAAGCGAGAATGAACGCGCCGGCAACCAAGCCGGTAAGGAACGGATACAGGACGATGAGCACGCTCCATTGCAACTCGACTTCGTTGGGATACATGAAGCCTTCAACGCCCGGCATCGATCATCCTTCTTAGGCTGAGATTTTTCATCGCACGGAACCATCCAGATCGTTGTAAAAAACCTTGGCCTGAGTGGCCATGTAAGGCTTCAGCACTTGCACATTGTGAGTCTTCAGGAACTCATGGATCGGATCGTTGGGATTCTTGAGGTCGGCTAACTGGCGCGCTCCGGTCGGACAACTCTCGCAACACGCGGTGGTGAGCCCCTTGGTGATGCGGTGATAGCAGAGTGTACACTTCTCGGCGGTCTCGGTCTTCGGGTTGATGAAGCGGCAGCCGTATGGACAAGCCTGTACACAGTAACGGCAACCAAGGCAGTACTGCTTGTCGACCATGACGACCCCGTCGGGGCTCACGAAGGTCGCGCCTACGGGGCACACCTGCGTGCAAGGAGATTCCGCACAATGGTTGCACAGTTTGGGAACGAAGAAATTCTTGCCCGAAGAATCTTTGGCCGCCGGGAAGCCGTGCTTGCCGCCGTCGGGAGAATCGACCTGCGGGGTCTCAATGTCGTAGTCGGATACGTGATAGCGTTCTACCCAAGTGCGGAAGTATCCGTCGGGAACGTCGTTTTCCGCTTGGCATGCGCGCACACAATTCCCGCAACCGATACACTTCGGCAGGTCGATCAACATTCCCCACCAGTGTTCGCTCAGTTTGTAATTCGGGGCGACTTCTGGAGTGCCCGCCAGAATGTATTTCCATGCGACGCCCGCAGCGGGCAACAATAGCAGGAGGTGACGGCGGGTGAGGTTCATTTCGCACCTGCCGCGCTGCTGACCGCATTGATAGCCGGACTATGGGGCTGGTGGCAGGTATCGCAGGGGAGACCGCTCGAGTGGTCGGCGGAAACAACTTGCGGAAAGCCCTTGGGCTTCGCCGCATTCGCCTCATGGCAGCGGACGCACAATATCGCCGTTTCCAGCTTCTCGGGAGTCACGGACGCAGGATCATCCGCGTGCCCGGCTAAGGCTCCATGGCACGCTTCGCAATTTACATGGGCGTGTTTGCCATCTTTTTTCTTTTCGAGGACGTCGGCATGACACGTTTCGCAGGTCCCGTGGCCGGCGAAGTTTATTGGCCGGGCGGCGATCTCCGACAACGCATTGCCGCGATAGTGCCCGTACTGTCCGAAACTTTTTGGAACCAGAAACGAGCGGAGGACCAGGAAGAGCAGGATGCCCAAGGCGAACACTCCCGCCAATCGAAAAAGATGTCCCGCATCCCGGAATGCATTCATGGCATGTTGTGCAGAAAGACCACTGCACCAAGGCTTCCGCCGCCGTATCCGGCGGATTGAAGCCGACCCTTCTTAGATAAGCGATAGGTGTCTCAGAGGGATGTGCGCCATGTCACGGTCTGCATGTACCGGGCTCACATGTGCCTGTGACATGACGGCATTGTCCAGCCAAGGTTCATCTCCGCCGGCTGAGCTCTATGGCCTATCGCTTCAGTAAGCAGTACATCGTGAAACTCAACAGGATGATCATCAGCGATGTGGTTACCAGAATCGTCATAAGCATCACAATTCCTCCACGCCGAGTAGCGGACTTCGTATCAACTTCTTAGGTTCAGGATTTGTTTGCCTGGTCCCGAAATACACTGGCGAATGTCGTTCGCGGTAGCAGGCATTTTTGAGCCACATGAACATTTGGCGACTTTCGCTTTAGAATAAGCACGGAAATGTCCGGGAAAGCTATCTTTCCCCAAGCAAGAAACCAACCATTGCCACGGTCATCCCAATGACCAGGAACCAAACGATCAGCGGGGCCAACCAGTCCCCGGCAACGGACAGTCGATCTTTGGACGGGCTTTTCCTATGGAGGGCTGGCTGGCCGACAGCCCCGGCGCTCGACAGGGGCTTTTCATTGCCAGAATGGACGGCAGAGAGGAAGAGATTCGTCCAGTGCTGAAAATCAGGCCGCGGCGGGAGAAACCCTCGCCCAACCATTCCCGCGATGGGATAACTCTTCGTCCTCACGAGGTAGGCATAGGAGGACAGACTAGCCACGGAGGAGACCAGGAACAGGAGCCTCTGGATGACCGTGTATTCGCTCATTGCTGCATCCTCCGGTGGTTCGCGTCATGAAGGTGACATGAAACCGGTCGATCCGGCAGCGGCTATGGAAGGGTATGAAAAGAAGTAAGAACGCCGCCGGACTCGAAGCATCCAGTTGGTACTTATCCCACGCGAGATCACCGGCCTTCAGTGACGGCGATCACTCATATCTGTGACGATTGGCTCAGGCCGTTTCGGCAAACTCTGAGAAAATCGGCGGGCTTCTTGTCTCTAGACTTGGATGCGCCCTAGGTGCGCGTGGCGACGGCCATAACGAAATGTAGAGTTGTCGCACTACGAACCGACTCGCACCATGGGTGTACGATGAGGGGCCTTTCAATTATGGAAGCAAGGATTCCAATAAGGTCAATCCTGCGAGGTGCTTTGTGAAACGAGCCATTTTCATTGCCCTTATGCTGTCGTTGTTCTTTCTTGCCAACAGCTCTGCTCAAACGATCACCCTCGGATTCACGGTATCGAAGACGGGCGCTTTGAATGTAGACTCCCTGGAGCAATACCGGGGATTCGAACTCTGGCGCGACACAGTCAATGCAGCGGGCGGCATCAAGGCCGGCGGCAAGAGCTACAAGGTGCAGTTTGCCAGTTACGACGACGAATCCAATTCCAAGCGCGTCCAGCAGCTCTACACTCGCATGATTCTGGAGGACAAGGCCGACTTTCTCTTCAGCCCATACTCCTCGAGTTTGACGGCGACGGCGGCGGTGGTGACGGAGCAGAACGAAAAAATCATGCTGACCACCGGCGCGGCAGAAGAAAAAACCTACAAGCTGGGCAATCAGTATCTGTTCCAGATGTTCGCGCCCGCGCCGCAATACCTGGTTGGGGCGCTCGACGCATTGAAAGCCAAAGACCCGAAAGCGACTGTCGCATTCGTGTACGAGGATGCTTCCTTTTCGGTTGCGGTGGTGAACCCGGCCAAGGCCTATGCGCAGCAACTCGGGTTCAATGTCGTGTTCAGCGAAGCCTATGCTCCCAATACCACGGACTTCAGCGCGATTATCGATAAAGTGATCGCCTCCAAGGCCACAGCGCTGCTAGGAGGCGGCCACTATGCCGACGGGTCCACACTGGCACGGCAGCTCTACGGCCACAAAGTACCGCTGAAGATGATCACCCTGCTGGTAGCGCCGGATAGCCCGCAGTGGGCCGAACTTGGCGACGCGGCGCTGGGCGTGATCGTGCCGTCGCAATGGGAACCACAATCGACCTTCAAGGCACAATACGGTCCAAGCGGTGCCGACTTTGGGAAGGCGTACACCGCCAAGTACAACACTCCGCCGAGTTATGAATCAGCTGGGGGCTACGCTTCCGGATTGGTGCTGCAACGCGCAATCGAACAGGCGGGAAGTATCGAGACGGCAAAAGTGGCGCAGGCGCTGAATGCCACCGACATCACCACGTTCTACGGCCGCACGAAGTTTTCGACGCAGGCCAGCGAGCACGGACTGCAGGTCGGCCACGCCATTTTTCTGGCGCAGTGGCAAAAGGACAAGTCCGGCAAGCCGGTAAAGCAGGTCGTATGGCCGGCGGCGGGCAAGAGCGCTGATTTGGTTTACCCGATCCACTGAGTGGCTCACGCTTGCGCGTCGATGGTCGTTTGTCGTAGTCGTTCGCGATCTCCAAGAGTTGCGGCTCGACGCCGGTTGCCAACGACTGAGGATTCACGACTAACGACCAACGACTGGCGACCACCGGCCGTCAGCCGGGCGCTCAACGACGAACGAGGGAAAACATGTCTGGCATCCTCGCCTCCATGATTGATGGTCTGCTGATTGGCTCCGTCTATGGACTGGCCGCCATGGGACTAAGCCTGATCTGGGGAGTCATGGACGTCATCAACCTGACCCATGGGTCCATGATCGCGCTCGGCATGTTCGGAATGTACATGTTGTTTCATGCCCTCGCCGTGAACGCGTACATTTTGTTGGTGCCGGCGATCATTGGGGGATTGATTCTCGGCACGATCGTCTACTGGCTGTCGGTGAACTGGGTAATCGACCGCCCGATATTAATGAGCCTGCTCTCTACTTTCGCCGTCAACATGATGGTGATCGGTATCGGCACCGCCATCTGGAGCACCAGCCCTTACAACGTGAATTTCAGCCTTCCGGGAATCACGGTGGGGGCCTACACCTTTACCGGAAACCATATGGCGGCGGCCGTCTCCGCCTTCGTGATCGCACTGCTGCTGCAATTCTTTCTCTATCGAACGCGGGCCGGCAAAGCCATCCGCGCGGTGGCCGACAACCGCGATGCCGCGGAGTTGATGGGGATTTCATCGACGCGCGTGTTGATGGTTGCATTTGCCATTGGAATCGCGCTGGCGGTCGCTTCGGGAGCACTGGTCTCAACGCTGTTTCCATTTACGATCCTTTCGGGCTCCACCTACCAACTGAAGAGTTTTGTAGTGACGGTTCTCGCGGGGCTTGGCAAGCCGTTCGGAGCGCTGCTGGCAGGCGTGCTGCTGGGATTGCTGGAAGGAGCGGTCTCGCCATTCATTGCCGTCAGCTGGATTCCACTGATCGAATTCGGCTTGTTTGTTGTGGTGTTGATCGTCTTCCCGCGCGGCATTTTCGGAAGGGCCACGGCATGATCCTGCGTCGGCCATTGTTCTGGCTGATCCTGGTGCTGGCCGCGCTCTTTGTGTGGCTTCCGCTGCGCAGCAATAATGTTGCTCTACGCGAAGATCTCATTCTGGTGGCGGTGGCCATCATCCTGACCAGCAACCTGAACCTGATGATCGGCTACACCGGCTACGTAAACTTTGGCCACATCGTGTTTTACGGTCTTGGGGGCTATGTGGGGGTGTATCTGATGACGGTGCGAAGTTGGCACCTGATCCCTGCCGCGCTCACTTCGGGGGTAGTAGTCAGCCTGCTCGCGCTGCTGTTCGGACTCGGCATTCTCCGCCTTCGCGGCGCTTACTTTGCACTTGCCACGATCGGCGTACTGGTTGCGGTGCAGGCCTTCGTCTCCAATTTCGAATCGTGGGGCAGATCGACCGGCATGTACGTTTCGTTCGAGTCGTATGCGCCGCTGGGTGGGCCCAAGCATGCACTCTGGACCACCTATTACCTCATCATTGCGATTATGGCGTTGTCGCTGCTTCTGAGCCTGGGTATTAAGCTGTCCAAGTTTGGTTTAGGACTATTCGCCATCCGCGAAGATGAAGACGCCGCGATCGTCCTGGGTGTGAACGCGACGGTTTTCAAGGCAATCATCTACAGCGTGTCCGCGTTCTTGCCCGCCGTGGCGGGCTCGCTGATGTTTTTCAAGAACGGCATGATCGATCCTTCGATCGCCTTCGAGTACATGCTCTCGCTGGAAGGTATCGTGATGCTGATGCTTGGCGGGCAGGGAACCGTGGCGGGTGCGGCGCTCGGCGCTGGACTCTATGAACGGCTTCGCTCTTATCTGCTGACCTCTCCCAGGCTGTCCGAGTTTCACCTGGTGATCGCCGGTGCGTTGCTGTTGCTGGTGGTGCGGTTTGCGCCGGGCGGCGTGATCGGCTGGCTCTACCGCTTGCTGCCGCGCTCGCATGAGGTGATCGAATGACCGCCTTGCTGGAAGTGCGTGGTGTCACCAAACATTTCGGCGGGCTTCTAGCCGTAGCCGATGTGAGCTTCACCCTGAACGAAGGCGAGATCTTGGGCCTGATTGGGCCGAACGGCGCGGGGAAAACTACGCTGTTCAATCTGGTGAATGGAGTCTATAAATCCGACACGGGAACGATCACCTTTGCCGGCAAGGACATCACCGGACGCTCGCCCGATCAAGTCGTCCATCTCGGACTGGCCCGCACCCACCAGATTGTGCGTCCGTTGAACAACATGAGCCTGTTGGAGAACGTCACCGTGGGGGCCTGCTTTGGCCGGGACTACCAGTCCATTCGCCCAGCACGGGTAACCGCGCTGGACGTGCTGAAGCGAGTCGGCCTGGCGGATCGCGCGAATTCGCCCGCGAGCTCTCTAACCCTGGCGGGAAAGAAACGGCTCGAAGTCGCGCGGGCGCTGGCGGCGAAGCCCAAACTGCTGCTGCTGGACGAGGTTCTGGCCGGACTGAATCCCACTGAGATCGCGCTCATGATCAGCCTCGTGCGGAGCATTCGCGACAGCGGTGTGTCGGTGTTCATGATCGAGCACGTAATGCAGGCCATCATGAATCTCTCCGATCGCATCGTGGTGCTGAACCTCGGACGCAAAATTGCCGAGGCTCCTCCGGCAGAGGTGGTGAAGAATTCCGATGTAGTCGAGGCGTACCTCGGATTTCCAGACATTGTCGACAAGTTGCGAGGGGCGCAACCGCAATGACAACGACAACGAAAACGACGGAAGTTGTCCTGGAACTCGCTAATCTCGAATCCGGCTACGGCGAAGTTCAGGTGCTTTGGGGAATATCACTGCAAGCGCGTGCTGGGCAATTGACGACGATCATTGGCGCAAACGGCGCAGGCAAGACCACGACGCTGCGCACGGCGATGGGTAGCCTGCGTCCCTGGAAAGGGCGCGTTCTGTTGAAGGGCGAAGATGTGAGCAAACTTCCTCCTCATGCCAAGGCGGCACGGGGCATGGTGCTGGTGCCGGAGGGACGGCAGCTTTTTCCGGATATGTCGGTGGAGGAGAACCTGGAGATGGGCGCATACTCGCAGCGCGCCCGGTCGCGGGAAAAGGAAAACCTGGATCGCGTCTATCAAACGTTTCCGCGCCTGAAAGAGAGGCGCAAACAGAAGTCATCCACTCTGTCGGGCGGCGAGCAGCAGATGGTGGCTATGGGCCGAGGGCTCATGCAGGAGCCGGTCGTCCTGATGATCGACGAGCTTTCGCTTGGTCTGGCGCCGGTGCTGGCGCAGCAACTTTTTCTGACTTTGAAGACGCTCAAGGAGCAGGGAATTACCATCATCCTGGTGGAGCAGAATGTGCACCTGGCTCTCGCGGTGAGCGATTACACCTACGTCCTCGCCGAGGGCCGCGTGCCCATCGAAGGCGAATCCCAAAAAGTTGCAGGCATGGACGAAGTCCGACGCGCCTATCTTGGGTTGTAGCTTAGAAGCTGGGGCTGGGACTAGATTGTCCCACCCTCTGGGTGTTCCAGTCCTGAAAGAAGGCTTGGCCTTGGAATCGTACTGGTGCCACCAGCGGTCAGAGCCTTTGGCGATTCTTCAGGGGATCAGGCCCGTGAAGACGTAGGCTTGCAGGAAGGCGATCAGCCCGATCACCGCCGCGCCCGCCACCGAATGCCACCACACCCACCGGAAGATTGGTCCCAGGGCATGGGTGCGCTCGTACGGATCGTCGTAGCAGGCGGCGCAGGCGACCATGATGGATTGGGGATCGATCATCTTCCCCATGACGCCCCCGGTGGAGTTGGTCGCGACGATGAGCGTTTCGTTCAAGTGGAGCTGTTGGGCGGTGATCCGCTGCAGGCTGCCAAACAAGGCGTTTGAGGCGGTGTCGGAACCGGTGAGAAACACCCCCAGCCAGCCCAGATAGGCCGCGAAAAAGGGATACATGAAACCAGCTCTGGTGAACGCCAGACCGAGCACCGCATCCGTCCCAGAGTAGCGGGTGAGGAAGCCGAGTCCCAGCACCTGCGCGATCACAAGGATTGGGATCACCAGGCGACGGGCGGTTCGCTCCACAGCCTCTTTCCACTGGGCGACGCTCAACCGCAGGACCAGGCCGGATAACAGGGCGGCTACGAACACGCCAGTCCCGGACGCCGACAGCCAGTTGATATTGAAGATAGCTCCCTCAGGCTTGGCGGTGGCTGCGACCACCGGTGGCATGCGCTGCACCAGGTTGTGGAGCGCCGGCATTTGCC
>Ga0209698_10007817_pt1 | contig 11145 bp, 7 predicted proteins | sample LitLauG_LLR_2012_FD_187203 | JGI IMG/M metagenome (GOLD analysis project Ga0209698, IMG submission 187203) | Freshwater sediment microbial communities from Pennsylvania, USA - Little Laurel Run_MetaG_LLR_2012 (SPAdes) (version 2) | ecosystem: Environmental > Aquatic > Freshwater > Creek >... | reverse complement strand
GCTCAGTGCCCTGACCTCGGGCCAGGTCGCCGCGCTCAATACCGCACCGCTCTCCAGCACCCAGCTGGGGGCCCTGGCCTCGACCGCCGTCGCCGGGCTGACCACCGCCGATATCGCGGCCCTGAGCACGACGCAGCTGGGCGGCCTGACGGCCAAGGATATCGTCGCCCTGAGCACGACCCAGATCGACGCCCTGACCAGCAGCCAGATCCCCGGCCTGACCACGGCCGAAATCGATGCGCTGACGACGAACCAGGTTTCCAACCTGACGACCAGCCAGGTGTCGGCGCTTTCGACCGCGCAGCTCGCAGTCTTGGCCTACGCCCAGGTTGCGGCGCTGACCTCGACCCAGCTCGGAGCGCTCAGCACGGCGCAGATCCAGGCGCTGCCGCTCTAAGAGCGGACCGGCGTAATAGCGGACCGGCGGGAAGCGCGAAAAGAATAGGGCGGCAAGAGTCGGCAGGACGCCGCGCCGCGGCGCCCTGCCGGCCGCGCAGGGCAACCCGCGCGCGCCGACCTGAGCTCGCCGACCGGCATACTGCAACCCGCGTACGTCAACCCGCGTACGTCAAGCCTTACGCGCCAAGGCGCGCATGGCAACCCGCACACACCAACCTACGCACGCCAACCTGCGCCCGCCCGCCAATGCGGCCCTGCCGCGGCTGGCGGGAATACGCGGCGCGCCGTTCGAGGGTGCCGGCGGCCTCAGCGGTCCAGCTCGGCGACCAGCCGCTTGAACTGCGCCTCGAGATGGCGCACCAGGCGGGGCGTGTCGAACAAGGCGCCGCCGCCTTCCTTTTGCTCGCGCAGGCGCTGCCCCAGCCTGCGGCATTCGCCCGGCGCCTGGGCCAGGGCCACGGCCTTGTCTTCGTACCGACCCAGGTCGTGCGTGATCAATTCGTCCAGGCCGGCGCAGGTCAGCAGCGACCCCGCCATGCGCGAAGCGAAGGTCGGGCCGGAGCAGGTCAGCACCGGCAACCCCATCCACAGGGCGTCGTTCGCGGTGGTTCCGGCGTTGAAGGGATAGGTGTCAAGGAAGAGATCGGCGACGGCAAAACGCGCCAGGTACAGCTCCGGAGCGACCCGCCCCGCGAAGAGCAGGCGCTCGGGCGCGAGGCCGGCCTGCGCCGCGGCCTGGCGCAAGTTGGCCTCGGCCCAGGGATTGTCGGCCAGCAGCCACAGCACGCTGTCCGGCACGCGGCGCAGGATATTCATCCAGACGGCAAAGACTTCCGGCGTGTACTTGTAGTTGTTGTTGAACGAACAAAAGACGAAGCGCCCTTCGGGCAGCCCGCAATCGGCCCGGGTCGGCGCGGCGGCCACGCGCCTCTTGCGATCGCTGACCTGGTAGACGTCGGGCAGGTAGAGCGGCCGCTCCGAGTAGTTCGTCGCCGCCTCGGGAGGAATCAGGAAGCGGTCGGCGATGACGTAATCGATGCAGGGCAATCCGGTCGTCGCCGGCAAGCCCAGGTAGGTCACCTGGATCGGCGCCGGACGATAGGCCAGCAGGCCGGCCCGCGCGCCCAGGGTCTGGCCATGCAGATCGACCAGGATGTCGATCTCGTCAGCGCGCATGCGGCGGGCCGCGGCTTCGTCCGACAGCCCATCGATACGCACGAAATGGTCCATCGCGCCGATGATCCGCTGGCGCAGGGCCGAGCCGTCTTCCCGCGTCCAGCAGTAGCCATAGACCTCGAACTGGCTGCGGTCGTGCAGCTCGAACAATTCAGCGGTCAGCATGGCGACCGGATGCAGGCAAAAATCCGACGACGCATAGGCCACCCGCAAACGCCGGTGGCCGTATGGCCGGCGCGGGCATAGCGAGGGCACGTCGCTCTTGACCTTCTCGCGGACGTAGCGCCGAGCCGCCGCCAGCTGGCGCTGCGGGTCGTCGGAGAGCGCGATCATCGCCAGCGCCGAGGTCGACTCGCGCAGCAGCGCCGCATCGACGCCGGCGACCGGCGCATATACCGGCCAGGCGCATTGCCTGGCACGCAGGAAGACCCAATGGTGCAGCACGTCGGGCTGATTCGGATCCAGCTCCAGGCTCAGGGCCAGCCAGCGCAGCGCCTCGGCCAGTTCGCGCCGTTCCTCCTGCAGCCGGCCCAGGCTGTTACACGCCAGCCGACGGATCGCTTGCTGCTCGGGCTGTCCCGCAGCGGCGTGGGCGACGACCCACTCCCACTCGGCGAGCGCGGCGTCGAATCGGCCGAGTTTCTCGTATACGCAGCCGAGATTGAAGCGCGGCGGGACGAATCCCGGGTCCAGCTCAATCGCGCGCTGGTATGCGCGCTGGGCGCCCTCGAGATCCCCGGCATTGGAGAGCACCGTACCCAGGTTGAACTGCACCAGGTGCGCCAGCGGCGTATCGTGCCGCGCCGCCCAGGTCTGGTAGAGCACGGCCGCCAGCGGCGACTGCCCTTCGACTTCGAGCCGGCAGGCGCCGGCGACCAGCCCGGGCAGGTCGAGCTGCCGGTTCCAGGCGCTCAGGACCAGCGCCGCAAAATCGCGCGAGCCATCAGGCATGGGCGCGGCCTTCGCGGCGCGCCGGCACCGGCGCGACATGCCGCAGCCCGATTCGAAGCACCCACATTTCACGCACCGTGTGCACCCCCGCGCCCTAGAGCACGCCCAGTCCGGAGAACGTCGCCAGCACCTCGTCGGCGAACCGTTCCTCCTCCTGCGCGACAGCGGCGCGGATGCCCCGGAACCTCGGTTCGTGGAACTGCGGATGCTCCATCATGTGCACGCAGAGGCCGGCGACGTGGACGACGTCGAATGGATCGACGCGATAGGTCTCGGCAACCGGGTAATCGTCGGCGCAGGCGCCGCTGCCGCAGTTGCCGATGACGATGTTCGTCCCCAGCAGCAGGGCCTCGCGCGCCATGCGGTCCTTGCCGGGAAACTTGCCCAGATCGATGAATACCCGCGCGTCTTCGAGCGCCCGGCAGACCTCGCTCTTGCTCATGTCGACCACCCGAACAATTTGCGCGTCGGGGGCCCGCTCGAGGATGGCGCGGCACAGCAGATCGAGATTGATCGCGACCTTGTGGCTGGCGCTGATCGCGATCGAGCGCGGACGCTCGGCAAGGGGTCGCAGGGGCGACTCGGGCCGGGCGATGGTGTAGTCCGACAGGTAGGTTCCGCGCAAGCCCAGTGCGCCGATGAAGCGGTCGGCGTAGGCGCTTTGCACGGCATGGCGGACAAAGCCCATGCGCAGCACGTTGGCGTTGACCTCCGAGAGCGCCCGGAACGCGTTGTCGACGCTGAGCCACCAGACCAGCACGCGTTGCGAGACGAAGAGCGGCAGCATCCAGACGTGGACTTCCGGGACGACGAACAGGTAGCGCTCGCCCGGCTCGTAGCTCTCGAAGGGCTTGGTCAGGTAGTGGCGGTAATCCTCGATCGTGTTCTCGCGTTGCGGCACGTCCAGCCGTATGCTCGACAGGTTCTTCCCCGAGCGGACGAATTCGTGCAGCCAGATGATGTCCGCTTCGGCCAGCGGCCAGAGCCGGGCGTCGAAGCCCTGGCGGATCAGCATGTCCGAGAGCTGGTAGACCGCCTCCGGCCCGCCGGTGCGAAAGCCGTACGGGCAAAGCAGGACGATCTTCATGCGGCCCCCGCCAGCGCGGCGGCCGCGGGCCGATGCCCCGCCGGCCGCGGCTTGCCCAGCCGGCCGGCCACGCCCTTGGCGACGTGCAGCGCGGACGCCACGACCTGGTCCATGTTGCTGTAGCGGTACTGCGCCAGGCGCCCGACGAAGCTCACGTCGGCGACGGCGTCGGCGGCCGCGCGGTAGCGCTGGTAGAGCGCATCGTGCTCGGCACACGGGATGGGGTAATAGGGCTCGCCGGTCGCCGACGGATATTCGCGAACCAGCGACGAACCCGGATGAACCTGGCCGGTGAGTTGCTTGAACTCGGTGACCCGCGTGTAGGCGTGCTCGCAGGGATAATTCACGACCGCCGCCGGCTGGACATGCGGGCGGTCGGCACCGGTCGCCACGTGGAAGTGCTCGAAGCGCAGGCTGCGGTAGGCCAGGGCGCCGAAGCGGCACGAGAAGAATTCGTCGATCGGCCCGGTGTACACGGTATGGCGAACGCCGCGCGCCGCCGCCCCCTCGTAGCGGCAGCCCAGGCGAAGCTCGATGCCCGGGTGGGCCAGCATGCGCTCGAAGAGACGGGCGTAGCCGTCCGCCGGCATGCACTGGTGGCGGTCGGTGAAATAGCGGTCATCGTCATTGCTGCGAACGGGGATGCGCGCGGCGACGCCGGCGGCCAAATCGCACAGGTCGCGGCCCCACTGCTTCTTCGTGTAGCCGCTGAAGAACAGATCGCACAGCCGGCGGCCGACCGAATCGAGCACCACGTCCTCGCTGGTACGGATCGGCCGGCGCGGTTCGCGGATCGATTCGAGAAAGGCCGCCACCTCGGATTGCGCCAGTTGCAGGCCGTAGACCCGGTTGATGGTCGTGCGATTGATCGGGATCGGGTAGTACTCCCCCTGCACGCACGCCAGCACGCGGTGCTCGTAGGGCCGCCATGACGTGAACCGGCCCAACCAGGAGAGCACGGCATCGCTGTTGGTGTGGAAGATGTGCGGCCCGTAGGGGTGGATACGGATGCCGTGCTCGTCGAGCCGATCCCAGGCGTTGCCGCCGACGTGCGGGCGCTGCTCGATCAGTCGAACCGCGTATCCGGCGTCGGCGAGTTCGCGAGCACACACCGCGCCGGCAAACCCGGCGCCCACGACGAGCACATCCGGATCCGATTCCATGGCGTGCGTCCTTTCGAAGCGCGCCCTGCCGCGCGGCGGGTGCGCCGCGACAGGGCCGTTCGGACGAATCTATGCCGTCCCGGACGGCGGACTTCGCGCGAGATGCCGCGGCTGTCGCGTGCAATTTCACCTGCGCCGGTGATCGCGCAGCAGATCCTGCGAATGAAATTCGCCCGCCGTCTGGGGGGTGAATCGAAACGAAGAACTGGACCGCTTTCGGGTGGCAAGTGCGCCGGGGAAGCGATGGCGATGCTGCGGCCGCCTCCTGCGCCCGCTGGAACGTCCCGTGAGCGTCGGGAAGCCGCGACTTCCGGACCCATGCCCGCGACGCAGGAAAAGGATGGCCGCACGGCAGCCCTGGGCGACGTCTGCAGGGCATCGCGTCTCATTCGCGGCGATCGCCCCGCCGCCCGCGGCCGCCGATTACGCAGTCGTCGAACGCGAATGTCCGAATTCGCGGCGAAATTGCGTTTGTACGGCTAGGACATGCAACGAGATCCGAAAATACGGGGGAAATCATGCCTAGCAACCACGCGAACCGTCACAGGCCGGCCTGTGCCTGGCGCACGCGCGCGAAATTCCCGCCCTGCTTGCTCACCCTGTTGCTGCTGGCGACCGGCACCGGTGCGAACGAACCGCACGCGCCCACTGCGCCGGCCGAATCGCTCGCGCGGACCATCTCGCTCGCCGACCTGAAGCTGGACTCAGAAGCCGGCCAGCGCGCCGCGCAGGCCCGCATCGCTGCGACCGCGCGGATCCTGTGCCGGCGGATGCGCGACACGCGACGCATCGACGACCGGGAAGCGTATGGCGCGTGCCAGGCGGATGCCATCGCCGACGCCATGCGCAGGCTCGAACCGTTCGGGGGCGACCCGCTACGGCTGACGACGCGTCGCTGAGGCGCGGGAAACGGGTTCGGCATGGCCCGCAGGCCAAGGAGGCCCGCCGTTGACGCTTTCATCACGTTGAAAGAATTCTCGATTCCTGACAACGGATCGGCAGTTGCGGTCGCCGTTGCGGTACGCCGTTTGGCTTGTCTGCCCCGCACAGTATCTTGGTCGTTTGTCTCGCTTTTGCATCCCGTGCTCGATCCGATTGACAGCGACGCGTGGCCATCGGTATAAAACCGCAGACCCGCTCGTGGTCTTGAAGATGAGTTGTTGCCGTCTGTTTCCCCGCCGTTCCACTCTTTCAGGAGACGCACTTGAAAAAAGCCTGCGCAATTCTGCTCTTCGCTGCAACGGTTCCCACCGTCGCTTTCGCCGACAATGTCGGTGGCTGCGGTGCCGGCTCGAAGTTGTTCGACGGACAATCGGGCGTTGCGCCCCAGGTCCTGGCCGTCACCACGAACGGCAGCACGGGCAACCAGACCTTCGGCATCACCAGCGGCACGCTCGGTTGCACCGATGACGGCGTCGTCAAGTCGAATTGGAAGACGGCGATGTTCATCGACGGCAACAAGGAGCGCCTGGCCCGCGACATGTCCGTCGGCAGCGGCGAGGCGCTGGCTTCGCTGGCCCACCTGCTGGGCGTCGATGCCAAGGAACAGCCCGCATTCAATGAACTGGCGAAGGCCAACCTGTCCCGCATCTTCCCGAACGAGACGGTCAGTACCGACCAGGTCATCGTTGCACTGCGCCAGACGCTGGCTTCGGACGCGCGTTTCTCGCGCTACGCGGCCGCCATCTAAATCCGGGCCGCCGCCTGGCGAACATCGATTCGTGAAAGCGGCGCCGGAGGATCCACATTTCTGACGTGACGCACCCGGGATCGCGACTGATCCCGGGGTTCGCGTCGCTGGCGATGCTGGGGCTGCTGCAGCTTGGGCCGGCGCAAACGGCGCAGGCGCAGGCGGCCAGCCCGGAGCGTTCCGCCTATCTTGCCGAACTTGTCGATCGCTCACGCCACCTTGGCCTTGCCGGACGGCGCGAATGGCTCAAGCTTGGCCACTATGAACCGGACTTCCTTGGCGCAGGCTTCCACGGCCTCGTGATCAGCCCCGGTTTCTACAATGCGCCGGGCGGCAGGACCGATCCGCAGGCCGAGCTCGAGGCGACGCTGGCCCGCTTCGTCGTGGAAGACGCACCGGCCGTTGCCGCCGCGCCGCCGGCCGATGGCTCGGCCGCCCACGCCGACCCGGATCCGCAATGCCGCTTCATCGCGCGCTACGCGTGGCTGGACGAGGAGTTGGCATTCGATGCCACGCGGCTCGCACACCGGCCCTGTCCGCGGTACGAATCCTGGCGGGCCGCGCTCGATCCCGGCGGCTTGACCCTGGTTTTCGCGTCGGCGTACATCAACAGTCCGGCTTCGATGTATGGGCACACGTTCCTGCGCGTCGATGCCAAGGACCAGGACGAGCAAACACGCCTGCTGGCCTACGCCATCAATTTCGCCGCCAATACCCGCGACACCAATGGCATCGCCTTCGCGGTCAACGGCTTGTTCGGCGGCTATGCGGGAACGTTTTCCATCCTGCCCTACTACGCCAAGGTGAGCGAATACAGCGACCTGGAAAGCCGCGATCTGTGGGAATACCGCCTGCAACTGGGCCCGCGCGAAATCGAACGCGTGCTGATGCACGCCTGGGAGCTGGGACCGGCATATTTCCACTATTACTTCTTCGACGAGAACTGCTCCTACCACCTGCTCGGATTGCTGCAGGTGGCACGCGCCGACCTGGACCTGACCGCGGGCTTTCGCTGGTGGGCCGTGCCGACCGACACGGTACGCGCCGTGACCGCACATGCCGACCTGATCGCCGCGGTGGTGTACCGACCGGCGCTTGCCACGCGGCTGCGCCAGGCCATCGCTCCCATGGATGCGACCGAGCGGCAGCTGGTCGGGGACCTGAGCGAACGGCGGCGCGGGCCGGGCGATCCCGCCCTGGCGGCCCTGGCGCCGCGGCGCGCGGCGGCGGTCATCGAGGCCGCGCAGGAGTACGTGGAGTACCGCCGGGTAAGCGGCAAGGGCGCGATGGCCGACGCCGCCGCCCTCGAACTGGACCTGCTGGCGGCGCGCAGCCGGATCGCCGTCGCCGCGCAGTCGCCGCCGGTGGTCGAGCCGGCCACGCGGCCCGACCAGGGCCACGGATCGGCCCGGGTGCAAGCCGGCGCGGGTCGCTGGGACGGGCGGGACTACCAGGAACTGGCCTTTCGACCCGCCTACCAGGACATCCTCGACGATGATGGCGGCTTCGTCCGGGGCGCGCAGGTCGAATTTTTCCGGGCGACGGCGCACCGCTTCGGCGATGGCAGCGCGCGCATCGAGGAGCTGATGCCGCTTCATCTGGTGTCCTTGACGCCGCGCGACGATTTCTTTCAATCGCCTTCCTGGGAATTCCGCACCGGCTGGCGGCGGATCCGGCTGCCCGATGGCCGCCAACCGCTGGCCTTCGGCGTGTCCGGAGGCGGCGGCGGTGCATGGTCCGACCAGCGCAGCGCGCTGCTGGGCTACGCGCGGCTCGAGGGCGGGCTGCGCCTGGATCGCGGCATCGCGCAGGGCTACGAAGTGGGCGCCGGCATCATGGCCGGCCTGCTGGCCGATGTGGCGCAACGCTGGCGCGTGCATGCCTACCTACGCGGCCAGCGCGATATCCTCGGCTACCGCCAGACCCCCTGGACCGTGGGACTGGAACAGCGCGTGAGCCTGGGGCGCGATATTGCCCTGCGCCTCGATTTCGCGCGGGTCCATGATTTCTCGCGCATCGATGACAATGCCTCGGTCAACCTGCTGGTGTATTTCTAGGCTTGCGCGGCTTGCGCGGTTTCGCGCCTGGCGCTTGCCCGGGCGGGCAGCGGCTGCCCTGCTGACCCTGGCGCTGGCCGGATGCACGCAATTCTTCTTCCAGCCGCAAAGGCAGGCCAGCGCAGCGCCCGACCTGCGCGCCGAGAACTATCGCGCGGAGCGGCTGGCGGCGGCCGACGGCACGATGCTGAGCGCCTGGTACTTTCCGGCACGAACGCCGGCGGGCACGGCGGGTCGCACGACCGTGTTGTTCCTGCATGGCAACGCGGAGAACCTCAGCACGCAGTTTCGCAGCATCGCCTGGATGCCGGAACAGGGCCTGGACGTGCTCGCGCTGGACTACCGTGGCTATGGCGAATCGCAGGGCGTGCCGACGCTACGTGGCGTGCAGCTGGATATCGACGCCGCGATGGACTGGCTGCTGACCCGCCATGAGGCCGAGCCGAGGAAAATCGTCTTGTTCGGCCAGAGCCTGGGCGGCGCGCTGGCGATCTACTACGCCGCGCACGGAGCGCACCGCGCATCGATCCGGGCGCTGGTCGTCGACAGTGCCTTTTCCGACTACCGGGTGCTCGCGCGGGAAAAACTCGCCGGGCTCTGGCTGACGTGGCCGCTGCAATGGCTGCCATGGATCACGATCGATGACGACTATTCGCCGAAGGCGGCGATCGCCGCGGTCAGCCCGATCCCCCTGCTGCTGATCCAGGGCGGCCAGGACGATGTGGTACCGGCGCACCACGCGCACGTGCTGTTCGACGCCGCGGCGCCACCCAAGGAGTTGTGGTTCGTCCCGGAGGCCGGGCATATCCAGTCCTTGCGCAATGAAACCCGGCGACGCGATCTGGTCAGGTATCTCGATCACCTGGGACCGTGAGACGGGCAAGGGTTTTGCTGGCGCCGCCGCCGCAAGCCCGGTAGATTGAATCGATGGGCGGCAAGCAGGCCGCCCTTACCCACTCAACTCACCTCCAGGCCATGACCACACGTCGCCAGTTCCTCGCCAGGTCCTCGATCGGTATCGCCGCTGCCGCGGCCGGCACCGCCGCCCACGCGCAGGCCAGCACGCCGGCGCCCGCCGGCGCGGTGCCTGCAGGGCCGCCAGCGGGCACGCCGCCGGCGTTCGGTACCGGGCCCGCGACCGGGCCGGACGTGACGGCCGCCACCTTCGCCGAAGCGCAGAAGCTGGTGCAGATCGAAATGAGCCCCGCCGAATGCAGCCAGGCGGCCGTCAACTGGCGCCTGTCCATGGCGACGCTGCTCGAGCGGCGCACCGGCCCGCGCAAGGTCGCGCTCGATGCGCAGGCGGTGCCGGCCATGCTGTGGCAGCCGGCGGCGGTCGACGGCCGGCGCGTCGACCCGCACGATCGCTTCGTCCGCAGCCCGGGCCATGGCGACCGGCTGCCCGCGAGCGCCGACGAGATCGCCTATGCGCCGGTGGCCCGGCTGTCGCGCTGGATCGAGTCGCGCGCCATCAGCTCGGAAAAGCTCACCGGCATCTACCTCGACCGGATCGCCCGCTTCGATCCCAAGCTGCGCTGCGTGATCACGCTCACGCGCGAGCACGCCCTGGCCCAGGCGCGCGCGGCCGACAAGGAGATCGCCGCGGGCAAGTACCGCGGGCCGCTGCACGGCATCCCCTATGGCGCCAAGGACCTGCTCGACACCGCCGGCATCGCCACGACCTATGGCGCCGAACCCTTCCGGGACCGCGTACCGGCGGCCGACGCGACGGTGATCGCGCGCCTGAACGCGGCCGGCGCGGTGCTGCTGGGCAAGCTCAGCCTGGGCGCGCTGGCGCTGAACGATATCTGGTACGGCGGCCAGACCATGAACCCATGGCTGCTGGAGGAAGGCGCAGCGGGTTCGAGCGCCGGTCCCGGGGCGGCGACGGCGGCCGGCCTGGTGGGATTTTCCATCGCCAGCGAGACCTTCGGCAGCATCCTGGATCCGAGCATGCGCTGCGGCGTGATGGGGCTGCGACCGACCTTCGGGCGCGTGCCCCGGACCGGCGCGATGACGCTGTGCTGGTCGCTCGACAAGCTGGGCACGATGACCCGCAGCGTGGAGGACACCATGCTGGTGCTGCGAGCCATCGCGGGGCCGGACGGGGCGGATGTGTCCTGCGTGCCTGCCGGGCTTCGTTTCGATGCGCAGGCACCGGTGCGCGGACTGAAGGTCGGCTTCATCCCGGCCTGGATGAAGGAAGAACCGGCCACCGATGTCGACCGGGCGGCGCTCGATGCGCTCGCCGGGCTGGGCCTCGTTCCGACGCCGATCCACCTGCCGGACTGGCCCTACGACTGCCTGTACACCATCATCTTCGCCGAGTCGGCCGCCGCCTTCGAGGACCTGGTGCTGGACGGCCGCATCAACGAGCTCAAGGTGCAGGTGCCCGATGCCTGGCCCAACACCTTGCGCCAGGCCCGCTTCATCTCGGCCGTGGACCTCGTCCAGGCCGATCGGCTGCGGCGCCGGGTGGCCCTGGAGATGGCCCGCGTGTTCGCCGACGTGGACCTGCTGCTGGTTCCCTCGCTGCGCGACGAGATGCTGGCCATCGGCAACAGCACCGGCCATCCGTCCCTCACCTTGCGTACGGGCTGGGTGCAGGTATCCGAGGCGCGC
>Ga0209698_10007816_pt1 | contig 11147 bp, 6 predicted proteins | sample LitLauG_LLR_2012_FD_187203 | JGI IMG/M metagenome (GOLD analysis project Ga0209698, IMG submission 187203) | Freshwater sediment microbial communities from Pennsylvania, USA - Little Laurel Run_MetaG_LLR_2012 (SPAdes) (version 2) | ecosystem: Environmental > Aquatic > Freshwater > Creek >... | reverse complement strand
GGCGTCCTAAACAGACGTGGGGGTTCGAGTCCCTTCCTGGGCACCAAGCAGCAAACCGGCACTGTACCGGTTTCGCGGCGCGTGCTGCGCCGCGATCGGGCTTAATTGCACTGGTCGGCGGTCACCGTTGCTCCGGTCTTCTCGAGCTGCGCCTTGCACCGGTCCGACGCCCGCGCAATATCGTGCGCCAGTTGCTCCTTGACGCGGCGCTCTTCCTGCAGCCTCGCCGATTCGACGGCGCGGGCGTTTTCGAGGTCCTTCTCGAGTCCCGGTGCCCCGGCAGGGCGCTCGAGCGTGGCAACCCGGTCCGCACCGACATCGAGGATCGTGAAGAAGTCCGTCTTGGCTCCGCTTGGCCAGACCGCGGTCACATCGGGCGTGGTGATTTGCGACGACTTGCCGTCGCCGACATAGGTGCGCGTGACGGGAGCCGTGCCCAGGAGCTTGGCACCCTCGAAGATCTGCGCCCCCACGGGCTTGGTCTCGTAGGTGAGCATCGCCTGGTTGGCGGGTGGGGTTGCAGCGCAGGCGCCCAGGCAGGCCAGCAGCACCAGGGACGCGGTTCGAACAGTGGGTCGGTTCATGGCGGGTCTCCTTCGGGACCTACCCCGCGACCGCGGCGGCGGCGCAGTGGTCCGCGATGTACTTCGCATGAGTCGGCATCGCCTCGACACAGGCATGGATCACGCCGCGCACGGAATCCAGGTATTCCTGGATCTCGGCTTCGCTGCGCAGGTCCGTGAGGGGATGGTACGACAAGGGACGCAGCCGCTGACCGTGCATCACCTGCAACCAGCTCACCTTGGTGAAAAGTTCATTCGACTCGCGGTACACATGGCCGCGGCGGCGAAAGATACCCATGCGATGGACGAGATTTTCCGGGACATCCATCGTGCGGCAGTAGTTCCAGAAAGGCGAGTCGCTTCGCTCCGTCGCCTTGTAGTGCAGGATGATGAAGTCCCGCACCCACTCGTACTCCTGGGCCATCATCCGGTTGTAGGTCTCCTGCTCCGTCCCGTCCGCGTCCGACCCGGGGAACATCGTCAGCAGGTGGGCGATGCCCATCTGCACGAGGTGGATCGCCGTCGATTCGAGGGGCTCAAGGAATCCCCCGGCCAGGCCGATCGCGACCACATTGCGGTTCCAGGCCTTGCGCCGGCGCCCCGTCGCGAACCGGATCGTTCGCGGCTCGGCAAGGGGGGCACCATCGAGGTTGCCCAGCAAGACCGCCGTCGCCTCGTCCTCGCTGAGGAAGCGGCTGCAGAACACATGGCCGTTGCCCACCCGGTGCTGCAGGGGAATGCGCCACTGCCAGCCGGCCTGGCGCGCCGTCGAGCGGGTGTAGGGAATGGGCTCCTGTACGTTGGCACAGGGCACGGCGATGGCGCGGTCGCAGGGGAGCCAGTGCGACCAGTCCTCGAAGCCGGTTTGCAGCGCCCCTTCGATGAGGATCGCGCGAAAGCCCGAACAGTCGATGAAGAAGCCACCGGCGATCCGCTCTCCCGAGGCGAGCACGAGGGCCTCGACATCGCCGTTCCCGGCCGCCCTTACCACCTCGACGATGCGGCCTTCGACGCGGCGCACTCCGCGCTCCTCGGCGTAAGTGCGAAGGAACCGTGCATAGAGCGAGGCGTCGAAGTGGAAGGCGTAGGCGATCTGCGACAGCGGCGAATTGGTCAGGTCGAGCTGCGGACGCAGGAACCGGTTGCGCAGGCAAGCCGCCGTATTGATCGAATACTGCGCGAGGTCGCCCGCCTTGCCCGCAAGATGCTGCCGAAGCCAGTACTGGTGGAAGTCGACCGTCGCGTTTTCCTGGCCGATCACCCCAAAACCGTGGATGTAGCGGTCGCCCAGCCGTCCCCAGTTGACGAACTCGATGCCCAGCTTGAACGTGGCCTGGGTGCGTCGGATGAATTCGTCCTCGTCGATCTCGAGCAGGCGGTTGAAGAGCTGGATGGGAGGGATCGTCGCCTCCCCGACGCCGATGATCCCGATCTCGTCCGACTCGACGAGCGTGATCTTGTACTTCCCCTGCAGCGCCTTGACGAGGCCGGCGGCGGCCATCCAGCCGGAGGTTCCCCCTCCGGCGATGACGATCTCGGGCTTGTGCGGTTCTTCCATGGCGATAATCTACAAGAGAAAACCCCCGGCGGATGGACATCCGCCGGGGGCTGTGCGCAGGGCGCCGGTCGTGGAACCCGGCGCAGTGGGGCTAGTTCGAGAAGTTGTAGAACACGCGGAAGCCGTAGTTCGCGCCCGTCTGGTTCACGACATTGGTCGTGCCGTCGAACTTGAGCTCCTTGTAGACCGGCTTGTTCATGTTGTTGCCCTCGAGCCGGAAGCCCAGTCCCTTGAGGTACCAGCTCTGGAACTCGTATCCGACCTGTGCCGAGACCCAGGACTGGGGCGCAATGATGATGAGCGTGGGATACCCGCCGACGGTCGAGTTCGTGACGCTTCCCACGTACTGGGAGCGCCGGCTTCCCGTCAGGGAGGCGTTGATGCCCCAGCGCTCGTAGTACACCGTGGCGTGGGCATTGACCTTCGAGAGGCCGGGGAGCGGCATCGTGCCGGTCAGCGGGGGCTGCGTCGGATTCTGGCCGATGACGTTGGGCACGTTGACCGTGCTCTCGGTATCGGAATAGCTCACCGTGAAGCCCGGTCCCTTGAGCCACGACGAAAACAGGCTGAGGGGGACGGACGCGGTGAGCTCGTACCCCTGGATGTGTCCGCCATGGCCGTTGATGGGCTGCGTGAAGACGCCGTTGGGCCCTCCCCCCACCCCGCCGATCGGCACGGGAAGCGCCAGCCCGATGCTGTTGGCCACCTGGGTGAAGTCGTAGTTGAGGTTGTAGAACTGGGTGATGTAGGTCTCGAGCTTCTTGGCAAACACCGCAGCCGAGAAATAGGCCTTGCTGGCGAAATACTTCTCGAACGAGAGGTCGGCGGCCGTTGCCTTGAAGGGCTTGAGGTAGGGATTTCCCGCCGAACCGACGATGCGGTTGAAGGTCCCGTCCCCCTGGTTGGTGTCCACCGCCGCCGACAGGGAATTGCGCATGTCGGTGAGGGTCGGCCGGGCAATCTGCTCGGCCAGGCCAAAGCGCAGGAAATAATTGTTGCCGAGGTCGCCCTTGAGGTTGAGCGAGGGCAGCACGTCCACATACGACGAGCCCGCGGAGGTTTCGCCCGCAGCGGGGTTGGTCAGGGTCACGTTGCTGGAGGCATTGGCGCGGAAGCCCGCCGATCCCTGGTTGGTCTGGACGATCTGCAAGCCCAGGTTTCCGGTGATGGGAATCTCCGCCCACTTGGTGTCGATATTGCCCTTGATGTAGGCCGTCCCGACCTTCTCGTCGACATACCAGCTCTTGGACAGGATGTCGTTGTTGTACTTGGGCAGGAACGCGGCCCCGGGCCAGAGGCCGATCGGATCGAAAGTGAGGAAGTTGAGTCCCGTGCCCCCGACGTTGTTCGCCACATAGTTGCCCGAAGGCATGGGGAAGCCGCCATAGCCCCCCGGCTGGGCGGAGACGAGCAGGCCCTCGGGCGACTCGCGGTTTTTCGTCCGCTTCGTGTAATTGGCCCCGAACTGCAGGTCGGAGAAGCCGCCCCCGTCCTCGCCGAGTCCGTGCTTGAAATCGAGTCGAAGTCCGTCGATCCGGTCGGTGATGGTCGGGCCCTTGATGTAGCCCGCCTGCGGGACCGTCTGCCCCGCGAACTGGCTGCCGGGCGGATAGGTCACGCCGCTCCAGCCCGACTGGTCGCTGATGAGCATCTTGGTCGGGTCGGTGTAGAGGCCGGGATTGCCGAAGCTGAACGTCGGCACGGCCGCCCCCCCGTTGGTGAAACTCAGGGTATCGGCGGTGTTCGTGTGCGCATAGGCCTCGATGTCCTTCTCGATGCGGCGGGCCTGGTTCACGTTGACGTCGAGAGAGCCGCTCCAGTTGTCCGCGAACTTGAGCTCGTTCTTCCAGCCGAACGAGCGCAGGTTGTCGTCGTCGAAGATGTTCTCGGCGTCCCCGATGAAGGAATTCGGGCCCATGGCGATCGTCCCGCTCTGGACGACATTGCCGCTCACGACGGCATTCGTGATCGGGGCGCCGAAGGTGGCCCCCTTGATCGTCGTCTTCTTGGTCTTCTGGCTGATCTGGGCGTGGAAGAAATCGATCTCGCTGTCGAAGTTCTTGTTCGGCTGGAACTTGACCACCGCCGCCAGCCCGTTGTTGGAATTGCTGGGGGTATCGGTCTCGAAGCTCATGCCGCCCCCGAACGGGACGTTGTACTGCCCGGTCACGTTCCCGATCGTCGTCACCGTATCGTTGTTGCCCCAGCTCCCGTTGGCAAGCGAGTGGCTGTTGCTGTCGTGGTGGGCGAAGCCGACGGCGAGCCCCAGCTTGCGGTCGAAGAACTGGTCGACGAAGGCGAATTCAAGCTGCTTGCCCGTGCCGGGATCGATGCCGGAGGGACCGCCCACTCCGAAGCGGTTCTTGGCGTACTGCGCGCTGATCACCATGTGGCCGATCGCGAGCGGATCGATGAGCTTCTGGTCGATCGTGCCGGCAAGTCCGGCCGTCATCAGGGTGGCATCGGTCGTCTTGTAGACCGTGGCGCCGCCCAGCAGTTCGGCCGGATACACGCTGAGGTCGACGGCGCGGCTGTCGCCAATGCTGGTCTGCTCGCGTCCGTTGAGAAGGTACCCGTTGAAATCGGGCCCCAGGCCGCGGATGTTGATCGTGGTCGCATTGCCGTTGCGGTCGCGCTGCGCCGTGAGTCCGGGCAGGCGGGCAAGCGACTCGGAGATGCTCGTATCGGGCAGCTTGCCGATGTCTTCCGCGGAAAGCGATTCCACCACGCCGTCCGCGTCGCGCTTGATGTCGATCGACTTCTCGATACTGGCCCGGATGCCGGTCACGATGACCGGTGCGAGTTCCCCTTCGGCCTGCGTCTCCGCGGGCGCCTGCTGCGCGAGCGCCACGCCGCCCGGAAGGGCGAGGACGAAGAGCGCCTGCACCGAGGTCGCGACCGCCTTGGCCTTGAACTGGAACCCGGGCTGCTTCGCCGTGCGCTGCAGGTCCCGGCTAACCGTGTTGGAAGAGGTCACCAAACTTCTCCTTGTTATGGATTTCGAATTTCGAATCTCGTACGAGCGCCGCCCGAGCGGTATTGCTTCTCACCTCGTGATCGGGATTCTTGGGCTCGCGTCGGCACCTGCCAACCGTTCGCATACGTATTCATCGCGAATGTTGCTTATTTGCCGCTGCACCATTCTCTCGACTGGCTCGTCGTGCGCGCATGCCGATCACAATGCCGCACCGCAGCGAGGACTTCGCGCTGGGGAATCCGCGCCCAAACGAAGCCGATCCGTGCAAGGTACGCGCACCGCGATTGAGTACGAGAATGAATACGTATGTACTGCGGCGCTTTGGCGACGCCGCGCCGCTAAGCTTTCCCGGATGGTGGGTTCCCGCACCGCGCGCCGGCCCCAGCAACAACCGCCTAGCGGAGACGCAGCCTCTTGAACACTCCCCGCTGGTGGCAGGGCGCCACCATCTACCAGATCTATCCCCGCAGCTTCCTCGACACCAACGGCGACGGCATCGGAGACCTCCCCGGCATCACCCGGCGGCTCGACTACGTCGCGAGCCTGGGCGTGGACGCGATCTGGATCTCCCCGTTCTTCCGCTCTCCCATGGCGGACTTCGGTTACGACATCGCCGACTACCGCGACGTCGATCCGATCTTCGGCACGCTCGCCGACTTCGACGCCCTGCTCGACCGCGCGCACGCCCTGGGGCTGCGCGTCATGATCGACCAGGTGCTCTCCCACACCTCCAGCGAGCACCCCTGGTTCCTCGAGAGCCGCTCGGATCGCACCAACGCGCGCGCCAACTGGTACGTTTGGACCGATCCCAGGCCCGATGGCACCCCGCCCAACAACTGGCTCTCGATCTTCGGCGGTGTCGCCTGGAAGTGGGAGCCGCGCCGCTCGCAGTACTACCTGCACAACTTCCTCTCCGAGCAGCCCGACCTCAACTTCCACGAGCCCGCGGTGCGCGCGGCCGCGCTCGACAATCTGCGCTTCTGGCTCGAGCGCGGCGTGGACGGCATGCGCCTCGATGCCATCAACTTCTGCTTCCATGACGCGCACCTGCGCGACAACCCGCCCAAGCCGCTCGAGCAGAGAAACGGGCGCGGCGTCCCGGCCGCCAATCCCTACGCCTACCAGGTCCACCTCTACGACAACACCCGGCCGGAGAACCTCGGTTTCCTCGCCCAGGTGCGCGACCTCCTCGATCGCTATCCGGGCGCGGTGTCCCTGGGCGAGATCTCCTCCGAGGATGCCAATGCGACGATGGCCGAGTACACCCAGCCCGGCCGCCTGCACATGGCCTACAGCTTCGAGCTGCTGGGTGCGGACGGCTCGCCCGCGCACATCCGCGCCACGGTCGAGCGCATCCTCGCGGCGGCCCCGGGCGGATGGCCCTGCTGGGCCATCTCCAACCACGATGTCGAGCGCGTCGTGACCCGCTGGTCGCGCAAGGGCTCGCCCGAGCACTACGGACCGCTCCTCACGGCGCTCATGGGCTCGCTGCGCGGCGCGCTTTGCATCTACCAGGGCGAGGAACTGGGGCTTGGCGAGGCGAGCCTGCCCTTTGAAGCGCTGCGCGATCCCTACGGCATCGCCTTCTGGCCGGCCTTCAAGGGGCGGGACGGCTGCCGCACGCCCCTGCCCTGGAGCGCGGGAGAGGGCGGAGGATTCTCGAGCGGCACGCCCTGGCTCCCCGTGTCCGCCGAGCATCGCGCGCGCAATATCGAGCGCCAGGAGTCGGATCCCGGCTCGGCATTGCACGCCTTCCGCCGCTTTCTCGCCTGGCGCAGGGACCAGCCCGCGCTGCGCTGGGGCGACATCGAGTTTCTCCTCGCCACCGAGACGACGCTCGTGATGCGTCGCCGGCATCCCGACCAGGATCTTGTCGCCGCGTTCCACCTGTCGGACACCGCCGCGCAGGTGGACCTCCCCGGATCGCTTCCAGCCCTCTCGCCGCTGCCGGGCCACGGCCTGCCTTCGGGCTCGCTGGCGGGCCGCCGCCTCGCGCTGCCGGCCTTTGGCGCATGGTTCGCTCAAGCCCGCTGAGCCGCATACTCCTGCGCCTCGTGCCCGGGGTGGCGCTCCTCATGGCGCTCTCGTCCTGTGGCGGAGGCGGAGGCGGATCGGGCCCGGCGGCGCCCCCACCGCCCCCGACCCAGGTCAACATCGCGCACGCGCGCGCCGCCTGGCTCGACCACGCCACCATCGCCTGGCCCGGTACGTCCGCGGCCGCGAGCTTCCGGCTCTATTTCTCCGCGAGCGGGGGCATGAGCCTCGATACCACCGGCAAAGTCACCGGCGCGGACGGCTTCTACGATCTCTCCGTCGCCAACCCCCTTCCCTCCCCGCTCGCCGCGCGCTTCCCGCTCTGGGCCGCGGCCACCACGCTCCTGCTGCCCGCGGGCGCGCAGGCCGCGGAAGCCAGCCTCTTCAAGGGAGAGATCCTCGTCGTCGACGTCGATGCGGCGAGCGGCGTCCAGGGCACACACGCCCAGTTGCAGGGCGTGCTGGACGATGTCTACGCCGCGGCCGCCGCGCCGCTTCCGCTGGGGCCGACGTTTGCCGCCGACGGCACGCCCACGTTCCGCCTCTGGGCCCCGACCGCGCGCTCGGTGTCGGTCTCCATCGCGGGCGTCGATACCCCGATGGTCGCGGACGCGGCCTCGGGCACCTGGAGCTCGGCGGTGACCGGCGCCGCGGGCGCGTACTACACGTTCAAGGTGCAGGTCTACTCGCGCACGGACGGTGGCACCGTGCGCAATTACGTCGTTTCGGACCCCTACGCGACGAGCCTCGATGCCGCGGTCGCGGGTGGTCCGGTGCAGCAGGCGATGGCGCTCGATCTTTCCTCCGCTGCCTCCATGCCGGCGGGCTGGGCGACCGACACCGCACCCCCGCAGGTCTCGCTCGCCGACACCGTGCTCTACGAGCTGCACGTGCGCGACTTCTCCGACAACGATCCCTCGCTGGCCAACCCGGCGAGCGCGGGAAAGTTTTCCGCCTTCGCCGATCCGGCGTCCCTGGGCATGCAGCACCTGGCCGCCATGGCCGCCGCCGGCCTCACCCACGTGCATCTGCTCCCCTCGTTCGACTTTGCGAGCGTGAGCGATTCGGGTTGCACCACGCCGGTCATTGCCGCCGCGGGCCCCGTTTCCCAGGTGCCCCAGGCCACCGTCACGGCGACCGCGGCCACCGACTGCTACAACTGGGGGTACGACCCGCGGCACTACGGCGCGCCCGAGGGCAGCTACGCGAGCAATGCCGCCGACGGTTCGGTGCGCGTGCGCGAGATGCGATCCATGGTCGCCGGCCTGCACGGCGCGGGGCTGCGGGTCGTGATGGATGTCGTCTACAACCACACCTCGGGTAACTTCCTCGACCAGATCGTGCCGGGCTACTACTACCGGCTCGACGCCAACGGCGCGCTCGAGAACTACTCCTGCTGCACCGACACCGCGACCGAGTTCGCGATGGCCTCGCGTCTCATGAGCGATACCCTGGTGCGCTGGGCGGTGCAGTACCACGTCGACGGCTTCCGCTTCGACATCATGTCCTTCTCGCCGCGCGCGGCGATCCTTGCGGCGCGCACCGCGGTCGACACCGCCGTCGCCGCCGCGGGACGCACCCCGCTCTACTACTACGGCGAGGGCTGGAACGCGGGAGGCGCCGACGTGGCGGGAGATGCCCGCTTCGTGATGGCGCGCCAGGCCAATCTGGCGGGAACGGGGATCGGCAGCTTCAACGATCGCCTGCGCGATGCCGTCCGCGGCGGCGGGCCCTTCGACACGGGTTCGGCCGACGTGGCCAACCAGGGATTTGCCAGCGGGCTTTGCTACGATCCCAATGCGCTCTCCACCTGCCCGCCCGGCGAACCCTCCCACAGCCAGGACCTCATCCGCATCGGCATGGCGGGGGGCCTGGCAGCCTTTCCCCTTGCGAGCGGCGTCCCCGCAAGTTCGATCCTCTACGGCGGCCAGCCCGCCGGATACACGGGCAGCCCCATCGAGAGCGTGAACTACGTCGCCTCGCACGACAACGAGACGCTCTGGGACATCGCCCAGTACAAGCACCCGGGCTCGACGACCAGCGCCGATCGCGCGCGCGCGCAGGTCGTGGCCCTCTCGACCATTCTCCTCGGCCAGGGCATCCCCTTCGTGCACGGAGGCGATGAGATCCTGCGTTCCAAGGCCATGGACCGCAACAGCTACGACTCGGGCGACTGGTTCAACCGCATCGACTGGAGCGCATCGACGAACTACTTCAACGCCTTTGGCCTGCCTCCCGCCCCGGCCAACCAGCCGGACTGGGTCGTGATGACGCCCATCCTGCAGAACCCGCTCGCCAATCCGTCCCCGGCCGACATCCTGTGGGCACGCGAAGCGGTGAAGGACCTCCTTCGGGTGCGGCGCAGCACGACGATGTTCCGGCTGGGAACCGCGCCGGCGGTCATTTCCTGCGTCGCGTTCCCGGATGAGGGTTCGCAGCGCACCGGAGCGATCGTGATGACCATCGGTGCGCCGGGGGGCGGCACGAACTGCGGCGACAACCACTTCAAGAGCATCGTGGTCCTCGTCAACGCCGCGACCTCGACGCTCTCCTATGCGCTCCCTTCCTACCTGGGGCACAGTTCGGTCACCCTGCACCCCACGCAGGCGGCCGGCTCCGATTCGATCGTGAAGCAGTCCGCGTTCCAGTCCGCGACGGGAATTTTCACGGTACCCGCCCGTACGGCCGCCGTGTTCGTGGAGCCCTGAGGGCTGCGCGCAACACGCCGTTTCCTCCGATATGGCATCATTTTCCTCGGAGGAGCGGGTGGAAACGACAAAAATACGCCCGAAGGTTGCCGGAAAAGCGACCTCGTTCGACATCGCCCACCTGGCGGGCGTATCGCAGCCCACGGTCTCGCGTGCGCTGCGCGGCAGCCCCATGGTAAGCCCGGAAACACGCCAGCGCGTGCAGGCGATCGCCCGCGAGCTCAACTACAAGGTCGACAAGAACGCTTCGAACCTGCGCTTCCAGCACTCGAACACGCTCGCCCTGCTCTTCTTCGAGGACCCCACGCCCGACGATTCGCTCATCAATCCGTTCTTTCTCTCGATGGTCGGATCGATCACGCGCGCCTGCGTGCGCCAGGGCTACGACCTGCTCCTCTCCTTCCAGCAGCAATCGGGGGACTGGCACGTCGATTACGAGGACAGCCGCAAGGCCGACGGGATCATCCTGCTGGGATACGGGGATTTCCACGAGTACCGCGCCCGGCTCGAACTCCTCGTGGCGCAGGGCACGCGCTTCGTGCGCTGGGGCCAGGTGCGCCCCGACCAGCCCGGCGTGTCCGTCGGTTGCGACAATTTCCAGGGCGGGCGCGAAGTGACGCGCCACCTGCTCCAGCTCGGGCGGCGGCGCATCGCCTTTCTCGGTCACGCCTCGAGCCACTATCCGGAGTTCGAGGAGCGCTTCCTCGGCTACCGCAGCGCCCTCGCGCGCAACGGGCTCGAAGCCGACCCCTCGCTTCAGGTCGATGCGATCACGACCGAGAGTTCCGGATACGAGGCGGCGCGCGTGCTGCTGTCGCGGGGCGCGGCCTTCGATGCCATCGTGGGCGCCTCCGACCTCATCGCAATCGGCGCCATGCGCGCCCTGGCCGAAGCGGGGCTCGATGTTCCCGGAGACGTGGCGGTGGTCGGCTTCGACGACCTTCCCGCCGCGGGACTTTCCAATCCGCCGCTCACGACCGTGATGCAGGACACGCGGCTGGCGGGTGACGCGTTGGTCGACACATTGCTTCGCCTGGTTCGCGGCCAGCCTGCTACCGACCGGCTGCTTCCCACACGTCTCGTCGTGAGGCGTTCCTGCGGAGCAGGCCCCACCTGATCCCTCTCCCCTCTCCCCTCTCCCCTCTCCCCCCGGGAGAGGGGCGGGGGGTGAGGGTCACGGTGTCCGCCGGAGGCTCATCCGTACTAAAGCACATCCCGACGGGGTGCACCCGGTTGCTTTGCTCCGCTCCAAGTAGCCCAGTCGCTTATATGGACGCCTCCCGGTTGTCGAGGCAATTTTTGCGTGA
>Ga0209698_10007814_pt1 | contig 11149 bp, 9 predicted proteins | sample LitLauG_LLR_2012_FD_187203 | JGI IMG/M metagenome (GOLD analysis project Ga0209698, IMG submission 187203) | Freshwater sediment microbial communities from Pennsylvania, USA - Little Laurel Run_MetaG_LLR_2012 (SPAdes) (version 2) | ecosystem: Environmental > Aquatic > Freshwater > Creek >... | reverse complement strand
GATCTGGGCTTCGTTCCGGGAGAGGGCGGACTCACGGCAAAGGCGATGGCGCCCAAGGGCGCGGTGGATGTCCTGTTCCTGCTCGGCGCCGATGAGATCGATCTGCGGGACTCGGACGCCTTTGTCGTCTACCTGGGCGCCCATGGCGATGCGGGCGCCCACAAGGCGGACGTGATCCTTCCCGGCGCCGATTATACCGAAAAGCCGGGACTCTATGTGAACACCGAGGGCCGCGTGCAGCGAGGCGAACGCGCGGTCTTCCCCAAGGGCGAGGCCAAGGAAGACTGGACGATCCTGCGGGCCCTGTCGGACCACCTGGGCGCCAGGCTGCCGTACGATTCCCTCGACCAGTTGCGCGCGAAGCTGTTCGCCGATCATCCGAGTTTTGGCCAGATCGACTATGCGCCGGGATCCTCGCCGTCGACGCTAGATCTGACCGCGCTGGGCGCCAAGGGTGATCTGGACGGCGCGCCTCTGCGCAGCCCGATCACGGTGTTTCACCTCACCAACCCGATCGCGCGAGCCAGCGTGACCATGGCCGATTGCGCCGCCCTGACGGCGGGCCAGAAACTCGCGGCGGAGTAGGGCGATGGCGGGCAATGATTTCTGGGCTGGTCCGATCGGCTGGATCCTGATCACAGTGGGCCAGATCGCGGCGGTATTGGTCTGGCTGTTGCTCTCGCAAGCCTTTTTCATGCTGGCCGACCGCAAGGTCTGGGCCGGTGTCATGATGCGCAAGGGCCCAAATGTGGTTGGCCCGTTCGGCCTGCTGCAGTCCTTCGCCGACCTGATCAAATTCGTGCTGAAGGAGATCATCATCCCGTCCGGCGCGGACAAGGTCGTCTTCCTTCTAGCGCCGATCATCAGCTTTACCCTTGCGTTCGGCGCCTGGGCGGTGATCCCGCTGGCGCCGGGCTGGGTGGTGTCGAACATCAATGTCGGCGTGCTCTACCTGTTCGCCATCTCTTCTCTCGGCGTCTACGGGATCATCATGGGGGGGTGGGCCTCCAACTCGAAATATCCCTTCCTCGGCAGCCTGCGGTCGGCGGCTCAGATGGTGTCATACGAGGTTTCCATCGGCTTCGTGATCGTCACGGTCGTGCTGCTTGCCGGATCCCTCAATCTCGTCACCATCGTCGAGAAACAGGCCGGCGGCATCTTCCACTGGAACATATTGGGAGGCGGCGGCTGGAAGAACCTGCCCGCCACGCTCGTCATGTTTCCAATGGCGGTGGTGTTCTTCGTCTCGTCGCTGGCGGAAACCAATCGCCCACCGTTCGATCTGCCGGATTCAGAATCGGAACTCGTGGCGGGATATCAGGTGGAGTATTCCTCCACGCCCTATCTGCTGTTCATGATTGCCGAGCTCGCGAATATTCTCCTCCTGTGCGCCATGTTCAGCGTCCTGTTCCTCGGCGGCTGGCAGGCCCCGTTCCCGACCGAGGGGCTGACCGCGCACTGGGCGCCCTCCGCTGTGAGTTTCTTCAATTTCTTCTGGCTCTTCGGGAAGATGATGTTCGTCTTCTTCATGTTCGCCATGGTGAAGGCCATCGTCCCGCGCTACCGCTACGATCAGTTGATGCGCCTGGGCTGGAAGGTGTTTCTGCCGCTGTCGATCGCCTCGGTCGTGCTGATCGCGGCCTGGCGTCTGTTCGGGCCCGGGACCTGACGGACGATGGAAAGGCTAGGATAAGCGAACCATGTTCCAACGCATCGGACAGGCCATCAAGGGCGCCGCGCTGATGGATTTCGTCGGCGCCTTCGGGCTGGGCATGCGCTACATGCTCGCGCCGAAGGCTACCGTTCTTTACCCCAACGAGCGCGGTCCGCAGTCGCCGCGTTTCCGTGGCGAGCACGCCTTGCGGCGTTACCCCAATGGCGAGGAACGCTGTATCGCCTGCAAGCTGTGCGAAGCGATCTGCCCGGCGCAGGCGATCACCATCGAGGCGGAGGCGCGCGAAGACGGCTCGCGCCGGACAACCCGCTACGACATCGACATGGTCAAATGCATCTATTGCGGCCTGTGCCAGGAGGCCTGCCCGGTCGATGCGATCGTGGAGGGACCCAACACGGAATTCACCGTGGAGACCCGCGAAGAACTTTACTACGACAAGGCCCGATTGCTGGACAACGGGGATCGGTGGGAACGCCAGATCGCCAGGAATTTGGAACTCGACGCGCCCTATCGCTAGGCGCGTTCGATACGCTAAGACACCGGCGCGATTCCCAGGGCCCTTCGGGGGGCTGGGCGAACCGCCACAATGAACGACGGAGTGCTGACAAGGCTCATGCTGCTGCAGGCGATCGCCTTCTATTTGCTTGCGGCGACCACTCTGGTCGCCGGCCTCGCCGTGATTTCCGCGCGAAATCCGGTGCACTCGGTCCTGTTCCTGATCACCACCTTCTTTTCGGCGGCCGGCCTGTTTGTCCTGCTCGGGGCGGAGTTCCTGGCGATGATCCTGGTGGTGGTCTACGTCGGCGCCGTCGCCGTGCTGTTCCTCTTTGTCGTCATGATGCTCGACGTGGACTTCGTGGCCTTGCGCCAGGGATTCGCCCGCTATCTCCCGATCGGCGCCCTCATCGCGGGCGTGCTGACCATTGAGATGGTGATCGTGGCCACGAGCGTGGCGACTCACGGCGCGGCGGCGAAGTCCACGGGGCCGGCCGCGCCCGGCGCCGGCGTGAACAACGTCGAGGCGATAGGCCGGGTGCTCTACACGGATTATGTCTATTTCTTCCAGATCGCCGGCCTGGTCCTGCTGGTCGCCATGATCGGCGCCATCGTCCTGACGCTGAAGCATCGCCCAGGTGTGAAGCGGCAGGATATCGCGGCGCAAGTCGCCCGCACGCCGGCCTCGGGCATGCGGGTCGTTTCGATCAAACCGGGAGAGGGGATCGGGGAATGATGGTCGGCCTGACCCATTATCTGACTGTCGCGGCCATCCTCTTCACCATCGGCGTGCTGGGGATATTCGTGAACCGTAAGAACATCATCGTCATCCTGATGTCGATCGAGCTCATACTGCTGGCGGTGAATATCAATCTTGTGGCCTTCTCCACCTTTCTCCATGATGTCGTGGGTCAGGTTTTCGCCTTGTTCGTCCTTACCGTCGCCGCCGCCGAGGCGGCCGTCGGTCTTGCCATCCTGGTCACCTTCTTTCGCGTTCGCGGCGATATCGCCGTCGACGACGTCTCGGTCATGAAAGGGTAGGGGCGCCTTTTCATGACTCCCCAGCTTCTGGTCACCCTTCTGGTCTTCGCGCCCCTGGTTGGTGCTTGCACGGTCGGCGCATTGGGACGCCGCATCGGCGATACGCCGTCGATGGCGATCACAACCGGCCTCCTGTTCGTCGCCTGCGGGCTGGGCTGGGCGACCTTTCTGTCCCAGATGGCCGGGGCGGCGCCGTTCACCGTCACTCTCGCGCCGTTCATCGACGTGGGAAGGTTCCATTCCTCCTGGTCCGTCCGAATCGACATGCTGTCATCGGTCATGCTGGTAGTGGTGACGACCGTGTCGGCGCTCGTGCACCTCTACAGCTGGGGCTATATGGACGAGGACACGGGCAAGCCCCGCTTCTTCGCCTACCTTTCGCTGTTCACCTTCTCCATGCTCGCCCTGGTGACGGCCGCGGACTTCATGCAGCTGTTCTTCGGCTGGGAAGGCGTCGGCCTGGCCAGCTATCTGCTGATCGGCTTCTGGCACCATAAGGCTTCGGCCAATTCAGCGGCAATCAAGGCCTTCGTCGTCAACCGTGTCGGCGACGTCGGCTTCGCGCTGGGCATCATGACCGTCTATTGGGCCTTCGGCACCATCCGTTTCGCGGAGATATTCCCGCAGGTCGCCGGCGCGGTTGGCCGAAACTGGGAATTCGCTGGCCAGTCCTGGCATCTGGTGGATCTGGCCTGCGTGCTCCTGTTCATCGGCGCGATGGGCAAGTCGGCGCAGTTCTTCCTGCACACCTGGCTGCCGGACGCCATGGAAGGCCCCACGCCGGTTTCGGCCCTGATCCACGCCGCGACCATGGTGACGGCCGGCGTCTACATGGTCTGCCTGCTGTCTCCGATGTTTGAGCATGCGCCTGTCGCCAAGCACGTAGTGACGATTATCGGGGCCACGACGGCCCTGTTCGCGGCCACCGTGGGTCTGGCGCAGAACGACATTAAACGGGTCATCGCCTATTCGACCTGTTCGCAGCTCGGCTACATGTTCTTCGCCGCCGGCGTGGGCGCCTACAACGCGGCCATGTTCCACTTGTTCACCCACGCCTTCTTCAAGGCCCTGCTGTTCCTCGCGGCCGGTTCGGTGATCCACGGCATGCACCACGAGCAGGACATGCGAAAGATGGGCGCGCTGTGGAAGCTGTTGCCCGTCACATACGGCGTCATGCTGATCGGCACACTTGCCATTACCGGCGTGGGCATCCCGGGCCTCGACCTCGGCTTCGCCGGTTTCTACTCCAAGGACGGCATCATCAACGCCGCCTTCCTGGCGGGACAGACCGACAGTGTTTCGATGTTCGCCTTCGTCGTGGCGCTGATGGCGGCCGGACTCACCTCGTTCTACTCCTGGCGTCTGATGTTCATGACCTTCCATGGCCACGCGAAATGGGGACATGACGCGGCGCATGATGCGCATGGCGCCGATGACCATGCGCACGAGGATCATGGGCACGACCACGACTTCCATCCCCACGAAAGCCCGTGGATCATGCTGGCTCCGCTGGCAGCCCTGAGCGTCGGCGCGGTGTTCGCCGGCGGGCTCTTCGCCGAGAGGTTCATCGGCCGCGAAGCAGGAGAATTCTGGCGCGGCGCCATCGCCGGCCTCAGCGGTCCGCGCGCCGAAGGCGCGCTCCCGCCTTGGGAGGTCTGGGCGCCGCTGGCGGTCACCGCTATCGGCCTGTTCGTCGCCTGGTATGTCTACGTTCTCAACGAGGGCATGGGCGCCCGGATCGCCGCGCGCCGCGGTCCGACGTGGGCTTTCCTCTACAACAAGTGGTATTTTGACGAACTCTATGATGCCGTCTTCGTCAAAGGCGCCGCGCTGCTCGGCGACCTGTTCTGGAAGGGTGGCGACCAGCGTATCATCGATGGTCTTGGCCCAGACGGCGTGTCGGCCGCCACGATGGTGGTGGGCAAGGCGACCGGTCGCGCGCAGACCGGCTACGTCTATCACTACGCCTTCGTGATGCTGCTGGGCGTCGCCGGCCTGCTCTCGTTCGCGCTGTGGGCGTTCCACTAAGATGACCGGCATTCTTTCGCTCACCACCTTCGCGCCGCTGATCGGCGTCGCCGTCATCCTGGTCCTGCGCATGCTGGCCAAGGGCGAAGACGCCCGGACGGTGTCCAACGTCAAATGGGTCGCCCTGATCACGACCCTGGCGACCCTAGCGCTCTCGATCCTGGTGGTGGCTCGGTTTGACCCACACCAGACAGGATTCCAGTTCGTGGAAGATGCGCCGTGGTTCGCCGGCCTGCGCTATCACATGGGCGTCGACGGTATTTCGGTCCTGTTCGTCCTGCTGACCGCTTTCCTGCTGCCGCTGTGCATTGTGGCGAGCTGGAAATCGATCGAGACCCGCGTCGTCGAGTACATGATCGCCTTCCTGGTGCTCGAGAGCCTGGTGATCGGGGTGTTCTGCGCCCTCGATCTCCTGGTGTTCTATCTGTTCTTCGAGGGCCAGCTGATCCCGATGTTCCTGATCATCGGCATCTGGGGCGGCAAGCGGCGGGTCTACGCCGCGTTCAAGTTCTTCCTCTACACCCTGCTCGGTTCGGTGCTGATGCTGGCGGCGATCCTCGCCATGATCGGCATTGCCCACACCTCGTCCATCCCCGCGTTGATGACCTACAAATTCTCCAACACTGTGCAGGTTTGGCTGTGGCTGGCGTTCTTTGCCTCCTTCGCCGTGAAGATGCCGATGTGGCCGGTCCACACCTGGTTGCCCGACGCCCACGTCGAGGCTCCGACGGCCGGTTCGGTCATCCTGGCCGGTATTCTGCTGAAGATGGGCGGCTACGGCTTCATGCGCTTCTCGCTGCCGATGTTCCCGCACGCCAGCGTGCAGTTCACGCCGCTGATCTTCGGCCTGTCGGTCATCGCCATTGTCTACACCTCGCTGGTCGCCTACCGGCAGACCGACATGAAGAAGCTGATCGCCTATTCATCCGTGGCGCACATGGGCTTCGTCACCATGGGCATTTTCTCCGGCACGCTGCAGGGCGAGCAGGGGGCCCTGTTCCAGATGCTGAGCCACGGCATCATCTCCGCCGCGCTCTTCCTCTGCGTCGGCGTCGTCTACGACCGCATGCACACCCGCGAGATTGCCTTTTACGGCGGCGTGGTGAAGCTCATGCCGCTCTACGCGGCGGTGTTCATGCTGTTCACCATGGGCAATGTTGGTCTGCCCGGCACGAGCGGCTTCGTCGGCGAAATCCTGACATTGACGGGGACCTACGGCGTGGCGACTTGGCCGGCCATCATCGGCGCCACCGGCATGATCCTGTCGGCCGTGTACGCGCTTTCGCTTTACCGGCGGATCGTGTTCGGCGTGGTGACCAATCCGGCGTTGAACGGCATCACCGATATGGACCGGCGCGAAATCCTGATCTTCGCGCCGTTGATCGTCGGCGCCTTGCTTCTCGGCCTGCATCCCGGTCTGGTATTTGATCTGACCAGCGCGTCCGCCGCCCATTTGACGGACGCCTATCATGCGGCGACGGGCCGATAAGAGACGACGATGACCGCCCCCACCGCTCAATCCCTGTCACTGCCCGAGATCATCCTCTCGCTTTCCGCGGTCGCCCTGTTGCTCGTGGGGGCGTGGCAGAAGCGCGGGTCCATGGGGCTCAATCTGGGCGCGATGGCAGCGCTTGTCGTGGCCGCGATTGTCGCGGCCACCGGTCCGTTGGGCCGCGCATTCGATGGCGGTCTCGTCGTCGACGCGGGATCGGTCTTCGCCAAGGTGATCATCTATCTGGCGAGCGCCGCCGCCATTCCATTGTGTGATCAATGGCTTAAGGCGCGGGGCGTGGGGCGGTTCGAATATCCGATCCTGATCATCCTCGCCGCCCTGGGCATGGGGATGATGGCATCGGCCGGCGATCTGATCGCGCTGTACATCTCGATAGAATTGCAATCGCTGGCGCTCTACGTCATGGCCGCCTCGCGCACCGATGACGGGAAATCGGCCGAAGCGGGCCTGAAGTATTTCGTGCTGGGCGCGCTGTCGTCAGGCATCCTGTTGTATGGCGCCTCACTGATCTACGGCTTCGCCGGATCGACGCACTTTGACGCGATCGCCGCCTCCATGACCCATGGCGCAGGCCCCGGCGCCCTGTTCGGCCTGGTCTTCCTGATCTGCGGCATCGGCTTCAAGGTGTCGGCCGCGCCGTTCCACATGTGGACGCCGGACGTCTACGAAGGCGCGCCAACTCCGGTGGTCGGCTTCTTCGCCGGCGCGCCGAAGCTGGCGGCCATGGTTCTTCTGGCCCGGGTCCTGCTCCAGGCCTTCGGCGGCGCGATCGACCAGTGGCGTCAGATCCTGGTGGCCATGGCCCTGATTTCGGTCGCCATCGGCGCCTTCGCCGGCCTGGCGCAAAAGGACCTGAAGAGGCTGTGGGCCTATTCGTCCATCGCCGGCATCGGCTACGCCCTGATCGGCCTGGCGGCCGGCGGCGTGGAAGGCGTGCAGTCGATGTTGATGTTCATGGTGCTCTATGTGGTCGACGTCACCGGCTTTTTCGCTTGCCTCACCGCGCTCAACCGCGAGGGCAAGTCGATGCAGACGCTGGACGATTTTGCCGGTCTCGCGCGCGAACGACCGGCCATGGCCGTTGCTCTGACCGTCTTCGCGCTCTCCGCCCTGGGCATGCCGCCATTCAGCGGTCTGTGGGCAAAGTTCTATGTGTTCAAGGCCGCGTTGGGCGCCGGTCTCGGTCCGGTCGTGGTGGCGGCTCTGCTCGGAAGCGTGGTGGCGGCGTTCTACTACCTGCGCCTGATCAAGGCGATGTGGTTCGACGCGGCTCCCGGCCCGACGGATGCACCGTCTCCCGCGGCCGCGGGAGTGGCCTATGCGGCGGCGGTCTTCGCTTTCGCAGGTGTATGGCTGGCCCTCATCTTCTTCGACCCATGGGCGCGGGTGGCCGCGACCGCCCTGGCGATTCGATAGTCGCGGGATGTCCGGCGTCAGAGCGTCACTGTATAGGCGTGTTTCAGCAGCTGCCACCGTGGTCGGTCGAATGTCCGCGCGACACCGTCCAGGGCGTCGTCCAGCGCATCGAGATGCCAATGCCAACCTGAGGCGAAATCGGGGATGGCGGCGTCGCCTGGAAATACATGGGTTAGTATGAGGCGCGAGCCGCCTTCACGGGGTTGGATTTCGAATCGGATGATGGAGTCGGCGCCGGCCTCCTTCTCCTGCCAGGTGTATTCAAGGACACGCGGCGGCGCCCATTCGCGCACCACGCCCATCATCGTGCTGCTCCCGCCGCCAAGGACGAGATGAAATCGGCCGCCGGCAAACGGGTCGATCGTCGCGTCCGCCTGCAGCCAGCGCGCCAGGGCGGCGGGTTCGACGAGGGCCGCCCAGACCTGATCCGGGGCTTTGTTCAGCATGCGTTCGAATCGCAGGGCCCTCTTGCCGTCGATGGCGATCAGGCGGCCGTCGCGCGCGGCCTCCGGAGGAAAGGACCGGGCATAGTCGTCGCGATACGCGCGCCAGGTGTCCATGCCGCCGCCGGTTCGAGCGGTTCGATCCCCGAGATCGTTCGCGAGTGCTTCAATCAGGCTCGTCCATCCGGCCGCCGTGCGCGGAGCGTCCTCCGGAGACTTGAAGATGTGTGTGAGCGTCAGCCTGCATCCCTCGCCCTCGGGATCGATCCGCCAGCTCACGACGGAGCCGGGTGGAACATTGTCAAACCAGGTGTGTTCGATCAGGTGCGGGGGATCGAAGCGGAGTACGCGACCGCAGCTTTCCACGTTCGTATCGGCAAAGCGATAACTGAAATCCGCGCCCGTGTGCAGTGGCCCCGCGGAACCCAGCCACGTCACGCCCATCCAACGCGACAGCCGCTCCGGCGCGCTTACCGCCGCCCAGACGTCCTCCGCGCTCTTTGCGATATGCCGGTTAAGTGAGAGTTCCGCGCCCGGCGGGGCGAGGCGAAAGAGGGCGACGATAGGGTTTGCGGTCATGGCCTTTCCTCATTGAGATGGTTTTCAAGCGCGTCGAGGCGATCCGACCAGAACCGGCGGTAAGGCGCCAGCCAGGCGTCGATTTCAGCCAGAGGCGCCGGATCCAGTTTGTACATCCGCCGTTGGGCGTCCTTACGCATCCGCACCAGGCCGGCCTCACGCAAAGCCTTGAGGTGTTTTGAGGCGGTCGGCTGATTGATCCGCACCTCTTTTTCGATATCGCCGGCCGATCGTTCTCCGTGAAGCAGGACATCGATCATGCGGCGACGGATCGGATCAGCGAGCAGGGCGAGCGCGGCGTGCATGCGACATATATGCAAATAATGGTATATACTGTCAATGGAATATAATTGCGTTCTGGCTGCGGACGGCTCATCGTCGCACGCGCGAGAACCTCGAAAGGTGCATCATTCCGGCAACAAGACTGTTGAAAATGGGGCACACTCCGGCGTAAACCCAGGCCATGACATCGACGCCGCCATCGATGCCGTCCGGCTCCGTCGAGCCGGGTCGCAACACCAGTCGATCAGGCGCCTTCATGGCGGGCGGCTACACGCTGGCGGCCCTGTTGACGGCGGCTTCTGTCTGGCTCGGCTCCTCGCCCAACCTCGTCGGACCGCTCGGGCCCGCCAATCCCGTTGTGCTCGTTCTCATGGGCGTGGGGTTTCTGGCCATCGGGGCCTTGGCCGCCGTTCTCGGCTGGCGCCTGCTACGGCTGGTCGGCCAGCGCGCGAGCAACGCAGGGGCGCGCCTGCATCTCCGATTCGTCGCCTTGTTCGCCTTGGCCGCGGTGGCTCCGGCGGTCATCGTCGCCTTCTTTTTTGGGATACTCGTGACCCGAGGCGTCGATAGCTGGTTCAGCGACCGGGTGCAGAGCGTGATCGAAAACTCGGCGACCGTGGCGCGAAGCTATCTGGAAGAGGGGCAAAAATCGATCAGCGATCGTGTGGGTCGGATGGCGGCTTCCTTGAAGCCGGTGGCGACGATCCTTTCAAGCTCGCCGACGGCCTACAACCGGTATTTGAACGCTCTGGCGGTCGATAACGGCTTTTCGTCGGCCTATCTGATCGACCGCCAGGGTCATGTTTTCGCCCTCGCCGAACCGGCGGGCGTGCGCCAACTGGTGATACCGCCGCCGACGAGCTTTCAGGCCGCGGATGAGGGCGACATATCGCTGGGACAGTTCGAATCGGCCGATCTCTACCGCGCCTTGTTCCGCCTGCCCGGCTACGAAGGCGCCTATTTGTATGTCGTTCTCCCATTAAGCCACGGTATTTTCAAGCATTTACGCGAAACGTCGGATTCGCTGTCCGCCTATCGTCAGGCAAAGGTCGGACGTTCCCGTATCAAGGCCGCATTCTATCTGAGTTACCTTGAAACCGTGCTTCTGGTCCTCGTCGGCGCCGTGTGGTTCGGCATGTGGGCGGCCGCCCGGATCGCTTCGCCGGTAGCCAGACTGGTGCAGGCCGCCGGCCGCGTCTCCGCCGGAGATCTGACGGCCCGCGTGGATTGGGGGCGTGACCCGGAGGAGATCGCGGTTCTCTCGCGGGCTTTCAACCGCATGACCATCGACCTGCAACAACAGCGCGAGGACCTGCGCGCCGCGCATGTCGAGGCCGAATCGGGACGCCTGTTCACCGAAGCCGTCTTATTGGGCGTCAGCGCCGGCGTGATCGGCCTGGACCCAAAGGGCCGTGTTTCCGCGGTGAACCGGCAGGCCGACCTGCTTCTGGCGCTGGTGCCCGGCGCCAGTCGGGGCAAGAGCCTCGAGGACGTGGCGCCGGAATTGGCCTCGGTCGCCGAGCGCGCCGCCGGTTCGGTCGGCGAGGCCGAGGCCGATGTCGATGTGGAGCGAGGCGGCGAAACGCGGCGTCTGAGGGTTCACGCCAGCCACGGCCCGGAAGGGGTGGTGCTGACGTTCGACGACATCACCGGCCTGGTTTCGGCGCAACGCAACGC
>Ga0209698_10007812_pt1 | contig 11150 bp, 9 predicted proteins | sample LitLauG_LLR_2012_FD_187203 | JGI IMG/M metagenome (GOLD analysis project Ga0209698, IMG submission 187203) | Freshwater sediment microbial communities from Pennsylvania, USA - Little Laurel Run_MetaG_LLR_2012 (SPAdes) (version 2) | ecosystem: Environmental > Aquatic > Freshwater > Creek >... | reverse complement strand
ATGGTGGCCAGGGACGGAGTTGAACCGCCGACGCCAGCCTTTTCAGGGCTGCGCTCTACCACCTGAGCTACCTGGCCACGTTGTTCGAAACCCGTTATGCGGGCTGCGGGGACCGTTCGCTTCCGGCAGATTGCGGTGGGAGGCCGAGGCGAACTGAACCGATCCAACGCTGGAAGCGTGTGGAACGCCCACGATTATAACAACCACATCAGATTCCCTCAACATCCGCCGAGCTTTACTTCCAGTCCGCTCACATTCGGCAAGGTCCAAGCGGGAATTCACCGCCTGACATCACTTCGCCCGAGTTCATTTCCGCGCCAAAACCTTATCCCGCGAAACTCTTCACGAATTCCACCAGGCTTCGCAGCGCAATCCCGGACGGGCCTTTGGCGATCCATGGCTTCTGCTCCTCCATCCAGGCCGTGCCCGCAATGTCGAGGTGAATCCAGGGCGTATCTTCGGCGAACTCCTTCAGAAACATGGCGGCCGTAATGGCGCCACCCCATCGTCCGCCGGAGTTCACAATGTCGGCGATGGAGGAACGAATCTGCTCCTTATACTCGTCGTCCAAGGGCATACGCCACATTTTCTCTCCGGCGCGTGCGTTCGCGCTGTGAAATCGTTCATACATCTGATCGTCGTTAGCGAAGATTCCCGCGTTGCTGTAGCCGAGCGCTACTACGACCGCGCCGGTGAGGGTAGCCGCATCGACCAAATGCGTGCAACCTAACTGGCGCGCGTAATAAAGACCGTCGGCCAGCACCAGACGGCCTTCCGCGTCGGTGTTGATGATCTCAATCGACTTGCCCGACATGGCGATCTGCACGTCGCCCGGCTTCTGCGCTTTGCCCGAGGGCATATTTTCCGTCGCGCACACGATTCCGATGACCTTTACATTCGGCTTCAACAGCGCGATGGCACGCATGGCGCCGATCATGGTCGCACCGCCGGCCATGTCGTATTTCATTTTCTCCATGCCGTCGGCAGGCTTGATCGAGATGCCTCCGGTGTCGAAGGTAATTCCCTTCCCTATAAGACCTAAGACCGGCTGGTTAGGCGCGCCGGCAGGTTCGTATTTCATGACGATGAGCGCCGGCGGCTCGTCGGACCCTTGCGCAACGCTCCAGAACGCGCCCATCTTCATCTCTTTGATCTTGTCTGCGCCGAACACCTCGCACTTCAGCCCCACTTCCGCGCACATCTTCTTTGCGCGGTCGGCCAGAATTGTCGGCGTCATGCGATTCGAAGGCTCATTCACCAGATCGCGCGTGAAGTTCTGTGATTCGCCTACGATTTGCGCTTGGCTGGCGACTTTTTCCAGCGCATTTTGATCGCCCGTCGTCAGGATCGTAATCGCGTCGATCTTCTGATCTTTCCGGTCGCTGCGGTAGTAGTCGGGTTCAAAATTGCCGACATGCGCTCCCTCTACGATGGCGCGGACCGCCTCTTCTGCAGGAATACCCCGTGGGGCGATGAACGCAAAACTGCGAATCCCCCGTGACTTTAGCGCACGAACGGCGGTACCCGCGATGCGGCGCAGGTCGTAACTCGAGAACTTCTTCACACTTCCACCAGACACCAGCAGCAGGCGCTTCGCCATCACGGTGACAGGCCGGTGCATTAGGTTGGTCTCAAATGGCTTGCCGACAACTTCGCCGCTGGCGAGCAAATCTGCCGCCACCGACTGCACCGCAGGATCGACGGTCGCAACTTTTAGTTGCGGCTTGCTGTCTTTCTGATTCGAAGCGGGTTGGTTCGGCGCGGGCTCGGCGTGGTCCAGCACTACGGCCACCAGCGATTCGGATTCCAGTTCAGAGGCAGAGGAAAGAGAGATAGTCGTTTTCATAATGTCAGTAAGTTCCAGTATCGTCGGCGGGATGGGAAATGCGCAAGCGGTGCCGAGGCGGAGATGGTGCGAACTTCGTGGACCTCCCGTGGCTCGGTTTACAATCGACACCGCGGGTAAAACCAGCGCATGCAAAAGGCGATTGTAGCGATCGGCGGCGGGCAGATACGGACCCGGGGCACCGCTCCGATTGACCGGGAGATTATCCGTCTTTCGGGCAAGAAGAATCCGAGACTCCTCTTTATTCCAACCGCAAGCTCCGACTCCGAAATGTATTGGCGACATGTCCAGAAATATTTTGGCCGGTTCCTGAAATGCAAGACCGAGGTACTGTTTCTCATCAGGGAGGAGCCAGCAAATAGTGACATTCACAGCAAGATCCTAGACGCGGATGTCATCTATGTTGGCGGCGGAAACACCTTGCTCATGATGCGAATTTGGCGGCGCTTGGGCATCGACAAGCTGCTCAAATCAGCCTATGAAAACGGCACTGTGCTTTCCGGCATCAGCGCAGGGGCGATCTGCTGGTTTGATTCTGGACATTCCGATTCCATGTCGTTTTACAACCCGCAGGACTGGCAGTACTTGAATGTAAGGGGGCTGGGCCTTATTAAAGGGATCCATTGCTGTCATTACAACAGTCAGACGCGAGGCGTCCCTCGGAGAAAACACTTCCGGGAGATGATTCGCACGGTCGGCGGCATCGGAATTGCGATTGAGAACAACTGCGCCATCGAGTTCATCGACGGGCGGTTCTATAAGGTCATCATTTCCCGGCCCTACGCACGAGCTTACCGGGTATTCAAAAGCGGCAACACGGTGGTCGCGCGGCAAATTCGGCGGCAGGAGGACCTCGCTCCCGTCGGGTCCCTGACTCTGCACAACTAACGTCAGGTCAGCCCGCCAACGCGCTAGGGAATCGGGTCTGGAAGTCGAGCAAGCCGACCCACTCAGGCGTGATTGTGATGCGCACCATCGAAGAAATCATCGTGCGCAGCTGGCTGACCCAAGCTTGTCCTTGTTCCGTCCCGAAATAGCGCTCGGCGGCCACCTCATACTCAGGAACGATCCGGTTCAGCGGTTCGAGGCGAGCCGTGCCCCGGATCAGAAGCACCTTGTGGGGAAACGTGTTGTCGTCGATGGTGAGAGAAACCTTCGGATTCCGGGCCAGTGCCTTCAGCTTCGGCGCCTTGGGCGGAGTCGCCATGACGATCTCGCGCCCGTTCCAGTGAAACCAGATGGGAACGACGCGGGGCGTGCCGTCGGTCCAAACGTAAGCCAGGCGCGCGGGAATCTTAGACTGCAAAAGTTCTTGCGATGCGGGATGCTGCAGAAGACTGAGGTCTCCCTGCTGAACGGGACGCATGCGTAATCTCCTTCCCTCGTCGCGGAAGAATCACCCTGCAGACGAGACACTGATCGCAGGCATTGTACTCCCGTTTTGTTTTCTGCTGGCGAGCACCGTGCGGCACAGATTCCTCTGGGTGCGAGACACCGATAGAAGCTATCCGAAGCTAGCCGGATCCAGGGCCCGCTTCAGGCTGCTGCGTGTCCTCGTTCGTGATCCATCCATTCGCGAATGAAATTTGGGCACGAGACGAGGCTGAAGGCGCGATCTTCCCCGCGCATTAAGTAATTCAGCGCCGCCCGGTCCAGTTCTTCTAAACCCGAGAGATTCAGAAGGGGCCATAACTGGCAATCCGCGGCGGACTGCACGAGTCGGTCCAGATATGACAGATGTCCGTGGAATAGCTTTCCCGACACGCGGATTATGACGTTAGGATCATTGCCCTTCGAAGAAACTCCATCCCTGCGCATTTCGCCTTCCTCGTTCCCTTGGAGTGCGGCCCGTTGGTTGGCCGAGCTATATGTTCTTAGAATGCTTCGAGGAGGTTTGGTTGCGAAAAGAGTCGCAAAGGAAGTGTAATAGTTCGTACACGCGGCTGAAGGAAAGAGGAGGAGAAAAGCCAGGCACCGGGCGCTCGCTGCACACGCAAGAGCCCGTTACCGTTGCTTCCTTCCGGACCTGGCGGGGTTGGCGAGAGTACGTCGCGCGAGACCGATGCCTGACTGATCATTTTAGCATCTGTAAACGGTGCGCTCGGCTCGATCGCGGATGCATTTTGGGCTCGCACCGTCAGTCCGCGCGGCCACGCGATAACAATGTGACTTTCGGTGCAAGAATTCGGCGACCGAGCCTTCCCTTCTCGTGGTGTTTGTCGAACAATAGAAGACTGGTAGCCTACACTGCGAACTCTCGGCTGCTTGAACGCGAATGTCCTCCGGGCCCGAACAATTCGCCCCGATTCCGCTGGGTCGAGCCATCGACTACTACTTTGAACTCGCCCTGTATCTACTTGTATTGACTGGCTTTGCAACTCTGGCCAGCACCGGCGGACTCGACCTGCCTTCGATCACGCTGGTGGGCTTTGCGCTGGCTGTGCGCGGCTACTTGCTGGCCAAGCGGCGTTCGGTGGTGATTCCCGACCTCTGGACGACGCCACTGACCTTGGCGTACTTCGTGTTTTTCGCGGCCGATTATCTTCTGGTTTCGCGCAGTTTTCTGTCGGCCACCGTTCACCTGGCATTGTTCGGCGTGGTGGTGCGGATGTTCTCTTTGCGCCGCGAGCGCGACCACGTGATGCTGGCGGTCCTCGCCTTCCTCATGGTGCTGGCGTCGGCCGTGTTGACCGTCGATAGCGTGTTTTTGTTTTCGTTTGCCGCGTTCCTGCTCATGGCGGTTGGCACGTTCGTGCTGATGGAAATGCGGCGCTCGGGGCACGCTGCCAGCATCCAGGCGCGAGATTCGAGCGATCCTCAGGAGCACCGGCGGCTGGCGTTTTCGCTGGCGCGAATCACTCCGGCTCTGATGCTCGTCATTCTCGCACTCGCAGCCGTCTTGTTCTTTCTGATCCCCCGCCGCCCGGTCGGATATTTCGGCGGATATTCCTTCGGCACCGACTTCTCTTCTGGCTTCAGCGACCACGTGCAGTTGGGGCAGATCGGCCAGATCCAGCAGTCGAATGCGGTCGTCATGCACGTCCAGATCGACGGCGACACCGTCGGCCACTACGACCTACATTGGCGCGGCGTGGCACTGGGCGATTTCGACGGACACTCATGGTCGAAACCACGCGAGCAATTCGTGCTGCAGCGATGGCCCGATAACAGCTTTGAAGTCCCTCAACTTCAGAACCCATCTCCAGGCTCGCGCCTTAAACCAGCTTCGGGCCACGAGCAGATCATTCACTATCGCGTTCTGATGGAACCGATCGGCACCAACGTCTTCTTCCTCGCTCCCTGGGCTCGCAGCGTCAGCGGCGGATACCGCTTGCTACAAGCGGATACCGGCGGAGCTGTCTACAATTTCGATACCCAGCGCGCGGTCGGCCGCTATGAGGCGAACTCCGACATCGCAACCCCGCCGCTGAAAGAACTGCGGGCGGCCGGGCAAGACGTTCCTCCGCAGATTGCGTCGGCATACCTACGCCTGCCGACGGTAGATCCGCGTGTGCCGCGAATAGCGGAACAAATCACCGCTGCTGCCCACAACAACTACGACCGAGCAGCGGCGGTGGAACAATACCTCAGAACTCGCTTCGGCTACACCCTCGACCTGCCGCGTACCCCACCCAAAGATCCGATCGCGAATTTTCTGTTTGAGCGCAAGCAAGGACACTGCGAGTACTTCGCCTCGTCCATGGCGGTCATACTGCGCACGCTCGGGATTCCCTCGCGCGTGGTCAACGGATTCCGCAGCGACGAGTTCAATGACGTCACCGGGTACTACGTGGTCCGCGCCAAAGACGCGCACGCCTGGGTCGAAGCCTACTTCCCTGGCTACGGTTGGCAGACCTTCGACCCCACGCCCGGAGGCACTTCTAATAGTCCTCAAGGTTGGGCCCGGGTTGGCCTCTACGTCGACGCCATGGCGTCGTTCTGGCGCGATTGGATCGTGAGCTATGACAGCTCGCACCAGTACGTTCTGGGTCAGGCCGCGGTGAGCGGAACGCGCGGCCTGTGGGAGGGGATCCGCACCCGCGCTCGCGACCGCTACGATTCCATGCTGAAGTGGGCCCGGCGCGGTCAGGATCGCGTGGAACACGCGCCCGGACGATGGGCCGTCGTTGGGTTGGCGATCACGGCGTGTCTGTTACTTCTCGCAAATCTGGGACGGATTACCCGTTGGCTGCACGAGAAGCGCCTGAGAACGCACCCCGAGCGGTCTCCCGAGCAAGCTGCATCCATGTGGTACGAGCGCATGGCTCGCTCCCTGGCACGAAAAGGAGTAAAGAAATCTTCTTCGCAAACGCCCCAGGAATTTGTGCGAAGGATTGACGACGCTCGGCTGCGCGAGCCGGTCGCGCACTTTACCGAAGTCTACGAATCAGCGAGATTCGGAAACTCCGCCGACGACGCCCGGCGTCTCCCAGAACTGTACGAAGCCATCGAATCAGCTACACGAAGTTAGCTTCTAGTGCGCAGCCTATTCCTTTGGAAACAGTTCCTCGAACAGCCTTTCTAAAAGACGGCTATAGTCGCGCTGGCCGTGCGCCTGCACGTAACGGACTTCAGCCGGCAGGAGGGGGTTTGCGTCTCTGGAGACTATAAACCGAGACCGCGTTACTGGCGGCCGATCAGTCCGCTGCTGTTCCCGCTGCCTCGCTAAGTCCGAAGCCAGTACTCCCTTCTGAACCCGCTCGCGAGCGGCGCGAACGTTTTGAAAGAGATAGAACATGTCGTGAAGGATCTTCAGAGTCTCCACCGCCCGACACCCGCTTGCCACCTTCCCATCCGCGCCCACGGCGTAGATGCTGGGAATCGTCCAAAGTTGTTGCGTGAATCCTCCCCGTTTCCACATGAACTGAACGGAGGTATACGTCGCGTCGCGCAGATTGTGAAGTTCCGCAACCGTAAGCAGCGTTTCCTCGGGAGCATCGAGTTCGCGAACATATTCGTTCCACACGTCCACGATTCGCTGCTCGGGGATCAGCCGTGCTGGATCGGAAACTGCTTCAAATTCGGCGTGCGCCACGCGGTGGCGGATGCTCCGCGTCGTCCAACTCAGGTAGGTGTGGTGTTGATTCTCGCCAAGACGTTCCGCAACCTCGTCGATGAACGCCCGTGCATCGGCTTCAGAATGGGTGGCGCCGGCTAGGTCGTTCATATGGACGGCGGCCAGGCGCGTGGGCTCGTACTTTTCCCGGGCCTGTTCCAGGCGCTGTTCTCGCGTAAGGTCGCTCTTGAGAACCGAACTCGGGTCCGTTTGTTGGGGAGCAGCAAGAAGAAGAACTGCGGCGAGGGCGATCGGAATCATCGTTTCCTCCCTACTTCCGATTGGTTTGCGATGCCCGAGTCACAGCAACGGTTGCGCCGGGCCCCAGCAAGAACCGCCAGTCCCTTGCCCGGCGCTAGAAACGCCAGAAGGCTCCGCCCCCGACCAAGAAATTATGCTGGCGGGTTTTCCCCGTCGGGGCCAGGGGAAAATCCGGCACGCCGGACCAGAAGTCGCGAGCTTCGAAGCGAATGCTGAGTTTCCTCCAAGCTTTTACGTCGAGCCCGACCCCGCCTTGAATCAAGCCGTTCGTCGTCGACTTGCCAGGATTGGTGTTGCCACCATAGTCAAGGTTCTTGCCTTGGCTGAAGTGGCCGAATCCCGCGCCGAGGCTGACCCAGGGAGAAACCGCAGTCGTTGGAAACAGGTTTGCTCGGACGGCAGGAGTCACGAAGAGCTGTTTGTAATCGGTAGGCACAACGGCAAATCCGAACTCCCCTGCGTTCAGGTCTTCGTCGTGGTTATAAGCCAATACCACCTCACCCGAAAACGAGTATATCGGTGCCACAAACAACCGCCGCCCGTACTCCACATTGAAAGTCAGACCTTTGCCGGAGTGGATAATAGGATCGAAGTAAGTCGCGCCCTTGATTCCCTGGTCGCTGATGAAGATGCGCCCAAGGATGCCGCCAATTTCGTTCTTCTCGTCCTGTGCAACCGCCGACACCGCAAGCGCAATCACAATCGACAACACCACAACGCAAAACCGTCTGCCTAACATTTCTCCTCCTGCGAGGTGGTTCTAAATTGTCACGGCGGTAAGAACTAGCCTAGCACGGCGAACGACCTTTTGGACCTACAACTCTGCCCTTCCGTGACTTTTGCGGTGCCGCCAAGCCGCCCGACTAGTCTGCGATGCGCTATCCTGCGGCGCGAGATGTAAGACTCAGAATGCTAAGATAGAAAGATTGCATGCCGCTAAAGGACCTCATCCGTTGTGATGCCCCTCAGATGGAGAAAGAGAATTCCCAGGGGGATCGGCCGCCTGTACGGCCGCCAAAAGTGGGCTTCGTCAGCCTGGGCTGCCCAAAGAATCTGGTCGATAGTGAAGTGATGATGGGCCTGCTGGCGCGCGCCGGAGCCGAACTGACACGCCGCGCCGAAGACGCCGATGTGATCGTGGTCAATACGTGCTCATTCATCGAGAGCGCGCAGCAGGAATCGGTGAACACGATTTTAGAAATGGCCGGACACAAAGCCGGTGGCAAGGCCAAAAAATTGGTCGTCGCCGGATGCCTAGTGGAGCGCTTCCGCGACCAGATCCGCAAAGACATTCCTGAAGTCGACGCTGTCGTAGGAACCGGCGAACTGGACAATATACTCGCCGCCACTGGCGTCGCACCCTCAACACCGAAGAATGATTCGCCGTTCGTCGTTTTGCCTTCGCGCCCGGAGGGCGACGCCCGCGCTGCGCAAGGCCGCTTTTCGCGCGAATCGTGGGACGGGGCCATCGGCGACCTGCCTAACTACCTCTACGACGACGCCACACCCCGCATTCTCGCTACGCCGCGCCACATGGCCTACATCAAAATCGCCGAGGGCTGCGATCACCCCTGCACCTTCTGCATCATTCCGCAGTTGCGCGGGCAGTTCCGCTCGCGGCGTTTCGAATCGGTTATCGCCGAGGCGGAGCGCCTGGCGCAGTGTGGCGTCCGCGAAATCACGCTGATCGGCCAGGACACAACTTGCTACGGCGAAGACTTTGGCCTGAAAGACGGCCTGGCGCTGCTCCTGGAAAAGCTGGCCCACATCGAAGACCTGCGCTGGATCCGCTTCCTCTACGCCTATCCGAACAAGATCACGGGCAAGTTGCTGGAGGCGATCGGTCAGCACGAAAAGATTTGTTCGTACATGGACGTACCCCTGCAGCACGCGTCAGCCGCGGTGTTGAAGCGCATGAAACGTGGCGGCGGAGCGGATGTCTTCCTGCGATCCATCGCCAAAATGCGGCGCACCGTACCCGACCTCACCTTGCGCACGTCCTTCATCGTCGGCTTCCCCGGCGAGACCGAAAGGGAATTTGAAGAGCTCTGCGACTTCGTGCGCGAGGCCCAGTTTGACTGGATGGGCGCCTTTGCCTACTCCGATCAGGATGGGGCGCAGGCTTTCGATCTAAGCAAGAAGCTCTCTCCGCGCGAGATCGAACGGCGGCGCAAGCATCTGATGGGCATCCAGCGCCAGATCAGCAAGAGGAAAAAAAAGGCGCTGGTCGGACGGAAATTCGAACTCCTGCTCGAAGGCGAATCGGACGAAAGCGAATTGCTGCTCGAAGGCCGCACCCCGATGCACGCGCCCGAGATCGATGGCAAAGTCTTCGTAAACGACTTTCCCGAGGAAAGCACTCCACAGGCCGGCCAGTTCTATCGCTGCCAGATCACCGAAGCTCACGACTACGATCTGGTCGCCAAGATTCTGTAAGGCCGCATTTTTTGCCTTCCGAGTCGCGGTCTCCCCGCTACAATATGGGGTCTTATGCCCCGCGAGCTCCCTATCAGCCTCCACTGCCCGGTCTGCGACAAAGTGGTCAAGAGCCACGACGATGAGTTCCCCTTCTGTAGCCCGCATTGCCGCACCGTCGATTTGGGCAGGTGGGCCACCGGAGCCTACGTGATCTCGTCTCCGGTGACTGACGCGGAAGAACCGCTTCGCGACACGAATCCAGAAGACCCGGAGAGCGACATATGAAGCTTGCTCCCGCGGCGAATAGCGTGCCGTCCGACCGTAGCGCCGGCGTCCCGCCGGCTGTCGCGGGGCCGTCTCGCCCCCGCGGTCCATTGTGGGCAACTGTGATCGCGACGTTCTTCGGGATCGGCCGGCTGCGCCCCGGCCCGGGCACCTGGGGATCCGCTGCCACCGTCTTACTTTGGGCCGCGCTGGCCAATGCCCTAAGTCCCGCTCTGCGCATCCCCACTGCAATCGGGCTGTCGGTCTTCGTCACGCTGATCGGCATCCCCGCAGCAACACTGGTGGCCCGGGCCTCCGCGACGAAAGATCCGCAATTCGTGGTCATTGACGAGGTCGCCGGACAACTGATCGCCTTGATCGCCGTCCCGCTGGCGTGGAAAACTTTTCTCGTGGGTTTTATACTCTTTCGTGTCTTCGACATCCTCAAGCCCCCTCCGGTGAGCCAACTGGAACGCCTACCTGAAGGCACCGGAATCGTGCTTGACGACGTTGCGGCGGGAATCTACGCGTTCGCGGTGATGCAACTTCTTCTGTACTCTGGTCTACTAAAGTAATACCGGGGTGGCGAGTGCCGAGAACAGACCTCGGTCTACTCGATACCCAGTACTCGGTACTTCTCATCATGGGATTCTCCGACCGCATCCTGGGCAAGAAGACCGTCAACGGAGGGCCGCGCATCGAAGCGGTGGCTCCGGCCCTCGCTCTGACCGGCGGCGAAATCCGCATCACGGGCTCCGGTCTGCGGCCGCAGGAGTTGCGGCGCCCGAAGGTGCAGTTCGGCGAAGTCGAGGGATCCGTGGTGGTCAGTTCCGACGCCTTCGTGGTCGCGCGCGTGCCCGAAGGCGCGACCTCTGGACCCGTCGTGGTGGCGACCAACGGCCACGTCAGCAATGCCCACACCGTAAAGGTCGCGGTGCCCATCGCGGAAAACCTTCATCCCGTCACCAATCCGGCGCTCGATGCCGAAGGCAACCTCTACGTTACTTTCTCGGGCTCCCGCGGCCAGAAGGTCCCGGTCGCGATCTTTAAGATCGATACTGACTACAATGTGAAGCCCTTCGTCGTCGAGTTGATGAATGCCACCTCCATCGCCTTCGACCGCCAGGGACAGATGTATGTTTCTTCGCGTCATGACGGGGCCGTCTATCGCGTCGCGCCCAATGGCACCATGACCACTTACGCCGAGGGCATGGGCATCGCCACCGGCATCGCGTTTGATCGCGAGCAAAGCCTCTACGTTGGTGACCGCAACGGCACCGTTTTCAAGATTTCCCGCGACCAGCA
>Ga0209698_10007811_pt1 | contig 11150 bp, 10 predicted proteins | sample LitLauG_LLR_2012_FD_187203 | JGI IMG/M metagenome (GOLD analysis project Ga0209698, IMG submission 187203) | Freshwater sediment microbial communities from Pennsylvania, USA - Little Laurel Run_MetaG_LLR_2012 (SPAdes) (version 2) | ecosystem: Environmental > Aquatic > Freshwater > Creek >... | reverse complement strand
CGTCGTAATGCTGCGTGCCGCTGGCATCCAGGCTGGTGATGGAACCGTAAACATTCCCGTTGGGAGCGGAAGGATTGGCGATCTCCAGCAGGCGCCGGAAGTTCTCGGCGCCCCCGCCGCAGTTGGCTTGGAGAGACGCGCACTGCCCGAACTGGGCCGCCGACGAAGGGCTGGGGATGACCGGTTTTCCCGGGAGCCAGATCGCGGGATTGAGATCCACCCCGGTCCAGACGTGCGCGATTTCCGTACCCACGTAAGTACCCGAGACGAACAGCCGCTGCGTAACCTGGCGCTGAATCCCCAGATTCCATGAGTATTGAGCGGAGGTTTTCAGATTCGGATCGATGGGGAGGAAGCCCTGGTAGGGAAGCGTTGGGAATACCGGATTCTGGGGATTGAAGCTGTAGGGATAGGGATTCCCGCCCGGGTAGTTTTTGTAAGGATCGTCGAGGGGTAGCGAGCCGGGCCCGGAGAAGCCTTGCACCACGGTAATGCGGAACGGCGCCACCGAAGAAGTATTTTCGTGGATGTCCATGCGGATGAAATCGTAGGCGATGCCGGCGCCCACGCGAATGGCCGTTTTTCCGCTGCCCGTGGGATCGAAGGCAATTCCCAGCCGCGGCTCGACGTGGCCCCACTGATTGTTCATCGCCGACTTGCCGTTCACGCCGGCATCGCCGACGTATAGCAATCCCGGAGGAGCGCCGGGCACGACTTTGCTGCGAACATTATTGTAAAAGTTACTCAGGTTGAAATTGTAAGTATCGCCGTTCTTAAATGCCATGGGGAAGAACGGATTCCAGCGCAGGCCATAGGTTAGAGTCAACTTTTTCGTGGCTCGCCAGGTGTCGGACGCGTATAGCCCGAAGTGGTTCTGCGTGACATTGTCGGGATTCGGATTCGCCTGGTGCAGGTTCACCACGTTGCCCGTCAAAAAGTCGATGAGCGGCGTTCCGAAAATGCCCGCAAATACGAAAAATCCCTGAGACCAGGCGAAGGAGTGGGCATTCAGAAGGGAGCGGGATACGCCGGCGCCGAAGCTGATCTGGTGCGACCCGCGAACCAGGCTCACATCGTCGTTGGCGCCGAAGTTACTGACTGTGTCGTCACCGACGAAAAAGTTGGTCGGTATATTGATATTGAATCCAGCTCCCGCCATCACGATTGGTACGGACCCGTAGTAACTGTAGAAATTCATTCCCACATCCTTGGGCGTGAAGGGTATGGCCCCCGACGTGCGTGCGCCTACGCGCGTTCCCGAGACGCGGAATGAGTTGACGGTCTGAGCACCGATCAGGTACGTGTCTCCCAAGGCCAGCGCCTGCGCCTGATCGTCCTGGCCGGCCTGGATCGTCGACAGCAGATTGTGGTTGATGTCGTAGGGTAGCTGCGTGTCGATGCGCGTAATCAGGTAGCGCGCGAAGAGGCTGTGCTTGGAACTGAACTGATAATCGATGCGGAGCGGGGCCTGAAGCTGGTTCTGATGGACCGGGGTTCCGTACTGAACGAAGCCGCAGGGATTGTTGCTCTGGGGAAGATAAGACGAGATCTTGATCGCCGCCGGGCTCATGGTGAAAGGCCCGCTGAAGTGGCTTAAGACCGCCGGCGAACTGGCCACCGCCTTGGCGCTGGGGCACCCGGCCGCGACATACTGCGAAAAATCCCCTTTCAACTCCGCCGCCGTGGTGACGTAAGCGGCGCTGTTCACCAGATTCTGGCGAATGGTGGTGCCCTGGTAACCCAGAAAGAAGAAGAACTTATCTTTCAAGATGGGGCCGCCAAAGGTGCCGCCAAACTGATTCCGCTTCAGCCCGTCCGATCCGGCAGCGAAGAAGTCACGTGAGTTTAAGCTCGAATTGCGGAAGAATTCAAAGAGGTCTCCGTGAAAATTATTGACGCCGGACCTCGTGACCGCGTCCACCGTGGCTCCGGAGTGGCCCCCATTGGAGGCGTCCTGGGCGCTGGTGGATAATCGAAATTCCTGGAGCGCATCCGGAAAGGGAAGCGGCATGGGCGTGCCCACATAAGTATCCAGATGGGGCGCGCCATCCAGGTTGTACTGGACGCTCCAACTCATGCCGCCGGCGACGGCAATACTCGGTCCGGTGTTCATGGTGTAATTCGGCGGCGTCGCGGCCGTGGTGATGGCCAAACCGGAAAGCGGGATCAGATCGGTTGCCTGCCGGCCGTTCAGAGGCAGGTCGAGGATCCTCTGAGTGTCTACCACCGTAGTGCCGACGCCGGCGCTGCGGGTTTCCACCTGGTTGGCGTTGGCTTGCACTTCGACCTGTTCGGAGGTGCTCCCCACCGCCAGCGTGACCGGAATATTGGGAGTGCTTCCCACCTGCAATACAATCCCGGTCTGCACGAAAGTCCGGAAGCCCATTTTGACGGCTTCCAGGCGATAAGGACCGAGCGGCAGGTTCGGAATGACATAGAATCCGGCGCTATCGGTCCGGGCAGTTCGCTTACTCCCGGTTTCGACTTGCGTCGCCGTTACGTCGACGTCCGGCACGACGGCCCCGGTCTGATCGGTTACGGCGCCGCTGATCTGACCTACCTCCTGTCCGAACAGGACCGTCGCGGACAACAGGCAAATGCCTATGAGAACCTTCATGCTCCCCCTTCAACCCAAAGCGATCGGGCTGCCCCTATGACCGCCCGGCTCGTCGTGGCACGATTTGCCGCGCCCCGAACGCGCCATGCCAAAAGATACAGCTTTTGGATCATCTGTGCAATCGTTTATCCGGATTTGTACTATCGGCGCGGCGAATAGGAAGGCGCGGGCGCGCCAAAGGATCGCGCGCAATCGATTCCCTCAATGCCTGGTATCGGAGTAGCCTATTTGACAGCCCCGTTCACGCGACCGATACTGGTCTCGGTTACCAGCATCGTAGGAGGATGGATGTTAACGAAAGCGTTCCTCACAGCGGCGATCTTCGCAGGCGCGCTGGCGGCGCAAGATTCCTCGTCCGTGACGTTCCATAAAGACGTTCTTCCAATTCTGCAGAAGAATTGCCAGACGTGCCATCGTCCCGGCCAGGTCGCGCCCATGCCGTTCCTTACCTATCAACAGGCCCGGCCATGGGCGAAAGCCATCAAGGCGGCCGTGCTGGCGCGCAAGATGCCGCCCTGGTTCGCGGACCCGGCGAATGGACACTTCCTCAACGATCGTTCCCTGAGACAGTCTGAAATCGACCGGATCGCCAAATGGGCGGATACCGGTGCCCCGGAAGGCGACCCGAAAGACGGGCCACCGGCTGTCACATGGCCGGAAGGGTGGCAAATCGCGCCGGATATCGTCGTCGAGGGACCTACCTACGACGTTCCCGCGCACCCGAGGAACAACGTAATCGAATGGGTCTCCGTGACCGTCCCTACTGGGTTTAAGCAAGACACCTGGATTACCTCGGTGCAGATCAAGCCAGAGCACCCAGCCGTCACGCACCATATCTGCCTGGGATTCAACCGCCACGACCCTGACGTCAAATACTTCGATCCGATTTGGCAGGACAAACCGCGCGACGAGGAAGGAAGCGCGATTCCCGGCAAAGGGCCGACTTTCGGTCCAGCCACTCCTGGAGGCCGTTTCCGAAGCATGGCGGAAGATTGTTATCTGCCTGGCAACCCGGCCGCCGATTACCGCGAGTTCCAAGCCGCCAAGCTGGTCCCGGCCGGAAGCGACATCACGCTCAACCTCCACTACACGCCGAACGGGACAGCAGTCACCGATCGCGTGCAGATCGGATTCACGGTGGCCCAGGAGCCCCCGCGGCGGCGCTATGTTTCCTTGAGCGCCACGGCGCCCCCGGACCCGGCGCATTTCGCCATTCCGCCCAACGAGCCGAACTGGCAGAGCCCGCCCGCGGAGGTCACCTTCAATCAGGATGTGGATCTGGTTTACATGATGCCGCATATGCACGTCCGCGGCAAAGACATGACCTACACGCTGATTTATCCGGATGGGCGGAAGGAGGTCGTGCTGAGCGTCCCGCATTACGACTTCAACTGGCAGTTGGGGTACAGCACGTCAGTTCACGTCCCCAAAGGAACGAGGCTGCACGTGGACGCGCATTACGACAACTCGGCCAACAATAAGTGGAATCCCAATCCGAACAAGACGGTGTATTACGGCGAGATGACCTGGGAGGAGATGATGTTCCCGTTCTTTGGGGTTGTGGTCGATAAAGGCGCCGATCCCGGGAAGATCCTTTCGGGCCGCGGCCCGGTTCCACCGGGCGCGTGACGCGGAGGAGGTGCGATCCGATCCTGTATCATAGATGCATTCGGTCCGAGGTATCGATCCGGCCGATGGATTGGGGCGGGATGGATTTCGCCGGTTTAGACCTGAACCTGTTCGTGGCGCTGGACGCGCTTTTCGCGGAAATGAGCGTTTCCCGCGCCGGTGAGCGGCTGCACCTCAGCCAATCCGCCACCAGCGGGGCGCTGGCGAGGCTGAGGAAAGTGTTCCACGATCCGTTGCTGGTGCCGGTCGGCCGGAAGATGACGCTCACGCCGTTAGCCAAGGGACTGGTGGAGCCGGTGAGAGATTTTCTCCTGCAAGCCGAGGCCATACGTAACCACAACCCGGCATTCGAGCCCGCCGCCTCCAGGCGTAAATTCCGCATGGTGATGTCGGACTACGTGGAAACCGTAGTCATGACCGAAGTGCTGCCGCGAATCGAGAAGCTGGCGCCGGGCGTCACGATGGAGCTCATATCCAACGTGGAGGGCGGTTCTGAAGAGCTGGACAGGGGCGAAATCGACTTGGCTATTACGCCGGCCAAATACCTCGCCGCCGGTCATCCCTCGGAGCGGCTCTTCGAGGACGAGTTCACCTGCCTGGTGTGGTCCGGGAACAAGCAGGTAGGTTCCAGTATCTCCTTGAAGACCTACTTAAGACTGGGACACGTGGTTGTACGGTTCGGAAGGCGCCAGCAGTTACCGACTTTCGACGAGTGGTTCGTGGAACGCTTTGGACGCGAGAGACGGATTGAGGTAATTACGACGGCTTTCAACCTGGTGCCGCAGTTACTCATCGGCACCTCGCGAATCGCCACGTTACACCGCGGGCTGGCAATGTTTTATGCGCGATATCTGCCCTTGAAGCTGGTGGCTCCGCCGGTTGAGATTCCGCGGTTGGAGGAGCATATGCAGTGGCACAGGTCGCGGAACCAGGATCCAGGAACGGTCTGGCTGCGTTCCATACTCAAGGACGCTCTGGGCGGAAGCGCGGGGCGGAGCAAGGCGGACAAGGCGGCTCATGGATCAGGCAGCCCGCGGCGTGCGTCCACCGGCAGCGCCGCGCCGCGAGGGCCGCGGGTTACGCACAAGGCTCCCAAGCCCGCAAGCGGGGCCTAGCGGCGTGCTTCGGATGCTCGGCTTGCGTTCTCTCTTCGCGATCGCGAGAAAGGGTTGATTTGTGGTGGGCCCTGTAGGATTTGAACCTACGACCAACGGATTATGAGTCGCCGAAACCGGCTTGATCGCGGTTCCCCAGTTTTGCTAACTGCTGCTCCAAACGCCAAATTGACAGGAACTTCCAGGGCCTTGTGTTGCTAACGGCTGCTCACCGGAAATCACCGGATTGAACCGGAGTCCCTGTGAAAGTCCCTGTAGCAATCCCTGCCGTCGCCTCGTCCACGCACGCGGGTTCGGCCGGCGGCGCGGAGCTCGGCGTGCGAACGGGCGGGCGTTCGTTTGACTGATTGCGCGTTCCATGAATCATTCCACGGCTTTCAACACCGCCATTTGAGGCCGGAGCCTGTCGTGGAAGAGATTGATGTCTTGGGTGACAGCCTCGATCACGGGGCGATCACCGCTGGTTAGAATCCTGTAGAGGCGTTCTAATAGTTGGGTGTGCGTGGGCACAACGGAGGGGCGCTGAAACTCCCGGAGGGCATCGGGGGACTGTAGAAACCCCCGTAGGGCAGCATCCACCATGTCCTCCATGTTGACACCACGCTTGGCAGACTCAGTTTTCAATTGTCGATGCAAGACCTCAGAACACTTCACTTGTTTATGCGTCATATCACCCCCGGTTGTTTCTTAGTGGATTGCGTCCACTACAAGGACTGTGCGCACGCCAGAGATGACGCGGCTCGTCGGGGCTGACCCTCGGTGTCCCTCTATAATGTATTAAATTGCACAAAAACAGTCAATCCCATCTGAAACTGGTAAATTAGAATTGGCCGCCTAGTTCCGGCGTCATGAACCGGGGTGAAGGCTGGGAGCCCTGCCCAGGGGCGGCTACTCCACTTCAGGGGATCGCAGAGGGAGCGATGGCCGACCTACCGGAACTGCCCGCCGAAGCCCGGAGGCGGATCGGGACCGCGGCAGAGAAGGCGCGGATTCGGATTCGGGCAGAACAGAAGAGGTTCTTACGCGAGAACGCTTTTCATCCCCACAAACAAGAGCTGGACCCTGAACGGAGCGCGCGAATGTCCGTCAACTACGCTCTTGCCGTTTTCCAACCCACAGCAGCCGAATACTGGAACCTGCGGACCGATTACGAAGCGTTTCGAGGCTGGCTGGCTCGGCTCATCGAAGAAATCCGGGGAGACGTGGAGCGGAAATGGCAGGGGCTGAACGTTGAGGACCAAATGACGTTCGAGGCGGTCTGCCTGCCGAAGATCAAGGACGCGCTGAGGGGTGAACGTGATAAGTGGCTTCTCCGTCGCTTGATCAAGAGACGCCAAAAACCGAGGAGTTGACTCCGGCAGCCGCAGGCGGCTTCCCGAAACCGACTCAGGCCGGCACCAACGAACCGAGCGTGGATGAATCAGCCGCCAGTACGGAAGCGGGGTTGCCGACGAACGCGGGAAGGTCGGATGGACAAGGGCGCAAGCGCGGGCCGAAACCTGACCACGAAGGCGCAGAGCGCGTGGCTGAGATCGTGGCGCGTGTGGCACCTGACGGGGACTGGCGCGGGAAGCTGGATGATGTCTGCGAAGCCCTGGATGAAGCGAAAATCCCCTTTCCGCGGACATGGCGGAGGGACAAGCATTGCCGAGGCTGGGCGGATCATCCGGAGAAGGCGATGGCCATTAAGGCCATCGAATATCGGCTCGGAATAGCAAAGCAGGAAAGCAATCCTACCCCCGAAACTCTCTCCTAATTTCCGCAAACTTTCGCAACGCGGAGCTACCCACCGGAGGCCCTGTCTTTATTGGGTTTCTACTGCGGAAATTTCCAAAACCAATTTTCGGTTTCTATGATTCGAATGGATGGCAAAGCACCCATCCGAAAGGATCGAAATGGAATCAGTTCACAACGCGATTGAAACCCTTCTGAACGAGCGCGAGGTGGCGCGCGTAACCGGTATGTCCCTTGCGTCCGTCCGACGCTGGCGGCTACTTCGGCAGGGACCGAGGTTTCTGAAGATCGGCTCGGCCGTCCGTTACAAGCCCGAAGATATTTCGGCGTGGCTCGAATCCCGACCAACCGGCGGGCACCAGGAGGCGCGGTAGAATGCCGGATTCGGCCATCACGTTCAATTCGGGCGAAGTCTCCACCTATTACGCGGCGCGCGTCCCGCACCTGAAACGGAGGCGCGCGGCGGAATGGCGCGGCGCCTGCCCGATCCACCACGGGAAGAATGATAACTTCGCCGTGGACCCAGGCACCGGGAAGTGGTTCTGTCACTCCACTTGCCGGCGCGGCGGGGACATTCTCGAACTCGAAGAGGCCCTGACCGGCGGGGACTTCCCGACCCGAAAGGCCGGAGTCTTCCGTCTGGTGGGACGGATCGAACCTGAACACCGGCATTACGCCACCCGCACGAATGGAAATTCAGCGGGCACGGCATCTACAAAACCTACGAAAGCTACCGGCATGGCGGGCGAGTGTCACGAAATCGCGCGCTACCCGTATGTGGATCGAGATGGAAAACTTCTCTTCGAGGTTATTCGCTACGTGAAGCCGGACGGCGGCAAAGCGTTTCGGCAAGTAAGGCCGGACGGAAAGGGAGGAGACATTTGGAACCTGGATGGTATCGAGCGGGTTCCGTATCGCCTGCCTAAGTTGCTCAAGGCCGAAACCGTCTATCTTCCCGAAGGGGAAAAGGACGTTCACGCCCTGGAAGGATGGGGACTGGTGGCGTCCTGCAATCCGGGTGGGTCCGGCAATACCGCGTTGTACGCGGGGTGGGCAGACTACTTCCGGGGCCGGGATGTCGTCATCCTTCCCGACAATGACGAACCGGGCCGGATGCACGCGGCGGCGGTTGCGGCGGCGCTGCTGAATGTGGCGGCTTCCGTCCGCGTCGTGGAACTCCCGAACTTGCCGGCGAAGGGCGATGCTACCGATTGGCGGGACGCGGGCGGCACCATCGAGGAATTCCGGGAACTGACCGAGGCCGCGCCGCCGATAGACGCGGCGGCGGCACTCTCCGAACTGCGCGCGCGGTGGGGACTGGCGGAAGACGAACCGCGCCACTCGGCGCGCGCGGCAGCGGCGGACGGTTGGCCGAAGCCGGAACCGATCCAAAGCGAACTTCCGCCCGTGGAAGCCTTCTCCGAAGACCTTCTCCCGGATTCGTTGCGTCCCCTGGTGGCGGACGTTTCTGAGCGTATGCAAGTCCCAATGGACTACCCAGCGGTGGTGATGGTGCTCTGTCTTGCTGGCGCGGTAAACCGGCGGGCAGTCATTCAGCCGAAGGCAAACGATACCGCATGGGTAATTGTTCCGAACCTTTGGGGCGGCATCATCGCGCCACCGGGTTTCATGAAGTCCCCTGTCATTCAAGCGGCAACCCGTCCCCTGAATCTGATTCAGACCGAATGGCGCGGTGAGCACGAAGAGGCGCTGCAGGATTACGCGCGAGACCAAGAGGAACACGAGCTTCGGCGCGCGGCGTGGAGAGAGCAGTACAAGGCCGCATCGAAGAACGGGAAGGCGGCGCCCGACAGGCCCGAAAATGAACCGGAAGAACCGAAGTTGCGGCGGTTGATCGTAAATGATGCCACCTTCGAGGCGCTTCACCAGACCATGAGCGAAAACCCGGCGGGCATCCTGGTAATCCGGGATGAACTCACGGGCTGGTGGAGTCAATTAGACCGGGCGGGCCGGGAAGGTGAACGGGCCTTCTGTCTGCAAGCGTGGAACGGGGACACCGGGCACACGATAGACCGGATCGGGCGCGGCACCATTCACGTTGAAGCCTGCTGCATGTCCATGTTGGGCGGCATCCAACCGGGCCGGCTTCGCTCCTATCTGGTGGATGCGCTCGAAGACGGTCCGAGCAATGATGGACTGATTCAGCGGTTTCAACTGTTGGTGTGGCCGGACACGGCGGCCGACTGGAGTTACGTGGATCGCGCGCCCGACGCGACTTTGGAGGAACGGGCCGCGCGCGTCTTCCGTAACCTGGTGGAGATCGACGCGGAAGACGCGGCGCGGTTCCGCTTCGCGTCCGATGCACAGGAACTTTTCATTGAGTGGTATGCGGAACTCGAAGCGAAGATTCGCAGGGGCGAACTCCACCCGGCGCTAATTTCGCACCTGAGTAAGTATCGCAGTCTCATGCCGAGCTTGGCGCTTCTGTTCCACCTGGCAGCAACGGCGGGCAACGGGGATGCCGATACGGTTCCGCTCGACAGCGCGTGGCGGGCGGCGGCATGGTGCGATTACCTGGAGTCTCACGCGCGGCGGGTCTACTCCTGCATCGTGACTCCGCAACTGCGGGCCGCGCGCGAACTGGCGGACAAGATCAAACACCGGAAGGTGGGGACGGAAGGCTTCTTCTCTTGCCGGGATGTGTACCTAAAGGGGTGGAGCGGTCTTGATTCGCCTGAAGCGGTGAAACAGGCGGCGGAAGTGCTTCAGGATGCCGGATGGGTCCGGGACCTATCCGCCGAATCGGGACCTTTCGGCGGGCGCCCGTCCAATCGGTACGAAGTGAATCCGGGGGTATGGGAATGAGCACTCCTACCCTTTACCCGGCAACCCGAAGCCGATGGATGGATTGGAGGCCGAAGGCGCGAATCTTGGCGCAGACCGCGGAGAGCGAACCTACAAAACCATCAAAACAGGGTTTTGTAGGTTTTGAAGGTGCCACTCCCGCCGAATCCCCCGAGATTGACCTCATGGAAGCCCCGGACCCTATAGAAGATTGCGGACCCATGGAAGGGACACACCCATGGAAGGTTCGGGACCGGGTGCCAAGCGAAATGGATCGGTGCTCCGAGGGAACCGCTTGGGCGCAGTGGAAGGCCGCAGCACTGAACAAGCTGTTTCAAGAGCAAGGTGTCACGGGAAAACCGGGCCGCATCACGGCGGCAACTGTCCAGCATGGCGAGTGGCTGATTTAGAAGAGGGGTTGGCTGGGAAGCGGAAGGAAAGGGATCATACGGAGATGGATCGCGCCGGCACTGTCAGTATCGAGGGGAAATGATCCCCATGCCACTACCAAGGTGAGGAATATCAACAAAATCACGAAAGCGAATGTGACAACGGAGCGGCGGTAGCGATGCTTGTACTCCTGAACACCTGGATTGAACAAGACGCGAATGAATGCCAGCCCCTGAAAGGGAAGCACGATAGAGGCCAAGCTGACCGAAAACCATAAGTAACACGCCGGAGAGAGCAACATCGGCCACGCGAAGTGACTAAGAACCACCCGACCGTAGCGGTATGCCTCCAAAGCATCGAAGCAGCCCAACAGGAGAAGCGTGATTACTATCGGCGGTAGGATGACCAGCGCGACCACCCAGTTGCCCACGCTCGCGAGCCCGCCGGCCGGATGCAGAGCCTGCGTCCTATGCACTGTCGTTCTTCCTCACTGGGAACGATAACACACTTTCAGGTCCGATATTGGCTTGACGCCTCGGCTGGAAAGCTGTTCGCAAGATTCTTGTGGATTTTGCTTGCATAACGTAGGGCCTAGGTTCATAGTTGTATCGTGAAGAAGATCCGAATGCCTGAAAATATTTTGAAGTACTTCCGGGAAACCGGGGCGCAGGGCGGCAAGTTGCGAGCGGAGAGGCACACCCCCGCGGAGCTATCCAAGTGGGGCAAGATGGGCGGGCGTCCAAAGGGAAACGTTAAGAAGCAGGGCAAGAAAGGCGGAAAGTGATGGCGGTATATCGTCCTAAACGCAATGGCGAAGTCTCGAAGTACTACGTCTGCGAATTCATCTACCAGGGCAAGCG
>Ga0209698_10007810_pt1 | contig 11152 bp, 10 predicted proteins | sample LitLauG_LLR_2012_FD_187203 | JGI IMG/M metagenome (GOLD analysis project Ga0209698, IMG submission 187203) | Freshwater sediment microbial communities from Pennsylvania, USA - Little Laurel Run_MetaG_LLR_2012 (SPAdes) (version 2) | ecosystem: Environmental > Aquatic > Freshwater > Creek >... | reverse complement strand
AATGCGCATTAGCGTTCCCTGCGTATTGCGATACCGAATGTGAAAACTCTGCATGTGTCAGCTCCCATGTTTCGTAGCGCCGGCGTACTTGCCGGCTGTGGTGCGGCCATCCTGGCCGCAGTTGCACTACCGCGCCGGTTCTTCTTCCAACATCATTTCCGACAACGCCGCGCCCGCCGGAACCATCGGGAATACGTTGGCCTCCGGCGCGCAATCAAACACTAGTAACTCCGGCTCCGGCGAATGCAGGAACCTGTCAATCTGATCTCCCGTCTCGACCGAGACCGGAAACTCCCGCATCGCGTCTTCATTCATCCGCGAGCCGCGAATCTTGTAGGCCTTCGCGATCTCCACGAAATCCGGGTTGTCGCTCAGGTCGGTCTCCGCGTAGTTGCGCTGGTAAAACAACTGCTGCCACTGCCGCACCATGCCGAGATATTTGTTATCGATGATCACCATCTTGATCGGCAGGCCCAGCCGGTGGACGGTCGCCAGTTCCTGGATGTTCATCTGAAATCCGCCGTCACCCGAAACGCAGAGCACGCACGTATCGGGCTTTGCCAGCTGCACTCCGACCGCCGCCGGCAGAGCGAAGCCCATTGCTCCAAGGCCGCCGGAGGTGACGAATCCGCGAGGCGACGCGGCTCGATATCGCTGCGCAGCCCACATCTGGTGCTGCCCGACATCGGCAAGCACCACATTGTTCTCGGGCAACCGGCTAAAAAGTTCGTCCAGAAAGCGAATGGTTGGCTGCGCCAGACCTCGAGGATCGAGCTCGGCTCGCTCCGGCCCACACGCCACTGCACGCCACGCGCTGAAGTCGGAAATCGAATGTCGCTGAAGTTCCGCGTGGAACGCCGGAATCGTGTCCGCCAGGTTCCCAATCACCGGCAGATCGCATGGCCGCACGCGATCCAGCTGTGCGGGATCGATTTCGAAATGAACGATCTTGGCGTGCGGCGCGAACCGCGTCGGATCGCCCGTCACCCGGTCATCCAGGCGCGCCCCAAACACCATCAGCAAATCGGCCTCGTGCAGCGCCATGTTCGCCGCACGCGTTCCGTGCATTCCTACCATGCCCAGGTAGTAAGGCGCTTGCGGTGGCACAGCTCCTAGCCCGTGAACCGTCGCGAAGGCGGGAACGTTCAGATCGTCGAGCAACCGCCGAAGCTCGAGAATCGCTCCCGAAAGCTTCGCTCCCGCTCCAACCAGCGCAACCGGCCGCGAGGACTGTTGCAGCAAGGCAACGATCGTATCGGTAAATCCGCCTTCCGCCTTCGCATCAGCGGGTCGCGCGTGTGGAGTGAATTTCGTTGGTCCGGAAAATTCCTTCTTGGCCTTCAAAATATCGGTCGGTATATCGATGACCACCGGCCCGGGACGCCCGCTGCGCGCCCAGTGAAATCCCTCCGCGATCACCTCGTGAACTTCATCCAGCGTGCGCACCAGACGGCTCCACTTCGTCAGCGACAGAGTCACGCCAAAGACGTCCGTTTCCTGAAAAGCGTCGGTGCCGATCAAAGCGCTGCGCACCTGACCGGTGATGCAGACCAGAGGAACCGAATCCATCTTGGCGTCGGCAATACCTGTGACCAGGTTCGTTGCTCCCGGACCGCTGGTCGCCATCGCGACGCCAACCTTCCCGGTAACCCGCGCGTATCCCTCGGCCGCGAACACCGCGCCCTGCTCATGCCGCGTCAGGATATGCCGCACGCCGCTCCCATCGAGCGCGTCGTACAGCGGCATGATCGCGCCTCCCGGGTACCCGAACACCAGGTCGACCCCTTCCGCGCGCAGACACTGCAGAACGATTTCGGCTCCCCTAAGCATTCACCACCTGTTTCGTGGGATCCTTCGGAGTCTCCGCCGCCTTCTTACCTTCCTTCGGCAACCAGCTCATCATTGCGCGCAGCTGCGCCCCAACAATCTCAATGGGGTGCTGCTTCTCTTTTTCGCGCATCTGGTTGAAGTTGGGGCAGCCGTTCTTGTTCTCTTCAATCCACTCCTTGGCGAATTTGCCCGATTGAATGTCGGCCAGCGTCTTCTTCATCGCCTGCCTCGTTGCGTCACCTACTACCTGCTCCCCGCGGGTCAGGTCGCCATACTCAGCGGTGTTCGAGATCGAGTAGCGCATGCGGGCCAAGCCACCTTCGTAGATCAGGTCCACAATCAGTTTCACTTCGTGGAGGCACTCGAAATAAGCGATCTCTGGCGCGTACCCCGCCTCGACCAGCGTCTCGAATCCCTTCTTGATCAGCGACGTCAGCCCGCCGCAAAGTACCGCCTGCTCGCCGAACAGATCGCTTTCGGTCTCTTCCTTGAATGTCGTCTGTAGAACTCCGGCCCTCGTCGAACCGATCCCGTGCGCATAGGCCAGCCCTAACTCATGCGCCTTCCCACTCGCATCCTGCTGGATCGCGAGCAGTGCCGGAACTCCCCGCCCTTCGTTGTACACGCGCCGCACCAGGTGTCCCGGGCTCTTGGGCGCGATCATCACGACGTCCACATCCGTCGGTGGAATGATGGCCTTGAAATGAATGCTAAATCCGTGCGAGAAACCCAGAACCTTCCCGGGATGCAGATACGGCTTGATCGATTGCTCGTAGAGAGCCGCCTGGGTTTCGTCGGGCGTGAGCACGTGGATCCAGTCCGCGCGCTTGGCCGCCTCATCCGGAGCTACCACAACCATTCCATCGGCCCGCGCCTGTTGCGCGCTCTGCCGGTTCGGATCGAGGCCAACGATAACTTTGTGTCCGCTGTCGCGAAGATTTTGCGCCTGGGCATGTCCCTGGCTGCCATAGCCAAGGATGGCGATCGTCTTGCCCTTCAGTGCATCGGGCTTAGCGTCGCGTTCATAAAAAATAGTGACCACCGCGTGCTCCTCTCGTTCACAAGGGGAGAGATGAATCCCTTGTCTAGGGATGGGTGCGTGTTCCGAAAGGCCCGCACTCCAAAACTGAAAACCGACCGGTCGGTCGGGATTTCAGAATGCTATTCATCCTCAACTCTCATGTCAAGCACAAAACGCCACCCTCAATCTCCCCTATGGTTTCCTATGCCCCCTAACCTACAGATGTGATTAGGATTACACCCTTCACGAAAGGTCGTGTCAGCAGTTTTTCCTAGGCCGGACGATTGGAAACCGCGTACCCTTATAGGCGAAGCGCCTTGCATTGCAGGAGGTGTGAAATGCCTGAGAAGCGTGCCGCCGTCGTCGAACGCACTCCAGCGTCCCCATCACAGAATGGCTCCAAACCACTACGGCTCGGCAAAGACTGTGACTACACCAAGGAACTCGACCGGTTGCAGATCGAACTCGTCAAACTGCAGGAATGGATCAAGCATAACGGTCTGCGTGTTGTCGTCCTGTTTGAAGGCCGAGACGCCGCCGGCAAAGGCGGTGCCATCAAACGTGTGACACAAAGCCTGAACCCACGCATCTGCCGCGTCGTTGCGCTCGGCACGCCGACCGAACGCGAAAAAACGCAGTGGTATTTCCAGCGCTATGTGCCGCACCTGCCCGCCGCCGGAGAACTGGTGCTGTTTGACCGAAGCTGGTACAACCGCGCTGGCGTCGAACACGTCATGGGATTCTGTACCGAAGCCGAATACCTGGATTTTCTGCACAGTTGTCCGGAATTCGAACGCATGCTGGTGCGCGCCGGAATCATCCTTCTCAAGTATTGGTTTTCGGTCAGCGATGAGGAGCAGGAACGCCGCTTCCAGGAGCGCATGAAAGATCCCACGAAACGCTGGAAGTTGAGTCCGATGGACCTTGAGTCACGGCGGCGCTGGGCGGAATACTCGCGCGCCAAAGACGACATGTTCGCCGTGACCGACATCAAGCAGGCGCCCTGGTATGTGGTGAACGCGGAAGACAAAAAGTGTTCCCGGCTGAATGTGATCCGCCACCTGCTCTCGGTGATTCCCTACCAGGACCTGACGCCCGAGCATCTCAAACTGCCGCCGCTCGACAAAACGAAGTACATCAGGCCTCCCATGCACGAGCAGAATTTCATTCCCGAAATCTACACGCCGGGCGGCTGAGCCCGGCCATTGTTTGCAGATGTCATTGGCATTCCGGGCCGCTAGTGTTTACCATGTCACGCGATGCCACGCGAAACCCTGGTTGATTCCCGGCAGGAGATCCTCCGCACCGCCGCCCGCTTATTCCAGCAGCGCGGCTATGACGCCACTTCGATGAACGATGTTGCCGCCGCGCTTAAGCTGAGCAAAGGCGGACTCTACCATCATTTTCAGAGCAAGGACGAGATCCTCTTCGAAATCATGAATCACGCCATGGAGATCACGCAGGAGCGCGTGCTTGCCCCGGTGCGCAGCATCCCTGATCCTGAAGACCGCCTCCGCTCCCTCATCCGCCGCCACATCGAAGTCGTCCTGAGTCCGCGCGATCGCGAGATCACCGTCATGCTGCACGAAAACCACCCTCTCCCGCCGGCTCTGCGCAAGCGCATCAACCAGCGCAAGAAGGAATATGTTCACTTCGTCGAGGACCTGATTGCCGATGTTCAAAGGGAAGCGCAGCGTACTCGCGGAACCAAGAGCACTGTGAGCCCCAGGGCCGCGGCCTTTGCCCTGCTAGGGATGATCAACTGGATTTATCAGTGGTACAAACCGGAGGGCAATCTCCAGGCGCAAAACCTGATTCCGCAATTCACGGATCTGGTTTTTGGGGGGATCCTCGCGTGAAATCGTTTTTCGCGAAGCTTGGCGACATCGATCGTCAACGAGCCCAAGCCGGCAAACCGTATCGCGAGTTCCTGCGCGTCGAATCCATGAGCTCGGGTTTATACGTGCTCCCGGCTGGCGGGACCGATCCCCAACGCCCGCACCACGAAGACGAAATGTATTACGTGGTCCGCGGCAAAGCCCGTTTTCGCGCCGGTGAGGAAAATCTTGAAGTCTCCGCCGGCAGTGTGATCTTCGTGGCGGCGGAGGTTGGGCACCGCTTTTACGACATCACAGACGAACTGGCAGTGCTGGTGTTTTTTGCCCCTGCGGAGACCTAGCGCCAGAGCGGATATCGGTACTGACAGGTCAAACCTGCTTCGCCGGCACCCAGTACACTTCTTCCTTGATCGCTCCCTTGCCCGTGAATCCGCGCCTCTTCAGGATCGCCTTGCTGTGCTCGATCATCTCCGGATGTCCGCAGAGGTAAGCCACCGTGTTGGTGCTATCGAGTCCCCATTGATCGGCATACTTGCGCAGCACATCGTCGGCGCGCCCAATCTCGCCGGGCCAGTCCTCGTGGTCCCACGGACGACTCACGGTGGGAACATACGTAAACCATGGCGCGGCCGCCTGGGCCAACGTGCGAAGCTCCTCGAGATACCCAAACTCCCAGGGCCGGCTTGCGCCATTCAACAGAAATAGCTTGTGCGAGCCGTCAAAGCGTCCTTCCTGCCATTCTTTGTGCAGAGTGCGCACGTAACTCACAAATGGAGCCACGCCCGTGACGGTCGAAATCAGCAGATGATTCTTCCGTCCGTTCTGCGTCTCGAGCGCGAATCGTCCCTTCGGCGTCTTGCGCATCAGCAACTGGTCGCCAACCTGCATTTTGTGAAGCAATGGCGTGAGCGCACCATTCGGAACCAGTTCAAAAAAGAATTCCACTTCATCTTCCGCGGGCGATGAAGCAATCGAATACGGCCGCTCTACGCGCTTGCCGTTGTCTTCCACACCCAGCGTGGCGTATTGTCCCGGCACAAACTTGAACTCACCCCCGCTGCGGATGCGGAACATCCAAAGGTCCGCAGCGAAATCAATGCGCTTCGTGATTTGCGCGCGGTAAAACTTCTCGTCTGGAATCGTCATTTGTATCTGCCCCAACCCGTTCAAAAATGTATCCCCAGATTTTCGACTGTTAGAATCACTGTACACAAGAGTACGCGAGACACACGCCTTTCCGTTTTTGAACCCTGTACTCCTGAGCGCTTCAGCACGCGGGCTTCCAACCGAACGGTCGTACGGCACTCCTCACTGGCTCGGCAATCCTACGTCGAATTCGCCACCTTAGTGCGGTGTTTTTTGAATCGGACCCATCAAGATTTTCAGCGCCGTACAAAAACCTTGACGCATTTACCCCGGTTGTCCCATGACTCGGGCACGGCTTGGGTCGATCGAGAAATGAGTTCCCCAACATTTCGCCTGGCCACTTAGATGTCGGCCGCAAAGGCCAGGACGCACCCCACCGCAATGCGATTGAAGAAATTACACGAATTCTGGAATTGTTCCCGGAAGCAGCAGCGACTCCTCTGGCGCTTACCTTATGCTCGCGGACCCGTTGGACACCGCAGCATCGCGCCCAACAGCCGCAGCCGTACCCGCATTCCTCAGTTCCTGCAGTTGATCCTGCACACGCTTCCAGTCTTTTTTCTTTCGCTTCGTCGCCAGCGGTACGTCAGGATTCTTGTAAAACGCGAGAATATCGTCCCGCAGCTCCGGCAACATCTGCTTGAAGTCGCTGTCTGACAGATCGTTCAACAGGTGCGCATAGGTGACATCTGATAGCGGATACTCTCCTGCCGCGGTGTCTTTGCCTGTGTCGCAATCCTTGTTGGCCAGACGCAACGTGCCCAACTCGGCCTCCCGCAAAAGGTGCCGGTAGCTCTCCACGGTTTCATCGATGCTCCTTACGAACAGATCCTCCGCCGGTTGCGTCGGAACCCGGAAATCCAGACCGCTGAACGGCCCCTTCTTAGGAAACAGCTTCAGAAGAATGGCCAACACCTTCGTTCCGAATCCCGGCCGCCGATACTCGCTCCCCCATTCTCGCTCGTAGTCGGTGCGCGACAGATAATACAAGTACTTTTTCTCGGCGGCATCTGGCGTGTCAGCCACAATTTCTTTCTTCCGCGTGAGCAGCGCTACCCGCGTCATCTCCGGAATGAGCTTGCTCACTGCATGCCGAAAACTTCCAATCGCCAGGTCCTCGTCATCGACGACGTCATCGAACTTGATCCCATAGACTTTGGGAAACACCCGCTCCAACAACCCCTGCGAGATTTCGAATCCTACGAAATCGTGATACCGGTCCGACGTGTAGCGGTTCTTCGCCACCTGCGTCATGTCGAAGCCGAACTCGGCGCGAATGTGGGCCTTCGGAGAATCCGCATACGTCACCACGTCCCCGAACTTCTTCTGCAGTGTAGGAAACTCCATCGCCACCACATGATTCACCATCGGGTGCCCGCTATTGTCGGCTGCGTAATGCGCGAGCGCTCCCAGCGCAAAGGCATACTCGTTCGCCGTTCGGGATTCGTGTAAGAGCCCAATGACGAAATCGCCAGTCCGCACGTAATGGGTCAGATCGCTGAAGTAGCGGCTGCCGAACGGATAGTAGCCCATGTCCTGCACCAGCGACCCGCCGTAGGCGTAGGCGTGAGTTTCGCGAAGCTGTCTCTCCGTAAGGTCAGGGAAACGAGCTTTCACCATCGGCTGGATGCGGTCTTCCCACAACAAATCCACCACCTGCTCGTGCGTTAAAACGGAATAAGCCCTGCCCACTTGCCCAAGTGCCACAACTGCCGCAAGCCAGAGCAGGGTTTTCCCGAGATGACCCACCTTCTTCATTTCCCTACGACAAGGACGACAAAGCTGTCGGGAAGAATCGACCGCCGCGGGTGCGGATTATCCGCCGTCGGCGCTGGCGGCGGTCCGAACTTCGCCGTCACCACGAGCGCGTTGTGCGTCTTCGAATCCAGCGCCATTGTGCGGGCTCCCTGTTGCGTCTTCACATTCTCAGCAACGTTGAACGAACTCGGCGAGTCTTCCTTCACCACGGTCAGCACACCTTCGCCGCACGATGCAAACGCCAGCCCAGTTCCGTCGTCAAAAGCCGTCGCATCCACACCGTCGCCGATGGCGGGAGTAGCCAGCACTTTTCCGCTGTCCGCGTCGACCACTGCCATCATCTTGTTGTCGCATCCCACAAACAGACGCCGGTTCTTGCGATCCATCGAGAGTCCGCTTGGCTCCGTGCAGGGTGCCAGTGGCCACTTTGCTTTAACCTCAAGCTTATTCGGATCGATCACCGTCAACTCGCTCTTGTCTTCGATATTGACGAACACCTCGCCTTTCGCGTCACTGGCCGCGAACTCCGGTTTGCCATCGAGTTTAATTGTGCCCAATACCTTCCCGGTCGCTGCGTCGATTGCGGTCGAATCCTGGCTGCGCCCGTTGAACGTGAACACGCGCTTAGTCGCCGGATCGTACAGTATCGCGTCCGGATTATCGCCCACTTTTACTTTGCTGCTCGTCGCCAGCGTCTTGATGTCAAAGATGCTCACGGTTCCTTCGCGGCCATTGCTGGTGAAGCCACGGCCCAGCTCCGGAGCCAGCGCGATCCCATGCACGCCCGGAGTATCGGCGATATCGCCAACACTCTTGCCAGAATCCAGATCAACGACCATCACATGCGTACCCCGCGAAATGTAGAGCCGGCGAGCATCCGAGTCCGCCGTCAGATAATCCCAGCCGCCATCTCCGCCTAGATTGTAGGTATTCGCGACGTGATATCCCGGACCCGCCGCCCACACGACAGCCGCCAGGGACAGGATGATTAGCAACATACACAATGCAGATCTGTTTATCATGACACTCTCCTTTGAGATTTCGATTGTGCGCATCCGACCCCGGTGCCCCTTTTCCGGTGCCGGCTGTTCTGAGTTTTGCATCTAACTCGTCAGACTTCGAACCGAAGTAACTTTACCCTATTTCGAGCGCCGCCCTAGACTCAAGAGTATCCCCCTTGATCTGAAGATTAGATGAACGCCTTCCGGCCACCTTCGTCATCGTCCAACCTTGACGCAAATGGTGTGCCCACTCCTGACCCTCGCCTCCAACCGACGCCCGACTACGGCACGCTCGGTCCCGGTTCCGATGTCATGACAGAAGGGCTCGCCCCAGCTTCGGTTGGCGCTCAGCCAAACGTCAGGAAGCGAAGCAGTGCACCCATATTCGCCATCATCGCTGGAGTTGTACTCGCAGTTTTCGTCAGGGATATTGCAGGCCTATACGCTGCCTGGTCCAGAGTCTGCAGTGTATTCTCCATGCCGCGCGTGGCCGGCACCACTAAAGCTCCAAACAATGTTGGCCCACTCGATTCCACGAGATCGCAGAAGGAGGCAGAAACGCTGCTCGAACAGGCGGTGGCTCATTCCGGCGGCGCCGTCGACCAGATTTCCTTGCGTGTGGATCGTTGGCAGGGCAAGCTGCAGTGGGATTCGCAGATGGCAACATTGACGACCGCCGCTCTTAATTCCAGCGACCTGCGCGTCCGTGAATCGGGCATCGAAGTAGAACTCGCAGCCTACGGGCTCGGGAAGAATCGGACCAGTCTCGATTATCTTGTCCGCACTTCGAAGTCTTCCAACCACGCACAAAAAGTTTGGGCGTTGTGGGCTCTTGGATTGATAGGAAACCGGGGTGTTGAAACCGGCCGCGTGATCGATGTCCTGACCGGACATCTAAAAGACTCCGATGAGGACTCGCGCCGCTGGACCGTCGAAGGCCTCGCGCTCGTCGGCGCCACGGAGACGATCCCTCCGCTTCTGCAGGCCCTGCACGATGACTCCGCACCTTCCGTCCGCGAGCGCGCCGCCTGCAGTCTGGCGCAGTCTGGAATGTTCACGCAGGAACAGCGCATGAGCGCCGTCCCGCAACTTCTCACCTACACCGATGCCCCCGAACTCGACACCCAAACCCATCTCTGGGCATTCCAGGCGCTAAGCGAGATCACTCACCAACGCCTGCCTAACAATTCCTCCGCCTGGCGCCAATGGTACGAAAGCAGAAACTAAATCAGTGATCAGCGCCGAGGGGGCGCTGACCACTGATCCTTGCTGACCGCTTACTGCTTCTTCACTCTGCCATCTTCGCCACATGAACCTCGAATCCAGTTTTCGGCAACAATGACGTAAGCGCGAATGCCTTGAATCCATCGCCGCTGATCTCCGCATGACGATAAATTCCCGGCTCGCTCTCGATAGTTTCGTGCCGCCCTTCCATGTCCTCCAGGAACGACTGCGCCCGGCTGGTCGTGACCTCGACATCTTTCGCGCGTGTCACGACAGCCTCGGAAGCGTACGAGCGCACCAGCTTGGGCCAGTATTTCTGCAGCAGATCTGTGCTGGCAAAAACATCGGCCCAAATGATGCGCCCGTTCACCGCCACTACTACCCCCACCGCGTTGCGATCCCGTAATTGATGAATCAGGCTCTGATAGTTCTGTTCGATGGGCCTCGCCACCGAATCCACCTGCTTCTTCACCTCCGAATTCTCCATCACCCTGGCATAGGAACTCGTCCCTTGCAGGTCTCTGGCAACGGTTGGTGCGGAGCCGGCTACCTCCACCGCTTCGGCTGCCTGTTGCTTGCGCACTTCTTCCCAGACTTTGTTCTGATCTTTGTCCGCCATCGCCTTCGCCCGCACGGACGGTTGCGCCATCAGTGCCATAGGAGGAGATGCCGAGCCGCTCGCCCCGCCATACATCGCGCCCGACGCCCCAAAATGCTCGCTGGTCGCCACCCACCTTCCCGGCTCAACGCAGAACACATTCAGATCCACCGGATCACTCTCCGGCGCCACGATGCGATCTTTCCCAATCACGCGATCCTGCTTGCCTCCCGTCACAATCTCTCCGGCCAGCAATAACAGCGGACGCTTTGAATTGTTCACCAGTACCAACCGGTTCACCTGTGCGCCGTCATATCGTGCTTGCGGCACCCCATGCCGCCGAATCAGTCCCTGCACGTTGCCCGCCTCCGTCACGACCACCTCTCCTGATCGCAAACCTTCGTCGAGAGTCAGGAATTCTCCCGTCGGATATGTCTTCGTAGCGACCACGGGAAACACCGTCAAATTCCCATGCCGGATCGGATCCAGCACTTTGTATCCCGACGACGAACTTACTTCTCCTGCCCGCGCTGGGCGTTGATCCCCGACCACTAGCAATCCGGCCACAATCACGAGTAACGCAGCCGCCACCAAACTCTTCGGATTCATAGGGCTCCTCCAAGCCGTAGGGCGACGCCCTCCAGGCGACACAAATCCACCACCGCTTCTTCGCGCGTTTTGCCGCGAGAGGAATCGGGCGCCCCATTTTTCGCGCCTCTTTGCGTGAGAAGTGGGG
>Ga0209698_10007809_pt1 | contig 11154 bp, 9 predicted proteins | sample LitLauG_LLR_2012_FD_187203 | JGI IMG/M metagenome (GOLD analysis project Ga0209698, IMG submission 187203) | Freshwater sediment microbial communities from Pennsylvania, USA - Little Laurel Run_MetaG_LLR_2012 (SPAdes) (version 2) | ecosystem: Environmental > Aquatic > Freshwater > Creek >... | reverse complement strand
CTTCGATGGTGTGCGCCCTCTTTCAATTTTTTGTAATTTTGGATATGGTGAACGTTTTGAAGGAAATAGAATTTAAGACGGCCCGCAGCGGCGGAAAAGGGGGCCAGAATGTCAATAAAGTGGAGACCATGGTCGAGGGATGGTTTCATGTCGCATCGTCTGCTGTCCTGACGGAGGGGCAAAAGGCTCTCATTTTGGAAAAACTTGCCCACAAAATCACCGATAGCGGCTATTTTTTGGTGAAGGCCCGGACGCAACGGACCCAGTTGGGCAATAAAGAAGAAGTCAATGCCAAAATTCATGTCTTATTAAATAATGCTTTGGTCGTCCGCAAGAAAAGAAAGCCTACCAAGCCGTCAAAGGCGTCAAAGGCCCGCCGGATTGAAATCAAGAAGGAAAAAGGTGTTTTGAAACAAGGGCGGCAAAAAATCAAGCAGTATGACCTATAAGACGCCGTTATATTATTGGCCCACGATCCCCCTGCTGTTCGCACTTTTTTGCGCGGGTCGACCGGCAGAAATGCCGTATCCGGGGACGCCGGCAGCAGTAAAAATTATCTTTTTTAACAATGTGAAAGGAGACAGCCTCGTGCTGGGCGATGCCAGCTATGTCAACGGCTTTGGAGAAAAATACACGATTTCCAAGTTTCGCTATTATGTGTCCCATGTGGCCCTGAGCGACGGCAGCCATCAGTATGGAGAAAAGGACACCTATTATTTGATCGATGCAGGTCTCCGCCAATCTAAGGTAATCACACTGCCTGTGACGCCCGGAGTGTACCAAAGCTTACAATTTTTGCTGGGCGTGGACAGCCTGCATAATGTTTCGGGAGCCCAGAGTGACGATCTGGACCCGGCAAAGGACATGTTCTGGACCTGGAACAGCGGCTATGTCATGGTAAAACTGGAGGGGCAGTCGCCCAGTTCAAACCGGGTCAATCATTCCTTTGAATTTCATATTGGAGGTTTTTCGGGCCCCTTCAATGTCCTGAAAGAAATTCATTTGAATTTGCCCGAAACGTTCCGCCACCTGGAGGCAGGCAAGACCTATGATATTGTGATCGGTGCCGATGTCAACGAGTGGTGGCAGGGCGCCAGTGACGTCAGGCTGTCCCAGGCGCCGGTCATTACCACCCCGGGCGCCAATGCCAGAAAAATCAGTGACAATTATGCCAATATGTTTCGCATTATAAAAGTCATCACCGAATAGTAACTTGAAAAGACTCGTTTCCATATGCTTCATCGGCTTGATCGTCTTCCTGGCCGCAATGCTGGAAGCCGACAGCATGCGGCCTGACCTGGCGGCCGTCTTTGAGGTGACGCCCCTGCCACTGAACATTCCGCCAGGATGGCCACAGCCACCCAGGAATTTTTTTGCCGGCAACCCCCTTTCGGAAGAAGGGTTTCAGCTTGGCCGGAAATTATTTTACGACGGCCGTTTAAGTAAAGACGGCAATTTTGCCTGTGCCACCTGCCACCAGCAGTTTGCGGCATTTGCCACCTATGACCATGAGTTCAGCCATGGCTTTCATGACCAGTTTACAACCCGGAATGCGCCGCCGCTGTTCAACCTGGCCTGGTCCTCCTCCTTCAATTGGGACGGCGGGGTCAACCACCTGGAATTACAGGCACTGACGCCGATGACGGCCCCCAATGAAATGGCCGAAAACATCGATTCCGTCCTGACAAAATTAAGGGCGGACACCGGGTACCGGCGCCTGTTCAAAGCCGCTTTTGGAAGCAGTCTCATTACTACCCAACGGATGTTAAGAGCGCTGGCACAATTTACCGGATCGCTGGTGTCGGCGGATTCAAAATATGACCGCGTGAAAAGAGGTGCTGAGACCTTTAATGCAGCTGAACAACGGGGGTATGCCCTATTTAAAGCCAGGTGCAATACGTGCCACAAAGAACCCTTGTTCACCGATTATTCGTTTCGAAATAACGGACTGCCGGTAAACGATTTTTTAAATGACTACGGCCGGATGAGAATTACGGGCAACCCGGCTGATTCCCTGAAGTTTAAAGTGCCCAGCCTGCGCAATGTGTCGGTGACATTCCCCTACATGCACGATGGGGGCCTGTATTCACTCTATAAGGTCATCGATCACTACAGCAAAGGCATCCGCCAGAGCGCCACCCTCGATACGGCGCTGCAAAAAGGCATTCCCTTTACCGAAGCGGAGAAAACTGACATCGTATTTTTTTTGCACACCTTAAATGACACTACGTTTGAGAAAAATAAAAGATTTTCGCAGCCATAATAATTGCCGGGCGATTCAGTTATTGATTATACGTCTAAATTTACCTTCTTTTAAAACCCCAATTGTTGAGTAGCATTAAGAAACTGGCAGGACAAACGATGTGGTATGGTGTGAGTTCCATCGCTGCGCGTTTTTTATTTTATTTGTTAACGCCCTACCTGACCTATAAACTGGCCGTTACCGGCTACGGCGATATGAGTAATTTATACGCCGCCATTCCGTTTTTGAACGTGATTTTCACCTATGGCATGGAAACGACGTTTTTCCGCTTTGCTTCAAAAGAAGAATACAAGAAAGATATCTACAGCACCTCGATCATTTCAATTGTTCTGAGCACTGCCGTCCTGACGACCGTGCTGATTGCCTCGCGCGCCGGCTTTGCTCATTTGTTACGACTGGACAGCCATCCTGAACTGATTACCTATTCCGCCCTGATCATTGCCTTTGACACCCTCTCGGCACTGCCGTTCGCCAAGCTGCGACTGGAACAACGGCCCAGGAAATACGCCCTGATAAGAGTTTTTACCATTATTTTTCAAATTGGAATTACCTATTTCCTGATTTCAGTCTGTCCCCACCTGGCCAAAAAAAACCCCTATGGTTTCATTGCGACCTTCTATCGGCCGGATTACGGGGTTGGGTACGTTATTATTGCCAATCTCATGGCCTCATTTTTCGCCCTGCTGCTGCTCTATAAGGAATTCTTTTCTTTTAAGCTGAAATTCAATAAAAAAGTATGGGCTTCGATGATGGTCTATTCATTGCCGCTGCTCATTGTTGGCTTTGGTGGCATGGTCAACGAGACTTTTGACCGGATCATGCTGTCGTGGCTGGCGCCGGTAAAAACGGTAGACGAAGCGATGACCCAGGTGGGTATCTATTCGGGTTGTTATAAACTGTCGATCCTGATCTCTTTATTTATACAGGCCTTTCGGATGGGCGCAGAACCGTTTTTTTTCAAACAGGCGGAAGGACAAAACCCCCAGAAGGTGTACGCCAGGGTCATGAAGTTTTTTGTCATTACCATTACCATTATGTTTTTGGTAGTGGCCATGTACCTGGATATCTGGAAATTATTCCTGAGCCGGAAGATCTACTGGACCGGATTAAAAGTTGTGCCGATTCTTTTGCTCGCAAATATGTTCCTCGGTATTTATTACAATCTGACCATCTGGTATAAACTGACCCATAAAACGATCGCCGGGGCGTATATCACCCTGATCGGCGCGGCCATCACGCTGATCATCAATTTTACCTTCATTCCATTTTTCGGGTATATGGCCTGCGCCTGGGCCACTTTCTTCTGCTACGGCAGTATGATGGTCATCTCATTTGTATGGGGACAGCGTGAATACCGGATACCCTATGCCTGGAAAAAACTCTGCGGCTATATCACCATCGTGGTGCTGATTTACCTGGTGCACAAAGGCATCGTCTATTTCTTTAAAGGGAGTTTTATTAATATTGGCACGGCAACCCTGTTGTTGTTGTGTTACCTGTGGTTTTTGATGGTAGTGGAAAAAAGGGAACTTCAGAGAATCCCGCTATTGGGAAGAATATGGCCCGTCGTCCCGGGGGCGAAAGCGTAAGGAAACAGTCAACTCAATTGTCACCTTGAAAAAATTATTACGGAAAATAGTAGGGCCTTTTTTGACAAAAATGGCCGCCAATGCTTCGGCCCCGAAGAAAAAGGATGTTTTTACATCCCTGAGCAAACTGTACAAGACACTTCAGGGGGATCACCAGAGGCACGGCTTTATCCGCCAGGTGGATTTCAACAGCCAGCCTTTTATCATATTCAGCGATCATCATAAGGGCAACCGGGATCCGGGGGACGATTTTGCCTCCAATGAAAGAAACTACCTGGGAGCCCTGGAGTACTATTTTGCCAGGAACTACCATTATATCAATCTGGGCGACAGCGAAGAATTATGGAAATACCGGCCGGGGGAGGTCATGTCCAAAAACGGGCTGGCATTTGCCGCCGAAGCACGGTTTCACGACGGGGGACGGTATGACAAAACCTTCGGGAACCACGATCTGACCTGGAAAAACAGCCTCGATGTGGATTTCTGGTTCCGGGGGATTTTCGAGCTGCCGTTACCGGTGGTGGAAGGGATCATTTTAACCACCACCGTCAACGACCGGCCGCTGTCAGTCTTTCTTACCCACGGTCACCAGGGCGATAAGATGAGCGATAACAATGGCTGGAGCACCTGGATCGTGAGCCATATCTGGCGGCCGGTACAACGGTACCTGGCTATCAATGTCAATACACCCGCCACCGATTTCGAATTATTGGATAAGCATAATATTATGATGTATGAGTGGAGTGCAAAAAGCAAAAACCTGCTCCTGGTAACCGGCCACACCCATAAGCCCGTCTTTGCCTCGGGCCTTTATTCGGATCATCCGAGTAACCGAATCTATAAAAATTCGGCCGGCCTCCCCCAGCACAGGCCCCTCCGGCCGTCTTATTTCAACAGCGGCTGCTGTTGCTATAATGACGGAGATATTACCGGCATTGAAATTTCGGGTGACACGATCGCGCTGGTCAAATGGCACTGGGATAACGGCGCCGCCCAGCGAATTGTCCTGGAACAAGCAGCGCTGAGTACCTTGGTGGAAGCCCTCTGCGTTTGACGCCACCCGCTAGTGGTCCGCTGGCCGCTCACCGGTCACTTGCACAAAAGCGGCCCGCCGCGGCGCCGGAACGGGACTATCCAATCCTTTAATCCCTTTCCATAAGACAAAATTGAAATCGTGTTCATTGACCTGATCCTCCCGGGTGAAATCAAATGCGGCACTTTTCAGGGACAGCTGGCTGGTGACGGTATTTTTTTCGGTCAGGTCATATTGTGCCGGGACATGCTGAAAGGCCGTCGTATCAGCAAGGGGGGTGAAGCAACGCCACAACGGGGTTGCCGCCGCGTCATACTGACTCATGGGCGGCAATCCAAGGATCAGTTCTATGGTTCGCAGCAGTCCGGTCGTAGTATACATGGTGTGATCGACAAAACGCCGCTTGACATAAGGGCCGGCAATATAGGCGGTGCTTCTGTGGGCATCGACATGGTCCGGTCCGTCCTGGGCGTCGTCTTCAACAAGAATGACCAGGCTTTGTTTCCAAACCGCGCTCCTGCTTAAATAATCCAGGAACATACCTACGGCCAGGTCATTATCGGCCGTATGGGCATAAGGGGAGGGCCTTCCTTTACTCAGTCCCTCGGTATGATCATTAATCAGGCGGAGGGTATTTAGCTGCGGTAGCGCGTTAATATGCACCAGGGAATCAAAATCTCTTTCCCATTGTCCTACCCGGGTCGTATCCCTGACGTGCTGGTCCCAGCTGGTAAAGTAGGGACAATAGTGATTGACCAAGACAGGTAAATTGGGCTTATAATCATCGGCAAATTCTCCGTAAGTACGGTAGGTGATACCCGCGCGCTGACAATAGTTCCAAATGAATCCATTTTTATTGTTGGCAATTTCCCTCGTGCCCTCGGCGTCATAGGTTCCGCCGCGGCCGCCATAACTGGTGACCCAGTTTTTTTCGAGGTAGTCGTTGGCATACCCGCCGAGACTCCAGTTGTGGCCGTCTGCGCTGACTTCGGCATCTACATAAAAATTGTCAAGTAACACAAAATCTTTGACCAGCTTGTGCTGGTTAGGCGTTATTTTTTCCCCGAACAACACGAGGCTGGTGTCCCCGTTACCCTCGGGGATATCGCCCAATACCTGGTCGTAGGTGCGGTTTTCTTTGATGATATAAAAGACGTATTTGATGGGCGACGGAGCGCCCACTTTTTGGGGAACCGGATTGCCGGCCTCCCCCTGGGACACCGTTTCTCTTTCTTTGGTGTACGGCGTATTATCATATACCTGCCTGGAATAGGCGGCCAGTAAGCGGTCATCCGGTGCCGTTATAACGCTCATGGTACCAAGGAAGAGGCCGCCGATATATTGCACGGTCTTAATATGGGCGGTATCTCCCTTTCGAAAAGTAACCGTTTCTTTTCTGCTGAAGGGATTGGGCCCTTCGGGGTTGGCAAACGAAGAAAAGCCCTTCCCATTGGTGACAAAAATCGAATGGCCGATGGTTTTGACGCAAGTAGGGTACCAGCCGGTGGGAATGAAGCCCCTGGACTTGCTTTCCCCGGGATGACTGATGTCAAATACCGCCAGGCAGTTATTGTCTGCATTGGCGATATACAGGGTCTTTTCATCGGGACTTAGGGCAACCGCATTGCTCGTGGAGCCGGTTGGCGCATCCGGATACAGGGAAGAAGTCAGGGTTTCGATGACTTTTCTTGCAGGCACCTCCACCAGGGACACGGAATTATCGCTCGCGTTGGCGACAAATAAATACCTGCCGTTCTTTGTCAGGCACATATCATTGGGATGGAATCCCACGGATATGGCAGCCGTGAATTTCCGGGACAGGGTATTGAATACCTTTATCTTCGAGCAACCCCAGCAACTGATGTATAATTCGTTTTTGTCCGGGGACAGCAGGCAGGTATAGGCCTCGGCCTCGAGGGGGAATTGCGCCAGGATTTTTTTAGTCAGTAAATTAAGGATGTACAGGGCATTGTTATCCTTTGTGACGACATACATCAGTTGCCGCTTATCATCGATGTCGAGTCCGGCGGGAGAGATCCTGGTCGGCCATTTGGCGCCTAAGGGTATGGAATCTTTTAAAACCAGCCGGTTGTGGGTGATGGCATATTTTAGAATCCAGTTATTGTTGCCCCCGGACGCATACAGAAAATGTTCATCGGCGCTGAACTTCAGCCCTAACCAGCATTCCTTGACGACGATATTGTCCAGGATATTGCCGGTAGTGCCGTTGATGAGCTGAATGCTTTGCGTACTCTGACCATTGTTGGTAACGGCCATGAACCTCCGGGACTGACTGACGGCAATATTGAGGGGGAGATCACCCAATACATACCCCCTGCCTGCCGGAGACAAGCTCCATCCGTTGGGCAGCAGGGTACTGGAATGATTCGGTAGCTGCTGTCCCGAGACAGCCAGGAAAAGGCAAAAATGCAGGAAGATCACGCCGGTGAAATGTTTCATTTTGGACAAGAGTTTTTAAAAAGTGAATGTACACCGTTTGAGAGTTTTGTGTATGTTATGTTTCAATGATCAAATCATCCCTGGCTTTCCGGTGGCGGCAGGCGCGGCCTGCGGAGGCGGCTGCCAGCCCGTATTTAAAGGGAGTCGCCCGGGCGTTCCGGGGCAAAGGCAGTCACGGGAGGTGCCGGAGAATCCCGCCGACAAACTTATAAGAATGTTGCAACTTTATTTGCATTTTGGTGCTATCTTCTTACCTTTGCCGCCAATTTAAAAACGGACCTAATAGATACCACGTTATGGCAAATATTGGAAAAATAAAACAAATCATTGGAGCTGTCGTTGATGTGCAATTTCTGGAAGAGAAGTTGCCGGAAATTTTTCATGCTTTGGAAATCACCAAGGCCAATGGAGACAAGCTGATCCTCGAAGTACAGCAGCACCTGGGGGAGGACAGTGTCCGTTGTATTGCCATGGACGGCACCGAAGGCCTGAAAAGAGGCATAGAAGTGGTGGATCTGGGGAGCCCCATCCTGATGCCGATCGGAGAAAGTATTAATGGTCGCCTTTTTAATGTAACGGGTGATGCCATCGATGGCTTACCGCAGGTCAGCAAGGTCAATGGCCGTCCCATTCACAATAAACCCCCGTTGTTTGAAAATCTGAGCACGGCCTCCGAAATATTATTTACCGGTATCAAGGTGATCGACCTGATCGAACCGTATGCAAAAGGCGGAAAGATCGGGTTATTCGGCGGCGCCGGGGTGGGAAAGACCGTTTTGATTCAGGAATTAATTAACAATATTGCCAAAGCATACAGTGGTTTGTCGGTGTTCGCCGGTGTGGGTGAAAGGACGCGCGAAGGAAATGACCTGATGCGTGAAATGATCGAAGCGGGCATTATGAAATATGGGGATAAATTCATTCACAGCATGGAAGAAGGCGGATGGGATCTTGATTCGGTCAATATGGAAGAATTGAAGGAATCAAAGGCAACGTTTGTATTTGGTCAGATGAATGAACCTCCGGGCGCCAGGGCGAGAGTGGCCTTGAGCGGACTGACGGTTGCCGAATATTTCCGCGACGGCGATGGGACGGGCAAGGGCAAAGACATTTTGTTTTTCGTGGATAATATATTCCGCTTTACCCAGGCGGGTTCCGAGGTTTCGGCGCTGCTGGGAAGGATGCCCAGTGCGGTAGGATACCAGCCAACGCTGGCCACCGAGATGGGCCTGATGCAGGAGAGAATCACCTCCACCCGCAACGGATCCATTACATCCGTACAGGCCGTCTATGTTCCGGCTGATGACTTGACAGATCCGGCACCCGCTACTACCTTTGCCCACCTGGATGCCACGACCGTATTGAGCAGGAAAATTGCCGATTTGGGCATTTACCCCGCCGTGGATCCCCTGGATTCGACGTCCAGGATATTGACACCGGCGATCGTGGGAGCCGAACACTACGATTGTGCCAACAGGGTCAAACTGACCTTGCAGCGCTATAAAGAGCTGCAGGATATCATTGCTATTTTGGGACTGGATGAATTAAGTGATGACGATAAGCTAACAGTAAGCCGTGCGCGAAGAGTGCAGCGTTTCCTCTCACAGCCTTTCCACGTTGCTGAACAATTTACCGGCCTTAAAGGCGTGCTCGTCTCCATTGAAGATACCATCCGCGGCTTTAATGCCATCATGGATGGTGAAGTGGATGAATATCCTGAAGCCGCCTTCAACCTGGTAGGCAACCTGGAAGATGCCATTGCCAAAGGCAAGAAGATGATGGAAGCTGCCAGTGCGTAACCAAGAAATATGTCAACGATGATCCTAGAAATCTTAACCCCGGAGAAAAAAGTATTTAGCGGAGATGTGTATGGCGTGCAGCTGCCGGGCATTGACGGTGTTTTTGAAGTGCTGGAAAAGCATGCACCGCTGGTGAGTGCCCTCAAAGCCGGCAAGCTGAAGATTCTCAAGGACAAGACCAGCACGGCGCTTTTTACCATTCAGAGCGGCTTTGTGGAAGTGCTGAACAACCGGGCTACCGTATTGGTAGAAGGGGCTGCTGAAGCATAATACTACCCGGACATTTAATCAATTCCCCGCAAACCTCTTTGAAAAGAGGTTTTGTAATTTCCGGCCATACCCCACCCGGGGCTTTCGTACCCCCTACCGCAGCAGCGTGGCCTCGTCCATACGACTTTAGTCTTTGCGCCATTGAACCCAAGACCAGCCAGTGAACGGGATCACGGCTAATAACCACAGGGCTGCCAGGTGGTGGGTGACTGCAAAAATGAGCAGTGAAAGGAAGATGACGTATAGCGGGTAAGCAAAAAAAAGCAGTCCTACCATGATGGAGTCATAATGATCATTGGCCCTGTTGCGGAGCAACAGGTGCGCAGGGAGATATAACGGAACATGTAACAGCGCTCCGGCTGCGGCAGGCAGGAATAATGCCATTTTGGCCCAGGGCGGCTGCCGAAAATAAAACGTGCGCCGGCGCTTGTCCAGGTCATGGGCACCGATTTCCACAACGAGCGGCTGCAACCGCCTCCTGAGGACATGATTGAATTCAAGCAGCGTTTTGCCGTTGGCCAGCTCACCGTCGATCTGGTCCCTGGTAATAACGGTTCCAAAATTTAATATCAGCGTCTTGCCGAACTTCCTGAAACTGCTGTAATTAATGCCCAGTGGCAGCACATCAAGGGGCATTTCGTGTTGCCAGGCGTTCAGGGCAATCCTTGCTGTGCCTTTTTTCAATGCCCTCAGGTGCCACTCATTGATACAATGCCCTTCACTGAAAATTAATACAATGCCTTTTTTCCGGAAGATATCCTGGCAGGCGGCAAAAGTGGAATAATTATGTTCCAGGTTTTCAGCGCCCTCGCTGATGCGGTACACAGGCAGCATGTGGAGGGACTGGAGAATTTTTTTTACGGTGCTGCTCCTGAAAACATCTCCCCTTGTGAGTGAATACACGGGATTGTTAAAGAGTGTAGCAATAATGATGGCGTCTAAGAAAGAATTGGGATGATTGGCTGCTATTAATAATGGCCCCGGCCTTTTCAAATTACTGTCGTCGTTGATGATAATTTTCCGGCAGTAAAAATGGATAAAGATGCGGGCAGGGAGGAGTAAAATTTTATAGAGCAAGGGAGATAGGAATTGATGAAACTTGCGGGTGACCGTTCGGTGAGTGGGTGGCAGTATGATTAATGCGCCGTGCCGTCAATTTAGTTGAGGATCAATGGGAAAATTAATCATCATTTCATAATTGCCTCCCAGGTGCTTCAGCGAATTTTTCCATACCTCGTCGGGATGGGTGTCAAAAATTAATTCTCGTGTTGCCTTGACAGTTAGCCAGCTCTCCTCCCTGAGCTCGTCATTGAGTTGGCCGGCACTCCATCCGCTGTAGCCGATAAAAAAGCGGATTTGTTCTTTATGAATATCCCGGTTATTGATGTTAATCAGGAGGCTTTCATAGTTGCCGCCCCAGTATACTTTTTCCATCACTTCTTCCCCGCCGCTGATCAAATCGGGGTACTGGTGTAAAAAATGCAGCGTGTCCTTTTGTACGGGGCCGCCCATATACACCGGGAAAGCCGACGTATGGATGTCGGGTACCAGTTCGCCCAGCGTCTTGGGGAATTTCTTATTCAATACGAATCCAAAACTGCCCTCTTCAGTGTGGTCGCACAGGAAGATGACCGTCCGGCTGAAATTGGGATCTTTTAAAAAGGGATTCGCGATTAATAAAATGCCTTTTGCGGGAGAAATCATAATTCTAAATTATATTTAATTTCTGAATTAATATTT
>Ga0209698_10007805_pt1 | contig 11157 bp, 8 predicted proteins | sample LitLauG_LLR_2012_FD_187203 | JGI IMG/M metagenome (GOLD analysis project Ga0209698, IMG submission 187203) | Freshwater sediment microbial communities from Pennsylvania, USA - Little Laurel Run_MetaG_LLR_2012 (SPAdes) (version 2) | ecosystem: Environmental > Aquatic > Freshwater > Creek >... | reverse complement strand
GTCATGGCGACCAGCCCTGCGATCGTGATGACGATCGCGCAGTACCCGCAGATCACGCCGGTTCAGATCCAGGTGAGCGCCAATTATCCGGGCGCCAACGCGGACCTGGTGGCCCAGAACGTGGGCGCGCCGATCGAGCAACAGGTGAACGGCGCGAACAACATGTTGTACATGTCGTCCACCAGTTCATCGACCGGCAACTACTCGCTGACCGTCTACTTCACGATCGACAGCGATCCCGCGCTCGCCCAGGTGGACGTGCAGAACCGGGTGAGCCAGGCGATGGCGCAGTTGCCGCAGGCGGTACAGCAGCAGGGCGTCAACGTGCAGCAGAAGTCGCAGACGTTCCTGATGATCCTGGCCCTGTCGTCTCCGGACGGGCGGTTCGACCCGGATTACGTTGCGAACTACACGAACATCTTCGTGCTCGACGCGATCAAGCGCATCGACGGGGCGAACCAGGCTTCGATCTTCGGCGTTCCCGACTACGCGATGCGCCTGTGGCTCAAGCCGGACCGGATGGCTCACCTCGGCATCACGGCGGGCGACATCTCGAACGCGGTCAAGCAGCAGAACCAGCAGTTCGCGGTCGGCCGCATCGGCCAGTCCCCGACGCCCTACCCGGTGAGCCAGACGTTCCCGGTCACGACCTCCGGCAGCTTCACCAAACCGTCCCAGTTCGAGAACATCATCCTGAAGACCGAGAACGAGAAGGCGTCGATCGTGCGCCTGAAGGACGTCGCGTACGCCGATCTCGGCCGCAAGGACTACTCGCTGCGAACCGATTACCAGGGCAAGCCGGCGACCCTGATCGCCATCTACCAGCAGCCCGGGGCCAACGCCATCAAGGTCTCCGAGCAGGTCCGCGCCTCGCTGGCCGAGCTCTCGAAAAGCTTCCCGCCCGGCTTGAGATACGACATCGCGCTCGACACCACCCGGTTCGTGAAGGCCTCGATCCACGAGGTGGTGAAGACCTTTTTCGAGGCAGTCGTGCTGGTGGTGCTGGTGGTGTTCATCTTCCTGCACAGCGTGAAGCTCACGATCATCCCGACCCTTGCGGTGCCGGTCTCCATCCTGGGCGCGATGGTCGGCATGCTGATGCTCGGTTTCTCCATCAACATGCTGACGCTGTTCGGAATGATCCTGGCCATCGGCATCGTGGTGGATGACGCGATCGTCGTGGTGGAAAACACGGAGCGCAACCTGGTCGAACACCACCTGTCGCCGCGCGATGCGGCCAAACGCGCGATGGACGAGGTGACCGGCCCGGTCATCGCCATCGTGCTGGTGCTCAACGCGGTGTTCATTCCGGTGGCATTTCTTGGCGGCATCACGGGCCAGCTGTACAAGCAGTTCGCCGTCACGATCGCGATATCGGTGGTGTTCTCGGGCCTGGTGGCGCTCACGCTGTCGCCCGCGCTGGCCGCCATCCTGATCGGCGCGGAGCACGGCCAGAAGAAAGGCTTTTTCAAATGGTTTGACGAGACGTTCGAGCGCATCGCCCATGGATACGTGGGCGGGGTGAAATGGATCACCCGGCGCTGGGCACGAGGCCTGGTGGTGTTCGCACTGGTCGTCGCCGGTGCGGTGTGGCTGTTCAAGATCTGGCCCGGGGCATTCGTGCCGCAGGAGGACCAGGGTTATCTCTTCGTGGCCTATTTCCTGCCCGATGCGGCGAGCCTGGACCGCACCGCCGCGGTGGGGACCAAGGCTGCGCGCTTCATGCGCGACAACCCGGCGGTGGCCAACGTGACCGAGGTCAGCGGCTACAGCCTGCTCGACTCCCAGAACAAAACCAATACCGGGGTGCTGTTCGTTTCGCTCAAGGACTACGAGGAGCGCGGCAGCGCGGCGCTGCAGGCGCCCGCGATCATCGCCGGCGCGGCCAGGGCCTATGCCGGAATCCAGGAAGGGCTGGTGTTCGCCGTCAACCCGCCCGCCATTCCGGGCCTGGGCACCACCGCCGGCTTCCAGATGTGGATCCAGCAAAAAGGCGGCGGCGATTATGCCCAGCTCGCCAGCGTTGCCAAGGAGATCGTCGAAAAGGGCCGCGCGCGTCCGGAGCTGGGCGGGGTGATCGTCACCATCAGTGCCACCAACCGCCAGCTGCTGGCGGACGTGGACCGCGAAAAGGCGGAAGTCCTGGGAATTCCGGTGCAGGATGTCTTCAATACGCTGCAAACGATGTTCGGCTCGCTGTACGTGAGCCAGTTCCCCAAGGATTCGCGCCTGTGGCAGGTTATCCTGCAGGCGGAGCCGCAGTACCGGATGACGCCCGAGGATCTGGGGCGTTTCTATGTCAGAAACCGCGACGGCAAGATGGTCCCGCTGTCTGCGCTGGTCACCACCCGCTACGTGACCGGGCCGGACCTGGTCACTCGATTCAACAACTACCCGGCCATACAGATCACCGGTGCCCCTCGTCCGGGCGTGAGCTCGGGTCAGGCGCTGGCCGCGCTGCGCGAGGTTGCGCAGCAGGTGATGCCCGCCAACTACGGCTTCGAATGGGCCGGAGAGGCGCGCGAGGAACAGGCTTCCGGCTCCACCTCGTCCCTCGCCTTCGTGTTCGGCCTGATTTTCGTATTCCTGATTCTCGCTGCGCAGTACGAAAGCTGGTCCCTGCCCGTGGGTGTGATGATGGCCGTGCCGTTCGCGTTGCTCGGCGCGCTGGTGGCGATCGTGCTGCGGGGCATCCCCAACGACCTGTACTTCCAGATCGGCCTGCTCACGCTGATCGCACTGGCGGCCAAGAACGCGATCCTGATCGTCGAATTCGCGGTGGAAAAGAACCGCAAGGAAAAAATGTCCTTCTTCGATGCGGCGGCGGAGGCCGCGCGCCTGAGGCTGCGGCCGATCATCATGACCTCTTTTGCGTTCGTGCTGGGCGTGCTGCCGCTGGCGATCGCCACCGGCGCTTCCGCCAACAGCCGGCATTCGATCGGCACCGGGGTGATCGGCGGTACCCTGGCAGCCACCGTGATCGCGATATTTTTCATTCCGATGTTCTACTGGATGCTGGAGACCGCCAGCGCGAAGGTCTCCGGGAGCAAGACGGGCGCGGAGGGCGATTGAGATGCGCAAAGCAGGCATCCCGCTCATCGCCGCCGCGCTTGTTGCCGGCTGCACGCTCGGCCCCGACTATCGGCGGCCGCCGATCGACGCGCCCGAGACCTACCGGTACGAGCCGGCGCAGGCCGTCGTGGCCGATGCACAATGGTGGAAGCAGTTCGGCGACCCGGTGCTGGACCAGCTGATCGCCGATGCGCTCGCCAACAACAAGACCGTCAAGATCGCTGCCGCCAATGTCGAGCAGGCGGCGGCCATCCTGGTGCAGACGCGTTCCGCGCTGTTCCCACAGGTGAACTACCAGGCCACGGCGGGCCGCGGCCGCCAGTCGCAGAGCACGGCCATCCCGATACCCGGCGGCGTGTCCAATCCGGCCAACGCCTTCCAGCTGCTGGGCGGGGCGAGCTGGGAGATCGACCTGTGGGGTCGCGTGCGCCGACTGAGCGAGGCAGCGCAGGCGAACCTGCTGGCGACCGACGAAGCTCGGCGCGGGGTGGTTCTGACGCTGGTCACGCAGGTCGCCGTGAGCTACATCCAGCTGCGCGGCCTGGACGAGCAGCTCGAGATCGCCCAGCGCACGCTGAAGACCTATGGCGACTCGCTGGACCTGTTCAAGTTGAAGTTCCAGTACGGGCAGGTCTCGCAGCTGGTCGTGGCCCAGTCCCAGTCGCAGTACGAAACGGCCGCGGCCAGGATTCCGCAGATCCGTACCCAGATCGAGGCGACGGAAAACGCCCTGTCCGTCCTGCTGGGGCGCAATCCGGGCCAGATTCCCCGCGGCAAGTCGATTCTCGAAGTGACGCTGCCCCCGGTTCCCGCAGGCGTGCCTTCGCAACTGCTCGAGCGCCGTCCCGATCTGCTGCAGGCCGAGCAGCAGCTGGTGGCAGCCAACGCCCAGATCGGCGCCGCCCGGGCCCTGTATTTCCCCAGCATCTCGCTGACCGGCGCTGCGGGGGTGGCAAGCGCGCCGCTGCATGAGCTTTTTACCGGTCCGGCGAAGACATGGAACTTCGCCGGCCTGGTGACCGGGCCAATCTTCACCGGCGGGGCGATCTCCGGCCAGGTCGCGCAGGCGAAGGCGGCGAACCAGGCGGCCCTGATCGGCTACCAGCTTGCGATTCAGAACGCCTTCGCCGACGTGGAAAACGCGCTGTCGGCGCGCGAGCAACTGGGCGAGCAGCTTGCCGCGCAGGAGCGGCTCGTCAAGTCGCTACAGGAGTACACCGAGCTTGCGACGGAGCTTTTCAACGGTGGTTACGAGTCCTACACCACGGTCCTGCAGGCCGAGCAGCAGCTGTTCCCCGAGGAACTCAACCTGGCGGCAACGCGCGCGCAGCTGTTCGGCTCGCTCGCCAATATCTACATGGCGATGGGAGGCGGGTGGGTCGACACCGCGGACAGGATGACCGAGACCGGTACCAGCACCAGCGCGCCAGGGCGGTGATCCGATCAAGAACCCCGTGGCGCGCAGCGTCATGGTGCGCTGCTTCGTGCGCTTTGGCCTGCTCCTTGTTTCGTCCTGCCGCGGCACAAACGCTGGATCCGCGTGCCTATTCGAATGTGCCGATCGGAGCCAACTTCGTGTCGCTGAGCTACAGCTACGAGAGCGGCGGCGTATCGGTGGACCCTTCGTTGCCGATCACGAATGGCAGCGCGACCGTCGACGTGGAAACGATCGCGTACTCGCGCGCCCTGAAGGCCTGGGGTCAATCCGGCATCCTGAATCTGGTGCTGCCCTATGCGCAGGTATCCGCCAACGGCGACGTATTCGGCCAGCCCAGGAGCAGAAGCATCTCGGGCCCGGGCGACCCCGCTCTGCGCGCATCGATGAACTTTTATGGCGCGCCGGCCCTGTCGCAGAGGGAGTTCGCCGCCTATCAGCAACAAACCATTGTCGGCGCGAGCCTGCTGATCACCGCTCCCCTTGGGCAGTACGACCCGTCCAAGCTGGTCAACATCGGCACCCATCGCTGGTCCTTCAAACCCGAGCTGGGTCTGTCCGTGGCGTCCGGAAGGCATTGGACGTTCGAAGCCGAAGCGGGTGCGACCGTCTACACCGACAGCGACAATTTCCTCAACGGAAGAACGCGCAGCCAGGATGCCCTGTACGAGCTGCAAGGACACTTGATCTACAACGTCAAGCCGGGTTTCTGGCTTTCTGCGGGTGGAACCTATTACGAGGGTGGTCGCACGAGCGTGAACGGCAAGGTCGACAACAATCTCGAACAGAATACGCGCGCCGGAGTGACCGTGTCGAAATCGATCGATCCGCACAATTCGATCAAGCTGAACTACAGCAACGGCCTGACCGCCCGCGTGGGGACCAATTTTCAGGTGGCAAGCATCCTGTGGCAGTACGCCTGGTTTGACAGGTAAGGCGCAACGCGGGAACAGGATGCCGCCGGGTCTCGCCTACTTCCTGCTCTTTTTCGCGACGACCACGCGCCGCCTGTGCAGTGCAGGCAAGGTTGCGAACTGGAGCGCTTCCTGAAGCATCGCGTTTTCCAGCGCCATGCGGCCCAATTGCCGTTCCAGGTCGCGAATGCGCTGCGTCGCACCGGCCAATTCCGAAACGGGCACCGCATTCAGGTCAGGGCCGACGCCGCCGAGCGCCCCCTCCCGAAAGCTACGGCGCCAGCGAGACAGCGCGCGCGGATCGACACGGTTGCGGTGTGCGACCTTGGACACAATCGCCCGATCCTCGAGGGATTCAAGGACGATCCGGAGGCGATCCGTTTCGCTCAAAACGCGCGACTTGCGAGCAGGTTTTCGTGGAGCCACCGGCGGAGCTTGCCTGCAATCAGCGTGTTTGAATATCCGAAAACGGCAACCAAAGCGGTGTTTGCTGCGCGAGTTTGGCGGCTTGAGCCGCGCAGCGCCGCGCCGCACAAGGGCGTCATCCTGCGCCCGCATGTGACCCTGCACACTCAATGCCGCCCCTCCGCCGCGAAGCAGCCGCTGCCGTCCACCGCGCACACGACGATCTGCGTCATGCGCTTGCCGCAACCTTCGACGCCGACGGTGTACTCGCCTCGCTCGACTCCGCCGTAACGAGGCGCATTGATCGCGGGCTGTACCATCACCCGGGACAGCACCTGGCCGGTCGCCTCCGGGCAGCCCATCTCGAAGCGGCCCCGGCTGACGGCCGTATCCACGGCTCCCGGCTGCATCTTGTCCAGCACCTGCTGGTCCGACTGGCACGCGGCCAGGCCCAGCAGCGCGACGCACGCCACAATGGTTCTGCTCATCTTGTCCTCCATCTTTCGGTTGACGATCCGGGTTGAATCACGGACCCTTGGATTCGGCCCGTGCCGGCGCGCTCATTCTTGCGCCGACAAGCTGCGCTACAACGACGGCGATGTAGAACTGTCCGAATACCGCCTCCAGCATCGCGAACGCGGTCGCCGGGGCGCGCGCGGGCGTGATATCCCCGTAGCCCATCGTGGTCAGCGTCACGATGCTGAAGTAGTTGAACACCGCGGTGCGTCCGTGCCAGTCCGAGAGCATTGCGGAAAAGACGGGCGGCAGCGTGAAGGACTCGGGTGCCAGACTGTCCGTGAGCGCGTACAGGGCGGACCACGCGGCGCCGGCGATCAGGTAACCGCTCACCGCGCCCAGGACGTCGTCGGCACCGACCGCGGTCTTCTTGAAGATGTTGCCCAGGATCACCGCGACGGCGTAGCCCAGGAACGCGCTCAGCAGAACATAATGGATCACCGTGAGCTGCACGTGGTACGGCTGGGCAAACGGAAGGTAGCGGCCCGCGCTGCTCGAGATGGCCACGATCGCGACCAGGAGGGCGACGATCCGATCGCGCCGGTGCTCGAACACCACCAGCAGCACTGCGAGCGAGATCAGCGCCACCAGGACGTCGGAAAATATCCGACCGCCCATCACGCCGTGAGCGGTCGATTGCCCGATGAACAGGCAGCTCAGCGTGATCACCAGAACCAGGTACTTGTGCCCGCGCAACCACGTCATCGGATCCTGTCTCCTTGGGCTGGGGTGCCTCATCAAACCGAACGCGTCAGTGGGCCGCCTCCTCACTCGAGATCGTTGCCGCAACTTCCCGGCTCACCCGCATCAAGGCGCGGCCGTGCGCCGCAGCCAGCGCTTCGTACCCGGCGTCCTTGACCGGCTCGCGTGCCAGCAGCTGGCCGCGCTTGAGGGCGTCGTGCGGTCCGAACACGGTCCACGTCGCCTCGACGGTCGCCGCCTCGCCCGGAACCGAGATGAAGTTGCGGATCTCGACCGCCACGCGATACTTGACATCGGCCATCGAATCCTGCGGGAACATGACCGTGGGCACGCCGAGCAGCTGACCGAGGTCGGATGCGATCGCGCGCGGAATTGCGCTGTTGAGCGGTTCGGCCCAGCGCTGGTCGTCGAGCAGGGCGACGCGGTTGGGAGCGACCTGGATCACGATCTGCGGCCGGTCGACGGTGCTTGGCACGGTCACCGGCCCGACCGCTACGGCATACTTGCCGACGGAGCCGCTCGACCCTTCGGCCTTTTCCGCGCTCTGGCCGGCGAAGGTGTAGTAGTGCACGGTCGGCGAAGAGCCGCAGCCTGCTGCCAGCAGCAACAGCACGGCCGCGATCACTCTGTTCGGTACGGGTACGGACTTCATGGTTCATCCTTCTTCTTGCCGCGGATGAGCGATTCGGGATTCTTCTCCAGCGTCTCGGCAAGCAGGCGCACCGCCTCGGCCGCCCGCGCCAGCTGGCTCATCGCCTCGCGAACCTGGACCAGCTGGGGCGAATCGGACGCAAGGGTAAGGTTTGCGGCGTCCATCGTCTTGCGCGCATCCGTGAGCACCGCGTTGACCTCGGGTACGGTCTCACCGTTGAGGTGCTTCACCAGCTCGTCCGTGCTCTCCAGCGCGTGATTGAGCGTTTGAAGCGCCTTGCGGGCGTCCCCGACCAGCTCGTCGACCGGGATCTGCTCGATCTTGGCCGCGATCTTCGCAAGCGTCAGCTGCAGCTGCTGCAGGCTGCCCGGCGTGGTAGGCAGTATGGGCGGCGTCGTGCTGCGGTCGACCTTGGCCTTGGGTGCGTTGGGAAAGTGATCGAAGGCCACGTAGAGCTGGCCGGTGACCAGGTTTCCCGTGCGCAGCTGCGCGCGGTAACCCTGCAGTACGAGATTGTCGAGCAGCTGCGCCTCTTCCCCCTTGGCAGCCTGGACCGCCCCCTTGCGATAGCGCGCTCGCAGGCGGTCCGGAAACACGTCGATCGAGACGGGGAAGAGCAGTCGTTTCGCCGCCGGATCGTACTCAAGGCCGATCGCCGTCACCTCACCGACGATGATTCCGCCAAAGTCGACCGGCGCCCCGGGCGAGAGGCCACGCAGGCCGTCCCCGAAGTAAAGCAGGAAGCTCTTGCGGTTGCGGTCCGGACGCTTCATCGCCTGCACCTGGTCCGCCGCCAGGGTGAACTTCGTATCGGCCTCGGCAGGCGTGTCCAGCGCCGGATCGGGACCGGCCTGGAACGCGATGCCCCCGGCAATGATGGTGGCCACCGATTCGGTCTGCACGCGGATTCCATTGGCATCCAGGGTCATGTCGACCCCGCTCGCGTGCCAGAAGACCGTGTCGCGCGTGACGTACCGTTCATAGGGGGAATTGATGAAGATCCGGAACATCACGCCATGACCGTCCGGGTCCAGGTCGAATGCCACGACCTGTCCGACCTGGATGTGGCGAAAATAAACGGGCGCACCCACATCGAGCGAACCGAGGTCTTCGCTGTGCAGGAAGAACTGGCGCCCCGGTACCTCGGACGTGATGATGGGGGGCACCTCCAATCCGGTGAAGGCGCTCGCGTGCTCGGTGGATTTACCCACGTCCAATCCGATGTACGCGCCCGAGAACAGCGTGCCCAATCCGGATATACCGCCCGCGCCCACGCGCGGACGCACGACCCAGAATTTGGTGTCCTTCAACAGGTACTTGGCCGCCGGCTTGGTGAATTCGGCCGTGGCGATGATTCGCTTGTCGTCTTCGGAGACCGCGACCGCCCTGATCTCGCCGATATCGACGTTCTTGTACTTGATCTTGGTCTTGCCTGCCTCGATGCCTTGCGCGGTGAGGAAGGAAATCGTCACGGTTGGGCCGCGCTCCAGGATCGTCTTGACCGCCAGCCAGCCGCCGATCAGCGCGGCCACGATCGGGATGACCCAGACCAGCTGCGGTCTGAAGCCTTTATGGGCAGTCTCCATGACGGCTTCGGGCAGATCGCCGGCCCGGGCGGGGTTCGAAGGTTCAGGCATTTTTCGCTCGCATGGGATCCCAGATCAGACGCGGGTCGAACGACATCGCAGCGAACATCGTGAGCACCACCACCGCGCCGAAGGCCACTGCCCCGGGACCCGCCGTGATCGTCGCCAGCGACTGGAGCTGGACCAGCGCGGCCATCAGAGTCACGACGTAGATGTCCAGCATGGACCAGCGTCCCACGAATTCGACCACGCGGTACAGCTTGGCGCGCTGCTCAGGCTGCCAGGTCGAGCGCCGCTGGACCGTCACCAGCAGGACCGTCAACGCGATCAGCTTCAGAACAGGAACGGTGATGCTGGCGAAGAACACCAGCAACGCAAGCGGTGCATCTCCGCTGGTCCAGAGGTAAACCACTCCGCTCATGATCGTGTCGCGCTCGGACCCGAACAGCGAACTGGTGTTCATGACCGGCAGCACGTTCGCGGGGATGTACAGGATTGCCGCGGCGATCAGCAGGGCCCAGGTGCGCGCAACGCTGTTGCTCTTGCGTGCGTGCAACGCACTGCCGCAGCGTGCGCAGCGGGCTTCCGCATCGACGCGACCGGGGCGGCTGACCAGGCCGCAGGTATGGCACACGAGCCATCCCGCCTCGGCGGCCGTGGGCGCGACGGTGCCCATCGCCGCGGCGGAGGCGGGCTGCATGATCCGGCGCCATAGCTCGTGCGGGTCGAAAGCCGCCGCCATCGCCGGAAACACGAGGACCAGCCCGCAAAAAGCCCAGAGCGCCACTCCGGGCACGACATGGGCCAGGGCGTGAAGCTTCACCAGCGAGACCAGCACGCCCAGCATGAAGACCTCGATCATGCTCCACGGCTTGATACGGCCCATGAAACCCAGAACCTGCCGTACGCCCGGCAACATCACTCCAAACCGCAGCGGCAGCAGCAAATACAGCATGGAGGCCAGCTGAGTCGCGGGAATCAGGAAGGTTGTCAGGAGCACGAGCACACCGATCTCGGGCATGCCCTGATCGGAAAGCGTTCGCACCGCTCCGAGCAGCGTGGTGGTCACGCGGTTGCCGTTGACTTCCAGCCGAACGATCGGAAAGGCGTTGGCGACGGCGAACAGGCTGACTCCAGTCAGCGCATACGCGAGCGTGCGCTCGACGCTGTCGGGCGAGCCTCTGAAGAGCACGGCATTGCAGCGCGCGCAGTGAGCCACGCCCGGGCCCTCGGGGGCGCGCTGCAGCAGGTCGCATTCGTGACAGGCGATCAGTTCACTGGCGCTCATACGACCACGTCATCGCCCGGCTCGCGGTAACAGGGGAGTCATTTCTTGTCGCTCTGGATCTGTTTGCGTGACTGGCCCGCAAATGTCGGAGTTGACGGCCGTCAAGTTTCGGCCGGATCACGAAAACCCTGACATGTACGAGCCATAGAATCGGCTCGAACGCTATCCGAAGCGGCTCATGTTGGCTATCCGAAAACTGCTACCCCCAGGTTTCCAGCCGTGAAGCTGCGTGCATTTCACATACCAGCCGTTCGCGCATCATTGCGTCGCATTGTCGCGTCACTCATTCGCCATTGACGCAGCCTGATCTATGCAAGGACAATTCCCGCGCTCGGATATCTCTGTATGCTCGTATCTGCGTATTCCGGTAATGGTTCCAAGGCTGGCGGTCAGACCGGCCCGGAGCCAGATCCGGTCCCCAGTGGGAGGGGACTAGGTGGGAGGGGTAGTGCGATCTGAACCTGCAGTACGCCAGCCAACTTGGCCGGCGGGCCCCGTTTTCGCGCCCGCAGCGAAGGCCCCCAGGGCTCGGAAGGCTGCGAGGAACGAGAAGGCCCGGACAGCGCTCTTTCCGGCCGGGCTGGTTA
>Ga0209698_10007804_pt1 | contig 11157 bp, 12 predicted proteins | sample LitLauG_LLR_2012_FD_187203 | JGI IMG/M metagenome (GOLD analysis project Ga0209698, IMG submission 187203) | Freshwater sediment microbial communities from Pennsylvania, USA - Little Laurel Run_MetaG_LLR_2012 (SPAdes) (version 2) | ecosystem: Environmental > Aquatic > Freshwater > Creek >... | reverse complement strand
CGGCGCGCGTAAATATCGCAAGAGAAGACCACCATGTCACGGTAACGGTGAGCGATGATGGCAAGGGGATTTCAGATCAAATTGCAGGTCTTCGGCCCGGCAGCATTGGCGTAGGGATCAGCAGTATGAAACAGAGGATCAAGGAGCTCGGCGGCGAATTGCGACTGCGAAATATTCGCCCCGGAACAGCCGTTGGAGTCACAATTCCGATCGGATCCGTAGTAATGGATTGCCCGCCGGTTCAGACTACAAATCGGTAAAACAGTTTCGGCCCGGCACGTGGGGCGATTCTCATGGTAATCGAAATACTCCGGGCTGACCTGAAATGGGCTCCGAGGACATCGATGATAGAGTGCTCTGCATAACTTGACATTTATCAGTCTCTTCCGATGTCGGCATGGATTCTTGTTCCAAACCCTGGGAAAGAGCTGGCTCTAGTTTTGCCGACACAATCATCCAGCCCAATTGGAGGCGCTGCCGGATTCTTCCATTCACGAAAGAGACCAGTCGAAATTGTCTTCGCAGCATTGCGGCAACTATCAAGAAATACCGAGAGCCCGACACAAAAAGGATTTGTGCAAGTTTGTAAGCCAATAGACAAACGAGGCACAGCATAAGGAGAGTCAGGCAAACAAATGCGACCATAGACAGGGCTGCCAAAAGCTCACGAATAAAGTAGACGCGCAGAACCAGGAAGAACAGCCCAATGACGCAGCTAACTTTCCAGATGATGCTCCGGGAAAGAGGGGTATCCATAGATCTTCTATTCAAGAATCCGCGATAGTGTCTGAGAAGAAATTCGTGATTCATTTTTCTCTCGAGCCTTCAAATCCAAGACTGCTCAATGCCACCGCTCATCCGGATACCATTCTGGTGAACGACAGACGAGTTTGCGTTGCTATGTCCTCGCAATTGGCGGAGCTTGAATCCTAACGAGAGCGAGTATGCGCCTCGTCTTCCTCCTCCGTACGGGCAAAATGAATCCGGATAGCCCGCTCAAACCCATTTGACCGATCACTTTGGTTTATCTGACCGGACTTGGGTACTTTTTGGTGGCCGGTCTGTGACCGGTGTTCCCGGAGGTCGTCCACTGATTCAAAAATCTCTTCGCATTCTGCGCAGCGATACATCCCTATAACGGTGGATTCGTTATTTGCAGCCTTCGGTGTTGACCCCATAATCTCTCCTCGCTCTACTGCTATAGATGAATTGTTGCAAGTTAACTGCCCGTAGCCAATTCGAAGAGTGAAATAGTCTCGTTTGCAGACCCCTTGAGAGCGATTCGCTCGACAACTCCCAACAAGTGGCAAATGAAAAAATGGCGCCTGGCCCGATCGGGAACTCATGGGGCCCGATTAGGCTGGCTGCATTTCCGAGAACCGCGTTCCTGACATTTCTTGCCACCATATAATGAACATACTTTGTACAGTGAAAAGAGCCATAAGGCGTTTACCTTATGAGCTTGGGGGAAAAGCACTAGCTGGCTCTGAAAAATGCAACCAACACGTCCCGTAAAGCGAAACGCAATTTAGCTGCTCCTCCTGGGTCTTCGGAGGTAAGGAAATGATTCCCAAAATGGCGAGATTCGAAATTTCTCCACGGCATGTCGGCTTTTCGGGTGGCTGAATGACAACCGGGAGTACAAGGCTGCTCTGCAAAGCCATCCGGTAAACGCTGTATAGACTGCGGACAAGACGAATGGTGTAATCAATTTCGACTTGCCACTAGTCCAGCCTTAAAGTGCAGCTCGCTGTGGGTCATGGGCGCAACTCTAGTTCAAGCTTGTAGTTAATCACAGAGCCCCCACTCCTGGTCCCGCAACTAATTCGCACTAGGGGACGAAGTACATGAGAGAGACGGATGTGCATCAGTCGCCGGTTGGGAATAATCCTTCCGAATACGGGCAAAGAAGGATGAGTCGGCGTAGAAGCGAGGACCGACTGCAATTGCTTCTGGAGGCAACGCGGGACTACGCAATCTTCATGTTGGACCTTGAAGGCATTGTGACGAGCTGGAATGTTGGAGCTGAAAGAGTGAAGGGGTACCTGGCATCAGAAATCCTCGGGAAGCATTTCTCTTGTTTCTATTCGGAGGAAGACCAGCGATCCCGTAAGCCGCAGCAGGAATTGGAAATTGCAGCGCGAGAAGGCCGATTCGAAGACGAAGGTTGGAGGATTCGGAAGGATGGCACACGGTTCTGGGCGACCGTGATTCTTACGGCTCTCAAGGACGAGGCCGGCCGGCCCTGCGGCTATTCGAGGATTACTCGGGACAATACTGAGAGAATGCTGGCGAATGAGGCACTCCGGAAAGCCAAGATCGAATTAGAGAAGCAGGTCGCAGAAAAGTCGGAAACCGAACGGAAATTATGTGATTCAGAACATGCCTTGCGGAATCTTTCCGTGCACTTGTTCCGCTCCCAGGATGAAGAGCGAAAATGCATTGGGAGGGATCTTCATGACAGCGTTGGCCAATGTCTCGCGGTATTGAAAATGGAGTTGGATTCGCTAAAAACCGAATTCGGTTCATCGCAAATCAAGGCCAAGCGTCAACTGGAGGAATGCCTTCGACTGGCGGAAGAAGCCATTAAGGAAATCCGGACACTTTCTTATACGCTTCATCCACCCATGCTTGAAGAAATGGGCTTGAAGCTGGTAATACCCTGGTACCTGGAGGATTTCAAGCAACGCAGCGGTATTTTGGCGACATTCGAAATAGAACCTGATTTAGGCCGTCTGCCCGACGACGTGGAACTGGCGTTTTTCCGTGTACTTCAGGAATCTCTTTCCAATATTCATCGGCATTCAGGAAGCCAAACGGCAGTGGTGCGCCTGCAGATTAAAGATGGGTTGGCCAGTCTCGAAATCTCCGACTTGGGAAAGGGAACCCCGCCAATTGCCCTTGGCGAATCTCAGCAAAATACGCTTCAAACACAAGGGGTTGGAATTCGCGGAATGAGCGAGCGGATGCGCCAACTTGGAGGAGATATTCAGTTTACTTCAACCAGACAGGGGACAACCGTTGTAGCTCGAGTTCCCTGCGAGAAATCATACATTTCCGCAGCGACAATGGCCTAGGGCTATTTTAAGCCCGATGGCTAAATCCCGCGGACTCATAATTCGATAGGACTCAGTTTGGCAAGCCTCCGGGCTAGTGGATGCTCTCTAGTGCTTTGCGAGCCATGACCAAAACAATTCTGATTGTTGATGATCACGAGATCGTGCGCCAGGGAATCCGTACCATTCTTGCCAATTTGCGTCCAGGATGGGTTATTTGCCGTGAAGCAAAAAATGGCCAGGAAGCTATCGAAGCCGTCAAAGAGCTAAGACCTGATCTGATTATTTTGGACATCAGCATGCCAGTTATGAGCGGGCTTGAGGCTGCACGGCGTATTTCCGAGATGAAATTGGGCTCCCGGATCCTTATCTTTACGATGCATGAATCAGCTGGACTGGTTGCGGAGGTGCAAGCGGATGGAGCACATGGTTTTGTTGTAAAGTCACAGGCAGCGCGGGACCTGGTTCAGGCACTGGATACATTGTTGGCTGGGGGCACGTTTTTTAAACCTGCAACGCAATCAAAATCCTCAGAGGATTCTCGCCAAGAGGAAAACGCTTCCGCTTGAATTACCATTAGCCCAGGTTGAATCTTGTCCTGTCAGTAGGAGGCGCATGTGGTTCTCTTGGCGACATTCGCGCCACATCCTCCCTCGCATTCTAGTTAAACGATCTAAGTGAGTGTGTCCGTTATTTGGAAACAGAAATGAATCGCATATTAAACAAGCGGTCTTACTCTCAAAATGCGGAGGGGCGGGGACCGGTACGCACGACCGGTCCCCACCCAGTGGTATGGGCAAGTGGAAAATCAGAAAACACGATTTGACCAATTCTTACGCCAGACAATATCGGATGGTGACAGTCAGCGCCATAGGGTGAAATCTGCATAAATAACAGGACTTCCCATTAGGGATTAACGTCCGATGTTGGCCCTATCGGTGCTTTCTCTGGAATTAATTCAGGTCTGCTGTTACAAATAATACGCCGCTGAGGGATTGGCTATGTCCACTGCGAGGGAGCTTTTCTACATTTCAGCTATATTTTCACTACTAGGAACCCTGAACTTGGCAAATTATTCGAGAGGCACAACTCCAAATTATCCTGATGATCGCAAGGTGAATAGAGGCATCGCCCCTTCATCTACCGATAGGATTCGCACGTACATTTCTTCCGGCTGGGACAATTTGACGAGATCCACGTCCAATTGTGCGAGCTATGAAGACACCAAGACGGACGGCCCGCGGATCCTCTATTTACCCACCGAAGTCTCTGAGCCGCCCTTCCTAAAGGAGTTGCAAGATCGCTGCGGTGTCAGAGTGGAGCACCTCCCCAGACAAATCTTGAACCCTGGGGAAGTTAATCTAAAGGAGATTCCAAACGAAGGCCTCCTCTATCTGGAAAACCCCTACGTTGTGCCGGGAGGAAAATTCAATGAGATGTACGGATGGGACAGCTATTTCATCATCCGTGGTTTGCTTCGCGAAAACCGCCGGACGCTTGCACGCGGGATGATAGAGAACTTCTTCTTCGAGATTGAACATTACGGCGGAGTCCTAAACGCCAACCGGACCTACTATCTGACTCGATCTCAGCCTCCGTTTCTAACTTCCATGATCCTGGCGCAGTATGACGCCGACGAAGCTGCCGGCCAGGGAGATCTGAAATGGATTGAGAAGGCCTATGGTTTCGCCTTACGGGACTACGAGCAATGGAACAAGGAACCTCACTTAGCAGGGGACACCGGGCTTTCGCGTTACTTTGATCATGGCAACGGTCCCGTTCCAGAAATAGAAGGCGATCCGGATAAATATTATCGCGGCGCCGCCCAGTTTTTCCTGGAACATGGCGGTGTTAGCGAATCGCATCTATTCCGAATTGACGGCGGAGGCTCTGCTAATCAATCTCTTGAACCGAATTTCGATGTTTTCGTTTGTGATTCGCAAGCGACGAAGCCCAAAGACCCAAACTGCGCACCAGCAGATCGAGTCGCCTTGACAAGTGAGTTTTACAAAGGGGACCGGAGCATGCGCGAATCCGGCTTCGACGTGTCGTTTCGGTTTGGCTCGTTTGGCGCTGACACACACCATTACGCTCCGGTCTGCTTGAATAGCTTGCTCTATAAGACAGAAAACGATCTCGAGAGGATAAGCATTCTACTTGGCCGGACCGACCAGGCCCGACGATGGAGAACGAAGTCACTTGAACGACGAAAAAGAATGGAAAAGTACTTCTGGGATGGGGTAAAAGGTATCTTTTTCGATTACGACTTCGAAACCCACAAACGGTCATCCTATGAATACGCGACCACCTTTTACCCATTATGGGCAGGACTGGCATCGAAGAATCAGGCGCGCGACCTCGTACGTAATCTCTCCCTATTTCAACAGGAAGGCGGCCTTGCGATGAGCAGGAAGGAGACAGGTGCACAATGGGATTACCCGTATGGGTGGGCTCCAGTGCAGCTCCTTACAGTTGAGGGACTTCGTAAATATGGTTACAATTCCGAGGCCGACCGAATCGCGGCCAGTTTCCTGACGATGGTGATGGAGAACTTTGAACGCGATCAAACCATCAGGGAAAAATACAATGTGGTCACGAGGTCATCGGAAACGCATATCGAAGCTGGATACGCACAGAATGTGATTGGCTTCGGTTGGACGAACGCCGTTATCTTGGAGTTGTTGCATGAGTTGTCGCCGAAATTGAGGGCTCAGCTCGATAGCAAATAGAATTGGGCTCCTCTCGGTTTCGGAGATTGGCATTGGAGCGCCACTTCAGTCTTTTTTCTCACCCCAATCGGCAAGTATCAAGCGAAATCCGAAATGACCCCTTAAATTCATATTCGCTACAGGAAATTTCCCATTCAAATACCCTTCAGATGGGATAGTGACCGGCACTGCTACCGAGGATGATCCACGTGGGAGAGAGAAAATCGAGACCTGAGCATAATGGGTCGTGCCCGGCATCTCGTTTCTTTCTCTCCCGCCACTAATGCCATTGAAAATGGTCGCGCCTGAAATGCAACATCCTAACTCCAACGAGATAGAGTGTGAGTTCGAGGAATTACTCCGCCGCGCGGCCGCATTGAATCAGGCGATTCTGCGTGTGGAACGCGAAAGCAGCCTGAGTACTCTGTCAGCCCGGACCACACTCGGAGCGAAAATCCGAGTCTTCGTCCCTTAGCAAGGGCCTTTTCCGATTTGCTTTCAACGGGCTAAGCCCGATTGCCATGGGCGGGACCGAAACAAATTGGCGGAGAAAAAATGAAACTAAGCTTGCGGTTGATTCTATCCCTCGTCGTAAGCATCAGCGCCGTGACATTTGTTGTTTCCCGCTCGCTCGTGCGCGCCGAGAAAGACCGCATGCATTCTGATCTGGCGCACAGAGCAGAAACGCTCGCGGACAGTCTGCAAGAAGCAGTCGAACCAGTTCTGCAACACTCGTCGCAACTCCGTCTCCAGCAAATCGTTGACCGCTTCAGCAATCGCGAACACCTGTTGGGGATTGTTATTTATGGCAAAGGCATGAATCCACTGGTCGTCAGCGCTAGTCTACGCAATGACGGTAAAGTGTCCTCAGACCTGATCCTGCAAAGTGAAAATGAAGATCGCGGCATCGGGGCCTTTACGACCTTTAAGGGGGTGCCGGCATACTTATACTTGGTCCCGCTGCACAGCGGCAGATCGGTTTCGGGTGTGCTAGCAACTTTCCATGACGCCAGCTACGTCGAGTCGCAGAGCTGGTTAATCTGGCGCAACGCGATCTGGCACGTAGTTGTGCAGGTCATTCTCGTCGTCCTGCTCACTTTGGTGATCATTCGCTGGACCATAGTGCAACCCATCAAGCAAATCGCCGATTGGATGAAGAGCTTGCGCACGGGACATATCGGTCGGTTGCCAGAGGATTCCTCGGGAGAATTACTGCACCCACTGGCCACGGAAGCAGTCTCGCTTGCACAGAGCCTGGCGCAAGCACGCGGGACGGCGAAGGAAGAGGCTCGCCTACGTGACGCAGCAGACTCGCTATGGACGCCGGATCGCCTCCGTGCCGGTATCCGCCGGCAACTTCTTAATAATCCCTTATTTGTAGTATCAAACCGAGAACCCTATCAACACGTCCGCCGAGGCAGGGAAATTGAGGCGCAAGTGCCCGCCAGCGGTCTGGTTACTGCGCTCGAACCAATTCTTTGCGCCTGCAACGGAACCTGGATCGCACACGGATCGGCAAGCGCGGATCACGAAACGGTCGACCAACATGATCGTCTACGTGTTCCGCCGGACCATCCGCTTTATACACTGCGCCGCGTGTGGCTATCGAGCGAAGAGGAAAACGGCTACTACTACGGATTCGCCAACGAAGGCCTGTGGCCACTCTGCCACATAGCCCACACCAGGCCGCAGTTTCGAGCTATTGATTGGGAACAGTACCGCCGTGTAAACGAGAAATTTGCTCAGGCAGTATTGCAGGAGATCGGCGAAGCGGAAGAACCCTTTGTTCTGATTCAGGATTATCATTTTGCACTTTTGCCGCGGCTAATCAAAAATGAGTGTCCTGGCGCTCGAGTGGGGATCATCTGGCACGTCCCATGGCCCAACCCTGAGGCGTTTGGGATTTGTCCCTGGCAAAAGGAATTGCTTGACGGACTGCTTGGAGCCGACTTGGTCAGCTTTCACATCCAGGCGCACTGCAACAATTTCCTCAATACGGTGGACAATGCAATTGAGTCACGAATTGAATGGGACCAATTCGTAGTAAATCGGAACAACCATCTGACGGCAGTGCGCCCGCACCCGATTAGTGTGGCCTTTCCAGAGACAACCGGAGAATCCATTAATCTCTTCCCGCCCCGCCGGGCACGCAGAGACATATTGAAGGAGCTGGGCCCGGATACCGTATTTCTAGGTGTTGGTGTGGACCGCCTGGATTACACGAAGGGCATCCTTGAACGCTTCCGCGGTATCGAGAGGTTTCTTGATCTGAATCCACAATATTGCAGCCGGTTCACTTTCGTCCAACTTGGCGCACCAAGTCGGACAACGATCAAGCGGTATCGGGATTTCAACGCCGAAGTGGAATCTGAGGCCCAGCGCGTAAACGCTCGATTCCAGACGAAAGAGTGGAAGCCGATTGTATTGCTGAATCGGCACCACAGTCATGATGAAATTGCACCATATTACAAGGTAGCGGACTTGTGCCTGGTCACCTCATTGCACGACGGTATGAACCTCGTAGCGAAGGAGTTCGTCGCGGAGCGCGAAGACGAGGGTGGCGTTTTGATCCTGAGCCAATTCACGGGCGCTTGCCGTGAACTGCGGGACGCCTTGCCAGTCAATCCTTACGACACCGAACAAGTTGCGGAGGCAATCCGCCGCGCCTTGGAAATGTCTCCAGAAGAGCAACGCGTGCGGATGAGGCGCATGCGGCAAACAGTGAAGGAACACAACGTGTATCGCTGGGCCGCCGACCTGATCTGCGATCTATCTGAAATCCGTCTGGATGTCCCGGAAATGGCAGAAACGCGCTAGATCACCACGGAAGTAGACCATCCTTAAATCACGGAATAACAGCAGTCCGGATGATGCGAGCTTGGACGTCGCTCTTCGATAGTTGGGTTGGATCTTCGCGCTAACAATCTGGATCGAGGTGAGGAGTAGTTCGCGGGGCGCTTCGGTGCGATGAGTTGGAACCGCTAGCCAGTTTATCCACTGGGACTTGAAGCCGACATTTTGCTACCAAGCGCGGCTTCAGCAGTCGAAGAGACGTCTGCTGCCCCGGTGGCTTCAAGGATCGCCACCGCTTTTTTGGCCCAATCAGAGTCATCGCAATGAACGGAAAGTAGGATGCCGCCCTTTTCTACGCGCCCCGCGTACCGTTTCGCCTCATATTCCGGCATTCCCAGGCCTATCAGAACGCCAGCGAATCCTCCAACTGTGCCACCTAAGCCAATTCCAGCAAGTGCCGCTACGATTGGGCCAACTGCAAGAAATGGACCGATCCCCGGTATGGTGATCGCCCCAATCCCCGCCAGCCAACCGAGCGCTCCGCCGATAACCGCGCCTGAACCTGCGCCTGCGGCTGCTCCTTCTGGCGCTTTCGTTGATTTCTGAGTTATCAGGGAAGTTGAGTTGTTCAGTTCTTCTGTGTCGACGCCTTCTGGAATCAATATGGAAACGTCGGTGTCACGAAAACCAGAATCCTTCAGCGAGCCAAGGGTGTACGCAACACCCGCCCGATTCGCAAATATTCCGAAAACTGCGTTTTTCTTTTCTGACATTTTGACGCCAGCGCTTTGTCGACTTACTGCTTTGCCGCAGAATCAGCAAGTGACTAGAACGATCTGGCTCCACATTTGATTTGTGAATTACTTGAAATGTATTTGCGTCCCGATTTATTGCGCGCCAACTCACTATGGGTCTGAACTGCTGACCATACCACCCTTTGAACCTCAGTCTTCCGGTATGGAGGACTAATGAAATCGAATGCCCCCGCAATCAAACAATCCAGAATGTCCTTGCGGTCGCTCGGACTTTCTGCTGCTGAAACCAGGATCACCGGAACTTCAACTGGCTGGCCTTTCGTCAGACTTACGACATCACGAAATTTTCCGTCCGATAATTGGAAACTGCATAGGCAGGCAACTACCTTTTCAGTTTCGAGCACAATGCGGAGCTCTTCCGGGCCATTCACCAACACTATCGTGAGGGAATTCCCCAGAAGCAGGTCCGCCAAGTCGTCTCGCAGGTCGCTGTCGGTGCTAACGATGACCACGCTGGGCGCCTGTGGCGACCATTTCACGCGTACGCTCGGACTTGAGTGTTCGAAACCTTGGAACCCTCGTGCATCCGCTTCAGTATCAAACATGAGTCACGCCTCGTCACTGGCTTGAGATTGCTTAGGGAAGATGAAGGGGAATTCGCTCCAGCCCGTGCCCTGATTTCTCAAGGTCTCGCGAATACCCCTTCGTCTCCTTGCGGACCAGATTAGGGGTCCGCGCCGGCATCTTCGTGCCGAAAGTATTTTTTAACAATACAGTTTAATAACTAAGCCAGGAGGGATGTTCCTGTAGAATTCGAATCTACATTTTGTGGCCGCTGTGGGCGCTATCTGCTACGCGGGGCTCGATCGGAAGCCGTCGACACCGGCGGCATCTGGGAATAAATGAGAATTTGAATTTCGCTCGCATCTCCAGGTTGATTCTTCTTACCAAGTCCTATGGATTTAATTCTTGAGTCATTTACACGAAAATGCTGGACAATGTAATCGCGAACAACTTTCGCCAAGTTGGGTTACAGACACTCCCAAGGCCGGAGAATCCGCCGATGACTTCGCAAAGTGGGTTTGCAGCGTGAAATAACCTCCAGACGGAGCCGGATACGGAAAAGGTCCAGGTAGCGAGTTCAGCAAAATAAAGAAGTGGGCACAAGAGTGGATGAAAACGCACTGGAGAAGGGTCAAATGACAAACCTATTCCGGAAGCCCAGCACGCGCCCGCACACTGGGGAGAAGTCTGATTTGGTTTATCTACTGTGGCACACTGATGCCACTGAAGACGAAAAGCTGATTGGCGTATACCGAACCGAAGTAGATGGGCTAGCGGCCATTGAGCGTGTGAAAGATAAGCCCGGATTTGCTGAGGAGGGCAAATTTGAATGCGCGGAATATGAGCTAAATCGTGACTATTGGTCCGAAGGCTGCGTCCGTGGTGATGGCTAGATCGCTTTGCGAACCGCGGGTGGCAGTTGAATTGCGCATGGCCCATGTTCGTCCAGCACAGTGGCGGGTGGCTGTACTCCGCATCTATGAGGAACTCCCCCAAGTCAAGAAGGTTTTTCGTTTTTCTCTCACAGGGAGACTCCTGTTTCTTTCTGTTAGCCTGCTTCGGTCGGTCATCTATGGGCGCTCAGCTAAGGAGGGCAAGAATCAATCATTGGACCTGCGCGCGGCAATCAAAAATAGCCCTCTCGAGTAGGAGGTATGCGGTATGTCCGTCTTCAGCGCTAATGAGAGCGACTGGGATTCGAACTTAGCTACAGTTTGAGGCATCCGGTTCAACGGTTTTTGTGCTCCGCCAAGATTCAAAACGGATTTGAATTCACACTTC
>Ga0209698_10007803_pt1 | contig 11157 bp, 12 predicted proteins | sample LitLauG_LLR_2012_FD_187203 | JGI IMG/M metagenome (GOLD analysis project Ga0209698, IMG submission 187203) | Freshwater sediment microbial communities from Pennsylvania, USA - Little Laurel Run_MetaG_LLR_2012 (SPAdes) (version 2) | ecosystem: Environmental > Aquatic > Freshwater > Creek >... | reverse complement strand
TTGCACGGCGCAGAACGTTGACTGGAAGGCCTTCCTGAACGGACGCCCTGACCGCCCCTTCGACGGATTCAAGCTCATCAACTGGCGATTGTTCTGGGATTTCTCCGGCGGCAACTGCGCCGAAAACATGGTCCACCAGATTGCCTGGATCATGTCCGCCCTCGACTTGCCCTTACCTTCAGCCGCCTATATGGCCGGAGGAGTTTTCTCCGAAAAGGACGGCCGCGAGGTCCCCGACACCATTGCCGTCACCCTCGACTTCCCGACAGACATCGTCGTGACCTGGCAGTCCACGTTCAGCAATCGCCACTACGCACTCGGCGACCGCATCCTGGGGAGCGATGGAACCATCGAGCATCACCTCGAAGAGCCAATTCAATACTGGCCGGAAAAGACGAATCGGCCGAACGGTGAGGCGATGAACGGCAAGACCCCCAATCAGAACCACATGCAGAACTGGATCGATTGCATCCGCACCCGCCGTACCCCGAACGCCCCGGCAGAACTAGGATACCGCTCCGCCATCGCCGTCCACATGGCGAATCTCTCCTACAAGAAAAAACAGCGAGTCACCTTCGAGGAAGCCAAAGCCTACACGCCGGAGTACTAGCCCAGAAGCACTGACAATCGTGAGGGTGCCCCACCGTTGTCGCGTTTTGTGCGACAGGGTGGGGATTTTGACTTCATGGGGGAAACGGATTTGTCGACGGAGCGAAAAGAACTCCGATTCACGGTCCCCCCACCCTGAAACGAAAGCATTATCATTGACCCCAATGCCGCCTCACCCCGCAGCGCATTGGAAACTCGCTTCCCTCCTTGGTCTCGCCAGTTTCCTTTCCTTCCTTTATTTCTATGAGGGCGGCGGATGGAACCAGAACTCCCGCTTCGATCTGCTGCGCGCGATCGTTGAGCGGCACACGCTCCAGATCGACGCCTACCACGAGAATACCCAGGACAAAGCTCACTTCCAGGGACACTACTACTCCGATAAGGCGCCCGGTCTCGTCTTCCTCGCGGTGCCATCTGCTGAGGTGGCCCGCGTAGTGATGCAAGTCGTGGGAGTCGATCCGGAATCTGCGCGCGGAGAGTATGCACTTTCCTACATCGTGACGGCCTGCGCAGTCGCGCTGCCAGCGGCGTTGGCGGGAGTATGCCTGTTCTTCCTCGCCCTGCGATTTGGATCGGACGTCACTGGCGCTGCTTTCGGAACGATTGTGCTCTCCGTCGGTACACCAATGCTGGCGTATGCCAGCTTGTTCTGGGCACACGCTTTGGTTGGTGCCTGCTTGCTTTTCGCTTTTGCGGCTGCGTTGAAAGTGGGAGACGGCCCTCGCGAGTTCTGGTGGGCGCTGGCAGTAGGACTCGCTGCAGGATGGGCGACAGTCACCGAGTATCCCGCGGCCCCGGCTTCGGCCCTGGTCGCGCTCCTGGCTTTGTCACAAGTATGGTCGACAGGCACTGCCGTCCGCCGGCGAGTCATAGCCGGCTTGGGCATTGGGGCAACGGCCTGCGCGATTGTTCTCTTCAGTTATCTGCACGCAGCCTTCGGCGGCTTCCGTCTCAGCTATTCGTATTACGACCCGAACTCATTTTCTTTCATGCAGCAGCAGGGATACCTGGGTCTCACTTATCCGCATCCCGACCGCCTGTTGAAGCTGCTGTTCGGATGTTCCCGCGGTTTGTTCTTTGCAGCCCCTGTGATGCTGGCGGCGGTGGCCGGATTGTGGTGGTTAAGAAAAACATTTCGCGGGCCGGCCCTGGTCGCCGGCGCAATCGTGCTCTATTACTTCCTCTTCAACGCATCGTTTTATTGGTGGAAGGCCGGACTCACCTTTGGCCCGCGCTACGCCGGAGGGTGCATTCCGCTGTTTTGTCTGGGGCTCGGAGTGGCCTGGAGCCATGCCTCGGTTGTGTGGCGTCAGATCCTGATCGCTCTGGCTTGTTGCAGCGTCTTTGTCACCTTGATGGTCGTGTCCACCTCATCGCAGCTGGCCATGCAGGGCAGTTGCCCCGTCGTACATTCATCCTGGCCGGCATTTTGGGCGGGGCACCTGGCAACCAACCGTGAGTCCATGTTATTGGCGAGCGAAGCGGCCGGCGGCTACGGAGCGTTCAACCTGGGACAATTGATCGGCCTACATGGCCTCGCCACTCTGATTCCGCTGGCATTGATGTGGGGCGTCGTCGGTGGCTTATGGCTGCGCTTTCGTAGCGAGAGTTGATTCGGCTTACCGGCCCAAATGAATGTGGGGACAGCCGCCCCCGGCTGTCCAGCCGCGCAGCAGCGAAAGAATCCATCCGCATCCACCTTCCCTATCCCCACATCGAATCAGATGTAAGATAAAGATTCCGCATTGCGGCGGTCTGAATTCATCTTCGTGAGGGTACTCATGGCGCACATGGTTTATTGCGTGAAGTTCAAGAAAGAAATGCCCGGCCTGGACGAGCCCCCGTTCGACAACGAACTCGGCCAGAAAGTCTACGACAACGTCTCCCAGGAAGCCTGGCGCATGTGGATGGAGCACTGCAAGATGCTGCTCAACGAATACCGTCTGAATCCGGCACGGCGCGAAGATCAGGAAGTCATCGTGAAGCAGTTGGAGATGTTTTTCTTCGGCGAGGGATCGGCGAAGCCGAAGGAGTACGTGCCGCCGGCGCACTGAGCGCGCACTTCGCTCATCGAACCTCGGGCATCGCCTCTCAGGCGCTTTAGGACTGAGCGATCTCGTTCCGCTTCGACTCCCGAATAAAGGGTGCAGCGCCCAACAGCAGCGCGACCGCAGGTGCCGCCACCCACACAAACAATGCCGAAGCCAGATATGCCGGAAGGGGCGAGGTCGAGGCCTTCCCCGAAAACAATGAGGTGACGGGCATCAATGCAACGTACGTTCCGACAATCACGATTGCAGGAAGCGCACCGGCAAAGATCCGGGCAGTGCGGGTTCCACCGGCGCGACGAGAGAACAGCGCTCCTAGCGCTCCGAATAGCACTTGGGCGACCAGCCATACCAAGTAGAACGAACGCGGCGATTCCGAGTTCATCCGCAGCATCTCCTGCGGATGCAGGCTGATTTGCCGGAAGAAAAAGGACGGATCGTTCACGATGTCGGCCGTGAACAGGAAAACACCCGCAGCGGTCAGGCTGACAAAACCTGGTAGCCAGAAACTTCTGGTTCGCTGATTCAAACGATTCGCCTCGGATGCTGCCGCTCCGAGCAACATTGCCATGCACGTGATCCAAATGAATCGTTGCAGGTAGGCCGCACGGTCCAGGAACATCAGCAGCAGGCCCGCTGCGAACAGAAGTGCGATCCCCGGCAACCAAAGGTTTTTTTTGCGATCGTTCATAGCATTCTCCTGTTTTACACCGCAGATGTCGGCCGCTAAAACTTGCCAATCCTTTACTTCTGGTATTTCCCGCAGCGCGACGTTGAATGCTTCATCCTCGCTCAGACCCTCCGAGCGCGCCTGCTCATAACACTCTTCGAGATGAGCGGCCAGTTCCCGGATTACCTCGTCGCGCTCGCCCGGAGGCAGCGCCAGGCCGCTCATGCGCCCACAGATCAGTTCCTTCCAGTCAGGCATGGCTGACTCCGGCCAGGCTGTCGAGGGCCTGGAAGAACGAGCGCCACTCTTCGCGCAAGGGCGCAAGCTGCTTGCGGCCGGTGGGCGTGAGGCGATAGTAGCGGCGGTCGCGACCGGCGTCGTTCGGCTGCCAGCGGGCTTCGAGCCATCCCCGCTTTTCCATTTCGTAAAGCAGGGGATAGAGCGATGCGAGCGTGAATTTCAGGGCGCCGCCGGTGCGCTCGCCGATCTGCTTGGCGATCTCAAATCCGTACAGAGGCTGTTCGACCAGCAACGAAAGGATGGCTATTTCGCCGCTTCCCCGCGCGATTTTAGAGCGAATGCGTTGGGTCATCTCTACCTCGGAACCGCTATATCGGATTCCTATGTTCGGAGTATAGGAATCCTATATAGACATGGAAAGTTACGAAGGTTCAGTAGGGCCACTGAAGGGCTCAGGCCAGGTCAACGATGCCATGTGGGGACAGCCGCCCCCGGCTGTCCGCGGCGCGCCAGCTCCGCTGGTTTTCTGCAAGTTCCCTCCAGCCCACCGTTCTCTGTCCGAATAGGGGAAGGGGCGTATATGGCGCGTCAGGAAGGTTTTACTCTGCTGGAGCTGATGATCGTGATCGCGCTGATCCTGATCATCGCCGCGATCGCAATTCCCAGCATGCGCGAGGCGCAGATTCATGCCAACGAGGCTTCCGCCGTGGGTTCGATCAGGGCGATCAATCAGACGGAAGTGCAGTACCAGGCGACCTACGGCGGATACGCGGAATCGCTTGTCAACCTGGGTGGCGCTGATCCTTGCACGAAGTCCGCCGAAACGGCGTGTTTGCTGGATCAGAGTCTAGCCGGGGGAACCAAGTCCGGCTACCGGTTCGTCGCAGTGGGTGGCAATCCGTCGGGCGGCCTGAACACGAGCTTTGTCGTTGGCGCCGCGCCAGAAGTCTTCGATCGCACCGGGAAGCGGCTATTCTGCTCCACAGACAAGAACGTAATCCGCGCCGACCTGAACTCGTCAGGCAGCACGATCCCTCCCGCAGCAGATCAGTGCGCAAGCTTCAGCGCACTGAAATGAGCCCGTAGCGCCGCCGTCCCGGCGGCTGTCGGGGCGACGTCTCGCCGCCCCTGCCTCGTTCCATACGCCCCTCAATCCCAGCACCCGAATGCCCGAATTCGTCCTTCCCCCACTATTACGCCCCAGTTACCTATGCACCAATATTGATGCACCTTTCATCACCCCGTAACAATCGCCTGCTAGAACAAAACTATGGATCCGCAGGTCTACAACACGCTGATCCTCTCGGACCTGCACCTCGGTTCGGAAACGAGCCATGCGCGGGAAGCCACCCGCCTGCTCAAAGATTCTCGTTTCCGGCGGCTGATCCTGCTGGGCGACATCTTTGCCGACCTCAACTTTGCCCGCCTCACCAAGGATCACTGGAAATTCCTCGGCTACATCCGCAAACTGTCGAACCCGAAGCGCGGCATCGAAGTCGTATGGGTGGAAGGCAACCACGACCACGGCCTCACCAACATCATGTCGCACCTGGTCGGCGTTCGTGTGTACCAGCACTACGACTGGGACTACCACGGGCTGCGCCACATCGCGATTCACGGCCATCAGTTCGACGGATTCCAGGTCAACAGTATGAGTCTGAGCCGGTGGGGCACGTCGCTGTATCTGCAACTGCAGAAGCTGGACTTCAAGAACAAGCCCATCGCGCGCATGATCGATCGCCTCAATACGCGCTGGCTGCGGATGTCAGCCAAAGTCTCGTCGGGTGCGATCAATTTTGCCAAACATCACGAGGCGCAGCGGATCTTCTGCGGACACACGCACGAAGCGCTGCATGTCGAGAAAGACGGCATCAGTTACTACAACTCGGGCGGGTGGGTCGGGTCCCGGCTCACTTATCTCACGATCGACGAAACGGGGGTACAAATTCATGCTTACACCGAACGACCTGACCATCGTGATTCCGGCGAAGAACGAGGCGAAGTTGATTCCGCGCTTGTTGACCTCGCTGACGAATCAGGATTACTCGAAGATGTCGAGTACGAGAGTGTTGGTCGCTGACGCCAGCTCCACCGACTCCACTCCCGAAATCGTCATGAGCTTTCGCGACCGCCTGCATGTGAGCGTCATTCGCGGCGGCATGCCTTCGTTCGGACGTAACCAGGGCGCCTCCCAGGCCGACACGCCTTACGTTCTGTTTCTCGACGCCGATATCGAACTGGCTGACAAGTCGCTGATCCGCCGTTGCATGGAGAAAGCGCAGCAGAAGCAACTCCACTGCCTAACTACCAACATCGTGTGCAAAGGCGGAAGCTGGATCGACAAACTGTTCTACGCCGGTAACGACGTCTTCCAGTACTTGTCGTACCTCCACCGTCCCTTCGCGACCGGCATGTTCATGCTGTTCGATAGGAAGAAGTTCTGGGAGCTCGGCGGATTTCACGAGCAGATCCTGTATGCCGAGGATTACCGCCTCAGCCAGCAAGTCAACCGCAGGCGCTTCGCCATCGTCCGCGGCGGCGTCTATACCACCAATCGCCGCTTCAAGCGCATGGGCCACCTGAAAGTAGGATGGCTCTTCCTGAAGACCGCCATGAATTACTGGAACGAGAAATATTTCCTGCGCGACCACAAATACTGGGCCAACGAGGCCGACAGCCTGCCACGAGCCTAGGACTTGACGGGGAAGGCGGCACTTTATGGACGCGGACGGAGATTCGTGCTTTTGCCCATTCCTGCAGCCGTGCAAACGAGGTCTTTGGTGGAAGGGAAGTTTTGGTAGAAGAGGAAGTTTTGGTGGAAGAGAGGTTTTGGTGGAAGAGAGGTTTTGGTGGAAGAGAGGTTTTGGTGGAAGAGCGGCGCTTTAGCGCCGCGTCAGACGCGAAGAGATATTCGGGCTTTAGCCCCTGAGGGAGGCCGAAGGGGATGTACGACAAAGTCTGGTTCTGCAGGCAGGTTTTTGTTGTGGCCACGGAGGATAGGGTTCAGCCAACCAGCTGAACCCTGTTCGCTTCTTGGAGAAAAGTGAGAGCGATAACAGCAAGCTTCCTCATAAAATTCCTCGCACCTGCAACTCTGGTCTAGAAGCGAAACACGAGCCCCGTCGACAGCCGCAGATTGTCCTGCGTCGTGCTGAAGAACCGGGTCTGCAGATAGTCCGCTTCCAGACGCACAGCGAAGAACTTAATCAGCCGATAATCCAGTCCTCCACCAACCGCGCTGGCAAACGCGGTATTGGAATTGGAGATGAAACCGCCGTTGTTGATGTGCGCCAGTCCCACCATCCCCTCCGCAAACGGAGTGAGCTTGCCCACGGGAATTGACAGCCGCGGTCCGAACAACACTTCCCACTCATGTCCCGTGACGTTGACTTTGATCGGGCCCGGACCCGCGGGCGGAAACTCGGTAAAGCTCTGGGAACCGTAGTGCCCGCTGAAATCGGTCACGATCCCTATGTGAGGGAATATCTTGCCCTCGAGAGACGCTTCCCATCCGTTCAGATTGGGGCGGCTCAGGCTCGAGTTGAGTCCGGCCCAATTCGTGTTCTCAAACGAATAACCGACGAAGATGTTTCCTGCGGTTGGAACCTGGGCCGCCGCGAAACTCGCCAGCAAAAACACTCCCAAACCGATGTATGCCATCTTGCGCATGAAACTTTCCTCCTCCCGATTTCGTAACCCTATAAGAAGCACAAAGTTTTAGATGTGGGAAGGAGGACAGCGGATAACGCATTTGGTACATCTGGCGGGAAATCTCTATGTTTCAGAACCGCCACACAATTCCAGTGGAAGTGCGGTAGTCGCGTTGATAGGCGCTGGCGTAGTGAGACTGCATGTAGTCTCCCTGCAGCCGCCACGAAAAGTTCTTGAACCAGAGCTTGTAGTCGACCCCTCCGCCGAAGTCAACGAGCAATGGCCGGTATGTGAGTCCGCTCGAAGTGATGTAGCGCAAGCCCGCCATCCCATGGACAAACGGCCGCCACTTTCCCATGTTGGCCGAAAGGCGCGGGCCACCGGCGATGTCGTACTGCGTTTCGCCGAGGCGGTAAAAACCGCCGCCGTCGATGACAACGCCGAGCCGGGGAAAACGGACAAATGGAAGCGCCTCAAACGAAGCGTTCCATCCTTTATAGCTCTGCTGGTTCGTCACGTTCGTCAGTTGAGCGTAGGAAACTCCGCCGTAGACGTTTCCACTGGGAAGAAGTCCGTTGAATTGTGCTGACATGGGAACGGAGCACAAAAATAAGGCCGCGAAGGCCAGCACGGCGGCAGCGGTTTTTGGCACGAAATATTTCCTCCCCGGCCAGCGGGCCGGCAAAAAAGTATTCTAAGTCAACGAATTCTGTTAGATGCAGTGTACCGGATGCGCAAGATGTATCGCCTGACAAAATTTGTTATTCCGAAGATCTGGTTTCCGCCGGGGAAGGGCCCGCAGCAAGCCGCCGCGAGTCTCGACCGCTGACGAAAATTTACCGGATTTTCATGGTGCCAAAACCAAGGGAGCGACGTCTATTCACTAACATGCAAAACATGAACTTCAATTGCGAAACATGGAAATACCCAGTGGGGCCGTCGGTTTTTTCGCTGGACAAGGAGTCGAAGTTGAAACTCAGTGTGGAAGCACGCAATCATGGGGGCGTTGTCATTGTGCACTGCCAGGGCCGCATCGTGTATCGCGATGAGGCCGCTGCGCTCTCGCGGGTTGTCGGCGAGGTCCTGCGCAACGGCAGCAAGCTGGTGCTCGATCTCTCCGGCGTAAGTTCGATGGACAGTGCAGGCATCGGAGAATTGGCACTACTCCAAACCTGGGCCCAGGACCGCAACGCGGACCTGAAGTGCGCAGGACCGAGTGCCGTTGTCCGAACGCTGTTAGAACTGACAAATCTGGATTCCGTCCTCGACGTGCATCCCACAATCGAAGCCGCGCTGGAATCGTTCCAGGAAACGAACGCCTGGGCCGATCGCTGACATTGCTTGTGTAGGGCGGACGCCCTCGTCCGCCCAGCGAGGGTGTGACAGCCTCACACTCCTCGGTCGCCTGAAGCAGAACGGACCCCACCAGAAGACCTCCCAAGCCCCAGTATCCGCTTACCACTCACCACCCCCGAATTGCTCTTCGGCGGGTGCCCCATCCTTGTCGCGCAGTTTGCGACAGGGTGGGGATTTTGACTTTCTCACGGAGAGAGGAGGCGAAGAACCGGCCGAGTGAGGGGAGCGCCATTGTTTCGAGCTCAGTTTCTAATTCTCCCTCTGAAACCGGTAGTGTCCCTTGCGCTCCAGCGCCACGGCCTCAGCCACTTTCAAAAACGCCCTCCCCGCATGCGACAGATTCGCGCCCTTCCGGTAAATCAGTCTCAGCTTGCGCTTGAGCTGCAGCTCGCGCACCGGAATCCTCACCAGCTCTCCGCGCATGATCTCCGCCTCCACGCTGATCTCCGGCACCAGTGCCACGCCGTTTCCCATCGCCACAAATTGTTTGATCGCTTGCAGCGTGGGCAGTTCCAGATCCATGTGCAGCGGAGTCTTGTGGCTCTTGAACAGCTGAATGACTTTTTCCCGGTAGGGCGAAGGCACGATGTGCGCTACAAACGACTCCGCCCCGAGCTGCCGGATGCTCACCTGCCGCGCCGACGCCAGCGGATGCCTGGGCGGAACCACGAAGGCCAGTTCGTCCAGATAGACCACCACCGAATGCAGATTCGGTTCCTGCGGCTCGTACGAAAGCACCCCGAATTCGACCCCATGCCGCACGACGTCGTCGGGAATGTGGCTGCCCAGCGCCCGTTCCACCGTGATCTTGATCATCGGATGCAACCGCCGGAATTCCGCCATGACCGGCAGCAGGTAGAGCACGGTAAACTCGTTGGCCGCAATCACGAGTTTTCCTTTTTGCAGCTCGCGTAATTCAGTAAGGGATTCCGCCGCCTCGCCGCGCAGATTGATCAGTTTTTCCGCGTATTCATAAAGAACCTTGCCGGCATCGGTCAGCACGCCCTCACGCGACGATCGGTCGAACAGAGCCTCCCCCAGCTCATCCTCGAGCTTTCGGATCGTCTGGCTGACCGCTGACTGTGTCCGGAACAGCTTGTCCGCGGCGCGCGAGAACCGGCGTTCGCGGGCAACCGCCAGGAAAACTTCCAGTTGAGAGAGTTCCACGGAAAGCTCCGTAATGGATTTTTACGAACTATTAGATATGCTTATACTACAATATAAACTAATGGTTACTAAATAAATATAAGTTTTGCTTCTACCCCCGATGTCCGTAACATAGAAAGATCAGGCAAAGGGGCAGGCCTCAATACGCCTCCCTGTCGTGTGGGGTAAAATGCCCACCCAGCCGGTACGTCAGGCGCTACAGGAAATGATTATGGACAAAGCGCGAGTTACTGTATTCGACACGACTCTTCGAGATGGCGAGCAATCCCCCGGTTGCAGCATGAACCAGCAGGAAAAACTGCGGCTGGCGCATCAGCTCGACCGGCTCGGCGTGGACGTCATCGAGGCCGGCTTCCCCATCGCCTCCGATGGCGACTTCGAGTCGGTGCAGGCGATCGCGGAAGTCGTCCGCCGCCCCATCATCGCCGGTCTGGCGCGCGCCTGCCGTCCCGACATCGAACGCGCCTGGGAAGCCCTTCAGCATGCCGCCCGTCCCCGCATTCACGTGTTCCTCGCGACCTCTGACATTCACCTGCAATACAAGCTCCGCATCTCACGCGACCAGTGCGTAACCCAGGCTCGCGAAGCGATCCGCCTCGCCAAATCCCTGTGTGACGACATCGAGTTCTCGCCGGAAGATGCGACCCGCACCGATCCCGACTTCCTCTGCCGCGTGCTCGATGCCGTCGTCGAAGCCGGCGCCACCACGCTGAACATTCCTGACACGGTCGGATACACAGTGCCCTCGGAGTTCGGCGAGTTGATCGCCATGATCCGCCGCTGCGTGAAGGGGACCGAGCACGTCACCATCTCCGCGCACTGCCACAACGATCTCGGCATGGCGGTCGCGAATGCCCTCGCCGCAGTTGCCGCCGGAGCTCGCCAGGTCGAGTGCACAATCAACGGTATCGGCGAGCGCGCGGGCAACGCTTCGCTTGAAGAAATAGTAATGGCGATGCATGTCCGTCCTGATCGTTATCCCTACGAGACAGGCGTAGTCAGCGAGCAGATTTTCGCCGCCAGCCAGATGCTGAGCGAGATCACCGGCGTCCCCGTTCAGCCCAACAAAGCCATCACCGGACGTAACGCCTTCGCCCATGAGGCTGGCATCCACCAGGACGGCGTCCTCAAGAATCCGTTGACCTACGAGATCATGACGCCGAAGTCGGTCGGCGTCCCCGATTCCAAGCTGGTCCTCGGCAAGCACTCCGGGCGTCACGCACTCAGCATTCGCTGCGAGCAGCTCGGATATCAGTTCGACCGCCGCGCGCTCGATGACATCTATCGCCGCTTTGTCCGCCTCGCCGACAAGATCAAGCACGTCGAGGATCATCATCTGCTCGAACTGATTCGCGACACGCACAAGCCCACCATGTCGGCGACCCCGCTGATCGAGCCCATCATCGACGCCGCCAA
>Ga0209698_10007802_pt1 | contig 11158 bp, 9 predicted proteins | sample LitLauG_LLR_2012_FD_187203 | JGI IMG/M metagenome (GOLD analysis project Ga0209698, IMG submission 187203) | Freshwater sediment microbial communities from Pennsylvania, USA - Little Laurel Run_MetaG_LLR_2012 (SPAdes) (version 2) | ecosystem: Environmental > Aquatic > Freshwater > Creek >... | reverse complement strand
GGTTAGACACCCGCGCTGGTGGCCGCGTCCGATCCCTACTGCTTGATCACTTTCACTACGTAGTAGTTGATCGACGGCTGCACTTCCTTAAACCAGTGGGGAACACCCGCGGGAATCACAATCACGTCACCCTTGGCCAGGTGATGCGTTTCGCCGCCGTGAATATCGGTGCCCAGCATCTGTCCCACCTTGGTCTGCTTGCCGCCGACCATAGTGCCTCCGGTGATGAAGGTGGCTGCGCCATCCACTACGTAGAAGACGTCGGTCTCCTTCTCATGCACCTCGACCTGACCCGGCCCGCCGCGGTGCGAGCCCAGAACCGTGAGGTCCGGCGCAGTGACCAGATTCCCGCCCTTGGCCAACGACTCCGCTACCTTGTCGTGACCGATGTAGGTGACCGCCGATGAGCCGCCTGCTCCGGTCATCCAGGTGGCCGCGAGCAGCAATACAGTGAGCGCAAGTAAAGGTTTCATGGATTCATCATAGGCCAAACGAAATAAGAAAAGGCCGGACGGGGTTGAACCCGCCCCGCCTTTTTGGGAATCAGCTTAGCACGGCCGGCGCTATCGGTTGGTCGGAATAAATCAGAAGGTGAAGCGTGCGATCAACGTGCCCGAGCGCGGCTGCTGATACAACTGCCCGACCACTGCGTTCGCGGTGAAGCTCGGAGTTGCGCCGACCGCCACCACGTCGTTGATGACCCCGAACCCGCCGGTATATTGACCGGCGCCGTTCTTGGTTGGCGTCGCGAGAGGGTTCGAAGTGCCGGGGTTGCCGATCTGGGTGCGGTTAAAGATGTTGACGAACTCCGCCCGGATCTGCAGGTTGTATTTCTCTTTGACCCGGAAGTTCCGGCCGAAATTCAGGTTCTCCTGGGGCCGGCGCGCCTGGCGGAAATCCGTGTAGTACAGAGTGGTCGGTCCGGGGCCGAAGGTTCCGTTGACCGGATTGGTCCAGGCTAGCGGATTCAAGACCTGATCGTAATACGGATTGATGCAGCCGCAGTTCAGACTCTTGAGGTACAGGGGCTGGCCTGGCACGCGGAACATTTCGCTGGTACCCAGATTGTTCACTGTAGTCGCTGAGGGAGGCGTGAGCGGCAATCCGCTGCCGTATTGCAGGATCGCGCCAATGGTCCAGTCTTTCACTATTGTTTGGGCTATGCGGTTGCCCAGGAATTCCGGCTTCGGGGTGGTGTAGTTGATGCCGGCGTTGAATAGAAATGGCTGGTCGGTGTTCTGAATCGACTTGCTCGAGCTGGCAGGGTTGAAAATGTCCTCCCTGGTCAGCACCATGGCTTTCGACCATGTGAAGGTCGCAGTGGCTTGCAAACCGTGGGAGAAGCGCTTGTTGCCCCTCACCTGCAAAGAGTCGTACCACGTTTTGCCCGTCGGCGAGCCCGTGACGGTGACCGAGGAGAACTGCGGATATGGGCGCAGTGCGTTGATCAGGGTGCTGGTGGCCGGATATCCGGCGTACGGCGAGATAACGCCGACCCTCGAGGTTACTGGCGCACTGTTGATCGCCTGGCTGAGGAGCAGATTGTCGGTTGGATTGGTAAAGGGGTTGAGACCGTATGCAGCATACGCCGCCGGCGATACCTGGTTCAAGAGTCCTAACACGCCGTTCGGACCGCTCCACCATACGCCACGGTTGCCTACATAAGAAGCTTCGACCACCAGGTTCGCCGTAACTTCCCGCTGTACACCGATACTCCACTGGTTCTGCCGGGGCGGCCGGGAAACGTTGCGGTCCAAGGCGGTCAGGCCGCTGAAGCCCGTAGTCTGGCCCGGCAGAGGCGTCTGTCCGGGAGTGAAATTCGGCCATACCGGCTGCGGCATCACGCCGGGAGCCTGGAGATTGAAGAAGGCGTTGGATCCGGCCGGGGCACTGTCGATCTGGCTGGAGGAGGCGGCGGTCACATCGGGAGCGAAAGAGTAGACCATACCCCACCCGCCGCGGACTACGGTCTTATCCGAGACCTGGTAGGCCACGCCCAGCCGCGGGCCAATGCCATAGGGGTAGTTATGGACGAAGGTGCAATTGCAGGTGGCCTCAAAAATGGGAGCGCCGATGCGGCCACCCGCCGCGGGATTCGGAACATTTCCCAGGTCTGCGGACCGGCCGTACTGTTCGCGGGGCGCGGTCGCATAATCCCAGCGAATGCCGTAATCCAGGGTGAGTTTGCGAGTCACCTTCCAGGAATCCTGAATGAACAGCGCCCACTGCGATTTGCCCATGCGGGTGTCGGTGGGCGCCTTCTGCGAAATCTGCGTCACATCGCCCAGCAGAAAATTGGCATAGGGGAAGCCGGTCTGCCAGCCGGCCAGATTCAGCCCGACCTGCGGCAGCGCCGTCGCTCCATTACTGATAACCGAAAGCGCCGTCGGGCCACAGCCGCCGGGGCCGAAGACGCCGTTACAGGTTGCGAACAGCAGTTGGGTCCCTGTAGGAGGCGCAGCAATCGCTCCCTGGAACCAAACCTCGCCGCCGATCTTAAACGTATGGCTCCCTTTGACCCAGGTAAGGTTCGTATTGTAAGCGGGCCGCTCCGTGTAAGAGTTGGTATGGGCCAGCGCGTTACCCAACTGCTGCATGCCGCCAAGCGTCGAACCTGCGCCGGGCTCCACGGTCGAACCGACCGTAGGGAAATAGACGTTGCCCTGGCAGCCGGAAAGCGCGATCTGGCTGCAGTTGAAGTTCCGCACCGGCCCGCCGTCGAAGAACCAGATACGCGAATAGCCCGCGCCCACGTGCATCAGCAGCGTTGGCGCGAGAGTGTAGTCGTAATTGAGGCGCACGGTGAGCGAGTGAATGAAGGTGCCGCGAGCGCCGCTGATCAGGTCCGGGAGGCCGTCGGCATTGCCGTTGGGCACGGAGTACTGGGCATCCGTCTGGGTGGTAGACCAATAGAAAGACGCGTGCCCGCGCGAGCCGGTGGCTTGATCGATCTTGAGGGACGGGATGGCCGTGGCCCGCTGCAAGAGGTTATACCCCACGGCGTTGTTGATCAGACCGCCGTTGGTCGGCAGAGGCACGAGCGCCTGGATCTTCAGAGCGGTAGGATCGAAGCGCGCGGCCGGAACCATGTTGTTCGGGAACGGATTCGCATAGGCGACGCCGTTGGCGGCGACGGCGCGGGTGAGAGGGTCGTAAATGGTATTGGCCAAGATGGGACGGCCCAGCGCGTCGGTCGAAGGCAGAGCGCCGGAGGGAACACCCAGACCAGGGTTGAAGCCCGTTCCGCCATTGGGCGAGATAGCGGAGAAATCACCGTTGCGGAAAGCCTGTGTGGGCAGAGTCAGGTTGGGAGTGTACCCGTTCCCTTCCCGGTATTGTTCATAGCTGAAGAAGAAGAACGTCTTATCCTTGCCGTTGTAAATTTTCGGAATCCACACCGGGCCGCCCAGCGTTCCGCCAAAGTCGTTGCGCCGGTTTCGCGGCCGGATCTTGTTTCCGTTCGCGTCGATGGTGAACGGAAACGCCGCGTTCAGGTCCTCGTTTACGAAGTATTCGTAACCGGCGCCGTGGAATCCATTGGTACCCGACTTCATGGTGAGGTTGAACAACCCGCCGCCCGCCGTTCCGAATTCCGGAGCGTAGTTGCTGGTCTGGATGGCCACCTCCTGGATTGCGTCCGCGCTCGGTTGGTTCTCCTGCAGCGCATAACTCACCGTGTGGTTGGTGTTGTCCAAGCCTTCCAGGCGGTACGCCGCCGTGTTGCTGGGCGCGCCGTTCACCACCATCACGAAATTGGCGGCGTAATTGACACCGGGAATCAGCACCATGGAATTGTAGGGATTGCGAACTCCCGAGCTGCCGGAATTGGCGGCTCCGATTCCCAGCACCGGCATATCGTTCAATTGTTCGACGGTAATGTGCTGGTTGATGTCCCCGCTCTCGGTCTTCAACTGCGATGCCTCGGCGGTCACCGTCACGGCTTCACTGGCCGCGCCGACCTCCAGGGCGGCGTCCTGTCGGAGGATTTCCGCCGCCGCGACTGTGAGGTTGGTGTGGACGTATTTCTTGAATCCCGCTACCGTTACGTCCAACTCATAAGTGCCGGGCGGTAATTGTGTGAGCGTAAAGTTCCCCGTGTTGGTCGAAACGCCGGGATACACAACGCCGGTTTGTGAATTCTTGACTTCGATCGTAGCTCCGGCAATCACGGCGCCGGCGGGATCGATGACCGTACCGGTTATCGTACCGGTGCCGGCCTGGCCAAATGCAGCCGGAACCGCAAGTAACAGACACACGAAAACCCAGACTATGCGCATAACAAACCCCTCCCTGCAGACTCAGGCGTCTGAGATTATATGAGTGCCGGCGGCCCAGTGTCAATACAGCGGAAAGTTTAGACAGCCGGCCGACGAGTATTTACATCCGTAACCCGCGCTATTTCAGGGACAGGCTACGAAACCCCGAAATTAATTGGGGGGTTTCGTAGCCTGTCCCCGAAATGCTAGGTGGCTGCGGCTTGCATGACTTTGGTGGCTTCGACATCGATCGAAAACTCGACCTTGTCGCCGAGGGCCACGCCGCCGGCTTCCAGCACGGCGTTAAACGAGACGCCGAAATCGTGGCGATTGATCGCGCCCTTTACGCTGAAGCCACCGCGCTGGTTGCCCCAAGGATCTTTCACGTTACCGCCATGCTCCACTTCCAGGGTTACCGGTTTCGTGACTCCGTGCAGGGTCAGGTCGCCGGTCACGCTGAATTTTCCCTCGCCGGCGGGCTCGACGCGCGTGCTCTTGAAAGTAATTTCCGGATAATTCGCTACATCGAAGAAGGCGTCCGCCTTCAAATGCCCATCCCGGTTCGGGTCATTGGTATCGACGCTGGATGCGTCGATGTGAATCTCCACTTGCGACGAGGCTGGGGACGCATCATCGAGTTGGATGGCACCGCCCCACTTGGTGAACCGGCCGTGGATCCTGGAGACCACCATATGCCGGATAGAGAAATGGATGCACGAATGCACCGGATCGACTTGCCACGTTTCTTTTGCCACGCTAGACTCCTCCCAAACGGTCTATCATAGCGAATTGTGATGAAGAAACTAGTTTTGGTGTGGGCGGCATCTGTGGGCGGAGCGGCCGCGTTCGGCGCTCCGTGCGAAAGTCTGAGTTCGCTGGCCTGGCCTAATACGGGCATTACCATGGCAGAGCCAGTGGCGGCGGGACAGTTCCCGGGTGGGGTCGCGGTGTACAAAACACTGCCGGCCTTCTGCCGGGTGGCCGCGACTCTGAAACCCGTGGGCGATTCCGAAATCAAGATCGAGGTGTGGATGCCGGCCGCGGGCTGGAATGGGAAGCTGCAATCGGTGGGCAATGGCGCGTGGGCGGGGTCGCTCAGCTATCCGGCCCTGGCCACCGCCGTAGCTGCCGGGTACACGGCTGCCAGCACCGATACCGGGCATACCGGCAACAATCCCAAATTTGCGGCTGGTCATCCGGAAAAGGTAGTCGATTTCGCCTATCGCGCGGTGCACGAGATGACGGTTGTGGCGAAGGCCATCAGCGCCGCCTATTACGGCAATCCGCCCTCGCGCGCGTACTTCAACGGATGCTCCACCGGCGGCCGGCAGGCACTCACCGAAGCCCAGCGCTTCCCGGCCGATTACGACGGCATCGTGGCCGGCGCGCCCGCCAATTACGTGACCCACTTGCAGGCCGCGCAAATCTGGACCGCGCAGGCCACCCACCAAGACGAAGCCAGTTACATCCCGCCGGAAAAGTACCCGGCGATTCACCGTGCCGTGCTGGAGGCCTGCGACGCGCTCGATGGCGTCCGGGACGGGGTCATCGAGGACCCTACCCGCTGCCACTTCGATCCGAGTGTGCTGGCGTGCAAGGAAGGAGATGGCCCCTCCTGCCTAAGCGCGGCGCAAGTGGAACTGGCCCGAAGAGTGTACGCCGGCCCGGTCAATCCGCGCACCGGGCAACCGGTATTTCCAGGGCTGGAGCCGGGCAGCGAACTCGGATGGTCGATGTTGTCGGGACCTCGACCCATGTCGTTCGCCGCCGAAGTGTACCAGTATCTGGTATTCCAGAATCCGCAGTGGGACTACCTGAAATTCGATCCCGACCGGGATGTAGCGGCCGCCGAGAAGGCCGCCGGCCCGATGATGGACGCCATCGATCCGAACCTCAAACCCTTCGTGGGCCGCGGCGGAAAGCTCATCCTGTATCACGGCTGGAGCGATCCGGGGATACCGCCGCTCAGCAGCGTGCACTACTACTCGAGCGTAGTCGACACGTTAGGGGGGACGAAGAAAGCCACGGATTCGGTCCGGCTGTTCATGGTTCCCGGAATGAACCATTGCCGCGGAGGCGACGGGACGGACACCTTTGACGCGGTAGCGGCGCTCGACCAGTGGGTGGTGCGGAGCAAGGCGCCGGATCAGATCCTGGCATCGCACAGCAGCGGCGGCGTGGTGGACAAGACGCGTCCGCTGTGCCCGTACCCGGAGGTGGCGAAGTACAAAGGGACGGGCGCCACCAAGGACGCCGTGAACTTCACCTGCAAGATGCCGTGACCGGGAGGCTACCCGCCCTGAGTGTCGAGGACGCCGGTGCCGGCCATCTCCTCGATCTTCGAGCCGTGGCAATCGTTGCGCTGAGGCACGGTGGCCCGCATGTTCACCAAGTCTTCTGTGGGCGTGTGAGGGGACAGGAGGGCGGCGACCCCGTGAGCCATGTCCATGGTCGTGGCATGACCGCCCATGTCATAAGTCCGCGGCGCACCATGCTCGATGACATGAGCCACGGCGGATTCGATATTGCGGGCGATCGCCGCTTCCCCCAGCCACTCGGCCATCATCCTGGCGGCGAGAATGGCGGCGAGCGGATTCACCTTGTTCCCCCCGGCGTATCTGGGAGCGGAGCCGTGCGTGGGCTCAAAGACGGCGTACCGATCGCCGATGTTGCCGCTGCAGGCGAAGCCCATTCCTCCGACTAGTTGGGCGCAGAGGTCCGACAGAATATCGCCGAACAGATTGGTGGTCACGATCAGGTCGTAGTTTTCCGGGTTCTTCAGCAGCCACATGGCCATGGCATCGACGTTGGCGGTTTCGAATTGAACCTTGGGGTAGCGCTCTGCCACGGCCTGCGCCTCTTCGAGAAAAACGCCGCAAGTGGCGCGCAGCACATTGGCCTTATGGACCGCCGTGACTTTGCGGCGGCGGTGCTTGGCGGCGTACTGGAACGCCGCTTCCACAATGCGGCGCGACGCCTGCCGGGTAACGCTGCGGATCGAGATGGCGGCATCCGGCGGGATGCGTTGCATAGCGGGGTCGGCCCGGAAGCTCTCGGGAACTTGCGGGAATTCCACACCGATGTACATGCCCTCGGTGTTCTCGCGGAAGACGACGAGATCGATTCCGTCGCGGTAGTTCAACGGATTCCCGCGGAAGGCTACGGAGGGGCGCAGGCAGAGGTAGAGATCGAGCAGTTGCCGCAAGCGGATGATCGGACTGCGGTAGACCAAGCCACGGCCCTGAAGGGCGGGCGCGAGTTCGCGGACAGCGGCGGCGGGGGGCTTGGAGGTGATGGCGCCGAAAAAGGCGCAATCGGTCCTGGCCAGCAAGTCGATGGTACGGGCCGGCAGGGCATCGCCCTCCCTGCGCCAAAATTCCCAACCGATATCGCCCACCAGGTATTCGGCATCGAACCCAGCGGCCTGGAGCACCAGGCGGGCGGCGGCACAAACTTCCGGCCCGATACCATCTCCGGGCAGCCAGGCAATTCGATATTTGTGCATCAGAGTCTCCTCTCAGGCGGCGTATTTGCGTTTCAGGTACGGGATAAGGCCCCCGGCGGCGAGCAGTTCAACGGCGCGCGCATCGAGCGGTGCGGCGGCGATGACCCGATCGCCCGTCAAATTGCGAATCTGACCGGCGGTGAGGTCCAGTTCCAATTCGTCGCCGGCGGAACACAGCAGGGCCGCCTCCGGCGACACCACCGCGGGTAAGCCCAGGTTGATGGCATTGCGCAAGAAGATGCGCGCGAAGCTGGCGGCGATGACGGCGCCGACGCGGGCGAATTTCAAGGCAGAGGCGGCCTGTTCCCGGCTGGAGCCGCAGCCAAAATTCCGCGCCGCGACGATGAATTCGCCGGGTTGGAGCAATCCGCGGATTTGGGGGTAGGCCAGCTCGAACAAGTGAGCGGCAGTTTTTTCGCGGTCCGTGATGTTCAAGTAACGGCCGGGGTAAATGATATCGGTATCGATATTGTCCCCCAACACGGCGCGGACGCGGCCGCGCAGCTTCAGGCTCCCATCAGGCATGGCTCTGCCTCCTTCATGACGGCTTCCGGGTGGGCGAGTTTACCGGCAATGGCCGACGCCGCCACCACTGCCGGGCTGGCCAAATATACGTTGGAATCCTTGCTGCCCATCCTTCCCAGGAAGTTGCGGTTGGTGGAGGAAACACAGGTTTCCCCGGCGGCCAGGATTCCCTGGTGCACACCCACACAGGGACCGCAGCCCGGCGGGTTGAGGATGGCGCCGGCGGACACCAGGGTTTCCAAATAGCCGAGCCGCAGGGCCGCCAGGTAGACCTGCTGAGAGGCGGGAACGACGAGGAATCGCGTGCGCGGGTGCACGGAGCGCCCAGCCACTACCTGGGCCGCCACCGCCAGGTCTTCCAAGCGGCCATTGGTACAGGACCCCAGCACCGCCTGATCGACAGGCACGTCCCCGACCAGAGAGAGCGGCTTCACATGATCCACCGAATGGGGGCAGGCGATCTGTGGCTCCCGCAACTCGGCGCCAGCATCGATATGGATGACCCGCTCGTAAGCGGCGCGGGGATCGGGAGCGAGGATTTCCAGCTTTTCGGCCACCCGCGGCCGCAAATAGTCCAGCAAGATCTCATCGACCGGTGTGAATGCCACCTTGGCGCCCATTTCGGTGCTGAGGTTGGCCAGCACCATGCGGGAGGCAACGGTCATTCGCCGGATGGCTGGGCCGTCGAACTCCACGGCACGGTAGTCGGCCCCAGCCGCGCCGGCCAGGCCGACGATGTAGAGGATCAGATCTTTGGCCGCGATCCAGGGACGGAACTGGCCCTCGACTTCGATGCGGAGAGTGGATGGCACTTTGAACCAGAGCTTGCCTTCGGTCCACACGCCGGCCATTTCCGTAGCCCCGATGCCTACCGAGAATGCTCCGAAAGCTCCGTGGGTGGTCATGTGCGAATCGGTGCCCACCACGACCATGCCCGGCCGGACGTGTCCGTTCTCGGCCAGCACCTGGTGGCAGACGCCGCCGCGGCCCACGTCGTAGAAACGCTCGATGCGCTGCGCAGCTACGAATTCGCGGATGGCCTTGTGGGTGGTGGCGGTCCTCTCGGACTCCGCGGGGATGCGGTGATCGAAGATAATGACGATCCTGGAGGAATCCCATACGCGGGGAACCCCGATCTCGAGGAAGCTCTTGCGGGCGAGATCGGCGTTTTCGTGGCTCATGGCAAGATCTACATCCGCCACGACGATCTGATCCGGGGAAACCGAGGAGTTTCCGGAGGCCCGCGCCAGAATCTTTTCAGCTACAGTCATGCTCATCGAGGTTGCATGCCTCCTTATCGTTCGACCGCCGCCGGGGCGGGCAGGTATCGCTGTTCGAGCGTAAGGTACTCGGGCAGGCCGACGAAGCCGGTGTAATCCTGGAAACTGGTAAGCCAGTGGGTTTGCCCGGCGAGGATACCGGCCGGAGAAGCGCGCAGCGAGGCGAAGAAGCCGGTGAGCGCCCGGTGCATCACCAGGATGGAAGCGACAGGGATGCTGACGCGGGCCACCCCCATCGCGGCGAGCTCGGGAATGGGAATGAGTTCGGTCTTCACGCCCGTGACTCCATCCATGAGGTTCACCGAGAGCAGCCCGTTGACCTCGCGGACGGCGCGCCGGATATCGGCGCGCGTGCCGATGCCATCGATGAAAGCCATGTCAGCGCCGGCGTCCAGGTAGAGGTTGCAGCGAAAGATGGCTTCGTGCAGGCCGTGGACGGCAAAGGCATCGGTGCGGGCATTGATGACGATGTCCCTGGCCAAGCGGCGGCGGACGTCGACCATGGCGCGCACCTTACCGGCCATCTCCTCGGCCTCGATTACCTGCTTCCCTTCCATGTGGCCGCAGCGCTTGGGGAACACCTGGTCCTCGATATTGACACCGGCCACCTCCAGTTGGATGAGGCGCTCGGTAACCGCGGCGGCGTTGATCGCGTTGCCGCCACCGGTGTCGATATCGGCCATTACCGGAATCGCGACGGCGCGGGCGATGTGTCCACTGATATCGAGCACCTCTTGCATCCCGACCAGCCCGACGTCGGGCTTGCCGAGAAGGCTGCCGGCCAAACCGAAGCCGCTGATTTGGACGGCTTCGAAGCCGCAGCTTTCGACGATCCTGGCGCTGAGCGCATCGTGGCATCCAGGCACTACCAGGGCCTTCCGGCGCTGTAAGGCCGATCTCAATTGCGAGGCTCGATCGTTCATATGGCTTTCACCTTGGTATCGGACCGGGCACGATCCATGTACTTCATATTGGGAACGTCCAACCGGATGACATCTCCGGTTTTGATGAACTGGGGGACCAACACCTCGACCCCGCCGGTTATTTTGGCGAACTTAAAGTTGCTGTCCTGCTGATGAATGGGCGGAGCGGTCTCCAGGATTTTGAGTTCGAGCACGGCGGGAAAGAGCACGCTGACCGGCCGCCCTTCGAGGAACTCGACCGCCAGCGGCATGCCCGCCTCCAGCAAGCATGCCTGCGGTCCGACCGCCTCGTCCGGGACCGCCACCTGATCGTAAGTATCGGCATTCATGAAGTAGCATTGGCCGTCGGCGGCGTACAAGAACTCGAACAATTGCTTTTCCAGCGCGACCTCTTCGAATCTCAGATCCGCGCGGAAGCTGTGCTCCCACAGAGTGCGGGTCTCGAGGTTTTGCAGGCGCGCATGGGTCACACCGCCCATCTGTCCCTGGCCGGGATGGTACTCCGCTGCCAAGACCTTGTAGTTCTGCCCCTGGCGCCGGATGGCCATGCCGGGACGCAACTGTGACGAGGTCAACATGGTTTGCTCCTACAGTCCGCGATGCCTCCATTTTAACCGAATTTCGCACCTTAAATACTCGTTAGGGCACGACCGGTAGAGTGTATGCAGG
>Ga0209698_10007800_pt1 | contig 11161 bp, 9 predicted proteins | sample LitLauG_LLR_2012_FD_187203 | JGI IMG/M metagenome (GOLD analysis project Ga0209698, IMG submission 187203) | Freshwater sediment microbial communities from Pennsylvania, USA - Little Laurel Run_MetaG_LLR_2012 (SPAdes) (version 2) | ecosystem: Environmental > Aquatic > Freshwater > Creek >... | reverse complement strand
CGCTTCGTATGGCGGCAAAATGCCGAGCTGATTGCCTTCGTCATCAATCACGCGGATTTCGCGCGCCCGAATGCGATCATTGATGCGGATAAAACGTTTATCGATACAGTCCTCCGTGCTCTAAGCAACTGAGAATAAAGAATTATAGCATGATGCTCGGCATGACATTCCAGCCCAAAATCATCACCTCCAGAGATGACACGCGCCTGCCTTCTCCGTCAGAATGGAAGGGAGTAGCAACCTTTCGCAAAAGCAATCCAAAGCAATCCAAGGATTTCTCCATGTGCCGCAACATCAAAACTCTTTTCAACTTCGATCCCCCGGTCACCGACGACGAAGTCCGGGCCGCCTCGTTGCAATTCGTCCGCAAGATCAGCGGGTTCAACAAGCCTTCCAAAGCCAATGAAGAAGCCTTCCAGGGCGCAGTAGACGAAGTAGCCGGGATCGCAATGCGTCTTCTGCGATCGCTCGAGACCACCGCTCCTCCCAAGAACCGCGAAGAAGAAGCCGCCAAGGCCAAAGCGCGGGCCCAGGTTCGTTTCGGAGACTAGTCCGACGCACCCTGAAATCCCACTCCGGCGGCGAAACGGCTTTCCAACCGTGATATGCTAGCGCCCCGAGGCGCTCGTGAAGCTTTCCCTGGAAACGCGCGAGGTGGGCCGCGTCACCATCATTCGCTGCAAAGGCCGTCTGGTCGCGGGCAATGAAGTTGAGGCCCTGCGTTCCCATATCAGCTGGCTGCTTCGCGATCACCGCGCCATTGTGCTCCATCTCGGCGAAGTTGCCTTCCTCGACAGCAGCGGTCTAGGCACGATCGTTCGCTCCCTCTCCAGCACTCGCCAGGCCCGCGGCGACCTCAAGCTCTGTGATGTTCCCAAACACATTCAGAAGGTTCTGCAGCTCTCCCATTTAACCAACCTCTTCGATTCCCACGACTCTGAGGATCACGCTGTAGCCGCCTTTTACCGAACGGCTGCGCCAGCCGAGAAGCCGGCTCCCAAAGGAAGGAGCGTTCTCTGTATCGACCGCAACGCCGATGTGCTGAACTATGTGCGCGAGACGCTTGGCCGCGCGGGCTACGACGTACATTCCAGCAATAATCTTCGTGATGGCCTGATCCTGATGCGGGTCTCGCGGTTCCACCTGGTGGTCACGGGCTCGGACCTTAGCGCTTCTCCCGCTACGGAGAAGGCTTTTCGCGACGCTTGTTCCACCGTACCGGCAGTGGAACTCGGACCTGAATTCTCCACACTGGAAGCAGGACAAGCCGCCTCGGAACTGCTTGCCAAGATTAACGCCCTCCTTAATTCTTATTCCTGAAGTCCAATCGACCTTCAGCATGGCAACATCCGAATACAGTACAATCCTCGGACACTGCAGGACATTCAACGATGAGCACATCCCCCGTATGGCAATGAAAAGGTCCGCCCTGCTTCCCTACTTGTTGGCAGTCCTGATTGTGACCGCGATTCTTCCTGGTGCCGCGCAACAACCTGCTCCCGCCAGTTCTTCCCTTCTCGAAGAAGGCAAGTTCACCCTCCACAAATTCGAGCAAGCCATTGGCGAGGAAACCTATCAGATCCACCGCGACGGCGACTCCATCGCCGCCAAGATCGACTTCAAATTCACGGACCGCGGCTCCGACGTTCCGCTGGCGACCACCTTCACGGCGGCCCAGGACCTTACACCACGATCCTTCGAGATCAAAGGACGCACCGCGCGCCCGGTTTCGATCGATGAAGCCATCACCATCGCGAACGGCCAGGCACATCTCCGCACCAGAGACAAACAGACTGAAACCACTGTGCCCTCCGGGCCCTACTTCACCATCGCCGGCTACGCTCCGACGACCATGCAGATGCTGATGGTGCGTTATTGGGCCACGCATGGCTCTCCGGCACAACTCGCGACGCTTCCCGGTGGCTCGGTGAAGATAGAACCGCGCGGCCAGGACACGATCACAGTCGGCGCGAAAGCGGAGAAACTTGACCGTTACACTGTAGAGGGCCTGATCTGGGGACGCGAAACTCTGTGGTTCGACGCCAATCGCAATCTGGTCGCGGCGATCACCACCGACGCCGAATTCGATCACTTCGAAGCCATCCGGGACGGCTACGAGAGCGCTCTGGGAGACTTCGTCAGCCGCGGCGGAGCGGACAACATGAGCGCGCTCGCCGGACTTTCCAGGGAAATTCCCGGCAGCCACAGTGCCACTCTTGCCATCGTCGGCGCCACCCTGATTGACGGCACAGGCGCCCCGCCTCTGGCTGATGCCGCTGTCGTGGTCCAGAACGGCCGAATCAAAGCCGCCGGTCCGCGAACCAAGGTTCGAATACCGAAAGGCGCAAAAGTCGTCGACGCCAAAGGCAAATTCCTCCTCCCCGGTCTTTGGGACATGCACGCTCACTTCGAGCAGGTGGAGTGGGGACCGATCTATCTGGCGGCAGGCGTCACCACTGTGCGGGACTGCGGCAACGAATTCGATTTCATCACCTCGGTCCGCGACGCCATCGCCCAGCGGCGCGGCCTCGGCCCGCGCCTTTTATTAGCGGGTTTTGTCGATGGGACCGGCCCCTTAGCCATCGGAACCGCCCGTGCCGACACGCCCGATCAGGCCAAGACGTGGGTCAATCGGTATCATGCCGCCGGCTTCCAACAGATGAAGATCTATAGTTCCGTGAAACTGGAAGAAGTGAAGGCTGTCGCAGAGGAGGCTCACCGCGTCGGAATGACCGTGACCGGCCACGTGCCCGAGGGCCTCAACGCCTACCAGGTGATCGACGCCGGACAGGACCAGATCAATCACATCCCCTACATCGTCGACATCATGCACGCACCGCTTCCCGCTACAGCGTCCCGCGCAGAACGAAGAAATGCCGCGGCGAGTCTCGATCTGGATTCCCCTGAAGCAAAGAAAGCTCTCGCGTTCCTCCAGGACCACCACACTGTGATCGATCCCACCCTCTCGATCTTCGAGTTGTTCAACGCGACGACAGCCAATCCGCCCACCGGCTTTGAACCGGGAATCAACAAGCTGCCTTCGGAACTCGCCCAGCCGCTGACCGATGTCGGTCCACCGAATGAAAATTCAGAACTCGGCCGAAAGATTTTTCAGAAGGACATCGAGGTCGTCGGAGCGTTACACAAGGCGGGCATTCCCATCGTCGCCGGCACCGATCAGTCCGTTCCGGGCCACAGCCTCCATCGTGAGATGGAACTGTACGTCCAGGCAGGATTCACTCCGCTGGAGGCGATCCAGGCAGCCACCATCGTCCCCGCCCGCGTGATGAAACTCGACAAAGAACTGGGCACGGTAGAGAAAGGCAAGCGCGGCGATCTGATCCTGCTCACCGCCGACCCGCTCCAGGACATTCACAACAGCCGCAGCGTCGAGTACGTCATCACCAACGGCAACATGTACCACACCGCCGAACTCTGGCAGAGCGTCGGCTTCAAACCGTAAACAGGAGCCGTTTCCGGCCTGGCCCACTTTGGTTGGCCCCTAAGTCATTGCAATTGCGACTACGTAAGTTTTACGTATGTTCCTGCAGGAACATTTCAATGTATATATTTGTACATACTTTTTTGTCTTATGTCAGGGAATACATGGGAGATAGCGGCCGCCGGATGGGCTAACTAGTTGGTTATCCAGGGATGCTGAAAAGTGGAGTGAACAGCGCCCGCGCTCCGATGGGCCGTATGCTAGTCTGCCTCTCATGGCAACGCGTCCACTCAAACCACGGAAGAGAAAGCAAACGCATACTACGTCGCCTTCCCGAGCGAACCGGCAGCCGGCTCGATCCAAGCATTTCCTCTCCGACAAAGTCTCGCACTTCACGGAATCCGTCATCCGCGAGATGACCCGTCAGGCCATGCTCTATAACGCGGTGAATCTAGCGCAGGGCTTCCCGGATTTTTCCGCCCCAATGGAAATCAAACGTGCCGCACAAGAGTCCATCGCCGCCGACGTCAATCAATACGCCATCACCTGGGGCGCAAAAAATCTTCGCAATGCGATCGCCCGCCAAATCGGCGTCTGGCAAGGCATCACCGTCGATCCGGAAAGAGAAATCACCGTCTGCTGCGGATCGACCGAGGCGATGATCTCCACTCTGCTCGCGGTCTGCAACACAGGTGACGAGGTTGTCATTTTCGAACCTTTCTATGAAAACTACGGGCCCGATACAGTTTTGAGTGGAGCAAGACCGAAGTTTGTGAAGCTACGGCCGCCGCAAGACGACTCCGGCGAATGGACCTTCGATGAGAAAGAACTGCGCCGCGCCTTCGACAAGCACACCAAAGCCATCATTCTGAACACGCCCAACAATCCCACGGGAAAGGTTTTTACTCGAACCGAACTGGAACTGATTCGCGACCTTTGTCTGAAATACGATGTCCTCGCCATCACCGATGAGATCTACGAACACATCCTCTACGACGGAACCGAACACATCTCCATGGTGTCACTCGATGGCATGCGCGACCGCACCGTCACCATCAACGGCATGTCGAAGACCTATAGTGTCACCGGATGGCGCGTCGGATGGGCGGTTGCGCCGGAAAAGATCACCAATGCCATTCGCAAAGTCCACGATTTCCTGACCGTGGGAGCCCCGGCACCGCTGCAAGAGGCAGGCGCAGCCGCGCTGAGCCTCCCGCCCGGGTACTACGCGAAATTGGCCGAGGGATACCGCGTGCGCCGCGATCAGTTGATGCCCGCGCTGACGAACGCAGGATTCCGTTGTTTCCGTCCGCGAGGCGCTTATTACGTGATGACGGACATCTCCAGGTTCGGGTTCAAAGACGATGTGTCATTTGCGAAATATCTGGTGCAGGATGTGGGAGTTGCCTGTGTGCCGGGGTCGAGTTTTTATCGCGATCCGCGAGAGGGCGCGAAACAGGTAAGGTTTGCGTTCTGCAAGAAATCAGAGACCCTCGAGGAGGCTGGGAGCCGACTGAACAAGCTCGCGCTCAAAGTGACTTAGGGATTTGTCCAGGCGAATTCAGTAGTGGTCAGCTCTGGCAGACAATCGCTCCGCCTCGTGTGTTGGCCGATTCGCTCGGCTTTCGCCTTCGCGGGACAGCCGAAGGCGGCTGTCCCCACATAGATCCTGTAATGTTCAACCTATACTGCAGTTTTGATTTCTACTTCGTAATGACTCCACAAGCCACCCGGTCTCCCGAATTCCCTGAGGGATCCGTCTTGTAGTCATCAGCCTTCGCGTGAATGACCACGGCTGCGCCGTTGGTCAGGAGCGAGTGCGGACCATCTTTCAGCGTCACCTCGTCGTCTTTCACCTCGACGGTCGCCTTGCCGTCCGCTCCCACGGTGAAATTCTTCATGTCGCCGGCATGATGACCGTCCGGGCTGTCGAACCCGTGCTTCTTTGCCTCGGGATTAAAATGACCGCCGGCCGACTTGAAGTCCGCGCCCTCGCACTTGGGAACCTGGTGGAAGTGGATGGCATGTTCCCCCGGACTCAGATCGTGCAGTTCCAGTTTGAGCGCTACGCCCGGCCCCTGATCCCAGATCAGAATGCTGCCGACATCCTTTCCTTGAGCATCCTTCAGTTCGACCTTGGTCTTCGCCGCGGATGGCAGAGCGAGGAGCGCAACGATCACTCCGGAAGAAAGACAGGCGAGCGGTTTCATAGGTAGGCCTCCAATCGGTGCAGGGATTATAGCTAATCTTTTGGCAAAAATTTGACCAGCGTTGGAACAGCTTCCTTCGTGTACCTTCGTGTCCCTTGTAGTGAATGAATAAGGGATGGCCAAAAAGTGCAATCAGCGGCCGCAGTCTCCACAGGAATGTGGAGTATACTGCGAGGAAGTTCGAATCCTTTTCGGGGAAAGTGGAGTTTATGGCGTCCAACGCAGTCGAACCCTTGCCAGATCAGGTTCCCGCCGACGATTTTCAGGCGCTGGAAGAGAAGATTTATCGCACCATAGAGATGTACAAGACGGCGCGGCAGGCCCAGGCATCGGCGGAACGGGATGCCCAGCGCCTGCGCCAGCAAATGGAAGACCGCGAAGAAGAACTCGTGCGCTTGCGCCGCGAATCGGTGCAGTTGAAAAAAGAGCGCGAGGACATCCGCGGACGCGTCGAGAAAATGCTGGCCCAGATCGAAACTTTGGCCGAAGCCAGCTGAGGCGCGGTACACAACTCTCCACGGGAGAACATCGAATGGCGACAGCGACGAAAGACCCCATAGTCAAAGACGCGCAGAACGCCAGCGTACGAGTGGAGATCTTCGATCAGGCCTACAATCTCCGCGGCTCTGACCCGGAATATATCCTGAAACTCGCCGACTACGTCGACACCAAGATGCGGGCTGTCGCTGCTGCCACCAACACGATCGATACGGTCCGTCTGGCCGTACTGGCCGCCCTCAACATCGCTGACGAATATCACCTTCTTCTTAAGAAAAAACAGGACGGCGGAGCAACCGATTACCAGAAGCGAGCGCATCAACTCGTACATGCGCTCGATGAAATCCTTCGCGACGATCGTAAGGCGGGCTAGAATCCGCACGGCCTCGTCCGTCTTACTATTTTCATTAATCGCCGTCTCCTTCGGCCAGGAAACCACTCTTCGTTCCCGTTCCAACCTGGTGCTCGTTCCCGCGCTGGTGAAGGATCAACAAGGCGGAATCGTCTTCGGATTACAGACCAACGACTTCATCATTGAAGACGACGGCGTCGAACAACCCGTCCGCGTCGACGAAGCACCCGAAGGGCAGCCGGTCTCTTTGGTCCTCGCAATCCAGCGCGGCCGGAGAGCCGCTTACGAGTTCCCGCGCATGCAAGGCCTCCGCAGCATGCTCTCGCCACTCTTTGTGTCCGGTACCTGCAGGATCGCCATCGTGGAATTTGACAGTCACGTGGACCTGGCGCGGAATTTCACCGGTGACGAAGCCCTGGTGGATGCAGACTTGACCAACCTTCAGCCTGGCGACGATGGAGCCGCCATCCTGGATGCGATTACCTATTCCATCAAGTTGCTCAGCGAGCAACCTGAGAATCAGCTGCGCGCGCTGCTTCTGATCAGCGAAACCCGCGATCACGGCAGCCGCGTGAAGGTCGACGATGCTGTCGCTGCAGTCGGGCAGGCGAACGCTACACTCTACGCTCTCGCATTCTCGCCCGCGCTCTCCAATATTCTCGACACGGGTCGTGGAGTGAACCAATCCGAGATGCACCCCGGAGTCAATGTCCTGGATCTCGCCTACCGAGCCGCCCAAGCCATGCGGAAGAACGTCCCCAGTACCGTGACCTCCATGACTGGCGGCGAATACGAACTGTTCACTACCCGTAAGAACTTCGAAGTGCGGATGAATCATTTCAGCAATCACCTGCACAGCCGGTATCTGTTGAGCTTCGCTCCCAAAGATCCACATCCCGGCCTGCATCAGTTGCGCGTGCGCTTGAAGGATGGAAAGAACGGAACTGTGCTGGCGCGAACTACTTACTGGGCAGAAGATGCCGGGAAAAACTAGTCGCTTTGGGCTGAACTCGTAGCCGAGTCGAGAACTTCCCGCACCTTGGCGATCAAGGCTGACAGGGTAAAGGGTTTCGCCAGGAACCACAGTCCTGGATCGAGCACTCCATAATGAACGATCGCATTGTCCGTGTACCCGGAGATGTACAATATCCGGATTTTTGGGCACATCTTCTGAATTCTTTCGGCGAGTTGCCGCCCATTCATCCGCGGCATCACGACGTCCGTGACCAGCAGGCGGATATCGCGATGGTTGGCCTCGCAAATCGCCAGTCCCTCGTCCGGAGTCGCCGCGGCAAGGACTTTATAACCACAGTGGCTCAACACTGAAGTGGTCAACTGCCGCAACTGCGGATCGTCTTCCACAAGCAGGATCGTCTCCGTTCCACGCAACAAGCCCACTGTCTGCTTTTCGCCTCCTGCCTCCTCCGCCGGCTGGTCGACGCGGGGGAAGTAGATCTTGAAACTGGTGCCGCGATTCGGTTCGCTGTAGACCCAGATATACCCTCCGCTCTGCTTTACGATCCCATAGACCATCGAGAGTCCAAGTCCGGTCCCTTTGCCCACCTCTTTTGTTGTGTAGAACGGTTCAAAGATGCGCGTCAGAGTCTCCGGGCTCATCCCGGTCCCGGTGTCGCTTACCGCCAGCATCACATAACGGCCAGGCTCAACCGGCTGGTGCTCACGCGCATAAGTTTCGTCCAGAACGGCATTGGACGTCTCCAGCGTCAATTTCCCTCCATGCGGCATGGCATCGCGCGAGTTCAGCGCCAGATTCATGATGACTTGCTCGATCTGCCCCGGATCCGTCTTCACCGTCCCTAAATCTTTGGCCGGTACCGTCAGCACTTCGATGTCTTCTCCGATCAGCCTGCGCAACAGCGAATCCAGATTCAAAACGATGTCGTTCAGATTGATGACTCGCGGCGAGAGCACCTGCTTGCGGCTGAAAGCAAGCAACTGGCGAGTAATGCCCGCGGCCCGCTCTGCCGCAGACCGGATCTGCCCCGTGCTTTCTGCCAGCCGGCTGTCCGCGGGAAGCCCTTCCTTCAGAATCTGCGAGTAGCCCAGGATGATCGTCAGCAGATTATTGAAGTCGTGGGCGATTCCGCCGGCTAATCTTCCGACCGCTTCCATCTTTTGCGACTGCCGTAACCGCTCTTCCAGCGCCACGCGCTCGCTGATATCGCGGATTCCGCTCGAGATCAACATTCCCTGTTCCGTCTCAAGCGGGCTCAAACTCACTTCAATCGGAAACTCCTTTCCGTCCTTCCGCAGGCCCATCAGCTCCAGACGCTTGCCCATCTCTCGGACTGACGGGTCTGCCGTGAACTCGTTCCGGTGAGTCGGATGCGAATCCCGGAAGCGTTCTGGCATCAGCATCTCAATCGGCTGGTTCAGCAATTCCTCGCGCTTGTAGGCGAACAGGCGCTCGGTTTGTGCGTTGACCAATACGATTCGCCCATCCCGATCCGTGACCACCATTGCGTCGGGAGCAGACTCCAGCAGTCCGCGGAACTTCGCTTCAGCCCTGTCCCGCTCGGTCACGTCATGTACCAGCGAGGCCACTCCAATCACGCGCCCGCTGTCATCTATCAGCGGCGTGTTGTACCACTCGCAGGAAATGGTTCGGCCATCCTTGGTGACATTGTGGTTCGTGTTGCGCCTTCCCCCCTCGGTCTTCAGCAGTTGTTGCCAGACTTGCTCGACTTGCGGGTGCCATTCGCTCGGCACGATGAAGTCTCCCCGCTTCCCCACCGCCTCTTCGCGCGTATAGCCGAAAATCTTTTCCGCCGATGAATTCCAGCTCACCACGCGAAAGCCCAGATCCCACTCCACTACGGCCAGGGGAGTATTCTCGATGTGCATCCGCAGTTTCTGCTGCGATCGCCGGAACTCCTCCTCGGCCAGCTTCCGGTCCGTGATGTCTCGCGCAATCCCCAATACGCCGACGATTTGCCCATGGGCGTCGCGGTATGGTCCCTTGGTGGTCAGAAAAGTACGGCTGACCCCTGCTGCTGTGCCGACTTCTTCGAGCGTGATCGTTTCGCCGGTCGCGATGATCTCCCGGTCTTTCTGCATGATGAACCCGCCCGCATCTCCCGTGAACACTTCGACATCGGTCTTCCAGATAACCTGTTCTACCGTGAGTCCCACAAATCGCGCCGCCGCAGGATTCACCATCACGTATCGTCCATCCCGGTCTTTCACGAAAATCGCGTCGGTTGTACTCTCCGTAATACCCTGCAACAGTGCGAGATTTTTCTGCAGTTCCTGGGCGCTCTTCAACAACTGGCGCTGAACCACGAACAACCGTCCGCCTGCCGCAGCGAATGAAACCAGCACCAGTACCACCGACCAGTAAAACTGCTCTTGCGCAATGCTCAGGACTAATGGAAATACGATGGCGGGGATCACCAACGGGGAGAACTGGGCCAAAAGCTGCAAACTTCTGGATTGCGCCTCAACCACCACCTTCTCTTCGGTCTCATTCCACGTCGCCGCGATCAACATCAGTAAACTGAAAGCCAAGGTCCACGTGAGGTCAGGCCATTCTCCCTGCTTGTAGTGGCCGGACGCCTGGTAGTAAAGGGTCCCGTTCAGAACAATGGAATGAGCCGTCAGGTACGCACTCATGCGCCCGAAATACGCCCTCTCCAGTCGATTCCGGCTCACCAGTGCACGGATTGCGAAGCTCACTACCACCAAGCCGAAAAACAGAATACCCGCGTGCAGTGCTCGTACTTGCATCGTCTGCCCAGCAGCCTGCCAGCGTGAGGGAACGTAGATCTCGGTCAACTCGACGGCTAAGGCAAGTGTGCACACCTGCGCGAAATCAAAGACCCGCAGCCACTGATGTCCGCTCCGCGGATCGCGCGGACTCAGGAACAGGGTCATTACGATCGGCACGACCCAGAAGAAGACCAGGACGTCACTGGGCCACAGTGTGCCCAGTGGGGCATGCAGGTAATCGTAGTATTCGGTGTAGAGAGCTTGCCCGATAATGCTGAGCAGTGCGGAAAAAGCTGCCAGCCGCCAGACCCGTTTGCCAAATGGCCCGGCACGCCGCGAAGTCAGCCAGCACACGACCGAGGCAACCAGCGGCGCCACGGTGTCGATCCAATCGCCCCATACCGAGGCGGTATCACTTCCGTAGCGCAGCGCCAGCACAGAGACGTGGACGAGAATGAGGATTGCTGCTGCCGCCACCGCAGCCCTGCGCAGCTTTGACATCTCCCGAGACTTCTCCAGCGTCTCGCCGAATCCGCATACGAGCACGCTCTGGGCCCAATATTTGCCCCAGAGTATACACGCACAAGCCTGTCTGCAGAATCAAGTACTTGCGCGTGTCCGGGCATCGATCGAGAGCGTTTCCCGGACGACATTCCACAGTTCCGAAACGAACCAATCATTACTTTAGTTGCAAGCATTCTGCCAACTTTTTACGTCTCTCCCCTTGCCAAGCGCGTCTAGATTCCCTAGCATCCACATTGAAAGCCGGCCTGCCGGGTTGGTGATGGCGGGTAACCGATATTTGAACCAATGCAGAATGAACGGGTGCTTGACTCGAACTAGGATCCGGTGAGCGACGCTGCGCCATGCGCAGATGCCTAAAGGGTCTCGGCGGGCGCCCAACGTCTACCGACGGGTTCATTCTCGGCC
>Ga0209698_10007799_pt1 | contig 11161 bp, 8 predicted proteins | sample LitLauG_LLR_2012_FD_187203 | JGI IMG/M metagenome (GOLD analysis project Ga0209698, IMG submission 187203) | Freshwater sediment microbial communities from Pennsylvania, USA - Little Laurel Run_MetaG_LLR_2012 (SPAdes) (version 2) | ecosystem: Environmental > Aquatic > Freshwater > Creek >... | reverse complement strand
CTCCGTCTGCTGACCGCCTCGCGAGCGCCTCACGCCAACGCGCGCGGCCTGCTTCTTTTGGGGAACGCGATTGCTCCGAACCCGGACTATCCCGAACTGCGGAAAGCCGCGGCGGAGATGGACAGCATCGAGAAACATTTCCCACCAGCACAGCAACAGACATTCGCCCGAGAGCGTGCAACGCCGACCGCATATTTATCTGGCAAACCGGAGCAGTTTTCCTACATTCACTTTGTTGCGCATGGGACCGCCAGCCGTACCAGCCCGCTGGACTCGGCAATCGTGTTGTCGAAAGCCGGTCCCGAGGATGACTCTTTCAAACTGTATGCTCGCGACATTATTCATCACCCTCTGCGGGCTCAGCTGGTCACGATCTCCACCTGCTACGGAGCAGGCTCACGCGCCTATTCCGGCGAGGGCCTCGTCGGGCTTTCCTGGGCATTTCTGCGCGCCGGAGCTCACAACGTGATCGGAGCCTTGTGGGAAGTCAGCGATGTCTCCACTCCGCAGCTCATGGACGAACTCTACAGAGAGTTGGAAAGCGGAAAGACTCCCGATACTGCTCTCCGGAACGCCAAACTCACGCTGCTTCGATCGAATAGCTCCTTCCGTAAACCGTTCTACTGGGCACCCTTTCAGCTCTACACCGGGTCCTGACCTGGCCTGTTGCAACAGATTCCGACCGGACTGACCGTCTCAATATTTGTCCCAGCACTTGAACAATTTCAAGCCGGCATGAACGAATGGGGTTCGGCCTTCGTTGGTAAGAACTGAGCTAAGACTTATGACTTTTCTGGACGGCGCCTGCCATGCCGTTTCCTGACTGCGGAAATGCCGTCTAATTCAACATTGAAGACTCAACCGTAGCTTGCTTCAAGACTGGCAGGTCAGGATCAGCATCTTTCCAAAGAGTCCTAAATTCTTCATAACAGCTGCGTCCCGAGTTCGCATCACCCATCTGCACGTAAGCGCGCCCGAGGCCCAGCACCGCCAACGCTCCCGCAGGATCCGCAGGAAAGCCCTTTCGCAGGTTTGCCAGGCGGCGAAATTCTTCCACGGCTTCACTTCCATGTCTTGCCTGCAATAAGGCATTCGCCCGCCAAAACATCGAGTCGAGGTTCCCCCGATCGTACGGAATCCCGGCTGCAACCAGATGAATCGCACCCTCGAAATCTCCATGGTGCAGCTTTGCGATCGCCTGAATCATTGGAACCCACACGAACTGAACACTCGTGTCCTGGGGTCGACGTTTCGCCAAGTCGTCAATCAGGGCCTGAGATTGTCTTTCGTCCCCCGCCACCGCCAGCGCTACAGATACTGGTTCGATTGTGTCCGACATGTGCGAAAGCCTGAGCGCGGCCCTTGCGCTTTGCTTCGCCTGCACAGGTTTCCCAAGATAGGCTTCATAGACCGCTCTCAGTCCCATCGCGAAAGACGCATTATCCTTCATGCCAAGCTTCAGAGCCATTTGGCTGGCCTGCGAGTAGAGCTCTTCAGATTCACGGAGTCGGCCTCGCGAAGCAGCCAGCGCAGCGTCCCGATAAAGCAGGTCCAGAGTGCCGCCGGGAGTAGCCCTGAGTACCGCATCTTCCCGGCTGCGAACAGCAGCGTCGCCTTGGGCCAGCGCGATGTTGGACAACAACAAATGTAGCCAGGTGCCTTCAGGCGACAATCTCAATCCGCTGGTTACGGCTTCTTTAGCCTCGTCGAGCCGGCCAAGCGCTGCGTATGCAGCACCTGCCTCTCCCAGAAGTCCGACAGAATCGGGACTCAATCGAAGTCCCAGCAAAGCGTGCTCCAAGGCTTTGTCATACCTCCCCAGGATGCTGTATTCATTGGCCAAATCAGCTTGTGGCACTGGATCCTGCGGATATAAGCGGCTGTAGGTTTCGTAGGTTTCTGCAACTTTTTCTCTTTGCCCGATGAGTAGGAAGTAGTGTGCAGTGATGTAGAGCTTCTCTCTCTCGCTGACCCGGTCGATGAGAGCCATCGCTCGCTTCTCGTGATCTTCCGCAAGCTGGAGCTGCTCCACGTTCAGATACGCAGTTCCCAGATACGCGTGCGCCAGGGCGAAGTCGGGGTCGATCTGGAGGGCTCGCTCAAAGAATGGAATGGCAGCCAGTTCTCCATCATTGTTGCGCTTTTCCAATCCAAGCGTGTAAAGCTGCAAGGCCTGCAGCGAAGAGGTCGTGGCTTGCGCCAGGGGTCGGTCGAACTGTTGAATCGTCGAAAGCGATTCTCCGAGTTTCTCGCGAATACGCTGGTTGGATCTGTCAAGAGCCCCTAGAATATCGTCCTTCGTGGCCGCTTGCACTCGCTCTTCCGCCAGTTCGTCCCCGGAGCCTATGTTGATCACCTCCAGAGTCAGCAAGTACTGATTGCCGAGTGTCGCCAGGGAGCCCGTCAGCATGGCTTTGACTCCATTCCGCTGGCAAATCTCACGGCCGATCTCGGGGGTCACGCGAGCATCCCTCGGCTTACCCATCAAAATCAAAGTCTGACGGATTTTGTCATCAGAGACGATGTTCAGATAAGGAGATTGGCCGAGGTCGATTGAGACCGCCTTCCTCAAGGTCGCGTCAAAGACTGGGTCGCCCGTCTGGTTTGAAAATTCAGTAATAAGAAGGTAGTCTCTCGCGGTCAGGGCCGGATGCCTGTAAGACCGGACCCCTGCCATCACAGTAGTCAGTATGCCGACTACGAGTACACCGGAAACAGCCAGGATGATTCGCCTTCGTGACCAGACCTTGCGGGTGGCTTCTGGCCCATCCTCGACGCCGTTCTGTTCTTTTCTCGCCGCCTCCGGACTCTCCACGGTCGCAATAAAGCGATAGCCCCGTCGGGGAATCGTCTCAATATAGTGCGGGCTCTGCGCTTCGTCCCCGAGCACCGTCCGGATCTGACGAATGCAGTAGTTCAGTCCTTGTTCGAAATCGACAAAAGTCTCAGCTCCCCAGAGTTCCCGGCGGAGCTCCTCTCGAGTGACAATCCGCCCTCCCGAAGAGGCCAGTACGGCCAGGACCTTACACGGTTGCGGCTGAATACGGAGAGGGACTCCGGCCTTACAAAGCTGCTGGGTTTTGAGGTCAAGCTCGAAGAGGCCAAACTTCAGGAGCTTGCAGGACGGCGACCGCGAGTCCATAACGAAGCAACCCTCGGGGGATAGCTGCGGATTATACCACCGCTCGCTGCCGCGGTGACTCCTGTCCGCCGATCCTCATTCGCGAGCCCAAGTCTCACGAAATCAGTGTCCTACGCCCTCAGATCGGATTCATCAACAACTCATTTGCCAGAGCAGACGGAATCGACCTACGATCGCGACGTTTTTCGCGCCGGAGGTAGAGACCATGCACTGCAATAAATGTGGAGTGGAAATGGTGCCGGGTTCGGCCTTCTGTGCCAGTTGTGGTCAGCCGGCCAGTTTGGTCGCGACGGAGTCCGGAGGCACCACTGTCACGGCTCCGGGGATGCCAGCGAACTTGGCGGGGGCGCTCTGCTATCTCCTAGGATTCGTTACCGCGATCGTATTTTTGGTCCTGGACCCATACCGCCGCGACCGCTTTGTTCGCTTCCACGCCTTTCAATCGATCTTTTTCAGTGTCGCCTGGATTGCTTTGTATATCGCGTTGGGAATTCTCGAATCCTTGCTGCCCTGGACCTTGCTTCGCCTCGTGGCGACACTCTCGATTTTCGTTTCGCTGGCGCTCTTTTGCGTCGCTCTTTGGTTGATGTATCGGGCCTACAACAAAGAGCGTTTCAAACTGCCGATCCTCGGGGAGCTTGCCGAAAAGCAGGTGTAGAAAACCGGACCCATTGGAGCCCGTGACACACACCGGCACACCCACGAGAGATCGAGGCGGACTGTGCAAGCGGTGATCACGTACACGCCCGGATTAAGCAGTCAAATGTCGAGGAAAGGAAGAAGAGAATGAGAGGACAAAGGTCGGGTGTAAAAGGCACGCCGTTGTTGCTGGCGCTGTTATTCGCGATGTCATGCCAGAGCAGCAAGCCCACCTCATCAGCAGCCGTCTCTTCGTTGCCCGCAACCCGGGCGGCGAGCGTCGCCAACGATTACAGCAAGCCTTATCTCACCGACGACAAGATGCAGCAATTCCTCGCTTCCATGAAAGAGGAACACAACCCGCTGGAACTGATCTTCAGACCAGGCGGTCAGATGCAAAATCCGGCAAGCATGAACGAACGCATTGACGAGTTCAACTCCTTCGCCCACAAGTACGGGTTTCAGGATTACCAGGACTACACCGCTGTTTGGGGCCGAATTACGGCAGGGGAAATGCAACTTTGGGGCGCGAAGACCTTCGAAGACATGATCAGCGGAGCGCAGGCAGAGCTGAAGAAACCAGACCTGGCTCCGGAGATGCGCAAGGTCTATGAGGACCAAATCACCAGTTCGCAGAAAGCCCTTGACGACTTGAATAAGAAGAGCACGGGTGTGAATGCGGCGGACATGGATCTGGTGAAGAAATACAAAGATCAGATCGACGCCGCGCGGAAGAAATATGCCGCCGCCTGAACCGTCGCTTGGAGCCGATGCCGAAGTATTCACCGGGCCGGGAACTCCGTATCGGCAGGTTAGTCAGCACGGAAATCCCGGCGATGCAAACTCATGTTGGGAGGAAAAATGAAAAAGCACTTGGCCGTTGTGCTAGCGATTTCATCCCTCTGGGTGACGGCGGCTGCTGGGCAAGCGGGCCAGAACGCCCCGACGAAGCCAGCCTCCAAGCCAGCCGCACCGCGGGTCAATGTCACTGGAACGTGGTCGACTAATCTGCCCGGAGGCCCGGATCTCAAACTGTTTCAGGAAGGTGACCTCGTCTGGGGCGAAGACCACCTCAATGAAGGAGGTGTGCGCGGATTGTGGACCGATGGCCGATTGATGTTGGTCTACACCGACAGCGTAGTGGACAAGACGAACCCAGGATGCGGGCCGCGGACCGTGCTTGTGATCAAGAGCAAGGGAACAGCCACAAGGCTGGAAGGAACTGGATTCGACCTACAGTCCGGCAAGACGCAGGAAAAATATCTGACGCGCAACACCCCCGATCCGGGAGCAGACTTCGCTTATCCCTACGACCAGGAATTGAAACGGTGCGGACAGCTATTTACCTGGGAACTCGCCTTCGAAAGCGACTCGGACCAACTGAAAGGAACAGACTGGCCGGTGTTGGCGAAGCTTTCCGATCTGTTGAAAAAGGATCAGGCGCTGAAGATCAAGGTCGCCGGTCACACTGACTCTACCGGAGATGCCGTCCACAATCAGGACCTGTCGTTACGCCGTGCGGAAGCTGTGAAGAAGACGCTCATTGAAAAGTACGGCGCAGATGGAGCCCGCATCACCACCAAAGGTTGGGGTGCCGATCAACCGTTGGTGGACAATGCCTCCGACGAAGGGCGCACGATTAATCGGCGCGTGGAGATCTTGATTGCCCACTGAGCGGTCTGGCGCCTCGAAACACCAGGACGGACGACATCATGCGGAAATATGCACGCCGGTTGCTGATCGCGGCTCTCTCGACACTTTTCCTGGCCCTCAATTCGGGAAATATCCAGTCGCAGGGCGTTGCTGACCCTTCGAAGATCATTCTGGAGGTCGAGGGAAAAGCTGACGCAACCTCGGCGGACGGAAGTTACGTCCACGTTGTGTTCAGGGCGAGATATGGAATTGTACCGCCCCAGGAAATCGCACCGGTCCGGCAGCATTACCCTGGCGAAGTTAAGGATGGTGAGCCGTTCATGATCTATCTGAAATACCTGGACGGGCAAATGGTCGAGGGCTCCGCGTCCGGGATGGGCCATCCCGTTAAACTCTACGATTGTTCGAAGCCAAAGAAGGTTTACTGGCAGGGAGCCGGCCAGGGACGCGTCGAGGACACACTGGCTAACCTCGGACACATCCAGGGACCTACGCCCGACGGCTCCGTCAGTTTGGACGTCCGTCCTGGGGCTTTTTTGTTCGCCCCTTGCGACACCCCTAATACCGACAACCAGGATTGGGCCGATTATGCATCAGGCTTGTGGCAAGACCAATGGCCCGCTGCCACAATCTCGTACTCCGAACTGCATAAGCTGGACAAATTGGATAGAACGTGGACAGGGTCGCCAGCTCTCGACATTCCTGGAATCCACACCACTTCCACCCTCCATATACGTGCAGTCGGCTCTGAGGAGGTGGAGGTGATCCTGATTCCGCAGGAGGGCTACGACAAATGGATGCCGATCGCGGGTTTGAGTGAAGACAAGCCGGGGAACCAACTGAGAGTGAAGGTCGAGCTTAGAAAGAAAGGCACCGACCAGAAACCTTTATGGACCACCGCCGACAAATTCACGTTTCAACTGGTTGACACGTCGCACCAGCCGGGCACGTGTCTGAATTGGCCTCCACCGGAACAAACCAAGTCGCCCGCCGACTTCGATTTCAAAATCGACAAAGACCAAAACCCCGATCTAGACGTGAAACCCGACGGACAAAGTGCCACTAGTAAGAAGCCGGACCTGCAGCAAATGTCGATCTGGATCTCCAGTTACGACTGGGGTGGGTGGAGCAAGTTACAGGTCTCGGCAGATCTGTCCAACGGTCAGAAAAACGTGGCCGCGGAGCTTCAGGGCCGGCCGGGTGTGAAGGAAGTCTCGATCCCCAAGGATGACAATAACAACCACGTGGCTGACGCTTGGGAAGTGACAGGAGAGCCAACCGATGCTACGGCCGACGAAGACTCCTCGCCAACGGGGGATCCCAAACACAATGGCGACGTCCTCTCCTACTACGAGGAATACCGCGGCTTCCACATCTCCAGCCAAATTACTCCTGTGCCTTACGTGGAGGGACGCACGCTCGATCGGAATCATGTGCGAACCGACCCCGGCCGCAAGGATATCTTTATTTACGACAAAGGTAATCTCGGCCTCGGATACTTTGCCGCATCCGGTATGGCGATCCATGGCCTGCAGAAAGATGAGTTTACGAAAATAGATGTCAATGATCCGAAGACACAAAACGCTTTAGTGGTGAACTTCAACTACGGCTACGCACATCTAGGCGATGACCAACCGAACATGCACGTCATCCCGCTTATCAACCGAGTCCCGCCCGACGATCCCGGCCGGTTGGGGGAGTTGTATCCTGCCGGCGATCCGAGAACGCCCAAGGACTCTGTGGCCGTCTACATCAACCGAGACGGGCTGCGGAAGTGCTCGTTCGGGGACAAGGAACTTCAGAACGAGATCGCGCATGAACTTGCGCACGCGTGTTTTGTGAAACATCACGGCGACGACGACTATGAAGCCGCAGAAATCTTTCAGCGTATGACAGGCGGCCAGTTTAAGCCGATGCAGACCATATGCGGCCTAACCAAAGGAGGTACTCCGGCGAACTGCTACGTGTCCGTGCCGCAGGGCCAATTCAGCGGCGCGATGCAGTGCATCATGCGTTACCACGGCTCAAACGGTTACTACGTGCAAGCGAATGGTCCATTTCAATGGAAGGACAAGAGTGGGCAATGGGTGTACGGGGATCTCTACGGACCAACCGAGGAGCCAGGGAAAATCTTCTGTACCCGTCAGGATAACTCGAGCAGCTCGAATGTCCGGTTTGGACCTGCCCTGACAGGACGGGGAAACTGCATCGAACAGTTCTGTGTCAACGATTTGAAGCATTGATGGAGGAAGACCGTGCGCAAATTCCGGATCAGTGGGGCGATTATCCTGGTGCTGGTTTTGGCAATCCTTTTCTTCCGCTTCCGCAAGAGAGCGGTGGACACGGCCGCCGGCTTGGGGCAACCAACCCCTGCAACTGCCACGCGCCAGCACATCGATCCCGCGCCGGAGATTTCTCTTCAGATCAACCATGCTGATGAGCTTACGCTTTATCGCGGTACGCCTATGGTGCTTGACGTCCGCGTCGTCAATCATCAGGCCATGATCGCTGATGCCCAGGAGACTTCGGACCGCGTTTACTTCCAACAGCTCCACGCCGCCGCGAATCGTGGGGAGATACCGAAGGAGCGAGTCGAAGCCACGATCGCACGGATGGATCTCGCGCCCGAGGTCAGCGCGATCAGTCTGGGTGAGGACACAGCCCCGTGGGACTCCTTCCTGCAGTTGTCTCAGCGATTGCCGGATGGGACCCTGCACCCTCTCAACTGGACGGCAAAGCTGGTTCGGCCGGCTCAAGCAAAGCGCATTACGCTCACCGCCCAGACTGAAGCGGAACTGATGTTTGTGGTGGAACCCTCCTCGGCAGCGCAGATTCGGCCGGGAGAATACGCCATAGTCGCATCGCTCAATGTCCCCTCGAACATTAGCCTCAAGCCAGGAACCTGGACCGGGCAGGTGCAGTCAGATCCTGTGGAACTAACCATCGCGGATAACCCCGCTCGCTTGAGCCCGGACGATGAGGAAAAACTCGACTTGCACTTCGCCGCCTACTTCTATGCAAGCGGCGATTTCGCTGAGGCCGCGAAGCGCGCCCAGTCTGCTCTGGCACTGAACCCCAGGTCCATCGCGGCGGCGATTGCGATCGGCGAGGCCAGGAAAGCACATGGTGACCTCAAGGGTGCTCTGGAAGTGTTTCAGAAAGCCAGGTCTGAGTACTACCGGCAGTATCCCAAATCTTACGAGCCACCCACCCTCCTGCTGTCGCGGATTTCCGATATCGAAGCAACAATGGAAGGCGAGCAGCCGCCCACTGGATCGCCGCCCTAGGGTTCGAACCGAGAAGCCAATCTCCGACCAGCGCTTTCAATAAGCGAACTAGTCAAACCCTAATTACCAGGAGGCAATATGAGTCTTATTCATCTACATCGAATTGCGGTGAGCGTCGTCCTTTGCGCTCTGTCCGCCGCCCTGCTTTCCGCCCAGGCCCAAGACGTTGCCGGCAGCAAGGATCATCCGTTGATTTCCCGCTATCCCGGTTCAGTCATCGATGACTATGCTTCGAAGGCGTACGACTCGTACACGCTGCCTCTGGGAAAAATGGGCCAGGGAGAAATTGCAAAGAGTCAGCCGCTGGAGGGTAAGTTCACGCGCATTCACTATAAAATCCCCGCGGGTCGCTCCACGATGGAGGTGCTGCGGAACTACCAGGATGCTCTGCAGCACGCCGGATTTCAGACCCTGTTTACTTGCGCCCTAGCACAGTGCGGGACGGGCTACATCGAAGGCCAAACCGCATGGTGCGGCGGTTGCTCCGCGCGCCATATCTCAGCCAAGCTCTCCCGGCCCGAGGGGGACGTGTATGTGAGTCTCCACGTCGAACAGGACAATGACACAACTCCCGCATGGGCGGAGATGGTCATCGTGGAAATGAAGCCGATGGATTCCGGCCTCGTCACGGTAAATGCCGATAGCCTGGCCAGTGACATTTCTCGAACCGGACACGTTTCCGTCTACGGCATCTATTTCGATACTGGCAAAGCGGATGTCAAGCCCGAGTCCGATGCCACACTCAAGGAAATCGCCAAGCTCCTCCAGCAAAACGGGCAACTGAAGCTTTATGTCGTGGGCCACACGGACAACGTTGGCAATCTGGCCTCTAACCAGGACCTCTCGCAGCGGCGCGCCGATGCAGTCGCGCAGTTGCTTTCAGGAAAATATGGAGTGCTGGCGTCGCGGCTGAGGGCCATCGGCGATGGGCCATCGGCGCCGGTCGCTTCCAATGACAGCGAAGAAGGTCGCGCGAAGAATCGTCGCGTTGAGCTCGTAAAACAGTAAGAAAAAAGAAGCGGAGATTGTTTCCAGCTGATGCACCAGAGCACTTGTTTCCGCTCCGGCAATCAATGGCCGCATCTGCAGGACCTGTTTACAGCGTCTTCAGGTACTCAATAATCTCCATACGCTCCTCCGGGGACAGCCTGCGGCCGATCACCCCGTTGCCCTTTGGAGCGTCATTGAATTCGTGCCCAACGTTTGAATTGCCTGGCAGGTCAGTGCGGAACTCACTGGCGCCTTCGAGGGGATCGGTATTGATGCCGAGTTTGACCGGGTCATATTGCTTATTCCCCAGATAGAACACTTTCGGCCGCTCCGAAACTGGTGATAGCAGCAAAAACAAGTTGGGAACTGAACCATTGTGAAGGTATGGAGGCGTCGCCCAAATCCCATTGTGCGGCCGCGCTTTATACGCCAGGGGTGCCAGCAGTTTGTTTTCCCGATAGCCGTTCCACTCCTCCTGCTGTTGCGGCGAGAGCTTGAGCTCGGCATACGACTGGTCGATCAGCTTTTGTGTAATGTACTTCAGCCCATCGCGGGCAGATACGATTCCCTTTCCCAACGGCCCGCTGTCGGCGGTCCGGTTATAAAAGTTCCGTGCCTGCTTGGCGTCGGTCCCGATTTCAGCTAGAGGAATCATGGTCACCTTGAAGAATTGCCTTCCTCCAGGGGTCGTACTGCTCCAGTGTTCGGGCTTGCGGCCTTGGTCAGATAGCATAGGCGACTGGTGGCAGTGCAGGCACAATTCGTTGTAGAGTTTTTCGCCTTTGGCTGCCGCGACGCGATCGATTTTTCCCAGAATGTCTTCCGGCCACTTGGGTGACCAAACGCCCATGCCCGGTTCTGAACCGCCTAACAGCAGCTCGATCTCGTGGAGATTGTCGACATGAATGGTGTTCTGGAACTGCTCTCCCGGATAACCGAGCAGGTTGATGCGCGACCGCACCCCGAGGGCCTCGCCGACATTTCTTCCCATCGGCTGCTGGATCGAACCGTTGTACTGAACCCAGTCCATCCAGGATGCATCCCAGACCGGAGGGAAATTCACGGGGCCATCGCCGACTACCAGGTTCTTGCTGTTGTTCAGCTCGGTTCCAAAGACGAAGTTGCCGATCCGAGCCAGCGCGTCGGTGCGGCCGTAACCTTCAGGCGTGGGGAAGAGATGGCGGTTCGCTTTGAACTCGGTAAAGCTCGTATCAAGATAATATTTGAGCGCCCGACGCAAGAGAACCTGATCTGCGCGGGAGTGATCGGGCCCAAGCACCCTGTTGGCAAATCTGCGAAAGCGGACCGGATCGTAATAGGTCCAGGTAACTGCGAGACCGAGCGCCTCGGTGAACTTCTCCAGATCGATCAGCGACGGCCCAGCGTCAATCCGGATCGCCTTTCCGCCGAAAAACAACTCTCCCGTATGGCAGGCCGCGCACGTAATTCC
>Ga0209698_10007798_pt1 | contig 11161 bp, 7 predicted proteins | sample LitLauG_LLR_2012_FD_187203 | JGI IMG/M metagenome (GOLD analysis project Ga0209698, IMG submission 187203) | Freshwater sediment microbial communities from Pennsylvania, USA - Little Laurel Run_MetaG_LLR_2012 (SPAdes) (version 2) | ecosystem: Environmental > Aquatic > Freshwater > Creek >... | reverse complement strand
GACGGCCGGAGAGATGCCCTTTTCGGCGATCGAGCGCGACAGCGTCGTGGTTGCGTCCAAATGGGCGAACGAGGTCGCCGGCGCCGGGTCGGTCAAGTCGTCGGCCGGCACGTAGATCGCCTGCACCGAGGTGATCGAACCCTTGGTCGTCGTCGTGATGCGCTCCTGCAGCGCGCCCATGTCGGTTGCGAGCGTCGGCTGATAACCGACTGCTGAAGGAATACGGCCGAGCAGCGCCGAAACTTCCGAGCCCGCCTGCGTGAAGCGGAAGATGTTGTCGACGAAGAACAACACGTCCTGGCCCTTGTCGCGGAAGTCCTCGGCGACGGTCAGACCCGTCAAGGCGACACGCATGCGGGCGCCGGGCGGCTCGTTCATCTGGCCAAACACCAGCGCGCACTTCGAACCCGCGGACGATCCGCCATTCTTCTTGGGGTCCTTGTTGACGTTCGATTCAATCATCTCGTGGTAGAGATCGTTACCCTCGCGGGTACGTTCGCCAACGCCGGCAAACACCGAGTAGCCGCCGTGCACCTTGGCGATGTTGTTGATGAGCTCCATGATGAGCACGGTCTTGCCGACGCCGGCGCCGCCGAACAGGCCGACCTTGCCGCCCTTGGCGTACGGCGCGAGCAGGTCGACGACCTTGATGCCGGTGACGAGAATCTGGGCTTCGGACGCCTGCTCGGCGAAAGTGGGCGCCGGCTGGTGGATGCCGCGGGTTGCCTTGGTCTTGATCGGGCCGGCTTCGTCGATCGGCTCGCCGATCACGTTCATGATGCGGCCAAGGCACTCGTCGCCGACCGGCACCGAAATCGAGCTGCCGGTGTCCATGACGTCCTGACCGCGCACGAGCCCTTCGGTCGAGGCCATGGCGATGGTGCGGACGGTGTTTTCACCCAAGTGCTGAGCGACCTCGAGAACCAGGCGGTTGCCGCCGTTCTGGGTCTCGAGCGCGTTTAGAATTTCGGGCAGCGCGCCCTCGAACTGCACGTCGACCACGGCGCCCGTGACCTGTCTGACTTTACCGATTGCGTTTGCCATTGCCTGTTCCTTTTCATCTTTCAACGGGGCCTCTCACGTCCAGAAGCCCGTATTCAAAATCTCTTGACTGGGGCGCCCGCGACTATTTCGGAGCCGCCTGTTTCATCTTTTCATCGATCCGCTTCATCATTGCCGGCATCTCGCCCTGCAGGAAAGGCATGATCTGCGCCATCATCCCGCCCATCTTGGCCATCGCAGTCTTGGCAATCGGCTTGGAATAGAAGTCAGCAAGTGCATTCATTTCATCGACTGTAAAGGTCTGCGCCATCACCGTCCGCATGCGTTCCTTGTAGCGGCCCATGAAGGCCTTGTCGGTCATTTCGGCGACGAAGGCAGCGCGAACGTTTTCCGGCATCTGCTTCGACATGTTCGACGTCATGTCCTTCATCATCGCCTCGACGTCTTGCGCGGCCATCATCCGGTCGGCGGCGGCAAGTTGCTCGGGCGATTGCGCATGCGCAACCGACGCCGCGAAGGCCACCAGCACGAACGCGAATACGCGGGCAATCATGGTGTTCTCCTGGCGTAGGGGGGCCCTCACAGCGCTTCCGCGCCCGAGATGATTTCGATGAGCTCTTTGGTGATGTTGGCCTGGCGCTGGCGGTTGTACTTGATCGTCAGCTTGTTGATCATGTCGCCGGCGTTGCGCGTCGCGTTGTCCATCGCCGACATACGCGCGCCCTGCTCGGACGCCGAGTTCTCGAGTAGCCCGCGGAACACCTGCGTGCCGATGTTGCGGTGAAGCAGGTAGCCAAGCATCTCGGTCTCGCCGGGCTCGTACTCCGGCGCGGTATGCACGGCGGCGTTGCCGGCGGTAGCGGCGGCCTCGGGAAGCTTGGCCGGGATCAGCTGCAGCGCCGTCGGCTTCTGAGCGATAACCGACTTGAATTGCGCGAAATACAGAGTGCAGACGTCGAACTCGCCAGCCTCGAACGCTGTCAAAATCTTGTTCGACACCTCGTCGGCCTGCGCGAACGACATGTTCTTCAAGCCCTTGAACTCGACCCGTTCGGTTATGTTCTTGGAGAGATCGCGGCGCAGGTTGTCGGCACCCTTGCGTCCAACCGTCATGATCTTCACCGTCTTGCCGGCGGCCAACAGCTTCTGGGCGTCGGCGCGGGCGAGCTTGGCAATATTGGAGTTGAAGCCGCCGCACAATCCGCGTTCGGCGGTCATGACGACGAGCAAGTGTACCTGATCCTTGCCGTTGCCGACGAGGAGTGCCGGCGCGCCGTCCTTATTGGCGGAACGATTGAGGTTCGCCAGCACCGCTTCCATTCGCTCGGCGTAGGGACGTGCGGCCTGCGCCGCCTCCTGTGCACGGCGCAGCTTGGCAGCCGCAACCATCTGCATTGCTTTGGTGATCTTGCGCGTCGCCTTCACCGAGGCGATGCGCGTGCGTAGGTCTTTTAAGGATGGCATGGCGCTCTTCCCTGGTCTCTGGCGTGCAGGCTTAAGCGGTAAAGCCCTTGGCGAATTGGTCGATCACGCCGATCAGTTTCTTTTCGTTGTCGGGCGAGAGAGCCTTCTCGGTGCGCACGCCGTCGAGGATCGTCTTCTCCGAGCGCAGCGCGCCTAGGAGACCCTGCTCGAACTTGCCGACCGAGGAGACCGGCAGCCCGTCGAGATAGCCACGCGTACCAGCGAAGATCACCGTGACCTGCTCTTCCATCTTGAGCGGCGAGAACTGCGCCTGCTTCAGAAGCTCGGTCAAACGCGCGCCGCGGCCGAGCATCTTTTGCGTGGCGGCATCGAGGTCGGAGCCGAACTGCGCGAAGGCCGCCATTTCGCGGTACTGCGCGAGCTCGCCCTTGATCTTGCCGGCCACCTGCTTCATCGCCTTGGTCTGGGCGGACGAGCCGACGCGCGACACCGAAAGGCCGACGTTCACGGCCGGGCGGATGCCCTGGTAGAACAGGTCGGTTTCGAGGAAGATCTGGCCGTCGGTAATCGAGATCACGTTGGTCGGGATGTAGGCCGAAACGTCGTTGGCCTGGGTTTCGATGACGGGAAGCGCCGTCAATGAGCCGTTGCCGGCAGCGTCACCCATCTTGGCGGCGCGCTCGAGCAGGCGCGAGTGGAGATAGAACACGTCGCCCGGATAGGCTTCGCGGCCCGGCGGACGGCGCAGGAGGAGCGACATCTGGCGGTAGGCGACGGCCTGCTTGGAGAGGTCGTCGTACGCGATCACGGCGTGCATGCCGTTGTCGCGGAAGTATTCGCCCATGGTGCAACCGGTGAACGGCGCGAGGTACTGCATGGGCGCGGGGTCGGACGCGGTGGCGGCGACGATGATCGAGTATTCCAGCGCGCCGCGCTCCTCGAGCACCTTCACGAACTGCGCAACCGTCGAGCGCTTCTGGCCGATGGCGACGTAGACGCAATAGAGCTTCGCCTTCTCGTCGGTGCCGGAGTTGATCGCCTTCTGGTTGAGGAAGGTGTCGAGAATGACGGCGGTCTTGCCGGTCTGGCGGTCGCCGATGATCAGCTCGCGCTGGCCGCGCCCGACAGGGATCAGCGCGTCGATGGCTTTGAGGCCGGTTGCCATCGGCTCGTGCACCGACTTGCGCGGCAGGATGCCCGGCGCCTTGATGTCGACGCGCATTTTCTTGTCGGATTTGATCGGGCCCTTGCCGTCGATCGGGTTGCCGAGGCCGTCGACGACGCGCCCGAGCAGGCCCTTGCCGATGGGAACCTCCACGATCGAGCCGGTACGCTTGACGGTGTCGCCTTCCCTGATCGTGCGGTCGTCGCCGAAAATCACCACGCCGACGTTGTCTGATTCGAGGTTCAACGCCATGCCGCGGATGCCGCCGGGGAACTCGACCATCTCGCCGGCCTGGACCTTGTCAAGACCGTGGACGCGCGCGATGCCGTCGCCGACGGAGAGCACCTGCCCGATTTCGGAGACCTGCGCCTCCTGCCCGAAGTTCTTGATCTGATCCTTGAGGATCGAGGAAATCTCTGCGGCGCGGATGTCCATCGGCTGGCCCTTACCCTTTTTCGCGTGTTTTCGGTTCGTTATTTCGTTTGACGTGTGGACCGCGCCGCGACCCCGGTGTGCCGGGGCCGCCGCACGAAAGTGAACTTATGCGCCGGCTTTGAGCGCCAGGCTGAGCCCCGCAAGCTTGGTCTTCAGTGAACTATCGACCATGCGGCTGCCGATCTTGACGACCAGCCCGCCGAGCAGCGAGGGATCGACCTTCGTCTGCAGCACAACGTTCTGGCCGGCCTGGCGCTTGAGCGTCTCCTTGAGCGCCGCCATCTGCGGCTCGGTCAGCGCGATCGCGGACGTAACTTCGGCCGTGACCTCGCCGCGCGACTTGGCCGCGAGCAAGCGGAAATTCTTGATCATGTCGGCGACCACGAACAGGCGCCGGTTGCGGGCTACGAGCCCGAGGAAGTTGGCTGCGACGCCGCCGATCCCGGCTTTGGCGAGGACGGCCGTAAGCGCCTTCATCTGATCACCCGACGAGATGACCGGGCTGCGGACCAACGCGCGCAAATCGGCGCTGTCGTGGAGCATCGCGTCGAACCTGGTCAAATCGGCCTCGACGCCCGCAATGGCGCCCTGATCCTTCGCCAGATCGAACAGGGCGGATGCATATCGCCCCGCCACACTCGCCGTCATGGTCTCGTCAGTTGCCACGTCTGAAGCCCGTCCCCGAGGATGTTGGAAAGGAGAAGTTCGAAAGGCGCCGTCAGCGGACGGGTCCGCTTCCAGCAAATCCCGTTGATTGGAAAAACGCGAGATGGCGCCCCGCTGCCGGGCCGCCAATCAGCGCGAATGGGGCCATCTAACACGGGTCCGCCGGGCATTCAATCCTGCCGCAACCCGATTGCAGGAATGCCGCAGGGATAGCCGCCGCTGGCCAAACGGCGCAGGCTGTGGCGAGCCGCCATCCGGTCACGAGTTGCCGGTAAGATCGAGCCATTCGGCTTCCGAGAGTACCGTGACGCCGAGCGCGCGCGCCGTGTCGAGCTTTGAGCCCGCGTCCGCACCCGCAATGACATAATCGGTCTTCTTGGAAACCGCGCTCGCAACCTTGGCGCCGAGCCGCTCGGCCTGGGCCTTGGCCTCATTGCGCGAGAGCTTTTCGAGTGTGCCGGTGAAAACGACTGTCTTGCCGGTGACGGGGGAGGCGACTTTGACCGGCGCCGCGAACGGCAGGATTTTCAGTTCCTTGACCAGATCATCCACCGCGCGCGCGTTCTGCTCCTCGCCAAAGAACGCGATCAGCGCCCCGGCCGCAACCTCCCCGACGCCGGGTGCCCTGACCAGCTCGTGATAGGCTTCGCCCGGCGCCTGGGCGTGCGCTTTGAGCGCGGCCATCAAGAGCCGGCCGGTATCGCCGCCATAGGCCCCGGAAATAGCCTTGGCGGCCTTTGCCGGCGCGATCGACAGGTCCGTGAGGCGCCGCTCCAGCGGCTCGTCGAACAGCGAGGACGCCGCAAGCGCCTCCCGCTTGGCCTGAAGCTTGGCCAGCGCCGCGTGCGCCGTCTTCTCTCCGAGCCCGGCAATCCCCATGAACCGCAGCCAATCGGGCCCTGGCCGCGCCGCAAGCGCCGCCGTGATCGCCGCGTGCACCGCTTCCCATGTGCCAAACGCGCTCGCAAGATCGCGCGAGGTCGTCTCGCCGATATGGCGGATACCAAGCGCATACAGGAACCGCTGCAGCGAAATCGTCCGCCGCGCCTCGATGGAGGCGAACAGATTGGAGGCGGACTTCGCACCGAAGCCCTTCTGGTCGGCGAGACGCTTCTGGCTGCGTGCATCGCGGGCGGCAAGCGTGAAGATGTCGGCCGGCCGCAGGATGCGGCCATCTGCGTAGAACAGTTCGATGCGCTCGTCTCCCAGTCCCTCGATGTCGAAGGCATTGCGCGAGACGAAGTGCTTCAAGCGCTCGACCGCCTGCGCCGGGCAGATGAGCCCGCCGGTGCAGCGCCGCACCACGTCGATTTCGCCGGTTTTGTCGTCGGCCTCGCGCACGGCATGGCTGCCGCACGCCGGGCAGATGTGCGGGAAAACATAGCGGCTTGAATGCGTTGGCCGCTTCTCCAGGACAACGGCCACCACCTGCGGGATCACGTCGCCGGCGCGCTGCACGATGACGGTATCGCCCACCCGCACGTCCTTTCGCGTAATCTCGTCCTCGTTGTGCAGCGTCGCGTTGGAGACGACGACCCCGCCGACGGTGACGGGGACGAGCTTGGCGACCGGCGTCAACGCCCCCGTGCGCCCAACCTGGATTTCGATGGCCTGAAGTTGCGTTTGCGCCTGCTCGGCCGGGAACTTGTGCGCGATCGCCCACCGCGGCGAGCGCGAAACAAAGCCGAGCCGCTCCTGCAGCGCGAGGTCGTCGACCTTGTAGACCACGCCGTCGATGTCATAGCCGAGCGTGGAGCGCTTTTCGCCGGTCTCGCGGTAGAACGCGAGCAGTTCCTGAGCGTCCCGGCACACCTGCATCAGCGGATTGGTGGGCAATCCCCAGCGCTTGTAGGCGGCAATGACCCCGCGCTGCGTTGTGGCCGGAAGGCTTGAGGCTTCCCCCCAGGTATACGCGAAGAAGCGCAGCGGCCGGCTGGCGGTGATCGACGCATCGAGCTGACGCAGCGACCCGGCGGCCGCATTGCGCGGGTTGGCGAACACCTTGTCGCCCTTGGCCGCCTGGGCGGCGTTGAGCCGGGCAAAGTCGGCGTGCCCGAGATAGATCTCGCCGCGCACGTCGAGCGTCTGGGGGACATCCTTGCCGGAAAGCCGGTGCGGGATTTCCCTGATCGTGCGGATGTTGGCGGTGACGTTCTCGCCCTCCGCCCCATCGCCGCGGGTGGCTGCCTCGGTGAGCTGACCGTCGATGTAGCGGATCGAGATCGACAGCCCGTCGATCTTGGGCTCGGCGGTGAACGCGATATCTTTTTCACCGAGGAACCGCTCCACGCGGGTGACGAATTCGGTGACATCCTCGGCCTCGAACGCGTTGCCGAGCGACAGCATCGGTACGCCATGGCGGACCTTGCCAAACCCCTCGGCCGGCGCGGCGCCGACGCGCTGAGAGGGGCTCTCAGCGGTCGCAAGCTCGGGGAATTGCGCCTCGAGCGCCAATAGCCTCGCCCGCAGCGCGTCGTAGGCGGCATCCGATATTTCAGGCGCGTCGTGGGAATAGTAGAGCGCGTCATGCTGCGCAATTTCGGTCGCAAGCCGTGCGTGCTCGGCGCGGGCGGCAGTCACGCTCAGGCGCCCGTCGTCGGTGGATTGGGACTTCTTTGTGGATTTGTGTGGCACGGCCGGCTGAGTAACATGACAGCACCGCCCCGTCACCCGGGACTGAACGATTGCGCCCGCTTAACCGGGTCCGCCGAGGCCGAACTTCGGCAGGCTCGGCAACGACTTCCAGGTCTTTTGCAGCCAGTTGCCCTCCTGCTCGCGCGGGGCGAGGCCACCGCTGGCCAGCAGCGAGTAGGCGTCCTGGTACCATTTCGATTCGGGGAAGTTATGCCCGAGCACGGCGGCGGTATTCTGCGCCTCGTTGGTGATGCCGAGCGCCATGTAGGCCTCGGTCAACCGCATCAACGCCTCTTCGACGTGCGCCGTCGTCTGGTAGTCGACGACCACCACCTTGAAGCGGTTGATGGCGCCTGCATAGTTGTGCTTTTTCAGATAGTAGCGGCCCTTGTCCATCTCGGAAGCGGCGAGATTGTCCTCGCACACCCGGATGCGGTTATCGACATCCTTGGCATACTGGCTGTCGGGATAGCGTGTCTTTAAAACCTTGAGCGCATCGAGCGCCTTGCGCGTCTCGGCCTGGTCGCGCTCCGGCGGCTTGATTTCGTCATAGTGCGCCGACGCGATGACGAATTGCGCGAGCGCCGCTTCCTTGGTGCCGGAATGGAGCGTCGTGTAGCGCTCGGCGGAGGCGATGGCCTCGGGGTATTTCAACGCCTTGTAGTTGGCGAACGAGGACATGACCAGTGCGCGGCGCGCTTCCGGCGAATAGGGATGATCGCGGTCGATCTCTTCGAACTTCTTGGCCGCTTCGTCGAACTTGCCCTTGGACATCAGCACGTCGGCATCGGCGTACATTTTTTCAGGCGGGTCGGGATTAAGGGCCTTTTCGAGATTGTTCTGCGACGCGCAGCCCGCCAGCGCCAGAAGCGCGGCAAGCACCGCCCCCTTCGCATAGCCTGCACCCATTGATCTCATGGACTTCATCAACCCTCGACAGTCTCAGCCCCTCGCGAACGGAGCACCGGCCAGACAGCACCCAGCCTAAGCCAAAAAGGCGCCGATTCCAGGCGCCACGTCCACCGTCCCGTGCACGTCCGCCGCCCATCTTAACAGCAAACTACCAAGTCTGCGAAAGATGGCCAAAATACAGCAAAAACTGCAAGCAGGCCGCAGCGAGAGCTTATTCTGCGGCCAGCGCAACCTGACCGGTCTCGTAGACGAACTGGTCGCGCATGCGGGGCGCTTGCACGACGGTCCAGGCCGAACGGTCGGCAAACAGGGCCTTCAACACGTTGGCGTTGAGCCGGTGCCCGCCGCGGACCGAGCGGAACGCGGCTAGCAGCGGCAGGCCCGCCAGCGACAGGTCGCCGACCGCGTCGAGCATCTTGTGGCGCACGAACTCCTGCGGATAGCGCAGGCCCTCGCGATTGATGATGCGGCCTTCGCCGAGAGCCACGGTGTTCGAAAGGTTGGCGCCGAGCGCCAGACCCGCTTTCCACAGCCGCTCCACGTCGCTCATGAAGCCGAACGTGCGGGCCCGGGAAACATCGGCGCGGAACACACCGGGGGTCATTTCATAGACAGCGCGCTGGCGGCCGATGAGGGGGGACTGGAAGTCGATCTCGACATCGAGATGGAAGCCCGAGTGCGGCGCGATCTCGCCCCAGCAATCACCATCGTCGACCCGGATCGGTTTCAAAACCTTGATGTAGCGGCGCGGCACGTTGAGCTCTTTGATGCCGCACTCGTCGATGGCGTCGACGAACGGGGCGGAGCTGCCGTCCATGATCGGCAGCTCTTTGCTGTCGACCTCGATGTAGCAGTTATCGATGGAAAGCCCGCGAAGCGCCGCCAGCAGATGCTCGACCGTGCTGACCGTGATGCCCTCATCGTTGCCGATGACGGTGCAGAGCGTGAGGTTCTTGACGTTGTCGACGTGGGCGTCGATCTCGGCGGTGAGCCGCCCGCGCTTTGTGACGATGAACTTGTAACCGGTATCGGCTTCGGCGGGGTGGAGGATGACGGAGACGGGAGCACCGCTGTGGACCCCCGTACCGGTCAATTCGATTTCACGGGCGATCGTCGTCTGTCGCGCGCCGATGAATCTATTCGACATTCTGCGATTCCCTCGATGGCCTTAGCAGCGCGCCCTGCTCAGCAGATCGCGCTACCCCCTGCACATGGACCGCTGCCTCACTCTCCGCCACTCAATGCCCCGAACATTTTTGGAGCGGCGGGAGAACACGTCGACCTCAAACAAGGCGCCCGATGATGAGCAACTTCCCTAAGATCGAAACCGCGTCGAGAGACATCTCCATGCACCTTCAACCTGCGCAACGTTAACCGCGGGAAGTGACTCTCTACAAATCACGGTTCCTTACACTCTGTTACCGAAGAAACACATCCATCGCAGCGGCATGAAAATGCCAATTTGCCGGACCGAAATCACGAGCGGTCACGCGCATAAGGCTTTTGTAAATCAACGTCTTGCGCGTTTCCACCGGTGTCGTCCGCAGCGGTCCATCCAGGACCCGCAGGTCCGCGCGGCGCCCTTTGCGGCTGCGCCGGCTTGACCCTCAGCTGGCCAGTTTGAGGTTGCGGTGTCGTATTTGAGTGCGAATCACCCTGGCGCCAGCCAAGCGCCGTGAAGCGTTCGAGCAGGCCCGGCCGCTTCGCCTCGCGCTCTGCCGGTTGCACGGCGCCTCCACCACCCTTGGCCCGGTATTCCCGCTGCGCCACCACCGGGAATTCGTCGACTTCAGGCATCCGGCGCTGGCTGCGGCGGACATCGGCCGGCATTTCGGGCGTGAAGGCCGCAGGCGCGGCGGCGGCCGGCTGCCGTGGCGGGTCGGATCGGCGTACCTGCGGCAGCGCCGGCGTCTCCTCGATCAAGACGTGGCCCGGCGACTGCCAGGGCCCGCGATGATCCTCCGGGCCCTTTGCGCCCGCAGTTGCGGTCCGCGCCGGAGCAAGCTGGGATGGCGGCGCCGGAAGTGGACCGGGCGGACGCGCATGCGCCGACCAATCGGTGGTGGCAATACGGTCGTGGGCCTCGCCCTGCAAGGCGTTCGAAAGCCGGCGGTGAATGTCCACCTCGGTCTCTTGATCGGCGCCCGGACGGGCTCTCATGGGCTGCTGCGGGTCCAGCCCCCTTGGCGCTTCGGCGCGCAGCGGCGCAGGCACGGCCGGCATTGGCGGGGCCATCGGAGCGGCCCGGTCCATATCGTGCCGCACCTGAGCTTCCTGGCGCATCATGCCGGATGCGACGATCGACACCCGGATGCGGTCCCCAAGGCTCTCGTCGAAGGTCGCGCCCACGATGATGTTGGCTTCCGGATCGACCTCTTCGCGCACCCTGGTCGCGGCCTCGTCGACTTCGTAAAGCGTGAGGTTGCGCCCGCCGCTGATCGACAGCAGCAGCCCGCGTGCGCCCTTGAGCGAAACGTCATCGAGGAGCGGATTGGCGATGGCTTCTTCCGCGGCCAGGATTGCGCGCCGCTCGCCGGAAGCTTCGCCGGTACCCATCATCGCCGTGCCCATGCCGCTCATGACGGTGCGCACGTCGGCGAAGTCGAGGTTGATCAGGCCTTCCTTGACGATGAGGTCGACGATGCAGGCGACGCCCGAGTAGAGCACCTGGTCGGCAAGCACAAAGGCTTCCGCGAACGTGGTCCGCTCGTTGGCGACACGGAACAGATTCTGGTTGGGGATCACGATCAGCGTATCGACGTATTTCTTGAGTTCCGCGACGCCGATTTCGGCAATCCGCGCCCGCCGCGTGCCCTCGAACAGGAACGGCTTGGTGACGATTCCGACGGTCAGGATGCCGAGATCCCGGGCAACCCGCGCAACGACGGACGCAGCTCCCGTCCCCGTGCCGCCGCCCATGCC
>Ga0209698_10007797_pt1 | contig 11163 bp, 5 predicted proteins | sample LitLauG_LLR_2012_FD_187203 | JGI IMG/M metagenome (GOLD analysis project Ga0209698, IMG submission 187203) | Freshwater sediment microbial communities from Pennsylvania, USA - Little Laurel Run_MetaG_LLR_2012 (SPAdes) (version 2) | ecosystem: Environmental > Aquatic > Freshwater > Creek >... | reverse complement strand
CAGCAACGACAACCGCAATGCGCTGCTCATGGGCCAGCTCCAGTCCCAGGCCATCGTCAGCGGCTCCACCCTGGCCGGCGCCTACTCCGCCGTGGTGGCCGATGTGGGCGCCGTCGCGTCCACCGCCCAGACCGACCAATCGTCCAAGGACGCCATCCTGACCAATGCCACGGCTGCGCAAAGTTCCGTGTCGGGTGTCAATCTCGATGAGGAAGCCTCCAAGCTGATGCAGTTCCAGCAGCAGTACCAGGCAGCCGCCAAACTCATCCAGACGGCAGACACGGTCTTCAACGCCATCCTGGCGGTTGCGGGCGCCGCCTGAAGCGGCCGCGCGCAGCGCCGCAGGAAACATCCAAGGAAGCACCATGATCCGAGTCTCCACGTCGAACCTCTACCTCGAGAGCCTGCAGGGCATCAACGCCGACCAGTCCGCCGTTCTCAATTCCATCGGCCAGCTGTCCAGTGGCAAGCAGATCAATTCACCGTCCGACAATCCGGTGGGCGCCGCCCAGGCAAGCCTGCTGCAGAGCGATGTGACCCAGCTGGGCCAATACACCAGCAATCAGAACCAGGCGACGCAGATACTCAACAGTGGCTCGTCGACGCTGACGCAGTTCATCAACGTCATGCAGACCGCGCAAAACGTGATGGTGCAAGCCGGCAACGGCACCTTGAGCGATGCCAACCGCAGCGCCCTGGCGGCGCAACTGCAGCAGGGCCTGAACCAGATGGTGGGCCTGGCCAACACCAGCGACGCCCAGGGTGGCTACCTGTTTGGCGGCTCCGTGACCTCGACACCGCCCTTCGTGCAGAACGGCAACAACGTCAGCTACGCCGGCGACAATATCGTGCAGGGCCTGAGTATTTCCCAGTCGCGCACGACGCAGATCAAGTACGCGGGCAATTCGGTATTCATGGATATCCCGACCGGCAATGGCAGCTTCGTAACTGCCGCCGCTACGGGCAACACCGGCACCGGGATCTTGAGCACCGGCACCGTGACCTCGCCGACCGCGCTCACCGGCGACAAGTATTCCATCAGTATCCTGGCGGGCGGGACCAATTACCAGGTGCAGGACCTGACCAAGGGAACCACCGTGGTGGCAAGCACGCCCCTGGGCAATCCCACGACGCTGGCCTTCGACGGCATGCAGATGACCTTGAGCGGCGCGCCGGCTGCCGGCGACCAGTTCACCGTTGCGCCGGCGGGAACGCAGTCCATTTTTGCCACGATTGCATCGGCGATCACGGCGCTGCAGACGCCGTCAAGCTCGCCAGCGGCCGATGCCCAGCGCAGCGCAGCGCTCACGGCAGCCCTGGGCAATACGCAACAAGCCCTGACCTCGATCACGTCAACCCAGGCGGCAATGGGTGCGCAGCTTGCGGAACTGAGCAGCTATGCCACCGTGACCAGCGACCGTACCCTCCATGACCAGACCCAGATGTCGTCCATTGTCGACCTGAACTACGCCAACGGTGCCTCCAAGCTGTCGCAGGAGCAGACCCAGTACCAGGCGGCCCTGCAGAGTTACTCCTCGATTTCCAAGCTTTCGCTGTTCCAGTATCTGTAGTCAGCGCCGCCGGACCCACTACCCATCCCACGCTTCCGGTATTCTTCGTCTGTATCCTGCAGGTGCCGGGAAAACACCCTGGACCTGGGCAACGCGGTCAACATACGGAACGGTCGGGCGTGGCGGATTCGATGACATTCGATCGGAGGTCTGATGCTGCGGCGCAGCCAGGGGCCGCCGCAGATCCGGAACCGCCGGGCGCTGCCGGGGCCGTGAGCTTTGTCCCGGGAGCTGCCATCCCCCAGCCACCGCCCGCGCATCTGTTCGATGAGCTGCCCGACGCGGTCTGGCGTTTCGACCGTGTCCTGAACATTGTCTACGCCAACCCGGCCATGATCCAGGCCACCGCGGTGCCGTGGGTCGATTTTGTTGGCCGGCGTCTTTCGGAAGTGCCGGCTTTCGCGCAATTTGCGCCCCTGTGGGAGAGCAAGCTCCAGGCGGTGATCGATACGCTCGACAGCCGTTCCTTCAAGTTCACGTATCCCTTTCCTACCGGCGCCAAGAGTTTCGAAGTGCGCCTTTTTGCCGAGCGCTCCGTGCAGGGTGAGGCGACCCACGTGACGGCCATCGCCCGCGACATCACCGTACCGCGCAGTGCCTTGCGCGCCACCCGCGCCGCCGATGCGCTGGTGTCGACCCTGATGGAGAGCGCACGTACCGGCATGGCGGTGCTCGACCGTGATCTGCGTTACGTGCGCTGCAATGCCTACCTGGTACAGCTGCTGGGCGTTGAAACGCGCCAGCTGCTCGGATGCCGCCTGGATGAAGCCTTCGATCTGTCGGGGCAGCCCGATGTGATGCGCTCGCTCCTTAGCATGCGCGACGGCGCGCTGCGCAACCCACACCAGGTCGAGTACCAGTTCTGCGGCGGCGAGTTTCCCTGGATCCGCGAGCGGCGCACACCGCTGCTCAATGCGCGCGGCGAGTTCAACGGTGTCTTCGTGACGGTCGAGCGGCTCGACCGCGAGCGGTTTGCCGAAACCTCGCTGGCGGCCCTGCGTCATGCCCTGGAACGGGCCGGCGAAATGGTGCTGGAGATCCGCCGTGACGGAGGCATCGTCGATGCCAATGAAACCGCCCTGGCATGGCTGGGCTATAGCCGGGAACAGATCACCGGACTGCGCCTCTCCGCCATCGATGTCAATCTCGGCGAAGAGCGCTTTGCCGAGATCATCGATGCCCTGCTGGGCCACGGCGCCTTCCAGGGCGAGACGCGCTACCGGACCCGCATGGGATCCGAATTCGCGGTCGACGTCGTGCTGCAGCGGGTCGAGCACGGCGAACGCGAGTTCATCTTCCTGCTGGTGCGCGATATTTCCGACCGCAAGCGCATCGAGCTGGCGCTGGCCGAGAACGGCGAGCGCCTGTCGACCATCTTCAACGAGAGCCCCGTCGGCATCCTGCTGCTCGATGCCGCATTTCGCATCCGCCGCATCAACCGTGCCGCCTGCATCCTGGTCGGGCAGCGTGAGGCCCAGCTGCTGGGCAGCGATCCGGCGCAACTGCTCCATCCTGACGACGTTGACGCCAGCCTGCGCGATCGTGAGCGCCTGGCCGCGGTCGGCAGCTCGGTCGTCGAAGACGACCGCCGCGTGCTCAATCCCGACGGCGGAATCGTCTGGGTCAACCTGTCGTGGCGGGCACTGGGCGCCGCCGACGGTGGCCGCGAATACCTGCTCGTATTGGAGAATTTCACGGAGCGCAAGCGCTACGAAGAGCGCCTCAAGCAGCTGCTCGTCGAAAGCCGCCTCATCTTCGATACCGCCGTCGTCGGACTGCTGTTCGTGCGCGACGGCCGTGTCGTGCGGGTCAATGCCGCCATGGAGGAACTGCTGGGTTGCGAGCCGGGCACGCTGGTCGAGCAGATCCAGTTGTTCGCCCATCCCTCTGACCGCCTGCTGTTGTCGGGGCTGAGCGAGCGCTTCGGCGACATACGCGCGCGCGGCACCTGCGAGTTCGAGCTTTACATGTACCGGCGCCGCGGCGATCCCATCTGGGTGACCGTGCAGGGACGTGCGGTCAATCCGGAGCGCCCCGAGCTCGGCTATATTTTCGCGTTCGTCAACATCGACCAGCGCAAGCGTTCCGACCGTGAGCTGCGCGCCACGGTCAACGAGCTCCAGCTGATTTTTGACAACGCGCTCGTCTCCATCCTGTATGTCGCCAACGATCTGGTGATAAAGACCAATGCCGCGGGTGAAAGGCTTTTTGGCCTCGGTGCGGCGGACCTGAGCGAAGTCGATTTCGGTTCGCTGTTTGCCGACCCCGGCGCCTGGCAGCAGGTCCAGGAACGCTGCCTCGCCGACCCGCTCCCCGGGGAAATGCGCGCCGCGACCAGCTTCGAATTGCCCATGCGCCGCGCCGACGGCGCGGTGTTCTGGTGTGCCGGCAACGTACGGCCCATCGAGCCCGGCGCGCTCGAGCGCGGAATGATCGTCGCCCTCACCGATGTGGACCAGCGGCGCCGGTCCGAAGACGAGCTGCGGCAGGTGCGCAACCACCTCGATCTCATCATCGAAAGTCTGCCGGTGCTGGTCTCGGTGCGGGAGGCTGCCACCGGGCGCTTCGTCAGCATGAACCGCGCCGGCGAAGTGCTGACCGGGCTATCGCGCGACCAGGTCGTCGGTCGAACCTGGCACGAGATCTACGGCCGTCAGTTTGCCGATCTCTATGCCGAAATGGACCGCAAGGCGCTGGCCGACGCGCACCAGATCGATCGGCCGCGCGACGTGATGCTGCGGGCCGATGGCGGTATCCTCACCGTCAATCAGCGGGTAGTCCCCATCTTCGATGACAAACAGGAGGGCCGTGGCCATGGAGCGGCACAATACGTCATGTCGATCATCGACGATTTGACCGGCGAGGTTCTCGCCGAGACAGCGCTGCGCGAAACCGAGAGCCGGTTTCGCCAGCTCGCGGAGAACATCGACCAGTTGGTGTTCATCACCAACGCCGACCTCACCCAGGTTTATTACGTCAACGACCGCTACGCGCAGCTCATCGGTGCGCCGCCCTCCGAGCTGCTGCAGAGCATCAACGCCGGCCGGCCGCACGTGGTCGAGGAGGACCTCGCAAGCTTCGACCGCCAGCTCCCCAGGCTGATCGCCACGCTGCGCCGGCAGCGGCGCACCGAACTGCAGCTGCGCGTCAACCATCCGGCACGCGGCGTGCGCCTGCTCAATGTCCGCCTTAATCCGGCGCGCGTGCATGACGGCACGGTGCGGGTCTTCGGCATCGCCGACGACGTTACCGAGCGCAAGGCTGCGGAGCAGCAGCGCCTCGAGGAAGCGGTGATGCAGCGCGATATCCTGGTGCGCGAGGTGCACCACCGGATCAAGAACAACCTGCAGGGGGTTGCCGGACTGCTCCAGCAGATGGCCAGCGCGAAACCTGAGGTTGCCGCAACGCTCAACGAGGTTGCCGGCCAGATCCAGGCCATCGCCCAGGTGCACGGCCTGCAGATCGGCAGCGCCGGCACGCTGCCGGTATTGGGCGTTGCCCAGGGTATTTTTTCCAACCTGGGCGCCATGTTCGGCGCCGAAGTTCGCTTCGAATCCGACGCACCGTCGCTGTGGCGCTGGGGCCTGCCGGAAAACGAAGCGGTACCCCTGGCGCTGGTCATCAACGAGCTGGGCACCAATGCCATCAAGTACCGGTCGAGCCGCGAGCTCGCCATCGAGGTTCGCATCCAGACGCGCCCCGACGGCATCGCGCTGCAGATCGACAATGCCGGCCGCCTGCCCGCGGATTTCGACCTGGACCGGGTCGTCTCGGGCGTCACCGGCCTATCGCTCATCAAGGCCTTGCTGCCCCGCCGCGGCGCGCGCTTGCGGATCGAGCAGCTCGGTTCGCTGGTGCGCACCACGCTCGAACTGCGCGGTCCGGCCATACGCGAGGAACTGGAATGACCGATCCCACACCGCTCGTGCTGGTGGTGGACGATGACCGTCTCGTCCTGGCAACCCTGTGCGCGGGCCTGCGCAATGCCGGCATCGAGGTGATCGAGGCCGACAACGGCGACGAGGCCATTTTGCTGGCCCGGCGGCACAAGCCCCAGCTGGCCATTCTGGACATGCGCATGCAGGGCAAGTCGGGCATGGACGTTGCACGCTACCTGGCGGCCAACACCCACACGGGATTCATGTTTCTATCGGCATTCAACGATTCGGAAACGATCTCCGAGGCCAATCGGCTGGGTGCCTTGGGTTACCTGGTGAAACCGCTGGACGTCAAGCAGATCGTCCCCGCGGTGCACGCGGCTCTGGCGCAGACAGCGCACCGTGCGCCGCCACCGGCGGCAACTGCCGTGGCGCGCGGCCAGCGCGATGAACAGGTGGCGGTGGGCATACTCATGGAACGCTTGCGCCTTGACTATGACCGTGCGCTTGATGCGCTGCGCAATCAGGCCCGACTGGAAGGCGCCAGCGTTGAGTCGCTGGCCACGAGCATGGTCGAGGCCGCCAACCGGTTGAATTCCATTCCGCGGAATTAACGGGCGCAGGGGGCGTTCGTGGGCGGGTACGTCAAACGCGCGCGACCAGATTGATGGCCGGCACCCTGGGCAAGGTGAAATAAAAGCACGCGCCCCGCCCCGGCTCGGCCTCGGCCCAGATCCGACCGCCATGCTTGCGCACGATGCGCTGCACGGTTGCCAGACCGACTCCGGTGCCGGGAAAGTCGCTCTGGGAGTGAAAGCGCTGGAACAGCCCGAAAAGCTGGCCCGCAAACCGCATGTCGAAACCCGCGCCGTTGTCGCGTACAAAAAAGACATCGTTGCCGTCAACGACGTGGTGGCCGAATTCGACTATGGCCTGTTCCGCCTGGCCTGTGAACTTGTAGCCATTGCCCAGCAAATTCTGCAATACCAGCCGCAGCAGCGTGGGATCGCCGTCGGCGCGCAGCCCCGGCTCGATCCGGAACTCCACCTTGCGCCGCACGTCGCTGGCGCGTAATTCGTCGGCGAGTTCTTCCGCCGCGCGCGAAAGATCGAACGAATCGCGTTCCAGGTCACGCGCAGTGCGGCGGGACATGGCCAGCAGCGCATCGATCATCGCGTTCATGCGCGCCGCCGCGGCAGCTATACGCTGGACGTGCTCCCGCCCGATGGTGTCCAGGCGGGCGCCATAGTCTTCGAGAATGATGGCGGCAAAACCATCGACAACCCGCAGCGGCGCGCGCAGATCGTGCGACACCGAGTAGGAGAAACTTTCCATTTCGCGCGCCGCGAGCTCGAACTGACGCGCCTGCTCGGTTCGTTCGCGTTCGAGTTGGGCAAGCCGCTCGCGCAGGGCGGCCGGCTCGCCGGCGGTATCGGCCGCCGCAGCCAGATCCCGGCGCAAGGCCTCGATCTGATCGAGATTGCGCCGGCGCAGCACGAGGAGCACCGCCGCCAGGGCAGCCAGCGCTCCGCAGAAAATTGCCAGAAAGACTTCTGCCATGGCCAAGCCGAGTCACCCACCCCTGCGCCGGGACTTCCGGCACGCGCGAAGGCGCCATTGTGCCAGCGGCTTGCGGTACTGCGAAGCCCGCCCGCCCCGGCGGCGCGCCGCATTGTCCGCTTTTCCACGGGAATTCCCGATTTAGTTGCCGCCTGTAATGCCGAAAATGCATGTGGCGACATGTAGCCAGGAACAGGCGCGGGCAGCAAAATAATGTCAAAGCAGTACCAGGAGGTCGGACAGCAGGGTGCCGGCATGGATTCGGGGGCAGCGATTGCGCTGGCCTGCCCGGTGGATGCGGCCGTCCCGACGGCGGGTGCGGCCTCGGGCAACGGCCCGGCCAAGGCACCCGCGACCGGGACCACGGGTGACAGGCTGCCGAGCCTGCGCTCGCGTCTGTTGCTCATCGCGACCCTGCCCGCGTTCCTGGTGGCCTGCATCTTGGCGTGGCTTGCAAGCGTCGGCGCCGGACCCTGGCCGGCGGTCTTCACCGTTGGCCTTGTGCTGGCGCTCGCCGCCACGCTGGCATTGCGCCAGGCCCGGGCCATCCTGGCGCCGCTGGAATCGATCATCGATCGCTGCCTGAAACTCACGCTGCTCCATGGCGCAGAACCCAGCCCGAAGCAGGGCACGGCGATCGGCACGCTGGCTGTGGCGGTCGACACGGTTTGCGCCGCGCTCGTCACGAGCTTGGATCAGGCGCGCGACGCCGCCAGGGAAGAAGCCCATACCAGCCTGCATTTGCAGCGCCAGTATGCGTTGATGCAGATGCTGCGCAATCTGGCTTCCATGGCCAATGGCGGCGATTCGATGGAACGCGCGCTGGAGAATTCCCTGCGCGAAATCGGTGCCTATCTCGATTGGCCCCTTGGCCGCCTGCTGCTGGCAAGCGCAACGAACGACGCCGGCGGTACGCCCCACGCCGGCGGGCGATCCCGGTCCCACTGGTACTGCCCCGATCCGGCGCGTTTCAGCGCGTTCATGGAGGACAGCCGCGAGGGTGAACGTCCGCAGGATGACACCGGATTGATCGGCCGCGCGCGGCAGAGCAATCTTTCCCACTGGGTCTCCGACCTTGCCCGGCTGACCGACTGGACCCGGCGCGATGCGGCCCTGGCCTGCGGTCTGCGCACGGGCTTCGTGATCCCGATCGCGCTGACGGGCCAGACCATGGCTTTCATCGAGTTCTACTCGGATCGCCGCATCGAGGCGCACGAAGAGATGCTGGAACTCATCGAGGCCATCGGCGTCGAATTGTGGCGCACCGCCAGCCGCTACCAGGCTGAAGCCGCGCTGCACGCCCAGGGTGCGCAGGCGCGCCGCCTGGCCTCGGTTGCCGAGGTCGTGGGCGTAGCCATCGCCGTCATCGGGAAAAACGGTCGCATCGACTGGGTCAACGCGGGCATGACCCGGCTGACCGGCAAATCCGCCGGTGAACTTATCGGTCGCGACATACCCTCGCTGCTCTTTGGCGCGAATCCGGCGTCCGCCGCCGAATGCCAGCGGCACATGAATGCCGCACTACGCGCGCGCGATATCGTCTTGCCGACCCATGTGTCCGAAAGCGCCGCGCAATGGATCGAGCTCGCGTTCCAGCCCTTGCCCGATCGTGGCGACGGCACCACGGGAAGCTTTGTGCTGGCGCGGGATATCACGAGCGAGCGCAGCGTGGAAATGGCCCTGCGCGTCGCGCTGGAGGATGCCAGGCAGGCCAGCCAGTCCAGGTCGCAGTTCTTGGCCAACATGAGCCATGAGATCCGCACACCGATGAACGGCGTGCTGGGCATGGCCGAATTGCTGCTGGATACCGGCCTCGATGACCGCCAGCGGCGTTTCGTCGAGTCGCTGTACCGCTCGGGCGAGTCGCTGCTCGACATCATCAATGACATCCTCGATTTTTCCCGGATAGAAGCCGGCAAGCTCGATCTCGATTGCGTCGACTTCGACCTGCAGTCGATGGTCGAGGAACTGATCGAGCTGCTGGCGCCGCGCGCGCACCAGAAGCGCATCGAACTGGCCTACACATTCGCCCCGGGGCTGCCGGCAACGGTGCGCGGCGACCCGGCGCGCCTGCGCCAGATCCTCATCAACATCATCGGCAACGCGGTCAAGTTCACGGAGCGGGGCGAGGTTGTCCTGACGGTCGAACCGCTCTGCGACCCGGATCCGGCGGCGACCGCCACACGGGTTCGCTTCACGGTGCGCGATACGGGCATCGGCATGCGGCCCGACGCGGTGGAACGCCTGTTCTCGGTCTTCATGCAGGTCGACCAGTCGTCATCGCGGCGCTACGGCGGTACGGGCCTGGGCCTGGCCATCTGCCGCCAGCTCACCGAGCTGATGGGCGGCCGCATATCGGCCACCAGCCAGATCGGCGAGGGATCCGTCTTCCACGTGGAGCTGCCGTTGCGCCATGGCGACGCAGGCGCGGTGACCTTGCGCCCCCGACCGGCGGCCTCCCTCGCCGGCAGGCGCGTGCTCATCGCCGAGGACAACCCGACCAACCGGCGGATCCTGCAGGAGCAACTGCGCACGCTGGAGATGGACTGCGCCTTGGCCGAAAACGGCCGTCAAGCCTTGCAGATGCTGCGCATCGCCGCGCGCTCGGCCCGCGCCTTCGAGATCGCCGTGGTCGACATGAAAATGCCCGTTCTCGACGGCATGGCGCTGTGCGAGCAGATTCGCGCCGACGCTACCCTGGCCGGATTGCGACTGGTCATGCTGACGTCGACCACGGGTCGCGATGAGCCGCGCCAGGCGCAGGCGATCGGCATCGATGCCTATCTCGCCAAGCCGGTGCGCCAGCAGCAACTTGGCGCTGTCCTGGCGACGGTGCTCGGTTCCGCGCCCGCCGGGCGCACGCCGCAGCGCCCGCAAAGCCGCCTGACCGGCCTTGCCGGGCGACGCATCCTGGTTGCCGAAGACAATCTCGTCAATCAGGAGGTTGTCACTGCAATGTTGGACGCGCTCGGTTGCGAGACCATGGTTGCCGAGGACGGGCACATGACGCTCGAACTGCTGGCGCGCGAGGATTTCGACGTGATCCTGATGGACTGCCAGATGCCGGCGATGGATGGCTTCGAGGTCATGCGCCGGCTCCGAAATCCAGATTACGACGAGCACGACCTTGCCCGCGCGCGGCAGACACCGGTGATCGCCCTGACCGCCAACGCGCTTGCCGACGACGCCGAGCGGTGCCGCGCCGCGGGCTTCTCGGACTACCTCGCCAAGCCCTTTCGCCAGCGCGACCTGGGCGCATTGCTGCTGCGCTGGGTACGCAGCCGCCAGGACAGTGTTGCCGGCGCGGTCGAGACGCCGCCGGGCATGGAAAATCCGCCACTGTCGAACCGCAATGCAAGTGCCGCCGAATCGTCCGCTGTTTTCAACAACACACATGATGGCAATCTTTGGATTTTCTCTTGGTGCAAAGCCGCAGAAGAAAGCATGGTTGGGTTGTTTAACGCCATGAAAATAATTTTCAACCGTACCGGTTTTACCACAAATAGTAATACCCAAAACTTTTGCAGGCAATCCTGTGCCGCGGTCAACCACGCCTTGCATTCCATCATGAACGGCTTCAAAAATACTGTCAGGAATATCAATGGTTTTATGTCTTTCTTTATATTTTGAAAGCATATTAAATTTATCGCCGCCTTCAATTGAATCAATAAGATGGGGAATGATGTACCAACCTTTGTTAGCAATGTATGCCATTTCATTGGCCACCTGAATTGGTGTTACACCAACTTCACCCTGACCAATACTTACCGAACGAAAATTACAATAGTTCCATCTTCCTGTACCATAAATTTTATTAAAATCGGCAGGTGTAGGAATATTACCTTTTTTTTCTGAAGGAACATCAACTCCTAATTTATGACCTAATCCGAACGCATACATGTAGCGATCCCAGTTAGTAAGACTGCTGTCAACATTTGGATATTTTGGATCATCAATAACACGTTGCATTACGGTGGCAAAATAAGTATTGTCCGAAACGGTAATGGCATTTCGTAGATCAAAAGTGCCGCGGTCAAGGCATTTCATGGGATTACCAGCACCGCATCCATAAAAAGCTCCGGTACAAGTAACTTTAAAATTTGTTGTGATTACTCCTTCGTGCAAAGCAACCAATGCCTGTAATGTTTTAAATG
>Ga0209698_10007796_pt1 | contig 11166 bp, 8 predicted proteins | sample LitLauG_LLR_2012_FD_187203 | JGI IMG/M metagenome (GOLD analysis project Ga0209698, IMG submission 187203) | Freshwater sediment microbial communities from Pennsylvania, USA - Little Laurel Run_MetaG_LLR_2012 (SPAdes) (version 2) | ecosystem: Environmental > Aquatic > Freshwater > Creek >... | reverse complement strand
GATCGCAGATGGATATTGTTCGTGATCGGTCTGCTCGTGTTTGCGACAGTCGGGCTGCTGCCGGCATCGAGGTTTCGGCCTGCGGCTTGGAGGGCGGGAGTGGAAGGCGTGGGAATCGTCCTGCCTGCAACATTCTCGCCGCAGCCGCAGCTCACACTCGAAGCGTGGCTTTTGCTTGCCGCCGGCACCGTGTGGATGGGCTGGCTGATGGCTTACCCTTGGGACGCCACAAGCCGGAGGCTCGGTGCGCGCTGCTTCACGAGCGGGGCGGTGCTGCTCGCGGTGCTTGTACTCGTGCAATGGAAAACCGGCTGGCACCCGCCCGGCTGGCTTTCGGACGAAAGGCACGGCCCATTTCCGAATCGCAATCATACGGCACACGTGCTCGCGCTCGGCGGTGTGCTTGCCGTCGGTTGCGGTGCGGATGCCGCGAAGCATGGCAGGAAGCGCGCGGTGCCGTGGCTGCTCGCCGGATGCGTGGTACTGGCGGCGCTCGCCGCGACTTATTCGCGGGGTGGCGTAATGATGTTTTTTTGCGCGCTCGGGATTTGGAACGCCTCGGTGGCGCTGCACCGGAAGTCGTGGAAAATCCTGATGCTCGGACTTTCCGGGCTGTTCATGGCGGCGGCGGCGGTGCTGGTGTTTGGCGGGGCGATCGCCGAACGCTTTGCAGGCGGCCGGGGCTCCGAGGTGGGTTTCCGTTTCCTCATCTGGAGTGATGCGATGGACATGATTGAATCGTCGCCACTGTACGGCGTCGGGCTCGGAAACTTCCGCGGACTGTTCCCGTTTTTCCGCGTGAAGTCCGTGATCCAGTCCGCCGTGATCCATCCGGAAAGCGACTGGCTGTGGCTGGCCTCGGAGGCCGGGCTTGCGTGTGCGGCGCTCGGACTGGCGGCTTTGGGAATCGTCCTCGCAGGCGCACTGCCGCTGAAACGCGGGACGCAGCGCCGCCTGCGCGGCGCTGCGCTGGCGGCGGCGGTGGCGGCGGTGCTGCACGGATTTGCGGATGTGCCAGGACACCGGCTTGGCTCGGTGCTGGCGGCGCTCCTGGTGCTCGTGCTGGCGCGGAATGACACGGTGCCCGCCGCGGCCTCGCGCGCGGCGGTCGCGGTCTGGCGCGGGCTCGGGTTGGCGATGGTCGTCCTTGCAGCTTGGTGGATCAATTTTACCGACAATGCCACACTTGCAGAGACACACGCCCGCGAGGGCCGTTTTGCCGCAGCTGCGGAATCCGCGGGCCGCGCCATCGCGCGCGCCCCCCTGGACTGGCGTCCATATTTCACAAGGGCCGGGGCGCTGGCCTGCACGGGGAAGGTGATCGAGGCGGTGGCGGATTTTCGCCGGGCGCGGTTGCTGGAGCCGCATTTCGCGGCAGTGCCGCTGGAGGAGGGCAGGCTTTGGGTGCGGCTCCAGCCGGAACTGGCGCTGGCTGCGTGGGAGGAGGCAATGCGACGCACGAAGGGAGAAGAGGCTGCGGGAGTGTTCCAGCAGATACGCATGGCCGCGCCGGATGACCCGGCGTTCCGAGCGCGGCTGCTCGAACTGGTGGACGGGCGCGCAGCATTGCAGATGGACTGGTTTCTGGGCGTACCAGCCGGGGAGGCCAGGCCACACCTCGCGGCCTTTGCGGAGATCGCGGCGCTTTGCGATGAAGGCAGGCGCAACGCGTTCAGGCGTCGCGCTGCGGAACTCGATCCGCAGGCACGGCAGTGACATCATTCAGTCGGTGCGTACCTGCACGAAGACTGACTCGATGAACGCGGCGGCAGAATTCATCCGTGCGTCCGCATCGCCGGGGTCGGGGATGTAGAGGAGCAGTTCATCGGTGATCTGCCGCAGGGGTGCCTCCCACAAGGTGGCGAGCCTGCGGAAAGTGCCGGGGATTTGCGCGGGGTCCACGAGGCGAAGCTCGGGCCGCCCGCCCGCGGACAAACTTTGAAGCGCGAGCAGGCGCGTGCCATCGCGGGCAAACGGGTAAACGGCGCAGGGCAGGTCCACACCGTGGATTTTCAGCGTGAGCAAAAATGGCGGCGCGGACTGCACCCAACCCGCCGAGGGCATGCACACGGCGGGCGTGTGATTCGTGACGAAGCTCGGGAGACGCGTGCCGGCTTTCCATGCGAGGTGGATGACCTGCGCGGCCGTGCCCTCGGGATTGCGCACCTGAAACGACTGCCACTCGGTGAAGCGCAACCCCGCACTCACGGTCTTCGTCGGCGCAACGAATGTGGCGGCCCAGCCGGAGGGAAGGTGACTGTCCGTAAGCATCCATGCGGACGGCTTGCCGGAAAGCGCACCGGCTTTTTCAAAACCCGAAAACCATGCGCGCCCTGCGAGGGGAATCGCGAGGACGATTGCAAAAATCGCAATCCCTTCCGGCATCCGGACGGACCAAATGCAGCACGTTGCCAGCCGCGGCACCGGGCTGCTGCGCGGGAACAAAACTGCCACGGCGAGGACCAGACCGAACGCGACCGCCGTCGCCGTTCCTCCGACGAAATCGTGCCAGCCCGCGGCGGCATCCGTGCCGCGGCTGTGCGCGAACAGGGTGAGAGCGAGCACGCGCCCGCAGTTTGTGAGGAACGAAATCGCAGCGCCTGCAACGGCAAGCGCTACGCGGCCCGCAGTGCGGAGTGCAAAAAACTCGCCGAGGAAAAGTGACGCCATGAATGTCGCCTGCAACGACTGGATGCCGCTGCACGCGTCATCCAACCCGACGGTGCCGTTCGCGAGTTCGATGGTGTTGCCGTGCTGGAGCGCGGCGACACCGAAAAAATTGGCGGTGGAAGTGGCGACATCGGTGACCGCACCCGCGAGGTGGCGGATCGTCCAGAGTTCCACAGGGACCGGCCAGGGCACCGCCGTTGCCGCGAAGAGCAGAGGGAAAAGTTGCCTGCGGACGAGCGGCCCGCCGCCGCACCGATACAGCCAGCCAACGCTTAGCAATGCCGCTCCTGCCGTAAGCACTGCGCCGGTGGAACGCCAAAGCGGATCGTGCCAGCGGAGCGCCTCGCCCAGTGCCAGCATCAACAGCGCGATCACTGCAAGGCAGCACCAAGCCCGTCTTGCCGGAGCCGGTGTCATCGGCCCGCGAAACCGCCGCCAAGCGATCCACGCTGCCAGGAACGGGACGCCGAAGCCATAGCGGTACTGCTCGTCGGCGCTCCACTCGGCGGCGAGGTGCCACCATGCCAGCAGCCATGCAAGGAGCACCGCGGAGGGCCATGCGAAACGTGAGATGGATGCACTCACGGGAGGCCCTTGAGTGCGTCGGCAACCATCGCCGCCTCCTCGGGGAAAAGTTCCGCCTTTTTTCGCTCCGCCGCCTCCAGGAATGGCCGCGCCTCCTTGCCTTCTCCATTTTCCGCGAGAAGGAATCCGTACCAGGCAGCAATGGAAGGATCGTCCAGGGCGGCAGATGGCAGCCGTTTCAATATCCCGACAGCCTCGCTGTCGCGCTTCTGCTTGTGGAGCGACACCGCATAGGTGGATGCAATGACCGGCTGCGCCGGTGTGAGCCGGTAATTCTCCGCCGCAAGGCGGTGCGCCTCGGGCTCGTCCTCGCCGAGCAGGAACGCCAGCGACGCGACATTATTGCTGGCGACAGGATTCCCAGGCTCCATTTCATATACTCGCTTTGCGACGCGGTGGAGTTCGCGGGTCTTTTTCTCAGCCGAATAGGTTTCAAACAAAGCCTTGAGCGCCGCGCGCTGGCCAGTGCCGTTCCGTGCCGCCAGCCACCACACTTCGGCGGCTTCCTGTTTCCATCCCCAGCCGTTCACGAGCCTCCCGAGCATCAGGAGGGCGCTGGGATTTCCACGCGTCGCACTCATCGCCTGCTCCCACATGGCGCGGAATTCCGAACGGCGCTTCCGACCGTCGGTTTCGTAAAGGACGCGTGCGTGGATGGCGTTGCGCAGGAATTCCAAGTCACCCCAGTCGGAGTCCCGGATGATTTCGCGGAGCTGCTTCCAATCGGCAAGCGCGGTGCAGGCCTCGGCCTCTGCGAGTGGCACGGGAAATTGCAGCCGGGTTTTGGGAGGGAGTGATTTGCACCACTCGATGCTCTGTGACGCAAGGCCGTGGGCGTTCATCCAAGTCATCAGTCCGTAGATGACGTCGCCCCTTGTTCCTGCGGCGGTCCACAATTTCGACAACTCGGGGACGAAGTCCTTGCTCGCAGCGTGCTGGAGTTCCTCCAGATAAAGGAACTGATCTCCTAGGGTGGCACGCGCATCCTGTCTCAACTCTCCGGCAAGCTGCATCGCGCGGGCGGAGTCTCCGCGGGCGCGGGTGTCGCCAATCATGGCGCGCAGGGCTTCGGCACGGAACTGGGGTTTTGTCCGCAGGCTTTCGAGGACGGCTCTCGCTTGATCCACCTGATCGGGTCTGCCAAGGGCGAGACGCACATTCGCGAGGTTCAATTGGAGTCCTTCGTTGGAGGGATCGAGTTCCAGCGCCTTCTGGAATTGAGCCTCGGCGGCGGCGTACTGCCTGAACGCGACGGCCAGACCCGCCGAGACCTGCCGGAATGCGACTGTGTTGCGATCAGAGTCCCGGACCTGCGCCAGGGCTTGTTCCGCGATGAAAGTTTCGCCAAGGCGCGTGGCAGTCGCCGCGAGGTCAATCAACGGGCCGCTGGCTCCCGGCTGCAGTTCCGCAAGCTGCTGCCGCCAGAGAATCGCGGCGGGCGATTGATCAAGCTCCGCAATCTGGGCCGCGAGCATGCATGCAGCGATGCTTCTGGGGTTTTTGAGGAGCGCCTCACGGCTGCTCAGGTAGGCACTGCGAAGATCGCCTTTCTTCAGAAAGCCGCGGGCTTTCTCCTCCAAGCGGCGTCCCTGCCAGTGCCGGAAAGGTTCCCTGCCAAGGAAAATCGGCAATCCTGCCACTGCGGCGGCCACCAGCAGCAGGCCAATGCCGCGACGTGTTGCTAGGAACACGTCACCAACACCTCGCTTAGACGTCTGACTTGCATAGCGATCTCTCCGCGTTGTGGGAACGCCGGCGGAGCAACCCAAAGCCCATGACGCCACCACAAAGCATGAGTGCCGAGCTGGAAGAGTTTACTTCGGGAAATGCCACGCCACTGGGTGTGAAGTTGATCGGGCTGATGCCAACGTATTGCGTGGAGCGTGTGCCAGGAGCAATGTTTGCGTACTGAAATGTGAGAGAAGTGATCTGCCCTGTGAACGAGATGGTTACGTCTCCCTGGTTCGTCGCATTCCCGGCGGAGTTGATGCCAGTCACCGTGATTCCCGCCCCGGAACCGGCGACAGTATTGTATGTTGGGGAACCTGTGACAGTGGGGTAAATGGTGGTTCCGGTCGTGGTGGTTGCGGAAATGTGACTGATCTGATCTATGAATCCATTTGTGACAGTGCCACTGCTGGTGGCATCCACATCCCATAGGGTGAAGGAAACTCCGCTGGCACCGCCTGTGTACATGAAACTAATGGTGACTTGCTGATAGGACGTCGTCGCGGAAGTGGTGTTCGTGGCGAGTTGCAAGCTGGCTTGGCTAACTCCCCCGGTGACATTGCCCGCACCGGCTGCCGCAGTGGCTGGATAGCCTGCGGTCATCGTCACACCGCTGTTGAGGACCGAGACCCTTAGGGATCCTTGCGCGTTATAGCCGTAATCAACGGTTTCAGTATTGCCGTTGGTGGGGCCTGTAGCGGCCCATGCCGGCGTCGTCGGCCAATTGAATGTGGCTGCCCAACAAATGGCGGATGAAATCATGAATCCAAGGAAGACCGCCACCATTAGCGACAAGCAACGGGCAGGGATGCACCTGCCTGGCCCGACTTGTGTGTTACTGTGAAGTTGCATAAGCTGCACCTTGGATCGCCTAGCGACTCACGACCGGTTGCTTTGGCGTGCGTAGGGGCTCGTTTGCGTAATTGCTCAGACCCGCATCGCCAACGCCGGAAACCGCGCTTGGACTCTGAATGTAGCGCAAGAGTGTTGCCGGGTCTGAGCGCAGCGCAATATCCACCGCCGCCGTGAGTGCGGAAAAAGAGAGGCCGGGTTGCGCGTCGAATGCGGTGTGGGCAATGGCTTCGGCGAGGGTCATGCCGGTACCATTCGCCGCGTTGGCAATGAGTGAAGGATCCACTGCGGACTGATCGGCTGGGCCAGTTGCAAGGCTGCCATTCGTGGAATTCGCACCGGTGCCGCCCAGGCCGCGTCCACCGCTGGCATCGGCCCGGCTTCCGCCGAGATCCATGGCCCGTCCGCCATCGCGCGCCTCGCTGCCCTCCGGTCCGCCTTTGTAGTCAGGCTCGGTTCTCTTTCTATGCAGCGCTGCGAGGCTGCGATAGGTCACCTGCTTCCATGGATTCGGAACGGCGGCGGTCGCCGCAGTCACAATCTCGGAAACCGCGGCTTTCGGCGATACACGGACTGCCGCGTAAACGATCGCGAGCACATTTTCAGGCGAGGAGCGGACAGCCTTGAAGACGATGGCGGAGATTTTTTTTGCGGCCGGGCTGCTGCCCAGCGCTTCGATGGCTGCTGCGGTCCCGGCTGCGACGCGCTGACCAGCCTTGTCTTCTGCGTCATTCCCAGGCTGTACGGCCGCAGGATGCCCGGGTTGGTCGAGTGCAAGCGTGATGCCGCCACCGGAGAGGCAGAGGCTGGCAATGAACGCGATTGGTTGTTTTCTGAACACGGCCCGTATTTGAGAAGCATTAAACCAGCCAGGAAATTGATTTGTCAACAATGGTTGCCTCTGGCATCTGCTCTGCTTTCTCATTTGCGAAATTTTGAAGCCCCGCAATTCGCACCACTCTTTTTTCCCCGAGACGCTCTGTGCGTTCGCCATCGCCTGCCTCCAGGGAACCGCTTTGCAAGCCCAGGAATCCATCCGGCCGTCGGGCATCAGTTCGCTGGCGGCGGATGCCCGGCAGGAGCAGGCACCGAAGACACGCGGCGACTTCATGAAGTTCGGTCCCGTGAATGTGGACGCTTCGGCGGAGATGGGCATCGAGGTGAATGACAACGTCGGACTTTCCGAAAACAACCGGAAGAGTGACGTGATCTTCCGCCCGCGCGTGGATGTGGACGGCGAATGGCAGGTGACCCGGCTCAACACCATCCGGCTCGGGCTGGGCCTGAGCTACGCAAAGTACGCGAGCAACTCCAGGCTCGACACGCAGGCGCTGCTTCTCGACCCCGGCACGCAGCTGGGCTACGACATTTTTGTCGGCGAGCATCTGCGGCTGAACATTCACGATCGGATCCAGATCACGCAGAACCCGATTGACGAGCCGACACTGAGCAACGTGGATCGTTTCGCGCGCCTTCAAAACACTGCGGGCCTGACCGCCTTCATCCGGTATCCGGATGTGGACTTTGTCCTCGGCTACGATCACTTCACCTACCATACCCTGTCCTCCACGTTCAGTTATCTGGATCGGACTGAAGAGCAGTTTTTCGTCAGCGCGCGGCGTCGCGTGAGCGACGCACTGGGCGTCGGCGTCGAGGGGAGCGCGGCGATCGTCAATTACTCCGAACACGTGAACAACGACGCGACGACTTGGACATTGGGCGCGTTTGCCGACACGACGCTCTCCCAATACACGAAGCTGCGCATCAGCGGCGGCTACCAGGACATGAGCTTCGATGGCAGCGGCACGAACGGGGACCGGAGCAATTTCGGGAGCTGGTACGCGAACCTTTCCGCCGCGCAACGCCTCACCCAATATCTCAGCCACACCCTCACGGTCGGGCGTGAGGCGCGCCTCGGCCTCAGTGTGAATTTTGCCGACTACGTCTTCGCGCGTTACGCCGCGACCTGGCGCATGAATGACATGTGGACATGGGGCTTCGAGGCGTTTGTCGAGGATGCAAGGGAATCGGGCGGGGCGGCTCTTTCCGCCGAGCATGCCTTCCGCTGGGGCGGCGGCGCTTCGCTCGGAATCAAGCTTTCCAGCCGCACGTCGCTGGGCCTGCGCTATTCCTACGTAAACAAGGACTCCGATCTGGCGCTGCGGAGCTACTATCAAAACTCGGCCACCCTCAGCCTCGGTTACCAGTTCTGAGACATGCTTCCCCGCCTTTTCAGCCTGGCTGTGGTGCTGGCACTGGCCTCTCCGCCGATGCTGCGCGGCCAGCAGCGCGAACGATCCGAATTGCCCTCGGCGGCCGGCATGGTCGCCGGCACGACTTCGATGGATGTTCTGGACAATTCCCGCCGGCTTGGCGCCGGCGATCGGCTGAGCTACCGCGTCGTGCAGGAAAGACGCGCGCCACTTTCACTCACCGTCACGGACAGCGGCGAAGTCGAGGTGCCGCTGATCGGGCGCGTGCGCGCCAGCGGGCGCACGTGCAGGGAACTCGCCGAGGCCATCAGGCCCATGCTCCAGCGCGAGTACTTCATCCATGCCACGGTCATCATCGGGCTGGACGCGGCAAGCGTGAAGTCGCGGGGCACCGTGTATGTGAGCGGCCAGGTGCGTTCGCAGGGAAGCATCGAGTTGCCGCCGGAGGATCGCCTCACGGTGAGCAAGGCGATTTTGAAAGCGGGCGGCTTCGCGGAATTCTCCGACACACGCAAGGTGAAGCTCGTCCGCAACAAGCCCGGCGGCGGCGTGGAGACCACGGTGGTGGATGTGGATGCGGTGCTCACCAAGGGGCAGATTGACAAGGATCCCGTTCTCCAGCCGGACGACCGGATCATCGTCCCGCGGAAATTCATCAATCTGTAGCGTGCGATGGAGCGATCCGCATCCCAGCAAACGACCGATCCGGCGGCGCCCAGCCGCAACCTTCGCGCACGCCTCATCCGATACCGGATGCTGTTCCGGAAATACTGGTGGGTCGTCGCCTTCGGCGTGGCGCTGGGCACCGGCATCGCAGCGTGGGTCATCGCCGCCCAGAAGGAAGTCTATGTCTCCGAAGCGCGGATGATGGTGAGCGGAAAAATCAACCTCCCCGAGGGCGGCACATTTTCCGAGGAGATGACGCATTTCATGAACACGCAGGGCGAGCTGATGAAGGACGAGGCCATCTGCAGCCGGGCCGAGGCTTATGTACGCACGACATCCTCGGAAACACCGGTCTGCCCGGTGGATCTGCGCGTCCTGGCAATGCCGCAGACTTCCATTTTCGCCCTCACCGCGACCGGCACGGAGCCGCAGTACACGCAAAGATTCCTCGATGCCATCCTCCACGAATACATCGCCACACGGCGGGAGATGCGCACCCAAAAGGGCGAGTTTGCCGCGGGCGCGATTGACGAGGAGATCGAACGCGTGACGGCAGACTTGCGCAAGGAGGAGGACAAGCTCCTCGCCTTTCAGCGCGACAACAAGACCGGCTTCCTCGAACAGGAAGGGAACGCCGCCGCCACCTATCTCTCCAAACTCAACACACGGCTCGCCGAACTGAAAAACGAGTCGCAGTTGCTAGACCTCTTCGAGGTGGACCACCAGATTGCCCGCGACCGCAAGGCGCAGCCCGGCGATGCCGGGGATCTCCGCGAAGGCGACCCGCGCACTCCCGCTGCCAGCGGCCCGATGCTCGAATACGAGCGCGCACGCCAGAAGATCGAACTGCTCCGGGCCGAACGCGCCGGCTATGCGCGCGACCTGATGCCAAAGCATCCCATCATGGTTGAACTGGACGAGGAGATCGCCCAGCAGCAGCAGCTCATTGACACATTCCGCAGGCAAAGCACCGAGGAACTCAAGCGGCGCCGCGACGCCGCGACGCTCGAAATCCGCAACCTGGAGACGACCATCAGGGACTGGGAAGCGAAGGCCGCGTCGAACAGCGAACGGCTGAACCAGTACGCGGCATTGCAAACCGGGATTGGCCGGCTGCGCTCGCAGCTCGAGACACTCGGAAAATCAAAGGGCAACGTGGAAATCACCCGCAACGTGGATCAGGAAATCATCTCGATCCGCCAGAAGGCGACCCCCGCCAAGCCGACACGCATCGGGGTGGTGCGCACGCTTTTGATTGGATTCGGCAGCGGTCTGCTCACGGGACTCCTCGCACTGCTCATCATCAATCCCTTTGACGACCGCATTGATTCCGTCGTGGATTTTCAGGCGACCTTCCCCGACCGCCTGCTTGCGACCATCCCCCATGTCTCCGGCGGGCTGGGTGCGGCGGATGTCGCGCCGCTGCTGCCGGACGACGAGCGGCACACCTTTGTGGAATCCATGCGCTCGCTGCGCTCCTCGATCTTCTTCCTGCCGGTCGAGGGTCCGCCGCCAAGAATCTTTTTGATCACCAGCGCCGTGCCGAACGAAGGCAAGAGCACCGTCGCGCTGAACTTCGCAATCACCATGGCGATGTTCGACGTGCGCGTACTGCTCGTGGACGGCGACCTGCGGCGCGGCGAACTCCACCGGGCATTCGATCTCCCGAACGACACCGGCTTTGGCGACGTGCTCAACGGCGACTGCGCCCTGCACAATGCCGCGCAGCAGACCCGCATCCGCGGACTCTCGCTCCTCTCGCGCGGCACGACGGTGATGAACCCCGGCGAACTTTTCCTCAGCACGGATGCCAACCGTTTCCTCAAGGCCGCCGCCGCGCAATACGACTACGTGATCCTCGACAGCGCACCCGTCACCGCCGCGGACGACACGTCGAGCCTCGCGCCAAAAGTGGACGCCACGCTGTTCGTCTTCCGCTTCGCAGCATCCAGCATCCGCATCAGCACCAAGGCGCTCGACACGCTGCGCGAGCGGCAGGTCAACGTCCTGGGCATCATTTGCAACGACGTGGACGAGTCCCTTCAGGACTACTACTACTACCGCTACTCGGATTACTACGGCGCGCAGAAAAGGGAAACCGTCCGCGCGTAGCGGCGGCTCACTGCCGAATCTCGAACCCGTGGAAGCCAGCGGGCGGCGGGATGACACTCACGTCCACCTTTTTGATGTGGCTCTTGAGTTCGCTCTCCCCGATGGCCTCGATGAAGGCGTCCACTTCGTCCGTCTCGCCGCTGGCCTGCAACTCGACGCGGCCGTCGGCGAGATTCTTCACCCAGCCGGTCACGTCGTAGCCGCGCGCCAGATTTTTCACCGTCCAGCGAAAGCCCACGCCCTGCACGCGCCCCTCGAAAAAAACGTGGCGTCCCGTCATGGAGCGTCAGGGAGCGAGCGCAGGTAGTCGGCGGCGACCTCGGGCCAGATGCCGTTCACG
>Ga0209698_10007795_pt1 | contig 11168 bp, 12 predicted proteins | sample LitLauG_LLR_2012_FD_187203 | JGI IMG/M metagenome (GOLD analysis project Ga0209698, IMG submission 187203) | Freshwater sediment microbial communities from Pennsylvania, USA - Little Laurel Run_MetaG_LLR_2012 (SPAdes) (version 2) | ecosystem: Environmental > Aquatic > Freshwater > Creek >... | reverse complement strand
TTCGATGCCCAAGGCCGCCTGGTTCCGCCTCCAGGCGGAGTCCAACCTTTTGTCGCCCCCATTGGCGGCGATGACGAATACGGGGTCAATGAGTAAACTATGCGTCATAGAGTAGCTGGCAATAAACTGGGGCGCAATATCGGCGCCCGCCGCGCCTTGTTCCGCAACCTGGTGACCAGCATCATCGAAGAGGAACGCGTGGTGACCACGGTTCCTAAAGCGAAGGCCGTCCAGCCGATGGTCGAGAAGATGATCACCCTGGCCAAGGCCGACACGTTGCACACCCGCCGTCAGGCCGCGGCGTTTCTGATGACCCCCGCCTCGGTGCAAAAGCTGTTTGAAAAGCTGGGCGCGCGCTTCGGCCAACGCAACGGCGGCTATACCCGCATCGTCCGCCTGGGACCCCGCAAAGGCGATGGCGCCGAGCAAGCCATGATCGAGCTGGTCGGTTCCGAACTGGTGAAGCGCGCGGCCGATCGCGCCAAGCGCCGCGAAGACCGCCTCAAAGCCATGAAAGAAGGCCGCGAAGGCGGCGAAGAGAAAGAGTAGTTTTTTGTCTCCAGGGGCGGCTTCCCCAGCCGCCCCTGATTCATTCCACTCCAGACTCACTCTTCCTCCGAACGATCCCATTCCGCCCGCTACCACAGGGGAACTGATTCTTGTCCTCCCGGCAATCTGAGTCTGTCGTCAATGATTCGTTTCTACGCCAGACGCAAGCTTACCCCGAGTTCACATACAACTGACATTAGCCAAAAGCGGAGTTTGCCAGATTTACACAGTTACACGTATACTGTGTAAATGAGGAATATCACTCTCAGCATAGATGAAAGCGTGCTGACCGCAGTGCGCCGCCTGGCCGCGGAACGGAACTCAACCGTCAATGGGCTGGTCCGGGAATACTTGACCAACCTCGCCTCCCAAGAGGACCGTGCGAAAAGCGCCCGAGCGCGCCTCCGGCAATTGAGCAAGCAATCGCCAGGCCGGCTTGGCAAGAAAACCTGGTCCCGGGACGATCTGCATGACGGCTAGAGCTTTCTTCGATACCAATATCCTCGTCTACGCGGCGCTGGGGACCGGCAAGGACGAACGCAAACGGCAGCGCGCCCTTCAGTTGATTGAATCGGAGGACTTTGGCACGTCGGCTCAAGTCTTGCAGGAATTCTATGTGACGGTGGCGAAGAAGGCGTCCCGTCCCCTTTCTGCTACACAGGCCCTGGAGTGGATCGAGCAGTGGATGGTATTTCCTTGCCAAGCCATCGATCACCAACTGGTACGGATCGCGATCGAGCGATCCCAACGATACGCCATTTCGTATTGGGATGCAGCCATTCTCGTTGCCGCCGAGTCTCTGGGCGCAGACACGGTCTACTCCGAAGACCTCAATGATGGCCAAAAGTACGGGCGGGTGCGAGTGGTGAATCCCTTCCGTCTCCTTAGACCCGTGTGATTCACTCCGCGCCTAACGCCAGCAGTACGTTTCCGGCCCGGTGATGGCGGCCGGCCGGGCGGCGTTGCATGGCTTCAACTGAGGCACAGGCTCGGCCGAAAGGCCGGGAGAACCCTGATAGTGCGTGCTCGTTTCCGTTGTTCCCCAGCCATTCCGGGCGGGACTTGCACCGGAGAACGCAGGGCGTGCTTCACACTTCCCGCCGGAAGATCCAGTCACATCGCTGGCCAGCTTCTTACCAGAGAAGGGCACAGAGTCAGAAGAGCCAGCCTCACGGAATCGGCAGCTTGAGCCAAGTGCCCGCCAACGGGACCTGATTGACTCCGGGTTTCGAGTAATCGCAAACACCGGCCGGGAAGGCCTCGACCAACTGCTTCCATTCCGACAGAGTGAACTGCACGCGGTAGTCCTTGGGATCGGGCGCTTTCAGTTGGCATTTCATGACATCGTCCGTCAGCGGCGCTCCGGCAACGAGGCGCGGCGTCAGATGCGTGGGAAACAGTTGGTTGCACTTGGCCATGTCGTCGATGCGCGTGCCGTCGGCGGCCCAGCAACCATCCACGGCAGCCGCCGGCTTGGCGCGAACCACTTTCTCGATCGGCGATGCATTGGAGTTATCCGCCTGGATGCTGTCCAGCCATTTCGCCATCGTGTCGATAGCCAGGCCGCTCACCTTGGCCGCCAACGCACGGTCGCCGTTGGGAAACACCCACTGCACCTGGTTGTCCACGCGCCCGTGTGCGCGGCGCAAGCGTTCGCGCACCACAAAATCGCGGATGCGGTCGTGAATATCGCCCAGCGGATCGTTGTAGCTGCGATAGTGCAAGAGTGGAATCGAGCCGAGCGAACCGCCCATTTCATTGATGCGGCCGGCCGCATACGCCCGTCGCACGGCTTCCGGATCGGCGCTGGTGCGGGCAACCCGGGGCACGCCATCGCCATCGTAGCCACCGATGTTGCGATTCAGATCGAGAAACTCCTGCTTGGTGATCGCTCCATCATTGAGCGCTTTCAGACCATATTGCACGCCGGTGCTGTCCAACGCTTCCCGCGCAAAGCCGGTAACCGGATCGCGCCCAAACGTCGCCGCGTTGGTGTCCCAAACGGTGCAGCGCGCGCCGTGCGGGTTCTTCACCGGATCGTAAACCAGCTCCGGCGCAATGCCGCATCCCTTGGCGTAACCGGCGACAATCACATTGATGAAGCTGCGATCCCATGCCCCGCACGTGCCAGGCGTGTAGCCTTCGACTGCGGTCTGTTTGTCTTTGGTCCAAGTCTGGGGATCTTTGTCGAAATAGCGCATTAGCAGACGGCAATCGGTGACATCGGGGCGCGTGCTGATGCTATCGGGATAAGTCAGGCTCGGCAGCAAGCCATCCAGCAGGCCGGGAAAATTCTGGGCAATTAAAAGCTGCTGGATGGACCCACCCGAGCCGCCGAAACCCATGGTCCAGACCGGCAAGCCATAGGTCTTGATGAAGTGCTCTTTGATCATCATCACTGCTTCGCCGGAGAGATTGTCGTTGCAATGCTGCTGCATCACATTTTGCGTGGACGTGATGTGCGCAAATCCGCGGGACAGGGCCGGATCGAACAGCGCGTTGACGGCCGGACTCTTTCCCTGGTTGTAATTGGTTCCGCAGCCGCCGCCAAATGTGTACAGCAGCCGGTGATTCCAGGCCGATTCGAGCACGGCGATGTGGTAGATGGCCCGGTTGATGGTGCCGGACTCCACCTTGACGATATAAGGCACGGTCTTGCCTTCGCTCGTAGTGGTCTGCGCCACGTTCTCTGGACGGGTAGACACGAACTTGCCTTCCTGCGTCTTGTAGAAGTATTCGATCTTGGTCGCCGCCGAACAATCGGCATCGAGCGCCGGCCCGAGCCCCGATTCTTCGGTGTTGCACACAAAGGGCTTGAGATGCTCGCCCGAGACGATAGGCCCGGTGATCGGGTGATTGACCAGTTCGAGCGTGGCCGTGCGGCCGCCTTGCTTGGCCACCAGCGTGTTTGCGCCCAGGCGCAGCCCTGCCACCAGGCCGACCATCGACCCGCGCTTGCTGTCCTCATGGAAGGCGCCGCTGACGTCGCGTCCGTTCAGCTTCACTTCAACTTTGTGGATCGGCCGAATCTCCACTAGCGCATCGCCACCACTCACCAGGTCCGGCCGGCTGGAGAGCGTCGTCATCACCAGCGTGGGTGTCCCGACGGTGGCTGCAAAGAAGCACAGAGTCCTGAGCAGGAGCATACCGTCAGATTATGTCAGAAAAATTGGCCCGTATGCCTCAAGAAGCGTGAAGAACATCCGAGAAGAGAGGGAGTAGAAGCCGGCAGAGGAACCAGCGATGGAAGCACTCACTACCCAGGTCAACGAGCGATTGGACGAACTGGGACATCTCTCGCGCATTATCGATTCCGCTCCCAATGGAATGATTCTGGTGAACGCAGACGGCTTTATCCAACTGGTCAACCGGCAGGTGGAGAGCATGTTCGGTTACCAGCGCGAGGAACTGCTGGGAAAGAGCGTAGATATCCTGTTGCCGGAACGGGCCCGGGCCATTCACTCCGGCAAGCGAGCCGGTTATCGCGGCGACCCGGCTCCGCGAGCGATGGCCGGGCGCGAACTGCTTGGCCAACGGAAGGACGGCTCGGACTTTCCCGTGGAAGTCGGACTGAATCCAATGCCCACCGAAGCCGGGACCTGGGTTTTGAGCAGCGTGGTGGACATCACCCAACGCAAACTGGCGCAAGCGCAGATCCAGGAATCCGCCCGCTTGAAATCGGAGTTTCTGGCCAACATGAGCCACGAAATCCGGACGCCGATGAACGTCATCATGGGCATGAGCAACCTAATACTCGAAACCGATCTCCCTACCGCACAGCGTAATTATGCGGAGATGATCGCCAGCGGCGCCGAATCGCTGCTCACCATCCTCAACGACATCCTGGACTTCTCCAAGATCGAAGCCGGAAAGCTGGAAATCGCCGAGATGGAGTTTGATTTGACTGCGACGGTGGAGGACGCTGCGGGCTTTTTGGCTGAGGCCGCCGGACGCAAGAAACTCGAGTTGACCTGCGAGGTTCTTCCGCAGCCACCGATCCTCAGAGGCGATCCTATGCGCATCCGGCAAGTACTGATCAACATCATCGGGAACGCGGTTAAGTTCACGAATCACGGAGAAGTGAACGTGACTGTCCGGTGGGAGCCCGAGGCCTCGCTCTTCGAGGTTCGCGATACCGGCATCGGCATGAACGAAAAGACCCGGACAGGGCTGTTTCAAGCGTTCTTCCAGGGCGACGGTTCGCAAACCCGCCAATACGGCGGCACCGGTCTCGGGCTGGCAATCTCAAAGAAACTGGTGGAACTGATGGGAGGCGCCATCGGTGTCGAAAGCGAACCGGGCAACGGTTCGACTTTTCGCTTTATGCTCCCACTGAAATTGGCGATCGGGGGCGCGACACTAGCGCCGGCTCCGCCGGAGGACCTCCATGGCTGCCGCGCCTTGGTGATCGACGACAATGCCACCAGCCGCGGAATTCTTGCGGCGCAACTGGGGCCGTTGGTCGAAGTCACAACCGCCCGAGATGCCTCGGAGGGACTGGCGCTGCTGCGTGCCGCCAAGCATGACGTGGCGATCGTGGACTGCGGCATGCCGGCCATCGACGGACTGCAACTGGTCCGCCTGCTTCGCGCCGATCGTGCGCTGTCTGCCTTACCCATCGTCCTGCTCACCAGCTATGGCGGCTACCGGTCCTGCGATGAGGCCAGGCAACTGGGCATCGAGCACTACCTGATCAAGCCGGTTCCATGCCGCCAGTTGCGGGACGCGCTGGTGAGGATTCTGACCGTGCCGCGCAGGCCTGCGCCCGCTGACCAGATCAAGCCTGCGCTGAATCCTAGGTCGAACCATCCCAGGCTGCTGGTGGTGGAAGACAACGCCGGGAACCAGTGCGTTGTGGAGTCCCTGTTGTCGCGTCTCGGCTACGGGTGCGATACCGTGGAAAACGGCCAGGAGGCCGTGCGGGCGCTCCAGAAACAGAACTATTCGTTGGTGTTTATGGACCTGCAGATGCCGCTCATGGACGGCTTGGAGGCAACCGTCGCGATTCGCCAATCGGAAGGAAGCACCCGGCGCACCCGAATTGTCGCCATGACAGCGAATGCCATGCTGGGAGACCGGGAGCGCTGCCTGGCGGCCGGCATGGACGACTATCTATCCAAACCATTCCGGCCGCATCAGCTGCGAGACGTCCTGCAACGCTGGCTGGTGGAGGAGGTATCCTCGTTATGATTCCATTCGCAGTGCCAGAGCAGCCTGTTCACGAGCAGCCTGTTCTGGAACAGCCTGTTTTGCAACACGATGAGCCACGGCCCAGGATCTTAGTCGTCGACGACCGCGCCGAAAATCTGGTTGTCCTCGAAGCCGTCCTGTCGCGCCTCGACGCCGAAGTGGTGCAAGCCCTTTCCGGACGCCAGGCGCTAAACGCACTCGAGGAACTGGAGTGCGCGGTCGTTTTGCTGGACGTCGGAATGCCGGACATGGATGGGTTTGAGGTTGCCCGCCGCATGCAAGCCAGCGGCAAACTTCTCCAGGTCCCGGTCATCTTTGTGACCGGCATGGACCGCGACGACCGCTCCATTCTAGACGGCTACGATGCCGGCGTAGTGGATTTTGTCTTCAAGCCGATTGTTCCCGCGGTGCTCCGGTCCAAGGTGCAGGTATTCCTGAATCTGTTTAAAGAGCGTGCGGCGCAGCGATGCGCCAATCGGAGATTGCTGGCGCTGCAGCACGATCTGATCGTCAGGCGGGCACAGGCGGAAGATGCCGCGCGCGAAATCGCTCTGCGGAAGACCGAACTGGAGTGCCGCAATCAGGAGTTGTTGCGGCGCAACCGGGAATTGGACAGCTTTGCCCACGTCGTCTCGCACGATTTGCGGCACCCGCTCCAATCCATCCTGGACTATCTGGATCTGATCGCCATCGAATCCGGAAATGGTTCGAACGGCAACGTAAGCCGATGGATTGCCGCCTGTACCCGGCTGGGACAGTCCATGAACGTGCTGATTGCCGACGTGCTCGAATATGCCACGCTGGGCTCCCAGCCCATCGCCGCCGAACCAACCGACTGCAACGCAGCCCTGGCGGGAGCGCTCGAAAGGCTCATGTCGGCGATCCGGGAAAGCAATGTGACCATCGTTCACCGCCCGCTGCCGTGCGTGCTCGGCTCCGAAAAGCTTCTCACCCGCGTGTTTCAAAACCTGATCTCGAACGCCATCAAGTACCAAGGCGACGCGCCGCCGCGTATTGAAATCCGGTCTCATTGGGACCGGCATCGCCGCAACTGGGTGCTCCGCGTGATGGACAATGGCCGCGGCATCGACCCAGCAGACTTCAATCGCATATTTGAGATGTTTAGCCGGGGATCGAACTGCTCCACGGTTGCCGGTACCGGCATCGGCCTGCCTATTTGTAAGCGAATTGTCGAAGCTCATGGAGGCCGCATGTGGGTGAAATCCGAACGGAATCGCGGTTCGGAATTTTGCTTTGCGCTGCCCGGCCCCGATAGTCCGATCCAGTGCGATAGCCCAGTTCAGAAGGAAAATTATGTCCAAACCCAGACTGCTGATTCTTGATGACGACCCACACCTGACCGAAGCGCTCGAACTCTGGTTCGCCAAGCGCAACTATGAAGTCGACAAAGCCTCTGACGGCGAAGAAGGCTTGCTGATCCTGCGCTCGGGCCAGAACATTGAACTGGTGCTGGCCGATTTTATGATGCCGGGGCTCAATGGTCTGGAACTGTTGAAGCTCATCAAATCGACTCCCGAGCTATTCCACATCAAGGTCCTCATGATGTCCCACAATGAGAACCCGGAATTCCGCAATCGTGCGCTGCAACTCGGCGCGGTCGACTACCTTTCCAAGGCTGACGGGGCGAAGTCGATTGTGGAGCGGGCGATCCGGACGCTGGAGGGTCTTGACGACGCCTCCGCCCTCCCGGCCGCGGGCGAAATTCGGCTGCTCTCCGAAAGCCTCTTGAACCTCATCCAAGTCACCAGTTTGATCGAGGGACTTGCCCCGCCGGCACAGGCCGCTCTCGCGACGGCCCAAAAACTAACCGAGCGTATTCGTGCAATCGCCTCTTGAGACTGCCCGCCAGCCTTGTGAGTTCGATCCCCGAGGATCAGGTCGACGCTCCCGGGAAGAATGGTGTAACCCATCGCCTCAGTCCTGATCGCCGTCCGAAAACCAAATCTGTTGTCATGACGCTTGCAACGACGCTTCAAACTGAGGGCTGCCCTAAGGTCGCAGCGGCTTCGTCTTCAGTTCGATCCGCACCTGCTCCAGCGGCCCTTGCGCAATCCCCTGCGGCGACCACTCCGCTAGGCCGGGATCCGCTCCGGACATGGCGACGACGATAGCGGGGTCGCCTGGATGGTCCGAGGCCGGGCAGGACTCGCCTGCTGGGCACATCACGCGCAGGATCCGGAGCTGCCCATTTTCGAACTGGCATTGCATCGCGGATTTGGCCGGATCCAGCGCCAGCCGGGGAAGCCGGACATCCTTCTGGGGTGCGTCCAGAGCCTCCGTCTTGAAGGCGATTCTCATATACTGCATCCGCGTGGTGCCCGTGTATTCCACGGCGTGCGTCTCGGGTAGCCCGCGCGCAAAGCGGATTCCACCCGCCTTCACCGCTGGCCGGTCGAAATCCAGGCCCATCACTTCCCCAGTCTTGTGGTAAAAGCGTAGCGCCGCTCCGTCGGTCAGGTAAATAAACATCACGGTTGGCGTGGACGGATGGTCGTGTACCGGCGTCTTTTCATGAGGCCCGTAAGTAACGCGCGCCACCTGCGCATACTCATTCTCAAATACCCTCTGATAGTGCGCGCCGGCAACCTGAAACGGATCCTGGGCCAAACCCAACGACCAGCCGCACAGAAAACCTAATAGAAGAGATATTTGCGCCATTGGTCGTCGCTCTTTCCCAGCAAGCGCATCAGATGGCGGCTGGTGTGCAAACTGAACGGCCGCGGCGCCCGCGCCAGCTTCATTCCCGCTTCATCCGGCGTCCGGCTGCCTTTGCGATTATTGCAAGGGTGGCAACAGGCCACCAGATTCTCCCAAGTAGTCTCGCCGGCGCGCGAACGCGGCATCACGTGGTCGAGCGTCAGTTCTCCGGACGGCATCACCCGATGGCAGTACTGGCAGGTGTAGCGGTCGCGCATCAGGATGTTCTTGCGCGACAAGGCCCGCGTCTGGTGCGGGATGCGGCGGTATTCCAGCAAACGGATCACGGACGGAATGCGCATCGTCCGGCGGGAAGAGTGGACGTGGGCAACGGACTCTTCTTCCGCCGCTGCTACGCCCTTCAGCACCAACACCAGAGCGCGGCGCGCCGCGCAGATATTGATCGGTTCGTAACTGGCGTTTAAAACTAAAACGGGCTTATGTAGTCGATCCAGACTGGGCATACCTAGAACTCCCTGGGAAAATGGAATCCAAAGAACTTGTCTCAAGACGATCCGGGCGATGAACGACAGCCGTCATCCGGCGATCCACGCGCGCCACGGTCAGCACTGCCACGTAACTGGCGCCGGCTCGCTTTAAAGCCCGGGCGCACGAGGCGGCCGTGGCGCCGGTGGTGAGTACGTCGTCTATCAAAACCAGCCGTTGTCCGTCCAACGAGGCCGTGGTCCGGAACGCCATGGACATGTTCGCGCGCCGTTTGGCGCTGGTGAGACCCGCCTGCGCCACAGTGTACTTGGTGCGCCGTACGATCTTGCGCACCGGAATTCCGGTCCGCCGGGAAACCTCTCGCGCCAACAGCTCCGATTGGTTAAACCCACGCTCCCAGCGCTTTCGCCAGTGCAACGGCATCGGAACCAACGCATCAAATCCCTGTTCACGCGGCAATGCCGAAGACAGAAATTTGCCCAACGGCCGCGCCAGGGTTTGCACCCGGCCGTATTTCAGCAAGTGAATCAAGTCGCGCAATTCCCCTTCGAAGGAGCCGAAGGAGTAACAAGCGTCATACGTCTGCGCGCCCAGCCGGCAGACCATGCACAGCCCTTCCTCATCCAGGGGAAACCGGTTCAAGAACGGCGTCTGGCAGCGGGCACAGGCATACTCCGCGGATAGAGGCTTGGGTTTATCGAGGCACCGGCGGCAGACCGGAATGCGGCTCAATTCCGTAAGCGGCGCTTCACAAATCCGGCATTCGTCAGGGAAGATAAACGAGAAAAGGGCAGCGGGGATCTTTCCAATGGCCGCCAGTACGGCCGGGGCAGGTTTGATGGTTCGACTACTGCTGAAGATCCACCTCCGCTAAAACTTCAGTGTACCACTCTGGCAAAAAGAATCGAACTTCCCTCCGCTCGGTACTTCATCAGAATGAAACACTTAGATTTTTAGCCCGAACTTGCGCGCCATCCACGGGCGCACGATCGCGGCTCCCTTGGACGGAAAGCGATGCTGTCCCGGGATCAGGTGGAACTCCACATCATTGGCGTGGACGCCCAATCGGCGGGGAAACTCGCTCACCTGTTCGTTGGGGTAGAACTCGTCTTGATCGCGGGAAATATGCAGAATGGGAACGGTCACCGGCTGGTACTTCGATTCCTCCCAATCTCGCGGAACGCCGCCGCAGAGTCCCAGCACCCCTCCCACTTCGTCTGGGTGAGTCCCTACAAATCTGTAGTTCAGCCCCACCGGCTGGGAGAAACCCGCCAATAGACAGCGGGAGGCGTCCACTCCGAAGCGTGCCCGCAGCGAGGCGAGCGTCTGTTGCACCATGGCGTGATGCAGCCGCACCCCGGAGGCCCAATGATCGCGGATTCCCCAGTTATAGGCCGCCGTCGAATTTGTACCCCGGAGCGCCTGATAATGCTGAAACGGCGCTTGTAAGGCGGCCACGGCGAAGCGCTGCCCCACCAGCCCTACTGTCAACCGCAACATGCTTTCCGGCGTCATGCCGTAGCCATGCAACGCCACCACCACTACCTCCGCCACCCCGGAATCGGTCCCTAAGTCGGGCACATGCAGCAGATAGCGGCAATCCAACGGTGTCGTGAAGGTGTGTACTTCCGGAATTATTTCAGGCATCCTAGTCATTTTGCAACACAAACCAGCCGTTCCTGCCGATTAGTTCATTGTGGAACGAAGTGTGCTCATTGAGGAAGTGCAAGGCTGAAGCTATTATGGAAACAATCGCCAACAACGAACCAAGTGCTGCGCAGACCTTTTCCCGCGCTATGATCGACTCTCCCCGGTGCTGGAATCCGGAAAAAGCTCTGGTACGCGTCGACGGTGACCGAACGCTGCTTCGCGAACTCATCCAACTCTTTATCGAGGATTACCCGCAAACCATTCAGCAGCTCCGACTTGCCATTTCCCAGGGCGATGCGCGCAGCCTCGAGCGCCATGCCCACACCCTGAAGGGCTCAGCCGGAAATTTTGAAGCCGCGCCCGTAGTCACCGCCGGCCTGGAACTCGAGACTTCCGGATTTCGAAGGGACCTCACCTACGTTCCTCAGCAAATGGAGAATCTTGAGGCCGCGCTCGCTCAACTGCGTTGCGAACTGGAAGCATTCCTGCTCGCATAATCACTCCTGGCCGTTTGCTATAGTGAAGGTCTTACCTGTCCTTCTCTATGACCTCTACTACCACGGAGATCGTTTGCGCCCACAGCCCCGATTCCGATGACGCTTTCATGTTTTATG
>Ga0209698_10007794_pt1 | contig 11168 bp, 8 predicted proteins | sample LitLauG_LLR_2012_FD_187203 | JGI IMG/M metagenome (GOLD analysis project Ga0209698, IMG submission 187203) | Freshwater sediment microbial communities from Pennsylvania, USA - Little Laurel Run_MetaG_LLR_2012 (SPAdes) (version 2) | ecosystem: Environmental > Aquatic > Freshwater > Creek >... | reverse complement strand
ATCAGTCCAGCGCGAACGCATATTGCCGGTCATGTGCTTAACAATCTGCGCGATGGAATTCATCTCCGGATCGAGCGTCTGCGTGAGTTGCTCATCGGTGACCTGCGCCATCGCGCCTTCCGCTATCTTTTTGTACTGGTGGAAGAGCGCCAGTGAATCGGCCAGGTAGTTGGTAGTGAATTGATGAGCCATATCTCAAAAAGCATATTGAGGCGGAGTGATGCCTTTAGCCCGCAAATACATCTCAGCCGAAGCCCGATGATGCGTAGTGTGATCCAGATCCCCGAGCAGCAGTTCCAGCCCGGTGAGCGGCCCTTCATCAGTCTTGAAAGTGGTGTGCAATTGTTCGGCCGTGACAGACTCTGCGCGCGCAATCGCCTTGTCGAAGGAAGCCTTCAGAAAAGCGACGACCGCCGCTTTCGATTTGGACGAAGGCTTGGCATCGCTCGTTTTTTCGCCGGCGAGATAGCTCAAGAAAAAGTCTTGCGCTTGTGCAATGTGAATCATCTGTTCGGCGAAACTCATCTGCGGGGGAGTCAGTTTGAAATCGTAAGAATCTTCGGGCATGGCTTCGGCGACTTTGAGCGTAAAGTCGCGCGAAGTCTTCATATGTTTGACAAGCGTGCCTTTCACATCCTGCGCCATGGCAGGTAAGGCGGAGACCAACAGCAAAGCGGCAGCAATGAGTTTCATAGACCTTTAGTCTATCGGAAGAAATTGCTACAGGGAGCTTTTCGAAAAATCGTCGGCCATCTCCGAGCCGACCCCGCCGAACGCTGCGTTGAGTTGTTTGGCGCGTTCAATGGCGGCCTCTACGTGCGGCAAAAGGTTCTCTCGGCCCAGGTGATCGAGGAAATCGCCGCTCGATAGCATTTCAAGCGGCTGGTCGCGCGCTCCGCAGAGCAAGAGCGTTTTGCCCGATTTGCGCAAGCGTTCCGAAAGCTTTTCAAGCGCATGTAGCCCAGTGGCGTCAATCGCCGTCATGTTACGCAGCCGCACGACAACCACTTGGCCGAACTGTTTTAGATCGGCCGTGGCGTCTTCCAGCTTCTCCGTTGTGCCAAACAAGAATGGCCCGTGAATCCGCAGAATGGTCATATAAGGCGGCACTTGCTTGTCTTGCAGGATATGCGGCCGGCCTTTTTCGATGTAGTCGTCTGTAACGGCCATGACGGTAGTCGTCTGTGAGATCCGGTAAATATAGAGCAACGCTGCCAGCATCATGCCTACTTCCACAGCTACCGTTAGATCTGCAAGCACCGTGAGTGCGAACGTCGCGGCCCATACGGCGATATCTTGCATAGACAGTCTAACGATGGTGCCGATTTCGCGCCATTCCCCCATGTTGTAGGCCACCACAAATAGAATTGCGGCAAGTGTAGCCAAGGGGATAAAACGCGCGAGCGGGGCCGCCACCAGCAGAATGGCCAACAAAGTTAGTGCGTGCACGATGCCTGAAACCGGACTGCGCGCGCCGGAACGGATATTTGTAGCCGTGCGCGCAATGGCGCCGGTAGCTGGAATGCCGCCGAACAGCGGCGAAGCCATATTCGCGATCCCTTGCGCCACCAGTTCCACGTTGGAGTTGTGGCGATCGCCGCTCATGCTGTCCGACACTACCGCCGACAAAAGACTTTCCACCGCAGCCAGTAAGGCTACGGTAAAGGCCGGTGAGATGAGCGGCAAAATGTGTTCCGAATGAAACTCGGGGAATTGAAAATGCGGAAAGCCGCTGGGCACGCCGCCAAACCGGGAGCCGATGGTTTGCAGCGGCAGTTTCAGCAACGTTACCGCCAGCGTGGAAGCCAGCAGCGCCACAATCGATCCGGGCACGCGCTTGGTGACACGTGGCCAAAAAATGATAATCGCCAGCGACACCGCACCCACTGCCAGTGCCGGCCAACTCACGGTGGAGAACGCTTCCGCTAGCACTTTCATGCGTTCAATGAAAACGCTCGGCACTGGGCCTGTCGTTAAGCCGAAGAAATCCTTAATCTGGGTGGATGCGATCAACAGCGCAATGCCATTGGTAAAGCCGATGGTCACGGGCCGCGGAATGAATTTCACCGCAGCGCCCAACCCGGTGACGCCCATTAAAACCAGAATGGCGCCGGCCATGAATGTCACTAACGCCAATCCGGAAATGCCAAACTTTGCCACGATGCCGGCCACAATCACCACGAACGCGCCCGTGGGTCCGCCGATCTGCATGCGCGAACCGCCCAGCGCCGAGATCAGAAATCCAGCCACAACTGCCGTGTAAATGCCAGCTTGCGGTGTGACGCCCGAAGAAATGCCGAACGCCATCGACAAGGGGAGCGCCACCAGGCCGACGGTCAACCCCGCCAGCAAATCCGCCCCGAAATCCTGCGACGAATAATTGCGCAGCGCCAGAACCGATTTCGGAAGCCAGCGCTCTGCTATGGCCATAAGATTTTCATCTAAGCTCCGATTCTACAGCGCTCGGGCATTCGCTATGATCGTTGCTGAGAATGGTTACCCTAAAAGAACGCAAGCGTCGGGGCGAAGAAACTGCCAAGAGATACCGTACGTTGACCGGCAACGATTCGTATGCGGGCGCAGTGGACGCCATCACCGATCTACTGCTGGCGGTGGCTCAAAGCGAACGCGAGGCGACGCAACTTCTTCATTCTGCCGAAATCGAATTCAGAAATCAATTCGAATCGGAAGAGATTGTTTCGGAAGGCTAGCTCGACCGAATCCCTTACCAAACTCCAAGATCGCTGTCGCCACCCGCTCGATGACTGCAGATAAAGCGCAATATCGGAAGAATCGAGTTGCTCAATAGCGATACGCACGCTCCGGTGGGAAACCTCGGGGAACCGTCTGTTCCCTCAGCTGTCATTAACAAACTCATGAAGACTGTATGTCGACCACGTCGTAAACCAGCCGTGCAATACGAAGAATATTAGCCAGAGCCCGTAAAGGAGAAGCGCTGTCTGAGGCGAGCATTGGTGAAAGCGTAGCCAGGCAAACCACGCAATTGCCAGTTGGCTCACAAGTAAACCTGTGTATAGCAAGAAATAGCCTGCTGGATTCGGGTGAGAGTCTCTGGCGAAGGCGTTTAGGAAGACGCTCACGAGGAATCCGCCGGAGTCTAAGATGCCGTTTGTGAGCACAAACCCGTGTATCACTCGCAAAAAGAAGATAAGAGTTCGCAGCCTGTCAGCGCGCACAACTTGGATTGTAGCTTCCTTAGGTGGACCCAAAGGCTAACAGGCCCCAGCTAGGTTCATGCGCTGTGCGTATCTGCGCGTTCGGATTCTTGGCCGTCCGCAGCTTGTTCCCTTGAGTCAGGACGGCTAGTGTCCGCGCACTTCCGAATTAATTTGCTGCAGAATCTCGTCATGCTGTGAGCTGTTTAGTTCGCTCTCCAAGCGGCGCAAAGCATAGCCGACAATATCGCGATGGTGCAACTTCGAACCGAGCTTTTCGTCGGTACTGAGCTTCAGCCAGATGTCATGCAGCTTGTCGACATCTTCCGGCCAGAGGCGCGGTGGATGAGGCCCGAGGTTGACGAACGTCGAAGGCCGGTCGGGACAGATGATCTCAAGGGAAAATGGATGCCTAGGCTCCGGCAGCCGTTCCCACGCTAACCCAATTTGCCGGGCCAGTTCGTCTGACGTCATTCTTGGCGAAACGCCGGTGATCAAGCGAGAAACCTTTAATTGGTCGGCAGTTTGCACCAACGCGTCAAACGGATTGATAGCGGGCACAACCAGCAGTTCCACCGGTTTGCCTTCTTTTTCTGCCATGTTGACAACGTCGGTGAACAAAGACTTTTCGTCCGAGCCGAACACCTGGTCGTCTTTCAAATCGTATTCGCTGTCGGGACCGAGCGGCCGAACCGTCATCACCACAATATCGTTGCGCCGCAAATTGGTCCGTTGCAAAGTTCGCCGTAAATGCGACATGTTATCGCGATTACGAACGGCCACCAGTACGCTGCCGGGACGGGCATGAACCGATTCAGTTTCCACTTGCGGTTGATAGTCCAGGTTGAATTCTTCCAGCGGGTTTGAGTGCGCTTCTTTATGGCGCCGCAAGTTGATCTTTTCTGAAATTGTGAACAGGATGAAGAATCCGATGGTGAATGCTATACCGAATTTGGTGGCGTATTGTTTGGAAAACAAGTTGGCCACCGCCGTAGCCAAAAGCACCAGCGTCGTCACGCCCAACCCGATCGGGATTTCTTTGCCGGCAATGTGGATATTGAACGGGACTTTGTATTCCTGATCATGTCGCTGGAATCGCAGCGCCAGCACGCCGAGCGCTTTTAGAGCGAAACTCCACACCACACCGAACGCGTACGCTTCACCAAGCAGAACCATGTCTCCACGGCTCAAGATGATGGTGAAGATTTGCATGATCGTAATGGCGTTGATGATGCGATAGGTAGTGCCGTATTTCTTATGCGGCTTGCGGGCTTCCTCAAAGAGAACGCCGTCTTCAGCCACGCGATTCATCACGCCGTTCGCGCCGATCAGCGATGTATTCACCGCGCCGGCTAGAATCAAAACGCCCACCGCCACCACGAAGACGTGAAAGCCCAGCCTGAGTAATTCCGGCCCCGCCAGATTCATGGCTAAACCACCCAACAAGTTGTCGACATACTTGAGCCGCAATTTGTCGTTATCGATGATCATGGTGGCGAACACCGTAATCACGCCTGTGGAAACGATTGCGTAAGTACAGACGATATTGGCAGTGATACGCAAATTCTTCAGTTTGGGAGAAGCGATCTCGCGATAGATCTGCGCCAGTGTTTCGAAGCCGCTCATCGATAACAGCGAGTGGCCGAACGCGATAATGATGGCCACGATGGGGAATGTCGGCCAGATGGTGCCCTTGAACCAGCCCAACGAATCGTCGTTGAATCGCAAATTGCGCGCGAGCGGAGCGAGCGGCAAATGCCATTTGTCATGCAGGGTCATGGTGATGGGACACCAAATCAACAAAGCCACAACCATGACTGTGGTGATTTGCATGATCTTCAACGCCGCGCCGCTCGATTCGTGAATGCCCTTGATGTTACTGCGCCAGAAGTAGATTGTGACGATGATCGAAAAGAACACCGCGAACATGTTTGGGTCTACGTGCGTTGTGCGATGCGCGTAGTCGAACACCTCGTTCACCAGATTTCCAAGATACTGGCCGGCGCTGACAGCGCTGATCGGCCCGGTGAGAATGTAATCGAAAACGAGTGCCGAGACCGAGGCTTTTGCCACTACCGGACCCATGCTGTCTTTGACAACCACGTACACGCCGCCACGCACGAACATGCCGCAGCTTTCCATGTAAACGGAACGTACGGCGAAGCTAAAAATCATGACGAACAGCACGAACCATGCTGCGGAGGGCCCGATGGCCGCTTCCGCAATGCCGCCCGCGTAGAACATGGACGAGGCGAGATCGCTCAAAACGATAGATGCGCCGCGCCAATAACTGATAAATGTTAGTGCGACCGTGGTCGCTACAACTACCTTTGCGGTGGTGCCGGCCTTACCGGCCAGGTTGGGAACTTTTGGGGTTGCTTCCATGAAGGTGGATAAAGTTTAAGTCAACGTTGGCTCGGACGACGGGGGCCTTGCGAGAATTTTGCTTGCAGTTCAAATTGTAACCGACGACGGGCTAGAAAAACTGCCAGTCAAACACACCAACATGGATTTCCGCTACCCGTCTGCCGCTAATCTAAAGGGATGCGTTGGTTCCTTTTTTTGATGGTCGTGTGCGCGCAGGCCGAAGTTTTTGACGCCATTCCCGCCAGGCCCGAGCAAGGGCAAGTGATCAAGGTCACAAGCGATAAAGCGGTGAGCGCACGTCTCAATGGCCGCACCATCACCTTGTTCCCCCAGGCGGACGGCCCGGCTTTGGGCTTGATGCCCGTTCCCACTTTGGAGAACCCAGGCAAGTATCAGCTAGACTTTCTCGATCAAAGCGGCGCTGTTTTGCATTCCACGCAGATCACCGTGCAAGACGCTTATTATCCGCGCGAAAATCTCACAATTGCTCCTTCACTCTCCACCTTGAAGCCGTCTCCTGGCGAGCAGGCAACCGTTGGCAAGTTTCGTGAAACAATCACGCCCGAACGCTACTGGAAAGAACCGTTTGAGTTGCCCGTGCCTGGCTGCGTCACATCGCCTTATGGATCCACCCGTCTTCACAATGGCAAGTTAACTGGCGACTTTCACGCGGGCATCGATCAGCGGGGCGCAGCCGGCACGCCCATTCATCCAATAACGCCAGGCGTGGTCAAGATTGTCCAGAAGTGGAATCTGCGCGGTGGCACCGTAGCCATTGACCATGGCCAAGGCGTGGAATCAATCTATCTCCACATGTCCGCGTTCCAAGCGAAAGAAGGCCAGCAAGTGACCACCAACGACGTGATCGGCTATATCGGTTCAACCGGCCGTTCTACGGGTCCGCACGTCCACTGGACCATGTACGTGAACAAAGTGCCGGTGAATCCCGGCCAATGGATGAAGTTCGAAGCGTGTACTCACCCGGCGGCCACGCCGGCGGTTCACCGCGCCGCTCCCAAACGGAAACCAACCGTCAAGGCCACCGCAACCGTGCCGCCCGATGCTCCTGCCGTTGCTCCGCAGTCTGCGCCCCCACAATGAGAGTTGGCCTAGACTTCGGCACCACCAATAGCTCTATTGCGCGGATTGCCGAAAACGGAGCGGTCGAACTAGCTCATTTCAGTTTCACCGGCGCGCTGACGGAATCGTTCCGCTCGCTGCTCTATTTGGAACGGCACAAGCGCGCCGAGCGCACCACCGTGAAATCGTGGTCTGGTCCGGAAGGCATTGAACGCTACCTTGAGGCCGACGACAAGGGCCGCCTGATTCAATCGCTGAAATCCTTTCTCTCCAGCCGCAGTTTGCAAACCACCGAGATTTTCGGGCGGCGTTTTCAGCTTGAAGAATTGGTGGCGAACGTCATTCGCGATCTTCGCCTCTCCGCTGAAAAACAATTCGGCTCGCCTATCAAAAGCGCGGTTGTCGGCCGCCCCGTGCGTTTTGTCGGAGCGGAAAGCGAGGCCGACGATGATTTCGCCGTCTCGCGCCTGCGCGTCGCTTTGCAAAAGGCTGGCTTCGAAGAAGTCGCGTTCGAATACGAGCCCGTTGCAGCGGCCTTCTACTACGAATCCACCCTCGATCACGACGAACAGATACTGATCGGGGATTTCGGCGGCGGCACTAGCGATTTCTCCGTACTGCGCGTCGGCCCAACAGCGCGCAAGATGCGCCAGAGCCAGCGTGCGGTGCTTGGCAACGAAGGCTTGCCGCTCGCCGGTGACGCCTTCGACGCAAAAATCATCAGGCATCTGGTTTCACCTGCCTTGGGCGCGGGTTCGCTGCTCAATTCTCACGGAAAGTTGTTGCCGGTTCCGAATTGGGTTTATTTCAAGCTCGAACGCTGGCACCATCTTTCGTTCCTGCGTTCGCGCGAAACGTTGAACATGCTGCAAAGTGTGATGACCCAGGCGCAGGAAACAGACAAAATCAAAGCGCTGCTCTACCTGATCAACCACGATCTTGGTTTTTACCTGCACCGCGCCGTGCAAAAAACCAAGGTTGCCTTATCGCAATCGGAAGCCGCTCAATTTCTGTTTGAAGACGGCGATGTCGAGATCAAAGAACAGGTCGCCCGCCGCGAGTTTGAATTGTGGATCGCCGAAGAACTCGCCGGCGTTGAACAAAAAGTAGACGCGCTTCTCAAAAAGACAGGCATCCACGCGCGAGACATCGACCGCGTCTTTCTCACCGGCGGATCGTCGTTCGTTCCGGCTGTGCGCCGCATTTTCGAAAGCCGTTTTGGCGCAAACAAGATTCGCGCCGGCGATGAATTCACGTCTGTAGCCCGCGGCTTGGCGATGTGCGCAGTGAGCGCTTAACGTCCGCCTTCGCCCGCTTTGATTTCCGACGCTCGAATATTCGTGGCGCTGGCCACGCACACCATCTGCATGCCGGTTGGCTTGGCCTCGGTCAGCGGGCACAGCAAGAAATCTGCATAAACTTCGAAGCCGTCGCCGCAGGCCACATTCGAAGGCAGGGCATCCGCCACGCCTAGCAGGCGAGTAGATCCAATTGGCCAAATGCGGCAGCGCGGGTATCCGCTATAGGCGCGCAAACGTCCCCGCACTTTAAAACACTCGCCCACCTTATCTCTTCTGCCCGCACAATGCCCCAAGGCCGGCCGCTGGTCGCTCGCCGCCTGACCCGTGGCGTCAATCACAAAACAAAATCCCACCGATAAAGCTAATGCTGCACAGAGCCGTCGCATCCTTTGATAATTCCACAAAGCCGCGCGACATGCACGTTTTTGAGCCACAGTACCGTACCTGTCTGTATAATCAATCCATCATTTCGTCTTATCTCTAAGATTCTGAGGAGAATCCATGTTGCCAGATTATATTTCCAAGACAGTCCCCAACCCCGCCGCCAATCGTGCGCCCTGGTACAAGAACACCGCGCCGACCTATGCCGGTGTCTTTCTGTGGATCGTGTTTTACAAACAGATTGCAAACGGCACTCTTGACCGCGCCGGCGTGGGCCTCTGTCTGCTCGGTCTGTTGGTAGCCGGCATTTTGAGCTACGCGCTGTTCTATCGCGCGCCCGCCATGCTCGGCATGCAAACCGGTTTGCCGCTTTACGTTGTGGGTAGTTCTACGTTCGGTACCAAAGGCGGTTATCTCATGCCCGGCTTGCTCATGGGCGTGTTGCAGGTAGGTTGGATCTCGGTCAATGCGTTTGTCTCCGCGCAATTCGTGTTGAATGCTGTCGGTTCGAAGGCGGGCCCTGGCAGTTTGGCGTTCAGCGTCATCGCCGGCCTTTGGGCGCTCGCCATGGGCTACATCGGTGTAAAAGGCATTCAATACGTTTCGAAATTTGCCACGTTCCTGAATTGGGTGCCACTGCTCTTGATCCTCTTCGTGTTCTTCAATATGGTGGGCGGCGTTTCCAAATACACCCCGCCGAATCCGGCGCCTTATCTAGGCTTCGTGATGATCATTCAAGTCGTGGTCGGCTTCTTCGCCACTGCGGGCGCTGCCGGTGTCGATTTCGGCATGAATAGCCGCAACGAAAGCGACGTCCGCTTGGGCGGCATGGTGGGCGTAGGCTTGGCAATCTTGGTTGCAGGCGGTCTTCCTCTAATGGCAGTCGCGGGGGCCAAAGCGCTGTACAACATTCCCGACCTCGATTTTCAAACCGTCATTGGCCAAACGGGCGGCATCGGCGCAACGGCTATGTTCGGCCTGTTCGCACTGGCCTCGATTGCTCCGGCTTGCGTCTCTTCCTTCATCGCAGGCAATAGTTTTGCAACCATGATCCCCGGTGTTTCTCGTCTGTCTTCCACCATGGTGGGCGCCGCCATCGCTGCTGTACTGGCCATCACGGGCGCGGCCGCGAATCTCATCGGTTTGTTCACAATCATCGGCGCTTCGTTCGGCCCTATCTGCGGCGCCATGATGGCCGATTACTTACTCTCCGGCAAAAAATGGTCTGGTCCCCGCGAAGGTGTAAGCATTGCGGGCTATGGCGCATGGGCGGTCGGTTTCGTGGTAGGTATCTTGCCGTTCTTGCCGCTTCCCGCCAATGTTGTTGGGTATCTGCAGCCGGCGGCGGTTTATAGTTTTGTGGCCGGCTTCCTGGTGTATATGGCTTTGGCCAAAGCGGGCTTCCAGCCGCCGGTCGTTTCCGAACGTGTGAACACCGTTGCTGGCGCGGCTGTCTAACTACTTAACCTAAACCTTACTATCGGGCAGCCCGCCTCTTGGCCGGGCTGCCTTCTCATTTCGCGACCTAATAAAATCCACTAACCAACCGATAAATCTCTTGTACCCAGCATGAGATCCAACGGCCAAGCAACTCTCCTGCAAGACCCCCCCATTACTAGCGACTTTTTCTCTACCCAGAAACGACCTGAGCTTGTCCGCGCGGTCAAATCGCGGCAATCTGAGCGCTTTGCGCCCTATCCCCCTCAGAACCTCGCGGACTTAGGGTTACCCGCCACCATCGTCGAGCATTTGATTTTCAAGTTCCTCTATTTCCGTGGCGACATGATGGCTAACGATCTAAGTAAAGCGATGGGCTTAAAGTTCAGCCTCATACAGTCCATGATGGAGACCTTTCGCCTACAGCAGCTCGTCCATATTAAGAGCTCGCTCGGCCTGGGCCCAATCTCCTCTTTGTTCTCTCTTACCGACTTAGGCCGCAAGGCCGCCCGCGAATGTCTCGAAAGCAATCACTACACCGGACCTGCGCCGGTTCCGATTAACCAGTACGCTGCAGCCGTTCAATCGCAGAAAATGCCCCCGAACTGGCTTAAGCCGGAGCGCTTGGCGAAGGCCTACGAAAACATGGTTATCACCGATGGCATGCTTGATCAAATTGGCCCTGCCGTGAGTTCCGGAAAATCGTTACTCATCTATGGCCAACCGGGCAATGGTAAGACGTATGTCGCCGAAGCGCTTGCACGTATCCAAACCAACGATATCTACATACCCTACGCCCTGGAATATCAGGGGAACATCATACAGTTGTTCGACCCTACCTGCCATAAGCAAGTGGATATTCCCGAGCAGGAGGCCAATTGTGAAGCCGATGGCCGATGGGTGAGGGTCAAGCGGCCTTTCATCATCAGTGGGGGTGAGCTTTCGGTTTCGATGCTCGACCTCAGTCACAACCGCGCTTCGGGCATCTACGAAGCGCCACTACAACTCAAAGCCAATAACGGCATCTACCTCGTCGACGATTTCGGCCGTCAAGTAGCCTCGCCTATGGAGATCCTCAACCGCTGGATTGTGCCAATGGATCGGCACGTTGATTATCTGTCCTTCGCAAACGGGGGCAAAATGCAGGTGCCCTTTGAAAGCTTTCTGGTTTTTTCCAGCAACCTGCATCCCAGTCAACTGGGAGACGAAGCGTTCCTCCGTCGAATCCAATACAAAATGCTTCTGAAGAGTCCCGAAGAGGATGAGTTCTACACCATTTTCAAGAACTACTGCGAGAGCCAAAGCCTAACGCCTCACCCGGAGTTGATTGCCGATTTTATCCGGCGTCACTATACAGACACCGGCAAATCGTTCCGCCGCTGCCATCCGCGCGACGTAATCTCGCAGGCGATCGATCATATGCATT
>Ga0209698_10007793_pt1 | contig 11170 bp, 11 predicted proteins | sample LitLauG_LLR_2012_FD_187203 | JGI IMG/M metagenome (GOLD analysis project Ga0209698, IMG submission 187203) | Freshwater sediment microbial communities from Pennsylvania, USA - Little Laurel Run_MetaG_LLR_2012 (SPAdes) (version 2) | ecosystem: Environmental > Aquatic > Freshwater > Creek >... | reverse complement strand
GACCTGCGGTCTTGATGATATCGTCGGCGCGCCCAACGAAGGTGAAGTAACCGTCGGCGTCACGGCGCGCCAGATCGCCGCTCAAGTACCAGTCTTTGCCTAAACCGTCTTTGACGAAACACTTGTTGTATCGCTCGGGTTCGTGCAGGTATCCGCGAAACATGGAGGGCCAGCCTGGCTTTAAGGCGAGTTCGCCCTCCTGATCTGGCTGCTCGACCACGTGCACGCTCCCGTCACTCGACCGCTGCACGATGGCCGCCTCGACTCCGGGCAACGGCTTCCCCATGGAGCCGGGGCGCACCTCCATCGACGGGTAGTTTGAAATCATAATGCCGCCAGTCTCCGTCTGCCACCAATTGTCATGGATGGGCAGACCCAGCGCTTCCTGGCCCCAGACCACGGCGGACGGATTCAACGGCTCACCCACGCTGGCGATCAAGCGAAGACGGCTCAGGTCGAAGCGGGATCGTGGCTCGCCGGGGATTCGCATCAGCATTCGGATTGCTGTCGGGGCGGTATACCATACCGTGACCTTCTGCTCTTCCAGAACGCTGTACCATCGTTCCGCATCAAAGTCGCCTTCGTCGATGAGGTTGGTCACCCCATGCAGCAGCGGCGCGATGATCCCGTATGAGGTTCCTGTCACCCAGCCCGGGTCCGCCGTGCACCAGAACACGTCTTCCGGATGCAGATCCAGCGCGAACTTTCCCGTCATGTAGTGCATCAGAGCGGCGTTATGAACGTGGATCGCACCTTTTGGCATTCCAGTGGTACCGCTGGTGAAGTGTAAGAGGGCCATGTTGTCCGGACTGGTGCACGGGATCATGAAATCGGATGAGGCTTTTGCGAGCAGTGGTTTCAGTGCCCAGACATTGGAATCGAGGTCTTCGCGAGCGTCAGCGAGGAGGATATTCTTCAGCTCGGGCAGCGCTCCGCGCAGCGCGGCAATCGTCCGGCGGTACAGCCTCTCAGTGGTTACCAGGAGCTTGGCGTTGCCGCGCTGCAACCGTTGACGGACCGGCTCCGGGCCGAACGCCGAGAACAGCGGACAGAAAACGCTGGTGTTTTTGAGCGTGCCTAGCGCTGCTGTGTAAAGTTCCGGGATTCGTCCTGCGAGCGCGAACACGCGGTCTTCCTTGCCCACGCCCAGCGATCGAAGGATATTGGCGAACCGATTCGTCTGGTCCCGCAATTGGCTGAAGGTCGTGTCCAGGATGGTTCCGTCCCGGCCTAGCCACCTAAGAGCGATGCGATCGTGAAATGACCCGGCAGCGTGGCGGTCGACGGCAAAGTGAGCAATGTTCAGACAATCCTCAGAACAACCCAGCTCGCCGCGAACCTGGCTCCAGGCGAATGTTGCACGCGTTCGTTCGAGGTCCAGCATATTTGGCTGTACCGGCCACGCTAAGGGGTTCTTCTTGATTGGCGCCCAACTCATTTCGGATTGCCAAAGCGCACGTTAACGGCCATTCTCGTGCTCTCTGTAAGGGTGCCAAGCTTTGGATTAGGGGATTTGTGCGTGTTTTCGCTCAAATCAGTGCGGCATTTCGCGACAAATCTCATTCAATGGCGGTAGGCTGGATTCGAGAGATATGACCGCGGAACATCTACGGCTGGCGGAAACCCGTGACCAGCGCATTCCTTGGAAGCAATGGGGGCCCTATTTGGGCGACCGGGCCTGGGGAACGGTGCGCGAAGACTACTCATCTGACGGAACCGCATGGGAGTACTTTCCTCATGACCATGCCCGGTCTCGTGCCTATCGCTGGAGTGAAGACGGCCTGGGCGGGATTAGTGACCGTCACCAACTTGTCTGCTTCGCGATCGCGCTCTGGAATGGCCAAGATCCGATCCTCAAAGAGCGCCTCTTCGGGCTCACAGGCAATGAGGGAAGGCATGGAGAGGACGTCAAGGAGTACTCCTTCTATCTGGATTCGACTCCAACGCACTCCTACATGAAGTACCTCTACAAGTATCCGCAGGCGGCGTTCCCTTACGCGGCGCTTATCGACGGCAACCGTTGCCGCAATCGCGAGGAGCCCGAATACGAACTACTGGATACCGGCGTGTTCGATGCGAACAGGTACTTCGACGTCTTCGTGGAATATGCGAAAGCAGCCCCGGAAGATATTCTTATCCGCGTCACGGTGGTCAATCGCGCTGCGGAAGCTGCCAGCATCGATGTGTTGCCGACGGTCTGGTTCAGAAACACCTGGTTGTGGGGGTTGGATGCGCGTAAGCCGCAACTGGCCGGCGACACCACCGGTGAAGGCATGCACGCGATTCGGGTTAGTCACTTCGATATGGCTGAACGCTGGTTATTGTGCGAAGGCAGTCAAGAGTTGCTGTTCACCGAGAATGAAACCAACTTCGAGCGTCTGTTTGGAGCGGCCAACCTCACCTCGTATGTGAAGGACGGAATCAACGACTATCTTGTGGGGGGCAGGAACGACGTTGTGAATCCGGAAAGAACCGGGACAAAGGCCTCCGCTCGCTACCGCGTGCGCCTGAACGCCGGGCAGCGGGCGGCCATGCGGCTACGGCTCACGGTCAATTCCAGTCCCGATGCATTCGGCAGCGCCTTCGATGAGCATTTTCTAAGACGCTGCAGCGAGGCCGACGAGTTCTACGACGCAATTAGCCCCAAGGCGCTCACGCCGGACGAGCGACTGGTCCAGCGTCAGGCCTTCGCCTGCCTGCTCTGGAACAAGCAGTATTATCACTACAACGTCCGGCGCTGGCTGCGAGGGGATCCAGCCGGACCCGAACCACCGCGTGAGCGTCATCATGGGCGGAACCATGGCTGGACGCATCTCAACAACGCCGACGTGGTTTCCATGCCGGATAAGTGGGAATACCCCTGGTATGCCGCTTGGGATCTCGCGTTTCATTGCATTCCGCTGGCGCTGATCGATCCGGATTTTGCCAAGGAACAGCTGCTTCTGCTGTTGCGCGAATGGTACATGCATCCCAATGGGCAACTTCCTGCTTACGAATGGAACTTCTCCGATGTGAATCCTCCGGTTCACGCATGGGCCGTGTGGCGGGTATACAAGATTGAAGAAAGACAGTCCGGGCGGCGCGACCGCAACTTCCTGGAACGCGCCTTTCATAAGTTGCTTCTCAATTTCACTTGGTGGGTGAACCGCAAGGACTCGGAAGGCAACAACGTCTTTCAGGGCGGCTTTCTCGGGCTCGATAACGTTGGGGTGATCGATCGCAGCGGAGTATTGCCGAATGGCGGCGTCATCGAGCAATGCGACGGCACCAGCTGGATGGGAATGTACTGCCTCAACATGATGACCATCGCCCTGGAGCTATCGAGGGAAAACGCCGTCTACGAAGACGTGGCTTCCAAGTTTCTGGAGCACTTCGTCTACATTTCGCGTGCGATGAACAACATTGCCGGGCAGGGTATCGAGCTATGGGACCGGACCGACCGCTTCTACTATGACGTGCTGCGTCTGCCTGACGGGAAGTCTCAGCCGATGCGAGTCCGTTCGCTGGTTGGTTTGATCCCGTTGCTCGCGGTTGAAACGCTGGACTCCGAACTGATCGATACGCTGCCCGGCTTCAAGCGAAGGATGCAGTATTTCATTGACAATATGCCCGAGTTCGCAGACTGCGTCGAAACGCTAACGACGCCTACGAACATCAGAAGGTTCCTGTCGCTGGTCAACCGGGACCGATTGGAATCTCTGCTGAGTCTCATCCTGGACGAGTCGGAGTTTCTCTCGCCGTTTGGAATCCGCTCCCTCTCCCGCTACCATCGGGATCATCCCTACACGCTGCGGCTCAATGGGAATGAGCACAAGATCAGCTATCAGCCCGCCGAGTCGCAAACCGGGCTCTTCGGTGGCAATTCGAACTGGAGAGGGCCGGTCTGGTTCCCGGTCAACTTCCTCATCATTGAGGCACTCCAGAAGTTCCATTACTTCCTCGGCGACGAATTCCAGATCGAGTGCCCAACCGGCTCTGGCCAGCGTTTGGATTTATGGCAGCTGAGCTTAGAGCTGCAACGTCGATTGACTCGACTTTTTCTCTGGGACGATCAAGCTCGGCGGCCTCTTTACGGACGAGCGGATAAGTTTCAGAGCGATCCGCACTGGCGTGACTGTCTCCTCTACTTTGAATACTTCCACGCCGAGGACGGGCGAGGTCTGGGAGCCAGCCATCAGGGCTGGACGGCGCTGGTGGCGAAGCTGATACAGCAGAGCTACCTGGCACGAGACGGAGATCCTCAAGCGTAAGAACAGGAGCAATTGCAATGGCAACCCTGAATGGGAGCAAGACTCATGAAAATCTCAAAGCAGCTTTCGCCAATGAGGCACAGGCCAACCGGCGCTATCTGTATTTCGCCAGGCAGGCCGATGTCGAAGGCTATCCCGAGATCGCAGGTTTGTTCCGGGACACGGCGGAGGGGGAAGCAGGCCACGCGCATGGCCATATGGACTACCTGCGCCAAGTAGGCGATCCGGTCACCGGACGGCCGATTGGAACGACTCTAGCCAACCTGGAAGCTGCCATCGCGGGCGAAACGATCGAGTACACCAGCCTGTACCCAGACATGGCGGCAACCGCGCGCAAAGAAGGGTTTCCGGAGATCGCAGACTGGTTTGAGAGGTTGGCGAAGGCCGAGCACAATCATGCCGACCGTTTCAAACGGGGACTCGATTCCACGCGCTGATCTAACACGAAACCCCAGCCGCCTTGGTCTGACGGGTTTTGTCGCGCTTTGGATTACGAGAAAAAGTAGTGTTACAACGCTGGCGATCTTCGCGATTCTAGTATTGATTCTGCTGCGAATGGGGATGGCGTCGAGCATAGCCGGTGATCTTCTTTATCAACACTCCTGAGATCGTCAACCTTGGACCCGGGCTCAATTCCCGGTATACGCCGGTACGGTCTGGCGACGATGACTCTGCTGATGGCGATCGCCGTGTACGCATTCTGGAGATCAATTGGCGCGCGGACCGTGGGCGACGAAGCCGCCCGATGATTCAATTGAATTTACATTACCGGCGATGACAATTGCGTCTCATTGACCCCGAGTACGTTTCTCTGATGGATCGAAATGATCACCCCGCCGAGAAGGCCATGTTATTAATTCGGTGCGGGAATCGCCCAGATCGCGCTTCGTCCAAGCGGCCTTGGGCGGGACTCGAAACGGCGTATAGATTGGCTTTCAATTTAGCGCGACCGGCGCGAGTTGCTCCGCCTCGGACGCGTGCTTCGATTCGACCGGGACCGGAGTGAGCCGAGCCTGGAAGAAGCGTAGATACTTCGGTTCGTAAACGATTTTCAATCCTCCGATCCGCTCGCGCTCCTCATGGACGCTCAGAATTGACTCGGCGGTGACGTCCATGTGAGCCTGCGTGTAGACCCGCCGTGGAATCGCCAGACGGACCAGCTCCAGGCGGGGCTTGTGCTCCTCACCGGTTTCCGGATCGCGTCCCGCGGAAACGATTCCGCGTTCCATGGTCCGCACTCCCGAATCCGTATAGATCGCCGCGGCAAGACTTTGCGCCGGGCACTGCTCCTGCGGAACGTGCGGAAGAAACGCGCGCGCATCGAGAAATACACCATGCCCTCCCACCGGCAGCACGATCGGTATGTGCCAGCCGCGGAGTTTCTCGCCAAGATATTGCACCTGGCCTACGCGAGCGCGCATATGATCATCCTGAACCGATTCTTCGATGCCGACGGCGACAGCTTCCATATCGCGCCCGGACATTCCGCCGTAGGTGTGCAGACCCTCGTAGATCACCACCATATTTCTCGCTTTTTCGGCGATGGCTTCGTCGTTGACCGCAAGAAAGCCGCCGATATTGGCCAGCGGATCTTTCTTCGCGCTCATGGTGCATCCGTCGGTGAGCGAGCATATTTCGCGGACGATCCTGGCAATGGGCCAGCCGCATTCGCGCTGCTGGTTGAAATAGGCGTTTTCGGCGACGCGCGTTGCGTCCAGAATCAGCGGTGCACCGTAGCGCCGCGTCAAGTCCCGGACGGCCCGAAGATTCTGGATTGAGATGGGCTGACCCCCAGCCATGTTCACTGTCGCGGCCACGCTCACGTAGGGCACACGCTTCGGATTTTCGCGGAGCACGTCCTCGAGCTTTTGAAGATCGACGTTTCCCTTAAACGGATGTTCATTCGCCGGCTCATGCGCCTCGGGAATGATGACGTCGACGAAGCGTCCGCCAGCTAGTTCCTGATGGAGCCGCGTGGTGGTGAAATACATGTTGCCCGGAATGACATCGCCGGGCTGAATGAGGATCTTCGAAATAATATGCTCGGCGCCGCGGCCCTGATGCGTTGGAATTACGTGCTTGTACCCGTAGACGCGCTGAATGGCTGCCTCCAGGTGATAGAAACTCCGGCTACCCGCATACGCCTCATCACCGAGCATCATGGCCGCCCATTGGCGATCGCTCATCGCGTTCGTGCCGGAATCGGTCAGCAGATCGATGTAGACATCATCTGAGCGCAGCAAGAACGTGTTGTAGCCCGCCTCGGCAATGGAGCGCTCCCGATATTCGCGCGTGGTCATCCGCAGCGGCTCGACCATCTTGATCTTGTACGGTTCCGCCCAACTTCGTTTTGTTAGCATTGTCTCTTCTCCTGTCTCCGCGAACACCGGCAGCGGGCCCATAGCCGATCTCGTGTTGCGGGCGAAAACACCCAAGTCGCGCGAAAACCCGCAAACACAACCTTTTCCCAACCGACAAAAACGACTTGTGTCGACGCGCGAGCGCGATCGGTTATCGCCGATTGAATTGGATCGCAACCGTAGGGCCAGTTCAAGGGTCGCGAAGGATCGCATATAAGGCGATTCCTGAATTACGTCTTGGTTTCGCTCCTCGATGTTCGTCTGCCGGTCCGCCGATAGAGATCTAACGGGGCCGGGGCGCTTCGGATCGAGTCGTAAGCTGGAAGCCGTTGGCGGTGGCGGCACACGCGGAAGCCTATGCCATTCACAGTCACACTGCGGGATAGAACCGCTGCAGATCAACTGGCTGTCCGAGACTACATCGCCGCTACTCACCGCGATGTGCTGATTCATCGAGAAGTTGTGAGGGCAGTACACGGGTTAGTCGTCTATCTGCAAACGGAACGGAAAAGAATGCCAAATGAAGTCTTGTTAGAAGCCCAGAGGTGGAATGTCTGCTCTTTCTCGGTTACGACCCGCACTTCGAAGGAGACGAGCCCCCATTCTTTGATCGATGCGACAAGCTGATCGACAGGGCCGTGACCGACTTCGTGGCGAACGGTGCCTTCGATGCGCGTCTACCGACCGGCTTGCCCGTTCCGGGACAGACTAGCGATCGTACTCTGGATGGCGGCGAGTGTCGCCTGCTTGCGTGGCCCCTCCCCCCAGGCCTCCACGCAATTCAAGCGGTAGAGTTCCATTGCTAACCATTGGCTCTGCATCCTTCGACCTCCATCTTGTGTATCCATGTTCGTACCGCTGCACGGCAGAGGCAATGGATCGTTAGTTGCCTTTTGGGAGGGGCAAACCCCTTAACTTGTCAATACTGAAAAGGCTGTAGCCATGGAAGGGACTTGGTATACACTAGCCGTCTTTTTGGGTTCGAAATATCGGCTGTTGACAATGTTCGGTCAAACTTCGGGATTCATTTGCGATAAGGAATAAGGGCCTCCGCGGGCAGCGCACTTAATCAGGCAGAGAATTGAGTTCGGGCTACGAACTTATGGCAAAGAAGAGTTTCGGCAGTGATCCCTTCGGCGGTCCTTCTGCCTGTAAGCGGAGAAGGAAACAACGTGGATTTAGCCTGTTGGTGATCGCAATGTCAGCCGCAGTGATGTTCGGCATGGTTGGATTAGCCTTCGACCTCGGACTCATGTTCATCATCAAGAACGAACTCCAAACCTTTGCCGACGCCAGCGCGATGGCCGCGGTTCGTCAGATGGACGGGACCCAGACTGGTATTCAGAACGCACATGCTATGGCCGCCATTGGCCCGCTCGGTTCCACGCTTCCCAATCGTTGGTACTTCGATGGGCGCAGCGTCGCTGACGTCACCGATACCTATGCCACCACTTTCAACGGAACCTATGATAGTTACGCCACAGCGTCTGCGAGTGCATCCAACAACTATCGTTTTATCAAAGTGACGGTCAACGCCACTTCATCACTCTACTTTTTGCCGGCGATTTCGGGACCGCCGACCTCCCAGCTGATCCAAGCAAACGCGACCGGAGGCCAACTAGCGGGGTCTACTGTCTCGAACGGCGGTTTGCTGCCGTTCGCCCCGGACGCTCATAATCCGGCCGATACACAGAATTTCGGACTTACGCTGGGCCAACAGTACACACTCAAATGGGGCAACGGCAACACCACGACTTGCGTCGGCGATGCAGGATTCACTCCTCCCGGATCGCCGCCTTCCGAACACGGGTTTGTGGATATCGGCGAAGGAAACAGCAATAGCAACGTCAGGACCGGTATTGAATATGGAGGCTACCCGAACTCGAACTCTAGCCCTTCCTCAGTGTTTGCAGGCGAAACCCTCGGTGGGGTCCCCGGCAACCGCGGCACAAGCATATTTGACGCTCTTGCGAACCGGGCTGCACAGGACAGCAACGATACCTCCATCACCTATGCCGATTACCTGGCCTCTGGCACAGGCAATGGGCGCCGCATCGTAACCGTGGCGATTGCCGGTACCTGGACTGGAAACGGCAACAACGCCCAAACGACCGTACTGGGATTCGGCAATTTTTTCTTGAATATTACCTACTCTGGAACTTCCGGTCCCATTTGCGCAGCCTACATCGGCCCCGGGAACTTGAACGGAAACGGCTCAGGAGGAAGCGACGGCACAGAGATTTATTCGGTGATGCTGTTTCAATAAGGCGCGTGCTACATGAAGGCTGAAAAGAAGCAACGAGGAAACGCAATGCTGGAATTTGTGATTGGATTCTCCCTGCTTTGGGCTCTCTTCGTTGGAGTCTATCAGTTCGGCTATACCTTTTTCATCTACAACCGCCTGATGACGGCCGTGACCAACGCTACGGCTCTCGGCTCGAAGCTGACCTACGATACTGCCAATGCGTCTCAGTTCTCCAACGCCGTAACGAACATGGTCCTCTACGGAAGCACAACCTCTGGAACCACAACGTTGTTGCCCGGGCTCTCGAGCTCGAACGTGAGTGTGAGCGTCAACCCTCGGAACTCGATGCCCACTAACGTCACGGTCACGATCAACAATTTCACAATTAATGCGTTGTTCAGGACATTTTCGTTCAATGGGAAACCGACCGTGACCATGGCGTATATCGGACAGATAACTTGTTCCACCTGCTAGCTGCCGGAAACGCACATGACCAGAAACACCGATGACTGGAGAATGAAGCAGCGCGGGGCGGCCACGCTGGAAGCAGCACTGGTGCTGATCACTTTGCTAAGCATGATCCTATTCATCCTCGACATGAGCCGCATCCTGCTCCTGCAGCAATTCATTACAGAGCGGGCACGCGAAGGTGCGCGCTATGCTGTGGTCAACAATTGGAACCAAACCGCGGTTCAAAATTACGTTGTCTACGGAAGTCCAACGGCACCGCAAGGAGGAGGAACCGGCTTTTTGGGTCTGACCACGACCCAAGTGAGCTGCATCTCAATTGCAGATTCCGGCATTGGCGATGCACGCTATCAAGTTACGGTGAGCGGCTTCCAATTTCCTGCTTTCATCCCTTATCTTGCCGGCACCTGGACCGCGCCGGCAATCTCGGTCACCGCTCCTACAGAAAGCCTGGGAGCGACAAACTAGAACGAGGGTGGAAGATCGAAAGAACCGGAAGCTGATACCGGCCGTTGATCCGACCAAAAGTTGCTGCCGCGTCGGTTCGTAAAGCAACTGGTCTGCCCGCTCGAAGAAGCTACTGATCGACTCACCGGATGCTGGGCGACGCCGAAACCAGCCGAGACCCTGACTTGGGTCGCCTTGCCCATGCAGTCCAGGATCAATACTCAGACGTGTTTGCTTGGACACGGACCGGCGCGTTGCTCAGCCTCTTCCAGCAAGGTGTTGGTTATGACCATCACGAATTAGTCGCCAAGTTCTTCGCCTGCAGACAGCGGCATACGCATGATTCAGCTCAGTTTAGCCGATCAGAGAGCGGTCAGGTCCTGTGTTACACAATTCGGGATCTGAAGCGGGGTTGGGGAGCCGCCAAAAAGCTTCCGTGTGGCAACCACTCGGGAGCAGGGTTGTTGACTCCTCACAAATGAGGCAGGTGAAATTGGAGGCTCCGGCAGCTATGATTTCCTCTACCCGCATGATGATCGTTAGGCGTCACACGCCGAGCCACGGTCCGTCCCACTTGCATCGTCGTATTCTTTTGGGCGACATCTTTGAGTGCGCCCTCGAGCGCACGAAGGAGAAGTGTGGGTGAGGCAATTGCCCCAATCAAAACCCAGTGGCTTCCACCACAAAACTCCCTTTGACGTACACGCATGGTCACTCGATTGCCGCCAGTGGTATCCAGATTGACATCGCATCCACCCGGCACCTCGAGACGCGGCTAATCAGGATCCCCTCCCGCTAGAAGTTGCTCCTTTGAAATCGGGTCAATGTTGCCCAGTCCTGCGAGCCAAGACTGCCAGAGGCAGCAGTGCAGTTCTTGGTCGAGTTTCTGGCCCAGAAAGTCTCAATTTGTTGTTGGTCTTCCACGTGCTAATAAGTTGGGGAGGTGTGCTTATGCTCATCGCAAGAGGCGTACCGGCGAGTTCCGGTACCGGCCAACGCGAGACCGATTCCTCCGGCTCGCCAGTAAGCGTGCTCCGCCTGGACCCTTCGAGTGCCTATGCCGGCACGGGTGAACTTCTCGAGAGCTACATCAACACGTCGGATGAACACGCTTGGCGGCGGATCTGCGCCAAGATCGATTTCATCTACCAACACCTGGACGCTGTGCTCACTGTTCTGGACGCGGAAACGGGTTTCGGCGCTCAAGTCAGCGTGCGCGTCGCGGCCGGCCAGAAGCTTCTCTTTAAGCCAAACCTGGTGGATGTTTTCGATGCCATCGATCCGCAAGGTCACGGGCCCGGAAAGGGCAGTACGACCTGCACGGAGTGGCCCTTCGTGGCGGCTTTGATGCGCTGGTTCCACGACAAACTCGGAATCAGCTATCACCAGATGTGTGTTGG
>Ga0209698_10007792_pt1 | contig 11170 bp, 10 predicted proteins | sample LitLauG_LLR_2012_FD_187203 | JGI IMG/M metagenome (GOLD analysis project Ga0209698, IMG submission 187203) | Freshwater sediment microbial communities from Pennsylvania, USA - Little Laurel Run_MetaG_LLR_2012 (SPAdes) (version 2) | ecosystem: Environmental > Aquatic > Freshwater > Creek >... | reverse complement strand
CCTGTTCGGGGGTTGCGGACGGGCCGACCTTGAGCCCGATGGGGTTGCGGATCGACGCTGCGAAGTCGACCTGCGCGCCGTCGAGCTGACGGGTGCGGTCACCGACCCAGAGGAAGTGACCGGACACGTCGTAGCGCTGCCCGGTTCGGGAGTCGATCCGGGTCAGGGCCTTCTCGTAGTCCAGGACGAGGGCCTCGTGCCCCGCGTACAGGTCGGCTCGGCGGAACTCTTCGGGGTCTGCGCCGCAGGCCTGCATGAACGCCAGGGCCCGGTCGATGTCGCCGGCCATCTGCTCGTAGCGCTCTCCGGCCGGGCTGTCTCGGACGAAGTCCTGGTTCCAGGCATGGACCTGCCGCAGGTCCGCGTAGCCGCCCTGGGTGAACGCCCGCACCAGGTTCAGCGTCGCTGACGCATGGTGGTAGGCCTCGACCAGGCGGCCGGGGTCGGGCCGGCGGGCGGCAACGGTGAACTCCAGCGAGTTCACCATGTCGCCCCGGTACGCGGGCAGCTCGACGTCGCCGCGCCGCTCGACACCGGACGAGCGTGGCTTGCCGAACTGCCCGGCGATCCGCCCGACCTTCACCACCGGCATGGACGCGCCGTAGGTGAGGACGATGGCCATCTGCAGCACGGTCTTGAGCTTGGCCCTGATGGCGTCGGCGCCGACACCGTCGAACGTCTCGGCGCAGTCACCGCCCTGAAGCACGAACGCCCGCCCGCGGGCCGCGAGCGCGAGCTGGCCCTTGAGCAGGTCACACTCGCCGGCGAAGACCAGTGGGGGCATGCCGCGCAGCCGGTCGACGGCGGCAGCCAGCGCCGCGGGCTCAGGCCAGTGCGGCTGCTGGGCCGCCGGAAGGTCCGGCCAGGTCAGCTGCTCGGCGCCGGCCGGTCGTCCACTGGCGTGAGGCTGGGCGCTCAACCGAACAGCACCTTCGCCTCTGCGTAGGTTTGCGGCGGCACGGTCTTCAAGACGGTGGTCGCGTCGGCCAGCGGAACGCGCACGATGTCGACACCGGACAGGGCGACCATCTTCCCCCAGTCGCCGTCGTGGACGGCGTCGATCGCGGCCAGACCGAAACGGGTGGCCAGCCAGCGGTCGAAGGCAGTGGGGGTCCCGCCCCGCTGGATGTGGCCCAGCACCGTGGTGCGGGCCTCTTTGCCGGTGCGGCGCTCGATCTCCGCGGCCAGCCACTCCCCGATCCCTGACAGCTTCACGTGACCGAAGGCGTCCAGCTCGCCGTCCTTGGTGACCATCTGCCCGGCCAGCGGGATCGCGCCCTCGGCGACGCAGATGATCGGGGCGTAGTGGGAGCGGAAGCGGTTCTCCACCCACTCGCAGACCTGGCCGACGTCGAAGGGCTCCTCGGGGATCAAGATGACGTTGGCTCCGCCGGCGATGCCCGAGTGCAGGGCGATCCAGCCGGCGTGACGCCCCATGACCTCCACGATCAGCACCCTGTGGTGCGACTCGGCGGTGGTGTGCAGACGGTCGATCGCCTCGGTGGCGATGTTGACGGCGGTGTCGAAGCCGAAGGTGTAGTCGGTGGCGTTGAGGTCGTTGTCGATCGTCTTCGGCACACCGATCACGTGGACGCCCTCGGAGTCCAGCCGGGTCGCCACCCCGAGGGTGTCCTCCCCGCCGATGGCGACCAGGGCGTCCACGCCGAGCGCGGCCAGGTTGGCCTCGATGGTCGCGATGCCACCGTCGACCTTGATCGGGTTCGTCCGCGACGACCCCAAGATGGTGCCGCCGCGCGGCAGGATCCCACGCACCGACGTCACGTCGAGCTCCATCGTGAGCCCCTCGAGCGGGCCCTTCCAGCCGTCGCGGAAACCGACGAACTCGTAGCCGTAGTGCTGGATTCCCTTGCGGACCACGGCCCGGATCACCGCGTTGAGACCGGGGCAGTCGCCGCCGCCGGTGAGGACTCCGATGCGCATGCTGACTCCTGTGCTGGCTGCCGCCGGGGAAGCCGATGATGTTGGGCGCGGGCCGGACGACGCTGTCACGACCGCTCGCGGGCGGGTAAAGACTAGCCTGGCGCCGTGACCTTCTCGATCGTGGCGCGCAGCGCCGACGGGTTGTCGCTCGGGGTCGCGGTGGCGTCGAAGTTCTTGGCCGTCGGAGCGGCGGTGCCGGCGGCGGCGGCACTGGTCGGAGCGGTGGCCACCCAGGCCTACGCCAACCTCGCCTACCGCCCCGACGGACTGGCGCTGCTGCGCCAGGGCCGCTCCGCGCGGCAGACCGTGGACGACCTGACCGCCGCCGACGCGCTGCGTGAGCAGCGCCAGCTGGGGGTGGTGGCCGCGACCGGGCCGGGGGTGAGCTTCACCGGCAGCGAGTGCTTCGGCTGGGCCGGTGGCGTCAGCGGCGACGGCTACGCCATCCAAGGCAACATTCTGGTCGGCCCGCAGGTGGTCTCTGCGATGCAGGACGCCTACCTGGCGGCCGACCCGACGGCGGCGTTGGCTGCCACCTTGGCCGCCAGGGTGGCGACCGCCGGGGCCGGCAGTCCGCCGCTGTGCTGGTGGTCAGTCCTGGCGGCGGCTACGGGGGCAGCAGCGACGTCCTGGTCGACCTGCGCGTCGACGACCACACCGACCCGGTGCCGGCGCTGGCGCGGCTGCTGGACTTGCACGACCTCTACTTCGGCCGCCCCGACCCTTCGGACTGCCTGGAGCTGTCCGGGCCACTGGCGGAGCAGGTGGCGGCACTGCTGGCGGCCCGCGGCCACACCGGCAGTGACCTGGAGCGGGCGCTGGCCGACTGGGCGTCGGTGGAGAACTTGGAGGAGCGCCTGGTGCCCGGCCGGATCGACCCGCGGGTCCTGGCCGCGTTGTCGGCCCCGCCGGCGGCCGCGCCGTGAGCGTGCTGGCGCTGGACGCCGGGACGACCGGTGTCACTGCTTTGCTGGTCGGTGTCGACGGATCTGTCGCCGCCCGCGGGTACTGCGAGTTCGCCCAGCACTTCCCGCAGGCGGGCTGGGTGGAGCACGCCCCGGAGGAGATCTGGTCGGCGGCCCTGGCCGCTGTTGCGGACGCACTGGACTGCGGGCGGGACCTCGGCGTTGAAGCCCCGAGCTGCGTCGGGGTCACCAACCAGCGCGAGACTGTGGTGCTGTGGGACCGCCGCAGCCTCGCCGCCCCGCGGCGGGCCATCGTCTGGCAGGACCGGCGCACCGCCGACATCTGTGGGCAGCTCAGGGCCGACGGGCACGAGGCCGAGGTGGCGCGGCTGACCGGGCTGCGGCTGGACCCGTACTTCTCGGCGACGAAGCTGATGTGGCTGGCACGCAACGAGCCGCACACCTGGGCCGCGGTGAGGTCCGGGCGAACCGCTGTCGGGACGGTGGACTCCTACCTGGTGGCCAGGATGACTCGCGGGCGCCACCACGTCACCGACGCGTCGAACGCCTCCCGCACCCTGCTGTTCGACCTGTCGACCGGGGCGTGGTCGCCGCGGATGTGCGAGCTGTTCGACGTGCCGGTCGAGGCGCTGCCGCAGGTCGTCCCGTCCTACGGGGTGGTGGGGCGCACCGACCCGTCGGCGTTCCTCGGACTGGACCTGCCGATCGCCGGCATCGCCGGCGACCAGCAGGCGGCCCTGTTCGGGCAGACCTGTTTCGCGGTCGGGGAGTCCAAGTGCACCTACGGGACCGGGTCGTTCATCCTGGTCAACACCGGTGACGTCCCGGTGCGGTCGACGACGGGGCTGTTGACGACGGTCGCCTGGGGGCATCCTGACGGTCGCCTCGACTACGCGCTCGAGGGAGCGATCTTCGTCACCGGGGCGGCCGTGCAGTGGCTGCGCGACGGCCTGCACCTGGTCGGCTCGGCCGCCGAGACCGAGGCCCTGGCCGGCACCGTCCAGGACAGCGGCGGGGTGGTGTTCGTGCCGGCGCTGACCGGACTCGGGGCACCGGACTGGGACCCGTCGGCCCGGGGGCTGATCATCGGCATCACCCGGGGCACCACCGGCGCCCACCTGGCCAGGGCCACCCTGGAGGCGATCGCCTACGAGGTCCGCGACGTGGCCGACCTGATGCACCGCGAGAGCGGTGTCGCCTTGCCCCACCTGACCGTCGACGGCGGGGCCAGCGCCAACAACCTGCTCTGCCAGCTGCAGGCCGACCAGCTCGGTGTCGCGGTGCGTCGCCCGCAGGTGCGCGAGACCACCGCGCTGGGAGCCGCGTTCCTGGCCGGCCTCGGCACCGGGGTGTGGTCGTCCACCGAAGAGCTGTCCCGGACCTGGCGCCTGGAGCGGGAGTTCACCCCGGGCAGCCGCGACGAGGCCGGCCACCGGCGCTGGCGTGCCGCCGTGGCGAGGTCCAAGGACTGGGCCGGGCAGGGCTAAGGCCCTGGGATGGGCCGCGCAGCCCGCTCGGGCGGCCTATGCAGCGATGGCGGAGGGTCGACGCCCGGCCGCGATCTCGCTCTTGGCCTTGGTGGCGTAGATGTCGACGTACTCCTGGCCCGACAGGGTCATCAGCTCGTACATGATCTCGTCGGTGATGGACCGCAGGACGAACCGGTCACCTTCCATGCCCTCGTAGCGGGAGAAGTCCAGCGGCTGGCCGAACCTGATCCCGACCCGCATGATCTTCGGCAGGACCTTGCCGGGCGGCTGGATCTTCTCGGTGTCGATCATCGCCACCGGCACCACCCGGGCACCGGCTTCCAGTGCCATCCGGGCCACACCGGTCTTGCCCCGGTACAGGTGACCGTCCGGGGAGCGGGTCCCCTCCGGGTAGATCCCCAGCACCCCGCCGTCGCCGAGAATCCGCATCGCGGTGTCGATCGCGGCCTGGCTGGCGGCACCGCCGGAGCGGTCCACCGGCACCTGCCCGATGGCGCGGAAGAAGAACGCGGTCAGCCGGCCTTTGACGCCCTTGCCGGTGAAGTAGTCCGACTTGGCCATGAACGTGACCCGCCGCGGAACCACCAGCGGCAAGAAGATGGAGTCGGAGAACGACAGGTGGTTGCTGGCGAGGATCACCGGGCCTTCGGCGGGAAGGCTGTCCAGGCCCTCGACCCACGGACGGAAGAACAGCCGCAGCATCGGTCCGAGCAGCACGCGCTTGAGCACCCAGTAGAGCAAACCCACCTCCAGCCCTTCGTCGAAGTGCATCGCCCGCCACCGCCGGTGACGGGTCATACCCTAGGAGTGGCCCCACGTGGCGGCAACGTCCCTGCCGGACTCCGTCGCGCCGGCGCCGATGGCGTGCGACGATCGGACCGAGGTGTCCCACCGTAGTCGACCGGCGATCTGCACCGGCGGCTATCGAGCCAGCAGGAGGAGCCGTGCCCGTGATGTCCGGTGCCGAGCCGTACTCGGCCGACGGCGGCGACGTCGGCGTCGTGGTCGTTCACGGGTTCACCGGGTCCCCCAAGTCGATGCGTCCGTGGGCCGAGCACCTGGCCCAGGCCGGTCTGACCGTGCGGCTTCCACGTCTGCCCGGTCACGGCAGCCACTGGCGCGACATGGCCGTGACCCGTTGGGACGACTGGTACGCGGCGGTCGACGCGGCGTTCACCGAGCTGTCCGGTCGATGCAGCCACGTCTTCGTCATGGGCCTGTCCATGGGCGGGGCGCTGTGCCTGCGGCTGGCCGAGAACCATGGCGGTGCGGTGAGCGGCATCGTGCTGGTCAACCCTGCCGTGCACTCGGAGAACAAGGCCATGCTGCTGCTGCCGGTCCTGAAGTCGGTGGTGCCGACGCTGCCCGGGGTGATCAACGACATCGCCAAGCCGGGCCAGGACGAGGGCGGCTACGAGCGGATGCCGCTCAAGCCCCTCTACTCGATGAACCAGGGCTGGTCCCAGGTCAAGGCCGACATCGCGAAGGTCGACCAGCCGCTGCTGGTCTTCCACAGCCCCCGCGACCATGTGGTCGAGCCGTCGAACACCGCCTGGATCCTCGGTCACGTCAGCTCCCGGGACGTGACCGACCGCGAGCTTCCCAACTCCTTCCATGTCGCCACCCTCGACAACGACGCACCCGCGATCTTCACCGGCAGCCTGGAGTTCGTCCACCGGCTGACCCCCGCGGCCGCCGGGACCTGACCGGCGGCCACGGTGCGCGGCAACGGGCTCAGCGCAGACACCTACGTCGCGGTCGCCGACCTCGACCCGGTCACCGCTGACGTGCTGCTGGCCGAGCTGGGCTCGCGCGGCGTCGCCGCCTACGCCGCCGACTCCCCCGAGCCCGGTCCGGCCGGGCAGGTCGACCGCCTGTACGTGGACGCGGCCGCGGAGCAGCAGGCCCGCTCGATGATCGACGAGCAGCTCGCAGCGGCCGCCGGTGCCGCTGCGGTGGCGGCCGATCCGCTGGCACCTGCCCCGGGGGGCGCCGCCGGCACCCCGGAGGACTTCCTGGACTTCGACGCGGCCTTCGCCGACATCGTGGCCGGCTTCAACTCCCCTGCCGGCCCGCCGGGACGCTGGCCCGCCGAGGAGGACATTGCACCGGGGCCGCCGTCGTCCATCACCGGCCCGGTGCCGGGACCGACGGTCGGCTGGGAGGACGTGCTGCGCCCGCAGCCGGCCGGGCCCGCCCAGGCCGGCGACGACGCCGACGACGCCCACGACCGGTACGTTCCGCCGCCGCCGCCGCCGTTGCCGCACCCGGGGCTTCGCACGGGCGCCGCGTGGCTCGCTGTCACCGGCGGCCCTGCGGTTCTGTTCGCCGCAGCCATCTTCGGCTGGCACCTCGACGATGTCGCACTGCTGGCCGCCGCGGTGGCGTTCCTGGTGGGCTTCGTCGTCCTGGTCGCCGGCCTCAAGGACGACTCAGATCCCGACGACGGCGACGACGGCGCAGTCATCTGAGCAGATACGGCCCGGGCGCGAGGCGCCCGCGCCGGCCGACCCGCCGGCCGGCCGCCGAACTCTGACAGGATTCCGCCGGGAGCCAGCGGAGCCGATGAAGGAGCACGTCGTGACTGTCAGCGAGACCATCGAGCTCAAGGGGCACATCCTGGACGCGGGGTCGCTGTCGCGGGTCCTGGACGACGTGCTGGAGCTCGGCACCGACTATGCGATCGAGCGTTTCGACGTCGGTCACCGTCCGGTCGACGAGTCCTACGCCAGGATCAAGGTCTCGGCCGTTGACCCGGACAGCCTGGCCCGGCTGGTGATGCGACTGCAGGTGCACGGGGCCAACCCGGTCGACCCCGGTGAGGCCCTGGTCCGGGTCGTGGACAAGGACGGAGTCTTCCCCGAGGACTTCTACTCCACGACGAACCTGGAGACCCAGGTGCGCATCGACGGCCGCTGGGTCGAGGTCAGCCGGCCGGAGATGGACTGCGGGCTGCTGGTCACCGGTGACGGCGAGGAGCTTGCTGTGGCCACCGTCCCGGTGAGCGACATCAAGGCGGGTCAGCGTCTGGTCTGCGGGTCACGGGGCGTCAAGGTGCGGGTGGAGGTTAAGGAGCGGCGCGACGAGAGCGTGTTCGAGTTCATGAACTCGGTCGTGTCGAGTGAGAAGCCCCAGTTCCTTCAGGTGCGGCAGATCGCGGCCCAGATGCGTGAGGTGAAGGCGGCGGGCCACAAGATCTTGTGGGTCGGCGGCCCGGCGGTCGTGCACACGGGGGCGGCGCCGGCGTTCTGCGCCCTGATCGCCGGCGGCTACGTGGACGTGCTGTTCGCCGGCAACGCGTTGGCGACGCACGACATCGAGTCGTCCCTGTTCGGCACCTCCCTGGGCGTCGACCTGTCCAAGGGGTCGGGTGTCGACCACGGTCACGAGCACCACATCCGGGCGATCAACCGGATCCGCAACTGCGGGTCGATCGCCGGCGCCGTCGAGACCGGTGTGCTGACCTCCGGCGTCATGCACGACATGGTCGTCGCGGACAAGCCGTTCGTGCTGGTCGGCTCGGTCCGCGACGACGGGCCGCTGCCCGACGTCCACACCGACGTCATCGAGGGTCAGCGGGCGATGCGCGGCCAGCTCGAGGGGGTGGGCTTCGCGATCATGGTGGCCACGATGCTTCATGCGATCGCGACCGGGAACATCCTGCCCGCGTCGGTGCCGCTGGTGTGTGTCGACATCAACCCGGCGACTGTGACGAAGCTGTCGGACCGTGGCAGTGCGCAGGCCACCGGCGTGGTCACCGACATCGGCCTGTTCCTGGAGCAGCTGGCGCAGGAGCTGACCGGCTACCGAGCCGAGTACCCGCCGACGTAGCCGGCCTCCCGGGGGCCGGGGAAACGGGCCGGTATCCGGACCTGCGTTCGGTGGGCGACAGCTACTGGACGAGGCGGACCGGGTCGCCGTCCAGGGCGGCCGACCACGACGTCGCGTCGAACACGCCGCCGTCGAAGGTGAGCTGGACGCTGACCCAGCAGCCGAGCGGGTCCGCGTCACGGCAGCTGTACGTCGACGGCAACGTCACCGAGACGATTTCGGTGCGTCCATGGAACTGGCTGCCACCTGGCCCGCCCACCGCGGTGACCTGGCAGCCGGGCAGGTCACCGACGACCACACCTGATCCCTGGCACAGTGCCCGACCTTGGCTGTCGGTGCCGTCGAAGGTCAGCGGCTGCCCGGTCGCGGTGTCCACCGCATCCGGTGGCGCCGCAACGGTCACCGTTCCCGACACCCCGGTGCGCGCGTCGCCGATGTTGAACAGGCTCAGCTTCAGAACGTGACCGGCTGCACCGGAACCGACGCGGGCCAGGTAGAAGGCGGTCTGCGCGTCGTGACTGTTGGTGTAGATCGACATCCGTTGGAAGGCCGCCAGCGTGGTGTCGATGCCGCCGCTGGCCCTCAGTGCCATCCGGTTGCTGCCTCCCCCGGGCAGGTTCGGGTCACCCGGGGCGGTCGCCGGGTCCTGTCCGAGGGCCACGTTGGTTCTGATCTGCACCACGAACTTTTCACCGGCGGAGGCCTGCACCGTGCACAGGTTGACCCAGCGCCGAAACTCCGAGGCCAGCACCGGGTCGAACGAGCCGCTGGTCTGGTCGAGCATCGCCGCCAGGTCGAGGGTGACGCCCACTCCGCCGTAGCCCTTGAACTGGCGGGTGCAGCCGGGCACCACCGGGGCGGCAGCGACGTCGCTGCCGTCGAAGGGGCCACGCACGTCGAACGAGGTGGTCACCGGCTGCCCGTCCCCCAGCCCTTGGGAGGGCCAGCTGCCGGTGCCCGCGGTGTCGAGGGTGTCCCCGGTGCAGAAGTCGTGGGCCCCGCCGCCGCGGGGCCCCGTGGCGTACCGCACGGGCGCGTCGGGGACCACTGCGGCGGTGATCGCCGCCGCGCCGGCCAGGTCCGGGTCGGTGCACTGGGCGCCGACCGGGACGAACGCCGGGTCGAACACCGACAGGTCGATGGGCTGGCTCACCGCCGACGTCACCACATAGGTGTAGCCCTGCGTCTGGTACTGCAGGTTCAGTGCGCCCAGGCAGCCGTCGTCGCCGGGACGGCACACGCTGGCCTGGTAGGCGTCGCCGGTGTCCTTGACCGTCGACGGACCTGCCACGTTGAGCCAGTAGTCACCGGTTCCGTCGCAGGCCCGCGAACCCAGCCGGACGTCCCCGACGCCGACCGGTTCCTGCCCGAAGACGTTGCAGGCACTTCCCATCGGCAGCGGGCCGGCGTAGTCGGCGATCGCAGTGCGGGTGATCAGCGTGGTCGCCCGCCCGAACATCGCCCCGAAGACGTTGTGCACTGCGGTCGTGATGGTCACCTGGAGTCGGCTCGGCTGGTCGGGAAGCTGGACGGCGGTCACCGTCGCGGCAGACGCCGCCCCCGCGCCGTAGCCGTTGCGGCGGGCATAGTCCAGGGCAGCGCTGCGCGCCGAGACGGGGTCCAGGGGGAGGTAGACCGAGCCGGCCAGGGCAGCGGCGTCCGCGGCCTGCTGAACTTTCTGGGCCTGGGCGTACCAGTTCGCGACATCGACGGCCAACGACGCCAGCACCACCAGCAGCGGCAGGGCGACAGCGACCAGGACCGCGACATAGCCGCCGTCCGCGGCGCCGCGGCGCCCTCGGCGCCGTCGGCGCGGCCCGGGGCAGTGCGCCGCCGGGTCGGTGTCGGCAGGGGGCGGCCCGGTCACTTGCAGCCCTCGGTGGGAGCGACCGGCTCGAACGCCATCACTGAGGTGTCGGTCAAAGTGACCGTCCCGCCCAACACCGGGAGCCGATGCGGGTAGCTGACGTAGACGGCGATGGCGTCGTGGGCCGGGTCGCCGGGGCAGGCGTTGATGCTCGACGCCGGCCAGGTCCCGCCGTCGCGCACGAAGGTCGAGGTCGCGGTGTCGTACCTGAAGTGCACGCAGCGGTCGCTGCAGTCGACCGGGGTCCCACCGCCTTCAGGTCCGCCGGTGGCGTCTGCGGCGTAGATCGTCAACGAGACCGCGGTCAGGTCCAGCGCCCCCGCGGACCGGGCGACCTGGTCGGCGGCCTGCTGGGCGAAGTCGGTGGTCCCGTCGTCGAAGCGCGGCAGTGCCGACCCGGTGCGGGCACCTGCCCGGGCCGCCGCCGACACCGCCAGGTCGTCCTTGATCAGCAACGACACCTCGACGATGCCGAACAGCATCAGCATCAGCACCGGGGTGATCAACGCCGCCTCGACCGCGACCGCGCCCCGCTCGGCACGCGGCACGTCCACGGCCGCAGGCACGGCCCCAGCCACCGCCGGTGCCCGCGAGGTGCTCGCCATAGGCCCTCCCGGTGGCAGGGTAACCCGCTAGTGCCGCAGCCTGGCCAGCTCCGCCGCACCCACGATGCCGGCGAGGTTACCCATCTCGGCGGCGAGGATCTCGGCCCGTGGACGCACGTCCGCTCCCATCAGATGCTGGCTGAAGGCGGCCCGCGCCGGCGCAAGCAACAGCTCGCCGGCCTCGGAGACCCCACCGCCGACCACGTAGCAGGCCGGGTCCAGGACCGCGGCCAGCTCAGCCATCCCGCGACCCAGCCAGAAACCGGCATGGGCGAAGACCGCCAGGGCCACCGGGTCACCCAACCGCGCCGCGGCCGTGATGTGCGGGCCGGCCACCCCTTCAGGTGTCCCGTCGCCAAGGCCCAGCAAAAGCCGCGCCCCGGCTCGGTCCTGCCCGGCGCGGGCCCTCGCCTCCCGCAGCAGCGCGTTCCCGCTGGCGAACTGCTCCCAGCATCCGCGCCGCCCACACCCGCAGGCGGGACCATCCGGGTCCAGCACAAGGTGACCGAC
>Ga0209698_10007791_pt1 | contig 11171 bp, 8 predicted proteins | sample LitLauG_LLR_2012_FD_187203 | JGI IMG/M metagenome (GOLD analysis project Ga0209698, IMG submission 187203) | Freshwater sediment microbial communities from Pennsylvania, USA - Little Laurel Run_MetaG_LLR_2012 (SPAdes) (version 2) | ecosystem: Environmental > Aquatic > Freshwater > Creek >... | reverse complement strand
TGAAGGCATAGGCCACGATGAGGCGGTTGCGCAGACGCCAGATCATCTTCTTGACGCCGGTACGGGCCAGCCGGATGGCCACTACGAAGCCGGCGATCCAGGCGGCGAAAGTGACCAGCAGGCCGGCAAAGGACGCAGGCACCGCGTAGGACAGCACAGCGGCAACGACCACCAGGAGGATGAACGTCTTTTCGATGAGCCCGAGCTTGCGGTAGAAGGATTTCAGGCGTGGGGCCATTCCAATCCATCTTAGCGCCAAGCCGCTCTTGCGGCGGTGTTTGCCCCCCACCCACCCCAGAGCGTATAATCCTGTGAGCGCACTCCAAGATATCCGAAAAAGAGGGGACAATCCATGTGGATTCGAAAAGGACAACGTGACCGCCAGAAGGGCGTCGACTCGCCAGTGCCAACGCAACTGGTTTCCAACGAGGAGTACATTCCGCGCCGGCAAACGCAGAAGCAGAAAGAAGTCGAGTATTGGACCGGTCAGATCGCCGACGAGAAGTCGCGCAAGCTGGGCATCGACCGTCGCAAGTTTATGGCGACCCCCATGGGGCTTGCGGCCTGTTTCCTGGCCTCCAACAAGGTTTGGGGCAAGGTCTGGGATGTGGACGAAGACGAAGCCGCGGACGAGGGCGCCTATGAGGAAAAGCTGCCTAAGGGCGAATACTTCGTGCTGGATGTTCAGTCGCATTTCACCAACGGCATGCCCATCGGGTTGCGCGGCGAAATCGGCAAGATGGAATTCTTCCGGAACATGGGCTTCCAGCTCAAGGAAGACAAGGAAGCCTACAGCTTCCACAATTTCATCAAGGAGATGTTCTTCGACAGCGAAACCGACATGATCGTTATCTCCGGCGTGCCTGGCAAGGAACTGCAGCGCGATAAGGATGGCAAGGTGCTGGAGGGGCAGGCGCGCACGCCGGGCCTCAACATTCTGCCGAGTTGGCTCATGGCGCAGGCACGCGACGAGATCAACGGCCTGGCGCAATCGAGGCGCGCACTCAGCCAGGGCAACCTCGCGCCCAATCACTATTGGGATAAGGTCAACAACAAGCCGGATAAAGCCGCCACCATCGAGCAGATGGAGCGCGAGCTGAACTTGTACAAGGTCTCTTCGTGGAAATGGTATTGTCACACCGATCCGGGCCGCTCGGGCGGCGGGTTCCAGTGCGACGACGATAACGCGCAGTGGTTCATCGAGGAGTCCCGCAAGCGCGGCATGAAGATCTTCAGCGTGCACAAGGGTTACTCCTACCAGTCGCGCATTCTGGGTCACCTGGCGAATCCCAAGGATATCGAACAGGCCGCCCTGCGCAACCCCGATATCACCTGGGTGGTCTATCACTCCGCGCTCCAGCACGGCTCCAACGAGCCCAATTGGGAGGAGGCCAACAAGTACGATCCCGTGACGGGCGACTTCGCCTGGCACAATGTCCTCATGGATATCAAGCGCCGCAATCCGAAGATCGACAACGTGTATCCGGAGATCGGCAGCTTCTTTGGACCGCTGGCCATTTCTAACCCCACTATGGCCATGCACGGCATCGGCAAGAACATCAAGTATTACGGCGTGGATCACGTGATCTGGGGAACGGACTGCTTGTGGTGGGGATCGCCGCAGTGGGTGATCGACGCCTTTAAACGCTTCCAGATCAGCGACGAGATATGCGAGAAGTTCGGCTATCAGAAGCTGACCAAGGAAGACAAGGCCAAGATCTTCGGGTTGAATGCGGCCAAGATTTATAAGATTGACCTGGCTGCCAAGCGCAATCCGTTGCCCGCCGACTCTCTCTCCCGTCTGAAGACGGCCTATGTGGACCGCGGCGGCCAACGGTCGAATGAGGCCTTCGGTTGGGTGCGCGCCGACGATTAATCGTTCCGTTCGCCCTCGCGGCGTCCTGGGCTCTCCCCGCCCAAGTCCCAAGGTACGTCACCGGCGACGAATGCCTCTTCTGTCACCGCGTCAAGGTCGCCGACACGTGGGAGAAAAACCCGCATGCGCGAACCGTCCACCCGCGCGACGACAGCGATTCGGTTCCGGCGGATGCCGCATTTGTGCTCGGCGCGCATCCGCCGCAGCGAGGCCTCAGGCCGGATGGCTATGGCAGGTTTGACTTACTCTCGCCCGATGGCAAGACCTGGGACAAGCAAATCTTCGCCCTGCGATGCGCGGGCTGTCACACGACGGCAGTGGACCAGCAAACTCACGGCTTCTCCACGTCATCGCTCGATTGCTACCCATGTCACGGCGTGGCGCCCGAGAATCATCCCAATGACACATCGCTCATCTGGTTCTCCCAGAAGCATTCCAAGGATCCTAAACAGATTGTCTCGATTTGCGCCCAGTGCCATGTGCGCGATGGCAAGGCCAGATCGAGCGGCCTGCCATACCCGAACAACTTCGTCGCGGGTAACGATCTCTTCGCCGACTTCCAGGTGGATTTCGCAAAGCTAGAGGATGACAAGTTGAACCCAGCCGACCGTCATATCGCTCGCAACGCGCGCGACGTGGTCGTGAACGGTAGCGATGTCACCTGCATCAGTTGTCACAAGATTCACGACGACACGTCCGCCAAACATCGCCTTGTCCTATCGGGCCCGATCTGTCTCGATTGCCATAACCCCGATGGTCCAAAGAAAATAGTGAAGAATTACACGGTGCATAGTGAATTATGCGAATACTAATCCCGCTCGTCTTGATCGGTTCGGCCTGCGCACAAGAGCCGCCCAAGGTCCACTTCCACCACATCCACATGAATGCCACCGAACCAGCCGCGGCCATCGATTTCTACACCCACAAATTCGATTGCGAGAAAGGCAAGTTCGCCGGCGCGGACGCAGTATGGGCACAGAAATCCTGGATTCTCTTCACCAAGGTGAAAGAACCGCCGCCATCGGACATTGTCTCCGCGATTTGGCACTTCGGCTGGGGCGCCGAAGACATGCCGGCGACTTACAGGAAGCAAATCGACTCCGGCACGAAGTTTGAGACGCCCATCACCGACATCAGCGACTTGGTGAACAAGCCCGTCGGCAGCTTCTTCTTCGCCTACGTCGATGGCCCCGACCACGCCTTGATCGAGCTGAACACCGCCTCCCATCACCACTTCGGACACGTCCACCTGCTGAGTGAAGACCCGATCGCGGCCGGCCAGTGGTACAAGAAGTACTTCGGAATTCAGGGATATATCGGGCTGCGAACGGGACGCGTCTACCGGGGCGTGCACGTGGAACCGGTGGCGTCACTCAACATCGACAACGTGAACATCATCATCTTCCCCATCGAGTACGCGCGCGACGCCATGCCCGGCCTGTGGAAAGATCGCAAGGGCTTCGAACCCACTAAGGGCCGCGTGGTCGATCACCTCGCGTTCAGCGTGGACAACTTGCAGGAGATCCTGAAGCGCCTGCGCAAAGACGGCGTTAAGGTGACGGATGGCGCATTTGTCGAGGGCCCGGATCACATCCGAATTGAGTTAGTGGAAGGTCAGGCAACCAAGGAATAGCATGGAACAACCAATCTGGAACTTTGAGCAGGAGCCATGGGGCGACGAGAGACCCGACGAAACCAGCATCAACTTGCGGGCGTATTTCGACCGCATGCCGGACGACAAGATGCAGCAGTATTCACCGGACTGGATCGACGAGCGGGTCATCGAGTGGGACGGCAATTTCAGGGATGACGGCGCCCTGATGATTGCCTGTTGCGAGCGCGACGTAGACGTCACGGAGTACCGCCGAGTGGTCGAACTAGCCCGCGCCTACCGCGACCGCGGGCGCGGGGAGTTGCTTCAGGCATTGCCGCAATCGAGCACCGCCACAAACCGATCCACGAACCGGTCGATATCCTCGAACGTATTGTAGAGCGGCACCGGCGCCACTCGTAAAACGTCCGGCTCGCGCCAATCGCAGACTACACCCGCGGCTCGCAGGCGGTCGCACACCCAAAGCGCCGAGCCGGGCACGCGAATCGAAAGCTGCGCGCCACGGCGCTCCGGATCGCGCGGCGTGACGATGGAAAACTCACGGTCCGCATGGCGGTCCAGGCGCGATTGGAGATAGCCGGTCAGTTCCACGCTGTTGGCCCGCAGCCGTTCCATTCCGGCCTCGTCAAACATGTCCATGGACGCCCGCAGAGCCGCCAACGCCACCACGGGCGGATTGCTCACCTGCCAGCCCTCGGCGCCGGGCGTGGCGTGGAAATCGGGCCCCATGCGGAAGCGAGTCTCCAACTCATGGCCCCACCACCCGGCGAACCTAGGCAGACTTACATCGCGAGAGTGCCTCTCGTGAACGAAGCAGCCGGCAATGCTCCCCGGTCCGCCGTTGAGATACTTGTAAGTGCACCACATCGCGAAGTCCACGTCCCATTCGTGCAGCTTCAGCACCAGGTTCCCGGCCGCGTGCGCCAGGTCAAATCCTACTATGCAGCCTTTGGCATGGCTCGCCCGAGTCACACGCGCCAGATCGAATGCCCGGCCGGAGAAGTAATTGATGCCACCCATCAGGACCAGTGCCACTGACTCGCCCTCGCGGTCGAGAAGAACTTCTAACTCATCCTCCCCTGCCACGGCGACCAGTGACTCGGCGGGATCATATCCATGGAACCGGATCTGCGACTTGACGGCATATTGGTCGGAGGGAAACGCGTGCTCTTCGATCACGATCCGGTGGCGTTGGGGCGTCGGCCGGAAGAAGGAAACCATCATGAGATGCAGATTCACCGTGAGCGAGTTCATGGCGACGACTTCGATCGGCTTCGCGCCTACTAGCCGCGCGGTCTGTTCAGTCAGCAGCTTGTTGTACTGTACCCACGGATGGCGCGCACGGAAGTGGCCCTCCACGCCCAGGACTTCCCAGTCAACCAGTTCCTCCTCGATGTAGGCACGCACGCTTTTCGGTTGCAGTCCGAGGGAATGACCGCAGAGATAGGCACTGTCGCCGCCATCTGGCCCTTTGGGGATGTGGAAGCGATCGCGGTAACTGGCGATATTCATCCGCGTCCCACAAACGGCATGTTAGTAGCCATGACGGTCATAAACAGAACATTCGCATCCAGGGGCAGACTCGCCATATACAGAACGGCGTCCGCCACATGCCGCGCATCCATCACCGGTTCCGGCTTCCTGGACCCGTCCCCTTGCGGAACCCCCGACGCCATGCGCGCCGTCATGTCGGTCGCCGCGTTGCCGATGTCAATCTGTCCGCATGCGATGTCGTACTTGCGCCCGTCCAGCGAAATGCATTTGGTCAGCCCGGTGATGGCGTGCTTGGTCGCTGTATAGGGCGCGGAGTTGGGCCGTGGCACATGCGCGGAAATCGAACCATTATTTATGATCCGCCCGCCTCGCGGCGTCTGCGTCTTCATGAGCTTGAAGGCTTCCTGCGCGCACAGGAACGCGCCCGTAAGATTGACACCCACCACCGCGCTCCACTGCTCGTAGCTAAGATCTTCCATCGGGATGGCGGGTGCGCCGATGCCCGCGTTGTTGAATAGCAAATCCAGCCGCCCGAAGGATGCCTTCGTCCTGGCGAACAGCGCCCTTACGGCTTCCGGATTGCCGACATCTGTCGGTACCGCGAGCATCTGGCCGCCGTCCGCCCGAGCCATACTCGCCGTGCGCTCCAGCTCAGCGGCGCGCCGCCCGGCCAGCACGACCGAATATCCCGCGCCCTGCAGCGCCACGCTCACCGCACGGCCGATGCCGCTGCCCGCACCGGTCACCAGCGCAATTTTGCTATTAGTCCCCATGTTCGTCTTGGTTGCCCCTACGGCAATTCGGCCGCAGACGATATCACTCGATAGCTGACACCGAGCGTATCTTCGAAATGCCGCTTGCCGCAAAGAATCTTTCGCCGCTCTTGGGGGCGAAGATCAGCCAGACGTCCTGTGGCCTTGGTCTCACGAACGAGGTAGAGAATGGGTCTTTCTTCCTCGTCTTCCGGGTTGTCCATGACGATTGCCCAGTCCGGATTGTACTGGCCGATGGGCGTGTTTACAAGAAACCAATCCGGGAGCCGGAAATAGAGCCGAACGTCTTTCCGGCGTTCCAGTGCTTCGATGAAGGGCTTCTCGATTGTTAACGAGTCCCAAAACACGCCATCGTACAGCGACGCGCCCTCCGAGCCGTCAGGCCGTTCGCTCTTGACCAGATATTCCGACCAGGCTTCAATCTCCAACTCGAACTGGCTCATTTCGTACCATTGTCCGAGCTTCTCGTATTGAATGCCATCGACTAACTGGTCGGTGAGCTTGTCCTTAATGATGCCCACGGCGACTGTCGCGAATTCATGGGGATTCTCCACGGCCGCCTTTTGGTTCCTGGTACGGCTGTAGATTTCCAGCAGCGTTCGCCGGCTGATCCGCATTGGCGGAGAGGTGTTCTCCATAAGGCTTTCCATCACCTCCAGCAGGTTAGGCAGAGGGAATCGTCCCACGAGATCGACCGCCGTTCGCGCTCCGCTCTGGGCCATCGCCTCGAAGGTGTCCTTCGTGGTGGCGATAATCTCAGCCTTACGGATGGCGACCCTGGGCGATCGAATGGTAGCTGCGTCCAACTCCGGCAGGACCGACGCCACGAGCCTTTCGGTATCGATCCGGACGGCATACCTTGTCTTGTGCTTGATCCGCTCCCACAATTCCTTGAACTCGGGCTTGAGGAAGTAATGTTTCCGGAGGTTCGCTTTCGCCTTGTTGCGTGCGTTGGGCGGCTTCGGCGGAACGCCCTCCGCGCCATACTCCGCCTCAATCTCGCTCTGGAGACCGGAAACGAATCTTTCGTAGCTTTCGCTCGCTACGACGGTAAGTACGTTGATTCTCTCGTCGTGAATGCGCTCCCCGGCTTGATCGACCGGAAGCCTGATCCCACGGCCTACCTGCTGCCGCCGCTCTCTCTCCGATCCGACCTCGCGCAACGCGCAGATTTGGAAAATGTTGGGATTGTCCCAGCCCTCGCGCAGGGCGCTGTGGGAGAAGATGAAAGCGACCGGCTCATCGAACGAGAGCAGCCGCTCCTTGTCGCGCATGATGAGATTGAACGCGGCTTCATCCTCTTTGCTCTTGCCGCTGCTATCGATTGCTTCAACCGCGCCGCCGCGCCGGTTGCGGGTAGCAAAGTATGACGCCTGGACACTCAGGGCATCTTTGCCCATCCAGTCCGCATAACGTCGTTTCACTTCGTCAAAGGCGCGAAGGAAGAGCCGTCTGACGATCCCGTCGTCCTTTGCGTAGTTGTCGACCTTATCGATGAAGAAGAGCGAGAGGACCTTGATTCCCTCGTTCTTGAGGCGGGTTTGTTTGCGGAAGTGCTCTTCGACTGTGTAACGGATCTGCGCTTCGAAAATGGCCTCGCGGTCCGTACCGACGGCGCCGCCTTTTCGGATTTCGATCCCGTTAGCGAATCGGACGAAGCCGCTGCCGAAGTTAATCTCGTCGACCTCGTACCCCTCGTATTCGGGACGTTTGGTCTTTGCGGTCAGAGAGTCGCCAGGCCGTATTGTGACGACCTTCTCTTTGATAGCCCCCTTGCTCATGAGCCGATGGACGGCCACGGACGCCTTGAGCAGGCGTCCTTTAGTAGTTATGTCGTCGAGACGGATGAAGGGGCGGTTGACGTTATCCTCTTCAACGACGGAGGCCACTTCAATCCGCTTGACCAGGCTCTCGCGATAAGCGTCGAAAGGCGTCAGGCGATAAACCAGGTTATAGGGATTGCGGTGGGTGGCACTGTACCGGAGAGCGAAAAGGGGATGCAGGGCCGCCAAGGCCGCCACACTGCGCTCGCTCTCCATGTTTTGCGGTTCATCGAGAATCAGCACCGGCCGCGTGGCTTGGATCAGATGGATTGGACGCTCACCCTGCATGCCGTCCGCATACTGGCGGATGACGTTGACGGATTTGTTGAAAGAGTCGATGGTCATTACCATCATCTCGATACCGTCCGACAGTGTGAACTGACGAACCTGGGCGAGCCTGCTGGAGTCGTAGACGTAGTATCGATAGGGCGGATTGGCGTATAGGCCGGCCATGTGTCTGCCTGTCACCTGCAAGGTCTTCAGGACGCCTTCCCGCACCGCGACGGAGGGGACCACGACGATGAATTTCCGAAGCCCATAGCGCTGGTAGAGTTCCAATGCGGTCCGCAGATAGACGTAGGTTTTCCCGGTGCCCGTTTCCATCTCCACGGAGAAGTTAGGGAAACGGACCAGTTGCTCTCCAGTGAGTCCGTCTACAGTCTCCTCAATCCGGACCATGGCAGCGTCCTGCCCTATGCCCTGATCCGCCTGGACTCCACGAAGGTTATTGAGTAGATCGTCCTCGGAGAGATCCAGCCGATTGGCGACGACTGCGAAAGATCCGCCTTCCGGTATCACTAATTCGTTACGGATGTAGGGTTGGCCTTCTAACAAGTTGGTGACGGCGGCGATGGCCTTGAGTTGGTACTCCTGGGTGGCGTCGAAGCGGAATTCCATCGCCATCAGATTACCTTCAGGCGGCACTGGAGCGCCAGGTTTGCGGCTAGTGTGTCGTCGAGGGCCTGGTCCCGGCACACAAACAGGATTTCGGCTGTAAGCTCTAACGGAGCGACCGCCTCCAGTGTGAGGTTCGCTTCGAGGCACGCGTAGAAGAACTGATCGCGGTCGGAATCTGTGACTCGCCAAAAGGTTGGTCCATCCGGACCCGGAAGTTTTTCGAGGCGGGAGGTGAGACTGTACCCCTCCCGGAGAGCGATCTCCCAGATCAGGGCTTCCGATTCCCAGCCCGCTATAAGCGGGTCCGCGAATCTTAGCATCTCCTGGGCGTAGGTTGTAGGATCTTTCGAGGCGATGCCGGACCAGCGCTTGAGGTTCGACTCGGCGAGCTTGAAAACGCGGAAGCCTTCGGGCATTTCGTCCTTGAGTTCCAACTCAGCCTGCTGAGCGTCGGCTTTCTTGGCGATGACAGCCCGCAGCCGCGCTTTGCCGACATCCGCCAAAGTTATCAGCTTCGATTCAGGCACCGGCAAGGGTTCCGGGAATTGCACACCGATAAAGCGCCGGCGCGCCCCGTCCTCTCGATTCTGTTTCAGGACGGCATGGCCCGTGGTGCTGCTGCCGGCAAAGAAATCCAGAACGATGTCGCCGTCGCTGGCATCAGTTCCGAGAGCCAACATTTTTTGGATCAACCGGGAAGGCTTCACTGAATCGAGCACATTGTCGGTGTTCTCGTACGGGACGAACCTCAGCAGTTCCTTCTTCGCGTCTTGCGTATGGCCAACATCCTCGTATTTCCAGAGAGTCTGCGGCACCATGCCCTGCTTCACCTCGGACAGGAAACGCTTGATCTGGGGCATGTTGTCGCCACCAGCGCCCCACCAGACCCGTTTATCGGCGTCGAGCTGCAGAAACTTTTTGTGTTTGACGCGCCAGTACGTGCCCAACGATGGCTTAAATGTCTTTCCGCCAGGACTTGTGACCTCGTAAAGACCCTCACTGTAGTAGTTGCGAGCGGTTAAGTCGCCCGGCTTCCACGGACCACGCTCATCCTTATCGGGGTTTTCATAGCGGGCGTTCGCCGCATCGGTGCGAGGTAGGAGCTCAGGACGCCAGACTGCAGCGTCGCGCGCATAGACGACGATGTAGTCATGGTCCTCAGAGAAATGCCTAGCCGTGTTCTTGGGCGCATAAACTTTCTGCCAGATCACAGTAGCCACGAAGTTTTCTTCTCCGAACACCTCATTTAGGAGGCTGCGGAGGTTATGGACTTCGTGATCGTCAATGCTCACGAAAATGACCCCATCGTCGCGTAACAATTGGCGGGCGATGGCCAGGCGTGGGTACATCATCGATAGCCAGTTAGAGTGAATCCTGCCGTTCTTCTCAATCTTACTGGTTTGGTAATCCCCATCGCCGTTCTTTTGTCCAGTGAGGCGGAGGTAGTTGTCGAGGGGATCGGAGAAGTCGTCCGGATAAATGAATTCATTACCGGTGTTATAGGGCGGATCGATGTAGATCATCTTCACCCGTCCGAAGTATGGGCGGTACAACAGCTTGAGTACTTCCAGGTTGTCCCCTTCGATGAGAACGTGTTGGGCCGCCTCGAAATCGACGCTTTCACCGACCGCGGGAAGGAGCGTTGCTCGCGTGGGATTCTGCAAGAGGGCCATCGCATCCCGCTTGCCGGCCCAGTTGAACGAAAAACGCTCCGGCCCGGTCGCCAGGCCGTCGGCTGCCAATTCCCTAAGCCTTTCGAAATCGAGTTTCCCTTCGGTGAAGATCTCCGGAGCAACTTGTCGCAGTTGAGCCAGCAGTTCCGACTTCAAATCGGGCGAAGACGAATCCACGTGTTCCGTGCGTGCGGGCTTATCAACCATTCACGTTCCTCTCTAAACGGCAATTCGTTCCGCCGGTGAGCCTCATCGGGGCTCTCCTCGGTACCAGTTTACGGCTTCCAGAGTTATGCGGACCAGCGCGATCCTGCTATCTCCCATGTTGCGCCCACCGCCCGTGCACCGCGGCTTGCTGCACCGCCAGCAGCAGAAAGAAGACGCCATTGTACGCCGCATGCATCAGCGCGGCAGCCTTTGTCGATCCGGTTCGTTGGCGCATCCAGCCGAACGCCACCCCTGCCAGCGTGATCAGCAACGCATGCCGCCAGGAGTAGCCGTACTCCTGCAGATGCATCAGCCCGAATGCCGCGGCCGCCAGCAGAATGCCGGGCGCCGCTCCCAGCGACCGAACCAGCAGAGGTTGCAGAAATCCGCGAAACACGATTTCCTCGCACACCGGCGCCAGCGTGGTCCCGACTACCGCGATCATTATGACGGAGGCGGGGTCTGCAAGCAGCGCTTTCATCGGGCTGTCGATGTCCGGAGTCCGCATCAACACGCTGCCCACCATTACGGCAAACGCCGCCAGCACGCCGCAGGTCGCCACAAACGGGCCGCTCACCCCCGCGGACGCCCAGCGCAGCGAGTGCCAGAAGGGCCGGCCGTAGTAGCGCCGGAAGATTAGAGCCAGCGTTGCGAGCAGGAAGCCGTAGAGTAGAACCTGCGCGGGCATTAGCACGTAGATCTGCTTGACGTGCGTGGCCGTAATCAACGCGGCCATCAGCAACGACTCCACCACCGATCCCAGCAACGCGATCAGGACGAAACCGAGCAGATCCAAATAGCCCCAGAAAGGATAGC
>Ga0209698_10007790_pt1 | contig 11171 bp, 13 predicted proteins | sample LitLauG_LLR_2012_FD_187203 | JGI IMG/M metagenome (GOLD analysis project Ga0209698, IMG submission 187203) | Freshwater sediment microbial communities from Pennsylvania, USA - Little Laurel Run_MetaG_LLR_2012 (SPAdes) (version 2) | ecosystem: Environmental > Aquatic > Freshwater > Creek >... | reverse complement strand
TTCAACGTCGGTGCGCCCAAAACTCTTCACCGTCGAAACCACCGAAAATCCCGGCAGCTCCTGATCAGGCTCAATAGCGACCGCGACTTCGCTCAAGGCCAAGCTGTGGCACAGCGGAATAAGTTCGTCGGTGCGCTTTGCCGCCATGATGCCTGCGATCTCCGCTACAGCGCTGACATTGCCCTTCTTTGCATCTCCCGAAGTCGCCAGCCCCAAGGTTTCGGGTTGCATGCGCACTTGGCCTGCCGCACGTGCGGTGCGTTGGGTCTCGGGCTTGGCGGCGACATCGACCATGCGCGCCGCCCCAGAGGCGTCAAAATGGGTGAGACGTTCCTTCACCTCAGCTCTCCAGCAAACGCGGCATTAGCTCGACTAGGTTACACGGGCGGTAGCGATAATCGAGCTGCCAGCGGATGAGCTTGTCCCATCCGTCTTTACAGGCCCCGTTGGAGCCGGGCAGGCAAAAAATAAATTTGCCGCGCGCTAGTCCCGCGCAGGCGCGCGATTGCAGCGTCGAAAGCCCAACGCTGGCATAGCTTATTGTGTGCCAAACCGTCTGAAAGCCTTCGAGCTCTTTCTCAAATACTGCGCGCGCAGCTTCCGGGGTCACGTCTCGTCCGGTGAGGCCAGTGCCGCCAGTGGTGATGATGACATCGATATTGGGCGTTTCGCACCAGGTCGTGAGGCGCCTCCGGATCGCGTCTGCCTCATCCTTGACCCAATCGCGGGCGCCCAGCAGGTGGCCAGCCTCTCTCACCCGGCTCGCCAGCAGCCGACCTGAGGTGTCGCTCTCTTCGTCGCGGGTGTCAGAGACGGTGAGCACCCCAATGCCCACCGGCTTGAAAGCGCGCTTAGGATCGAGCCGCTCGTGGAGCGCTTCAGTGTTCATGTTTGGTCTCCCCCGTGGCCGGCGCGTCGGGCGCGATCTTCGAGCGAGGGCTCTATCCAGCGTGCGCCTTCGGGCCTCAGCTCCCGCTTCCAAATCGGCGCATCGGTTTTGAGAACATCCATCAGCGCCTCAACCGCTTTGAAGGCGGCCACGCGATGGCGGCTAAAAGCTGCGGCTAGGACGATGGGCTCGCCAACCGGAATGGCGCCCACCCTGTGAATGACCAGGTAAGACAGAAGTTGGTGAGCGCGCGCCACGAGATCGGCGGCGCGCGCAATCTCGCTTTCGGTGAAGCCTGGATAATATTCGAGCTCAAGCGCGGTGACGCCGCCATCGGCGCGGCAATAGCCGATAAAGCTTGCGAGCGCGCCTGCCTCTCCGTCGCTCCCAGCCCAGCGCGACAGTTCAAGATAGGGATCGAACGGCGCAGCGATGATCGCGATCATGATTGGGTCTCTTGGGTTTGGGCGCTGCAGCTCAGCGCCAGGGCGGCTTTGCCATTTTCCACCCGAATGACGCGGTTCGCTAGGGGCGCCTCTAGGTGGCTTGCCACCAGCACCGAACAACGATCAGCGGCTTGGCGGATGAGTTGAAAGACGAGGCGCTGGCGCTCTTGATCAAGCATGGCGGTTGGCTCATCGAGCAACAACAGCCGCGCCTGCGATAGGAGTGCGCGGCCAAGGCCGACGCGCTGGCGCTCGCCGCCCGATAATCCCCCAATCCGGCGCGACAAGAGCGGTACGAGGCCGAGCGCCTCGAGCACGGGCTCGACATCCTCGAAGATTGCCGCCGCGCCGCGCCCGCGTTTGCGCGCAAATAAGAGATTGTCGCGAACACTCGCATGGGGCAGCAACCGCGCGTCCTGAAAGGCGGTGACAAAACCGCGTTCCCAAGCAGGAATAAACACCTGCGCGTTCGACAATATTTGACCATCGAATGCGATTTCACCCGCGCTAGGCCGCTCGAGCCCAGCCAACATGCGCAACAACGTTGTCTTGCCCGCCCCGGAGGCGCCCGACACCAAGGTCAAGCCATCGCCAACGGTCAGATCGGCTTCTAAGCGATAGGCGCCGCGCAACACATAGGCATGTACCGTGAGGCTCATGGCCCAAAGCCTCGCTGGGCGCGTGCGCGCAGGAGCTGCGCGGCCAACACTGCAAGTCCTGCCATGCTGACGGCCATGAGCGCCAAGTGCGCTGCCCGCTCCTCGCCGCCAGGCGCTGCAAGCGCTGCGTAGATGGCGAGCGGCAAGGTCTGGGTTTGACCCGGAATATTGGCCGCGAAGGTGATGACCGCGCCAAACTCGCCAAGCGCAACAGCAAACGCGGTCAAAAGACCCGCGATCAGTCCCGGCGCGGCCAGCGGCAGCGTCACATTTACAAATGTATCCAAGCGCCCAGCGCCCGAGGCGTGGGCTGCTTCCTGCAGCGTGGAATCGACGCCTTCGAAGGAAAGGCTGGCCGCGCGCGCCGCAAAGGGCGCTGCCACAATGCCGGCCGCCAGCGCTGCGCCCGCGGTGGTGAATGCGAGCTGGATATGGAAGTTCTGCTCAAGCCAACTGCCCAGCGGAGCAGCCCCGCCCAGCGTCGACAACAACACGAGCCCCACCACGACGGGCGGGGCGATCACCGGCAGGTGCAACAGAAATTCGAGCCCAAGCCCTGACCATAAGCCCGCGCCTGGTCGGCGGCGCACCTGCGAAAGCGCATAACCAACCGGCGCGCCCAGCAGCATGGCGATCAAGCTCGCGCCCAGAGCCACCTTCAAACTCACCACCAGCGCGGAGAGGTCCTCTGGCGCCATGCGTCAGTGGTCCACCGCGCGCCCAAAGCCCAGGCTCATAAATAGCCGCCGCGCAGGCGCGCTTCGCCAATAGGCAAGCACTTGCGCTGCCGTACTTGGCGCCTTGGTCACTGCCGCGGCTTCATAAAGGATCGGACGGTGCAGATCGTCGGGGATCTCTAATTCAACACCAACCTCGCGGCTGAGACGCGCATCGGTTGCATAGACGATGCCGTAGCGGGCCCCGCCATGGGCTACGAGCTCGACGGCAGCGCCTGCGTCTTGGGCGAAGGCGGCGCTGGCGCGCAAAGCATCGGCTATGCCAAGCCGCGTCAACGCTTCAAACGCATAGGCCCCGAGCGGCGCCGAAGCTGGATCTGCGGTCGCCCAATGCGCGTCACCAAGCCTTGCAGGCAGGTCTTGAAGGCGCACCAGCGGGCGCAAATGTTGGCGTGCGCGAGCGATGACCACTAGGCTATTGCGCGCCAGCTCGGCGCGCGATGTTGGCGCGATGAGGCCGCGTTGGCTTAAATAGTCCATCCAGTGGGGGTCGGCGGAGGCAAAGAGCGCGGCTGGCGCATGCTGCTCGATCTGGCGCGCGAGCGTGCCGGAAGCGCCGGGAGAAACCACGTAAGGGGCGGGACTGTCGGGGGCCAGTTGTTCCAAAGGCTGACGTAGGCTCGCGGCCGCAAACACAATAAGCGGCTGGGTTTCAGCCGACGCAGCAGCGCCCGCCAATAGCGCCCAAACAATACCAAGCAGCAAAGCTCTGACCATTGTCAGCCTCCGCTCAGGGGCGACATGAACGCCACTTCGCTGTCGCCCCGCACCGGAGCGCTAATATCGACAAAATGCTGATCCACGGCAAACCGCACGCCCGCTTGTTTCAATGCGGCGCCCAGTTCGGGGCTCTCTGCGCTCGCCCAGGCGATCAGGTCTGCCACACTGCCGTGCGCCAAAGGCGCAGTCGCGCCGTGCAGATGCCCGGCGAGATCACGCAGGCGCCCAAACAGGTAAAGGCGCATCAACCACCTGTTGCCGACATATGGCGCTCAAGTGCGCGATGTTGGCGCTCGATGCGAAAATCGTGCGCTTCAGGCTTGCGCGCGATCGCTGCTCTAATGGCTTCACGCAAATCCAGATCGGAAGCGCCAGAGCGCAACAAGGGCGCAAAGTCGATGTTCTCATCGCGCCCCAGACAGAGATAAAGACGTCCCGTGCAGGTGAGACGGACGCGATTGCAGGTAGCGCAAAACCGATTGGAGATCGGGGTGATGAAACCAAGGCGCCCGCCTGTCTCGTGGACCCGCACGTAGCGCGCTGGCCCCCCGGTTGCGGCCCCTTCGTCGTCGGTTAACGTCCAGATCTCCCCAAGTGCTGCGCGCACCTGCGAAAGGGGAAGATATTGGTCGGTGCGGTCCTCTTCGATCTCGCCTAGCGGCATGGTCTCGATGAGCGCCAGATCCATGTCGTGGGCGTGCGCCCAGCGCACCAAATTTGGGATCTCTGCTTGATTGTCGTTGCGCAGCGCCACGGTGTTGATTTTGATTTTGAGGCCCGCGGCGCGCGCTGCGGCGATGCCTTCTAAGACCACGCCCAAGCGATCGCGCCGCGTGATGCGCGCAAAAGTAGCGCGGTCGAGGGTGTCCAGCGACACATTGATCCGCTCAATGCCGGAGCGGGCCAGCGCGTTTGCATATTTGGCGAGCTGGGTGCCATTGGTCGTGAGGGTAATTTCCTGAAGCGTATTATTGGCGCGATGGCGCCCAAGTGCTGCGAGCAAATCCATAAGATCGCGCCGCATGAGCGGCTCGCCGCCAGTTAGGCGAAGTTTGCGCACGCCCATGTCTACAAATAGCGAGCATAGGCGTTCGAGCTCCCCATTGGTCAGCACTTGATCGGCCGGCGCAAACTTCATGCGCTCGCTCATGCAATAGACGCAGCGGAGATCGCAGCGATCGGTGACCGACACGCGCAGATAGCTGATGGCGCGGCCAAAGCCGTCGACGAGGGCGTTAGATGCCGCCATACCACTCGTATCCGGCCACATCTTCCCAATAGCCGCCATTGCCGCCAAAGATGGTGTCCAAACGATCCACGATGGTGATGTGTTTGATGTACTTGGCTTGCTTATAGCCCAGTTGGCGTTCCACGCGCAGCCGAAGCGGGGCGCCATGGCCAACGGCCAATGGCGCATCGTTCAGCGTGTGCGCAAGGATGGTTTGGGGATGAAAGGCGTCGACCATGTCGATGCTTTCGTAATAGGGGGTGAGCGCGCCCTCGCGGTTGGGCATGACATCGTAGCAATGGAACACCGCATATTGGGCATTGTAGCGGATTTTGGCGCGGGTCAGGATTTCGTGGAGCGGCACGCCGCTCCATTTGCCGATAGCGCTCCAGCCTTCGACGCAGTCGTGGCGCGTAATCTGGGTGCGCTGGGGCAATAGCCGAAGGTCCTGCATCGACAATGCGAGCGGCGCATCGACCATGCCGTCGACGATGAGGCGATAGAAGCTGAAGTTGGCGCCCTTGAGCGCCAGGTATTCCGGGGTTTGGGGATCGGTGGAGCCGTTGGTGCGAAAAATCGGCGACATGTCCGAAGGCTTGAACTCGCGCGCCAAACGCTGGCCTGACAGCAATGTCCGTTGCGCGGCAATGGTGAGCGCTTGGGCCGAGCGTAAGAACCTCCGTGCATCCGGGGCGCTCACGATCTGATCGCATCCAGAGGCCAGCAGGCTGGCAAGGCCCGCAGCGCCGGCGCTCAGCGCCGCGCGTCGACTAGGGCGCAAGCTCATGGGCGCTTCTCCGGCTTGACCTCATACCAGCCCGTCAACATGGAGCGAATCTCATTCCAGGCGCCGACCAGGAAAATCTCGAACAGATGCACCCCAGCAAAGGCCGCCACCGACATGGCCACGATAAAATGGATCGAGCGCGCCGATTGACGCCCCCCGAAAATATCAAGCAGCGCCGGAAACGCCGCATCCACGCCCGGCGACATGGTAAGCCCGGTCGCCACCATGAGCGGGATCAGACCAAAAATGACCGAGAGGTAGGCGATCTTCTGCAAAGTATTGTAGCGTTTGGCCTCTTCGCCGCGGGGGATGTGCAATTTGATGTGCGCCCAAATGTCGGACGCCAAATGTTTGAGGCTGAGTTCTTCGCGACGTAACCAAAGATCGCGTTGAATGTGGCGCCTCGCAAACGAGATGACCAAAAAAATCAACCCGTTGATGACCAAGAGCCAGGCAAAGAAAAAGTGATAATTGCGTCCCGTCGCTAAGTCGCGAGTGTTGGGAAAGGTGAGCCAGCCCGGCAGTCCGCGCCCAACCCGATGGCCGTCGAAGTCTGAGGCGCCAAGAAAGCCGGTGGTGTTGAAGGCCAGATTGCCGATGCGGGTCACGCCCACCGGCGTCCCGTCGCTGCCGCGATAGGTTTCAAACGCAATCCAGGGCGCATCGTGATTGGCGCCGTATTGGCCCCAATAGAGACGGGGATGCGCGTTGAGGATCTGCAAGCCGCTGAACAGCAGCACAAAGATGCACGCCACATTGACCCAGTGACCGATCCGGGTCGGCAATGTGTGTCGATAAATACGCTCGCGCGCGGGCGCTTTGGAGGGGGGCAGCTGGGCATCCAAGCCCTCATCAACCGTGGTCACTTAGCATCCCCGAGGCGGCCGTTGCTGGGAGTGTTCGTTGAACCGGGGCTTCTCGTTACACAAGCGCTAAATGTGCGCTCCTCGCGCCCCATTGGGCGCGCGGAGCGCACCAAAGCGGGGCTCTCCCCATCCCGTGGGCGCCAATCTTGGCGTCGGCGCTATGGCTGGGGCAGCGTTGAAGGGGCTTTGCTCTCTTCTCCCGGGACAAAGCGGCGCGTTGCCGGAGCGGCGAATCTTGCCCCAATAAAGCCCATGCCTGACGGCGCCACACCGCCCCTCTGTTGCAGCCCAAGCGCCTGGCCAGGCTGGGCTAGGCGCAAGCACTGGCGAGACCAAGACGCGGGTCGTCTCCTCAGAGTTCAGGCATGATTGAAATCGATCGCCGCATGGGCGCGTTCGGGACGGTGCGCGTGTTCGAACGCAGTTGCGATGGCGCGCGGCTCTATTGTATCGGCGCCAGCGTGCAAACCATGGCTGACGCACAAGGGGTTAGTCTGTTTGGCTATGTGCACGCTGCCAAGCTCCTTATCGGCGCTGCTCAAGAGGTGTTGATCATCGGCGGCGCTGGGGGCTCGCTTGCCACCATGTTGGCGCGGCGCGGGAAGGCCGTGACCATTGTCGACATCGATCCCGTCGCTGAGCCCTTGGCGCGAGCGTATTTCCAGCTGGATCCCAAGGTCGAATGGATCAATGCCGATGCGCTCGAGTTCATCGGCGCCGCCGAGCGCCGCTTCGATGCGGTGTTCATCGACGCCTGCGACGAGCAGGGTTTGATCGCACCCTTCGCTAAATTGAAGACGCTGCGCCGGGCCCGGTCGTTGCTGCGTCGGCGCGGTTCTTTACTGCTCAATTTGGTGACCGGTGACGGGGCGCCAGATTGGGGAGACGCGCTGGCGGGGGAACTCGCCGCGACCGGCGCGCAGGTCACTTTGTTCCGTCCCGAGCAAGGGTGGGAAGGCAACGAACTCATCCTGGTTCGAGACGCTGGCGGCCGCTGCGCCATTGACCTCGGCGATGTAACGCAACTGCCGGCCGAAGTGCGCCCCTACCTAACCTCGCTGCGGGCTTGCGAAATCGCCCCGGCGCGGCATCGCTTTCTATTGTGACGGATCAGCGCCAAAGTTCACGGCGGCCGGTGGCGCAGGCGGTGGCGCGAGGCTTTGTCGGTCGCTGTCCTCGCTGCGGCAGGGGGCGGCTGCTGCGCGGCTATATTGCCCCAGTCGGGCAATGCGCAAATTGCGGCGAAGATCTGCGCGACTATCAGACCGCAGATTTTGCCCCTTATCTGGTGGTCTTTGCAATCGGGCTCGTTTTTACGCCGCTGACCATCTTTCTCTCTTTGTCGAGCGCTGCGCCACGCGATGCGATCTACGCAATTGCAGCGCTTGCGCTCGTCTGCGCGCTGATTTTATTGCCGCGCGCCAAGGGTGCTGCCATCGGTCTATTGTGGGCGCTTGATATCCGTTCAAACCAATAGGGCTCGAGGCGTTGACGGCCCGCAACGCCGTTCTCGCCGGCGCCAGGCGCGTTAGGCTTCGCACCTTAGATCGAACTCAGCGCCGCTTTCATGGGCTCGCGCTCGTCCATACATAGGCGCGGCCACGGGCAATCTTGAGCTCGTGCAATTGGCTCATATCGAGCCCCGCGGCAACCAAATCGGCGCGCATGGCTGGCAAATCCGGAGGCGTGCCGTGGGAAAGTCCGGCGATCACCGCCTTGACTGGACAGCTCGTGGCAGGGGCTGTGCGATGCTGGGCGATGAGCGTGTCGAGCGGCAGTATGCGAATGTCTCCGCCGGGCACGGCGCCGGAAAGGCTTTCGGCGATAAAGAACTCGCTGAAGTCCCAGCCTTGGTCGGATCTGCGCATCACCGCGACCACGCTTTGGCGCGCGCACTGCGGGGCTGCCCTGAACATAGCGCGCACGGTGTTGATCCCTTCGGTGTCGCCGAACAATTCGCTGGAGAAGAGCGGCAGTGATATGAGCGCCACGATGGGCGCGGCTTTCGCCAATTTCAGCGCCCGGGTCTGGTCTGGCCGCAATGCAACTATCGCCGCCGCCGCCAAATAGAGCAAAGCTGGAATGATCACGATGAAAGCCCGCTCCTTGATGAGCGGCACCCAGGCAAAATGGATGACGAATACGACCGCGACCGTCAGTCCGCTGGCCAGCGCCAAGACCCAGGCAAGGGGGTCTCTGCGCCTGCCAAATAGCGCAGAAAATCCCATCGCCGTCGCAGCCGCGACGGCGCAATTGGCCAGCACGGTCTTCACCACCATGCCGCGCAGAAATTGATTGAGCGCTTGGCCCAGCCCTGCGCCGATGGAGGTAAGCGCAGCGCCGGCGCCTGGATTATGGTCGGGGCGCACGAGCGCGATCCAAATCACCGCGGGCGCAATGGCGGCGACCGAGGCTACGCCCCAGGCGAAAAAGGCCCGCCAAGCGCCGCGCCACAAGAGAGCGCATCCGGTGACGCCGCCAAGCGCTGCAATCCAGGCGGTGGCGAAGAAATGCATCGAAGCGGCGAGCGCCCCGACCGCCAAAAAGGCGCCCGCCCAAGCTGCGGGGCGGGCCGAAGCGAGCGTGCGCCCTACGATCATAACGCTTAGCCCGCAGAGCAAGAACACCGCGCTCATCATGCGCACTTCGGCGCTGTAGAAGACGAGCCAAAACGAGGAGCCGCACAGGAAGAGAAAGAGCGCGTTTTCACGGCGAGGATCGGCCCCGCGCAGGCCCCAGGCAATGGCGGCGCTAGCGATCAGAAAGGCGACATCGAACAACCGCGCAAACACCTGCCCGTCGTTGATCTGGCGCCAATAATGTAAGATGAGGAAATAGAGCGGCGGGTGCACGTCGCGAGCGATCTTGCTCAGCAATTGGCTCGCCGAGGCGTGCGGGTCGGAGAAGTAGAGCGCCCAGTATTCGTCGCGCCAAAGCGGGCGCAGCCAGATCTGGGCGATGATCAAGCCGCCTGAGAGCGCCAAAGCTGCAATGGCTGTGCGCTGGGTGAGAATTGCGCCAGCGATCGAAGGCGCTTGCGCGCCAGCCGGGGGGATCTCGCCGATGGGGTCTTTAGTCTGGCCAGCCACGGCGCCTCGTTTCAAGGGTTCTGCGCTTGTCTGAAGTCAGCGCCAGGCGGGCTATAGAGCCGCCAAGCCTCAGAGGCTAGTCGCGCGGGTCGAGCTCTGGAGTGGCGCCGGGGCGTGGCTCATACGCTGTCGGCGGCGCGAGCGGCGCGCTTGCAAATACGGTTTCGAAGAGCTCCGCCAGCGTCTGATCGCGCTTCAGCGTGCTTGCATTGGCTAAATTCGGGCGATGGGGACCCCATGAGGTGGAGATCTGGCGGCAATGCCAATAGTTCGCTCGCGGATCGACAAACAGTTTCTTGATCTCTCCGCGTATAGCGCCGTGGATGTCCCAATGACTGGCCCCAGCAAGTTTTCCCGGACAAATGCAATATTTGGTGTTGCGGATGTGGGCAGCGTCGGTTTCGAAAATATGATCGCGATGGCGCGCCGGGCTTGCCGCGTCCGGGGCTGCTTCGCGCCAACGGCCCTCAAACAGCAAATACCCTAAGAGCGTCGCCACCGTAGCGTCAAACACGCTGCCCTCAGACATGGGCGCCACCAGTTCATCGAGATCGACGCACAACACCGCGCGCGCGCGCGCCAGGAACCGGAGGCGGGCGATATTGAGCAAGGCGACTTGCAAAAACAGGGTGTCGTTAAAGGCGTAAACGCCGAACGTGTAAGGCGCTGAGACGACCACGGCGCGGCGCAGTCCGGCGACTTTGGCGAGTGTCGCTGCGATGTCGGGTAGGTCATATTTGTCAGAGCAATTGTCGAAAAACACGAGGCCTTGAAGATTGTGCACTTTGACGTAGTAGTCCGCCCAATCGTAAATCCATTGCAGGTCGTTGTTCTTAGACTTGATGACCGCGCAATTCAGATTGGCGAAGCTTTGGTTTTCGTCGGGCGAAATTTGCGCGCTGAGCGGCTCGCCATCGAAGCCGAGATTCAACCGGCCCGATCCCGACGCATGCGATAACCAGACCTCCGAAAATCTTTTGTGGCTGTGGATAGCCGGACCGCGCAACGCGCCGCCGGCGTCGCGGAAGCGGGCGCGCTGCACACTGGGTTTGAAGTTCAAAAGCGGCGGACAGATGAGGCAGACCGCACGCTTATGCGAGACATGAAAGGCGTCGTAAAACAAAGTGCGAAAATCGTAGTGTTGAGCAAAATCTGTCTCAGCGGCCACGCTCGCGATATTGGCGTCGCGGCGGTATTTGGCGTCAAGCGTGAGACCGTTAAGCCTCGAAATGGTGACTGCGGCGCCCGCTCTGCGCTCATCTTTGGGGGCCGCGGCGAAGTTGTGCACGTCGTTTCCCAAAAGCCCGCCCGAAGCGCATTAAGTTTCAGATAAGACGTCCCGTTGCAAGCTCTGCCTCACCCCCCATTGCGCATCCCAGGGCGCGATTTTATTTTATTTGCGAAAGCGGCCTAAAAGCGCCCGGGCCGGGCGCTCCTGTTTTCCCGAGCGGCGGACCCGCCAAGTTGGGCAATTTCGAGACGCGCCCCAGCGGCAGTCTTAAATCTCCACGAATGTGACGGCAGTGAGCAGCGGCGCTCTTGAGGTGTAGGGGGATTCATGGCGTCATTGTCGCGATGAACGGGTCAAACGTCGCCAAATCCAATGCGTTTGGCTAATCCCGTTCGCAACCATCAATCGTGCAGGAGTATTGTTATGCGTGCGTTCTTAGTCGCTGCAATGGTGACGCTTTGTTCTCCTGCCTGGGCGCAAGCGAGCGATCCCGCAGTTTCAACCGTCGCCAATTTCGAT
>Ga0209698_10007789_pt1 | contig 11171 bp, 9 predicted proteins | sample LitLauG_LLR_2012_FD_187203 | JGI IMG/M metagenome (GOLD analysis project Ga0209698, IMG submission 187203) | Freshwater sediment microbial communities from Pennsylvania, USA - Little Laurel Run_MetaG_LLR_2012 (SPAdes) (version 2) | ecosystem: Environmental > Aquatic > Freshwater > Creek >... | reverse complement strand
GCCGCGCCGACGCCGAATCCTTGTCTGCATCCTTGTCTGCACAGTGCGCGCCAAGCGCCTGCGCCAGTTTTCCACGCGCCCGCGACAGCCGCGACATGACGGTGCCGACCGGCAGAGCCGTGATGGCTGCGATCTCCTGGTAGCTCAACTGTTCAACCTCTCTCAGCACGATGATCTCACGAAAGCTAAGCGGAAGTGCTGCGATCGCTGAGTGCACCAGCGCCGCGTCCGCGCGGGCAATCAAGGTGGCCTCCGGGTCGGCCGCGGGATCGGCGGTTTCACGCTCGAGGAGCGCATCCTCATCGGCAAGCACGACGAGTTTCGAGCGGTTGCGGGCAAGCCAGGTCATCGCCGTATTACGCACGATCGTCAGCACCCACGCGCGCGGGCTGCCACCTTGATACCCATCTATGCCGCGCAAAGCCTTGACCGCCGCCTCCTGCACTACGTCCTCCGCGTCGGTCGCATTGCCCGTCAGCCAACGCGCGAGCGAGAGCGCATCGTCGAGCGCGGGCGCGACGATCTCCATGAAACGCTGCCGTCGACGCTCGTCGCTCACGCGTTGGCCTTGTGTGGCGGAATGACCTTGAGGCCATAACTATAGCTCAAAGTTTTCAAATCAGGCACGTCACGGCGTGACCGTTATTTTTCCTTTCATGTGCGGATGGAGACCGCAGAAATAATTGACTTCGCCGGGGTTCGTGAAGGTCATCTCGAAAGTCTCGCCGCTATCGATCGGTTTGGAGCGGAACTTGGTTTCCGCCTCGACCACAGAATGGGGGATGTCGTCGTCGTTCGTCCATTTTATCGTGGTGCCGGCCTTGATGGCGACGGCGTCCGGATTGAACGTGAAGTTCTCGATTTTGATCACAACTTCCTCTGCCCGGGCCGGACCTGCGAACGCGAGGCCCATTCCGAGGATGGCGGCGAATGCAACCGCCGTCGCCGCCCGCCAAGTTTTTTCCAGCATCAGCTATCGGCCAGCGCGGTGTCGGTGACAGCGAGTGGCGAGCCCGATTGCTTGAACTCGACCTCGCGAATACCAAGCACCGTGCGCAGCTTCTCCGCTGGAACCAGCATCGGTCCGGGTGAGGGCGCGGTACCGGGAGCAGGCTGGGGGAACGCGGTCGAACGCGCGGTGTGGAAGGTGACGTTGCCCTCGACCTTCTGCATCAACTGGTGGATGTGCCCGTTCAACACCGTGACCGAGCCGAAGCGCTTCAAGTAGCCGAGCGCTACCGCCGAATCCTCCGTACCCCAGCCCCATTGCGGATAAACCGTCCACAGCGGGATGTGGGCGAACACGACGATGGGGGTCGAGTCAGCCAAGCCCTTCACGTCGTCCTCGAGCCATTCGAGCTGATCGTGACCGAGCGAGCCGAGGCCCCCCGCTTTCAGGTTTGCGACGTTGACGAGGCCGATGAAGTGGACGCCGTTCTGGTCGAAGGAGTACCAGCCGCTGCCCTTTGCCTTCGACCTGGTACCATAGCGCTCCATGTAGGCCTTGCCGACGCCTTCGTCGACGATATCGTGCTCGCCCGGCACGTAGTGCACATCAACGCCCGATGCTCCTATCAGCTGCTCGGCGGCGTCGAATTCTGCAGGCTTCGACAGGTGCGTGATGTCTCCAGTATGGAGCATGAAAGTGGGCTTGTTCTTCAAGGCTCGGATATGGCCGATCGCTTCCTTGAGCGTGTCGTCGGCATGCGGATTGGCGGGCTTTGAAAAGCCCAAATGACTGTCGGAAATCTGCAGGAACGTGAAACCCTTGGTCGCGGCTTCGGCGGCCTCGGCCGTGCCCAGCAGGCCAACCGATTTGGGTACGCCGCCCGCGATCGTCCACAGCACGCCCGTGCCGGCCCAGATCATGCACTCTAAGGTTTGGCGGCGAGAGAGGTCGCCCGAGCCTTGGTCATCGTCTTGTGCCATCGTCGTGGTCTCCTGTTGCGCAAAATGACATCGCAAAGGAGGAGACCCAGTGGGCGGGAGGAATATTCCCGCGCGGGCCAAAGAATTTTGCAGGATAGGAAATTTTGGCGGAGACGGAGGGGGCCGATGCCGGTATAAAGCTCTGATAATAAATAGTTTTCTGTGCTGTCAAAATTTAACCACCTTCCCAACCACCCTATTATTCTCTGGTTTGGGGCGAAAAGAGTGGCCCGATTTCTAGCTACTGCCTCAGTCGCTGGCGCCAACATGTTGGACGGGGCATACGAAACCAAAGGCGATTGCGTCATCGATCCGAATAGCCATTATATTTCTGTTAATTCGAAACTTCTAATAAGGGTCGGGTTAGCGGAGTCCGGCCTTGTTCAGGTGTTCTCGTTTCGCTCTTGCTAACAGACCGTCATCAGATCACCATGGTTAACACTATTATTTTGCATGCCATAATTCCTCAGCTGAGCCTATCCGGAGAGGCCCGATGAAAATCAACATGATCGCGGACACCTCGGTGTCGTCGGCGCCAACTGGCTTTTCCTCAACAATTCAAGCGGCGGCAACATATTTCGCCAGCGTGTTCTCCGACAACATCACGATCAATATCACCTATGGGTGGGGCTCCTACGATAACTCCGTCGATACAAATCTGACCGGCTCGACCGGGGCCGAGGGCGGCTCGATAGCGGGCACGTACACCTCGTATTCGCAGGTGGTCAGCTGGCTGACCGCGTCGGCCAAATCCGCGACCGACAAGAATGCCCTTGCTAATCTCCCGACCAGCAATACGAACTCATTCTATGTCACCAGCGCGCAGGAAAAGGCGTTCGGCGCCGTCTCCGGAACCAACACTGCTGTCGATGGCTCTATAGGTTTCGGCACCAGTTCGTCGTCGAGCTTCTGGTATGAAGCGGCACTCCATGAAATCGCACATGCCTTGGGCCGTTCGACGGACTATTATGCGGGCGACCCGACAATCATGGACCTATACCGGTACGGGTCAGCGGGCAATTTCCAATGGACCGGGGGGCAATCCGCCTATCTGTCGTATGACGGCGGCGTGACGAAAGTTGCGGATTTCAGCAACACCTCCGACTACGGTGACTTCGCCGTCGACAGTCTGACGCCTGCCGACCCCTTCGACTACCTGGCCACCGGCGCCGTGAAGACCCTTACTGCAACCGATATCGGGTTGATGGATGCGATAGGGTTTACTGTGGCGACGCCACCGAAGTCCGTTTCCAGCGACTTCAACGGCGATGGCACATCGGATATTCTGTGGAGGAACGTCGGCACCGGCTCCATCGTCGTGTCGCTCATGAACGGCTCTCAGGTGATCGGAAGTGCCGGTCTCGGCGGTGATCTGAATTGGAGTGTCGCAGGCACGGGCGACTTCAATGGCGACGGAAAAGCGGATATCCTATGGCGTAATAGCAGCACCGGCTATGTTGTCGAGTCTTTTATGAACGGTACTCAGGTTACGTCCAGTGCAGCAATCGGCGGCGATACGACCTGGACGATAGCCGGCACCGGTGACTTCAACGGCGATGGTAAATCGGATATTCTGTGGCGCAACTCGACAGGTGTCGTATACGAAACGCAAATGAATGGTTCGCAAGTTATCGGCAGCGCATCTCTGGGCGGGGATCAGAATTGGAGCGTCGTCGGTACCGGCGATTTTAACGGCGACGGCAAGAGCGATATTCTGTGGCGCAGCAGCAATGGCCAAGTCGTCGTGTCGCTCATGAACGGCTCGCAGGTGATCGGAAGCGCCGGACTCGGCGGTGATATGAATTGGAGCGTCGCTGGTACCGGTGACTTCAACGGCGATGGCAAGACGGACATTCTATGGCGCAATGGCAGCACCGGCTATGTGGTCGAGTCACTCATGAATGGCACGCAGGTCATTTCAAGCACAGTACTCGGAGGGGACTTGAATTGGAGCGTCGCTGGCACCGGTGACTTCAACGGCGACGGGCACAGCGACATCCTATGGCGCTACTCCACCGGGGCAGTTTACGAAACGCTGATGAACGGGTCGCAGGTTATTGGCTCCGCCGGATTGGGGGGAGATTTGAATTGGTCAAATGTCAAAATTTAATCCAACTACTGTCCTTGTAGGCCCAACTAATTACTCGCGGAGCTGCGCAAAGCAAAGCTCTGCGTCAACATATTGCGGCACGTTCGCTCAATCGAGAGGTGTAAGGCAGCTGAGGAAATCAGCACGACCGACAAGAAGCAGACCAAAGCGGTCGGAGTCTGGGTTGCAGGTGCAGTCCATCCAAAATTGCTCACATACCCCCAAATCAGGACCTGATGCAGCATATACATAGAATACGAAATTTCACCGAGAAACACCAGGGGGCTGGTCGATAGAAGCCGGCCGAGCAGTCCGCTGCCACTGGCGAATGTGACGATCAACACGGCGAAACTCATAAATGCGCCTGCGTGCATCAACCACACCGCCGCCACGGGAAGCGGACCTGCCACGGCCATCAGGATGAGATGTTGGGTTCCATACCGGGCAACCCAGAATACCAGGACCACGCTGCTCAGCTCTGCCATGGTCCACCACCAAAGATTGGATCCCATCCTCGGTCGAAACGACGTCCACAACACAGCCGAACACATTCCGACAACGAACTCAAACAGTCGCCCGAGCGGGCTGATGTACAGTAGGCTGAGTGTAGAGATCGTGTTCGTCTTGATATCGAACGCTGGCAGCTCGAACACCTCACAGGCCACCATAAGGCAGACAAGCAAAACTGCTGCCGCCGTCAGGACTTTCCACCAATTCCGACAAAAGCCTTTAATCATCACAGGAAACAAAGCATAAAATCCGAGCTCTGTTGATACGCTCCAGCTCGGTCCGTTGAAACTAAAAAATAAGTCTGGCCAAGGGGCCCAGGAATGCAGCAGAAAACAATTCAGCAGAAACGGGCCGGGATTCCAAACTCTGAATTGTGGCGCAAGGAGAATGAGCAAGAAAAGACACGCGGCATGAACTGGCCACACCCTCGCAATGCGAGCCTTCCAAAATTCCAGTACGGCACGCGTTGTTTTTAGCTCCGGATAGACATAAGCAAGAATGAATCCAGAAAGCACAAAAAAGAATGACACGCCCTGACCCAGCGGCCAATCGAGCAGCGCACTTGGCGGCAGAAACAATTCCCGGCAATGGTGCATCACAATTGCAAGCGCTGCAAAGAACCTCAGGCTGGTGAGGGCATGAAGCTTTTCCGGACGCACTAGCTTTCCCAATCCATTGCGTGAATTATGCAAACTAGGCAACTTTGCGCATGACCACGATATCCTGCCAGCCGCGAAGCCCCCCGGGTATTTGCCGCACGACTTCCAACCCGTGAGCATTCCACTTCTCCTCTATATAGGAGGGGTGAATAAATGTGTTGCCATACGCAGGTCCCGCCTTTGCAGCCTCGACGATATCGGCGGCAAATGGAATGTAGACGAACCTATTGGTTGCGAACTTGTCGATGATAGCCTGCGTTTGGGCGGGCTTCAGCCTGAACATGCTTTGGTGAACACAAGAGTCCCGCACGATCGCGGCGGCAGTGTATCCGTGAGTGGTGACGATTAGTAAGCCACCTGGAGCCAGCACCCGTGTCAAATCCTTGAGCCACGCAGTAGCTATGCCTTCGTCGAGATGAGTGAAAATCGATAACGAATAGGCCATGTCGAATACATCGCTATCAAATTCAAGAGGCGGATTGAAACCGTTCAAACGCGTGTCGACGCGGTCGAGATTGTCGCGGCACCAACGAACGTGATCGGCGTTAATTTCCGACGCATATGCTTCGACCGAGTTCGCCATGGCTAAGTATCGGGTCATTCGCCCGCAGCCGCATCCAAAGTCCAACACCTTCGCAGGACGGTCTTTGCCTCCAACGTGAAGCTCATCGTAGAGTCCCATGAAAATCGAGATATCCCGCGCTCCGGTCCAGAGAAACAACTCTTCCTCGGCTGCCGCCACGATCGATCGCAAGCGAAGTGGAGGAATTGGTGGCGTGAGCGCCCGGAGGCCCCCATTGGAGGCTACACAAACAGAATGCGCCCACTCAAGGTACGTGCCGTCACCCATCATGAATTTGGTCGCCAATAGGGCCGGACTGTGCTCTTCCAAGCGCTTGAGTGCCTCCATGAAGCTAGGCGGAGTCGCCCGTGCCAGAAAATTCATTTTCATCCCCTCGGACGCTCGCTGACGCCTGACCGGCCAGTGGCCCGAATAGCCAGTAATCTTCTTTTTGTCCACAACCGATCGCCATCAGGCGACTTACCACTACATACGGTCCGACGTCGCTCAGAAACTCACAATGCCTCGAACTGCGCGCGCCACGTACTAGAGCTAATTCCGGTCCTTCGGAATCGGAACTTCGCTCTAAGTCACTATTCTGTCGCATCTTCCACGATGGGCCGGTGTCCACTTCGTCGAAAAATGCACTAGCGGATTATCGATCTATATTCTGTCGCAGCCAATCGATCGTGAGGGCCAGTCCATCCTGCAAAGCGATGGCCGGCTTCCAATCAAGCTCGCTCCTGGCGAGCGCATTGTCGAGGATGTTGACGGGCACGTCGAAGGGACGGCCCGGCAGGAACCGGGGCACGATCGGATTCTTCAACTCGCGGCTGATCAACTCCACCAATTCGAGTAGGGTAGTGCCGGCACCGTATGAGATATTGAAGACGTTGAATGAGCCCGAGTATTGCATGGCCTTGCGGAAGGCCTCGGCCACGTCGCCGACGTATACATAATCGCGCGTCACGCTGCCGTCACCCCAGATGTCGATCGGCTCGGCGCGAAGGGCTCTCACGCAGAATGCGCCAACTGCGCCCTGCGCAGTCTCGATGCGCTGCCGCTCGCCGTAAGGGTTTGATAATCTCAGGACGATAGCACGGATGCCGTGCATGCTCTCGTAGAGAGCGAGATATTTCTCGATGCAGAGCTTGTTGATGCCATAGGAAACGAGCGGCTCGGTCGGATGCCGCTCGTCGATGGGAATGTATTTAGGGCACCCGTACACCGTCCCTCCCGAGGATGCGAATATGATCCTCGGGACCTTGTGCGCGACCATAGCGTTGAGGATGAAAAGTGCACTGATGACGTTGCTTTGCACATCGTAGATCGGATCGTCGTTCGAGTTCTTTGGTAGCGTCGAGGAGATGAGGTGAATAACGACATCGACGCCGTCCATCGCAGCATCAATGTCACTCCCGCTTAGCAGATCGCCGGTCAGCCACTCTACGTGTTCATGGGGACCGAATTGCCGATAGGGCGTAATCCGGGGACGTTCGAAGACCCGGACGTAATGCGAAGTCTTGAGCAGACATTCAAGAACGGACGAGCCGATGAAGCCGCCGCCGCCGAGCAGGAGTACCTTCATTGACTTAGTCCTTACTGGGGGAACTTCCGCAGAATCCATTCGTCCTGCAAATTCCACCACTCCCGAGATTTGAACGACTCCAGCCGAAAACCGGTCGCCTCCTTGACAGTTGCCCGGTGAACCCAATCGGCGGCGACCACCATGGTGCCGTAAGAGGTCCCGGGGATGTCCTTCTGGTCAGAATAAGTCTGATACAGATAGCCGGTCGCGCGATCTAGCTTGCCGTTGATCGGAGGCGCTGCGCTTTCCATCGACGCTTCACCGTGGGTCGTGAACATCAAGAATCCGTCCTTGCCCACTTTGCGGGAAAGTGCCGACAGCCATCCGCCAAAACTCTTGGGCGGCAGATGCGAGAAGAGCGACAGTACGAACACAAGATCGAATCCATCATCTAACCTAAGATTAACGGGCTCCGACGACGAATGGCGCGTCTCGCAACCGAATGTCGATCGAATGAAGTCACAGGCCTCGAGATGGATATCCGAAGCGATCAGTTTTCGCTTTCCTATTGCGGCGGTGAGGTGCCTGGTCACGCGCCCGTATCCTGACGCAAACTCCAACACGCTTCTGACCGGCCGGGTTGCTTCGCAGCGCTCCACCAGGCGCATCACCTGCTGGGCGTCGCGAAAGCCACCGCTGAAGTATTCGGTAATTGCCTTCTCCTCACCGAGCATATTGATCAGGAAGCCCAGCAGATGGTCGGTGGGGGCTAGTTCCGGAGAAACATTGAACTGAACGGCGCAACGAGCAGCGATTTCTTTAATTTCCGGCGTCAAATCAAAAGCTTGCAATGCAGGATTGGACATATTCTGGCTCTCTCCTCGGACCTGGTTAGTCCTAGTTTGTTTGTACTGGCTCGGCCTCAGTCTGCGGACGGGAACGAGCGACATCGGCATATATCCGCTCAAGTTCGTCAACGTAATCTTCCGCCGTTCGTGGAGGACGGCAACCTGTCGAAAGGGTGGCAACGATGCTAGGATCGTCGGCAAGGCGGTTGATCAGGCGGCCGAGTTCGGCGGAGTTGCCGGGCTCGAACAACAGCCCATCCTTTGCGTCGCGAACGGATTCGGACATGCCGCCGAGGTCGGACGCTATCACGGGACAACAGAAAGCCTGGGCCGAATGAATAACGAGCGGCGTATTCTCGTACCATACCGAAGGAACAACGAGCACGTCCAACTGCTCAAAAATCGAAGCAATTTCCGAATTGAGGAATGTTCCCTTAAACCTGATGCGCTCGTCGTCAGCCGCGATACCTTTCAACCGATTAGTATATTCGGGAAAGTCTTCAAGTCGCCCATAGATATCGACCGTGACGCGCGCCTTCGGAATAGAGGCGACGGCCTCGAGCAGAACGTGCGCCCCTTTGTGATCGTAGAGAGTTCCGATGAAACCGATGCGAAGGGGCTGGCCTTCGGTACGGGCTGGCCGCTGGGAGGATCTGCTGTGCTCGAGCGCGATGCCGTACGGACAAACACTGACCCGTCCCGCCTCCGCGCCGTTGGCCGTCAACAGCTGTGCCATCAAGCGCGTCGGCGCTAGAACGCGATTGATCTTGTTGATGCGGCTGGCAAGATGGGAAGCACGGCGCGTGAGCGCGAGCGCATGATTGCCAGCCGGCCACTTCTTCGAACCGCTTAGCCGCAATATCGATAGCCCAGCAGCGAGCAGTGGAGCAGGAGTTCGCTCCAGTGCCGCGGAGACCGAGGCCGGCTGATGCAGTTTCGAAATATGCCGGATGCAGTTGATGCTCCATAGGCTTGGTCCCTGGCAAAGACCGTCGTCCGGAAGGCGCAGTTGAGATGTCGGACAAATGAACCAAAAATCGGTGGCAGTCAGTACTGTCGGAATTTTCTGAGCAACGCAGACGTCGACAAGGGAGGCCGACAGCCGCGACAGATGAAAAAAGTGCACGAAATCAGGTTTCAGGCGGGCCACCAGGTCGCGGAACCAGCCGGCAACGAATGTGTTGTCGTACTCCGCTTCCATGATGTCCTGCTGCCCACCCATCGGCACGTAAGCATGATGGAATCTGTGCACCGAGAATCCGTCGTAGACATAGTGATCGAAGCGACTGCTGTCGTCCAACATTTCCCGTGCCGGATAACCAGCCAGGATCTCGACCAAATGCCCGCGCCGACGCAGCTCCCTGGCCGTCGAAAGCGTAAGCACCTCCGTTCCCGACGAAAAGTGGGGAAAGAACTGATGGACTGTGAGAAGAATATTCACATCTATACGCCTCGAACCGATTTTTCCTGACCACAGCGCGCGTCTCTCGCACCCCGATACTGTCCATAGACGCCTGCGACCGTCATGAACGGGACTCTCAGCATCAGGGCAGATTTCTTAGTCAGCGGCATCTCCTCGCGATAGACATGCCGCCAATCCATGAGCGTTCCATGAACCACGGCTTTGCAGGCGTTGCGGAATGTGGGTACTGTCTGAAGTCGAAACAGGCGATACAATGTGTGATGACACAAATAGCTGCGCTTGTATTCATAGTTCACCGACCTGTCGTGTGAATGGATAACGTGAGCTTGCGGCTCATAAGCAATCGCCCAGCCCGAACTCAATACGCGCTTGCTCCATTCAATATCCTCACCGAATTTCATAACACCGAATGGTTCGCGGAGCCAGACGTCCCTCCTGATCGCCGAACAGACATTATCAAACGTGCAAAGTATGAGCTGATCCATCGGCGACAGCGATTGAAGCGCGTCAGCGCTCGCGACCGATTTTCTTTCCTGCTGCAGTCTTCCGGTTACCCAACTATTCAGATTGCGTTTCGTGATAGGGTCGGCGTCGGGTCGCGGCGACTGTCGGGCGAAGACACCCGCAACGGTTTCGTCGGAAAATGGCCTGATGATGGACCATAGCAGGAACTTGTCCGCTGGCTCCGCGTCCTGAGTCATCAACACAACGAACTCACCGCTGGTCGCCTCGATGGCCCTGTTTCGAGTGGCGCCATGATTAAATTCACGGGGCGCCACGCGCAAAATCTTGCATCCGGCCTTCGTGGCCGCATCAATTGTTCCGTCTGTCGAGCCTGAATCGATTACGACGATCTCGTATTCGCAATCGGCAACCTGTCGAGACAATTTCTGCAAGAGATCTTGAAAATACTTCCCGCCATTCAATGTCGGAATGACGATCGATATTTTTGGATTTGTTCCGGCCAGGAAGGGTGACTTCTTAGGAAATAAAGACATATGCTGGAGTGGGACGCCAGGCTCGGAATCGTCGCGGGGGACGCACGTTTCATGATCGGCCAAGTGGCTCGCGGCTGCCTGTCGGCGGCGGGGTCTCAAAACGGCACTTGCGGCGTTGGCCACAAACCGCAGCGGTCTGGTCAGCCGCCAGCTGGTCGAACGAACAAGTGCGTCCCGGTGCACTGTAACGTCGTGAAACTGACTGCAGACCTCGGTAAGCCGGCCGTCACGTTCCGCGACGACGTTGACGAGCGTCGCAATGCGGTGTTCGCACTCCGCCACGGTGTCGATCAGAACCGCAATCCGGCTGTCGCGCTCAGATACTGCGCCGGTGAGGGTCGAAATTTGCTCCTCGCTCTCCGTGACAGCGCTGGCCAGGGCCGAAATTCGCTCCTCGCGCTCGGCGACAGCGCTGGTTAGGGCCGATATCCGCTCCTCGCGCTCGGCGACAGCGCCGGCTAGGTTCGAAATCCGCTCCTCGCGCTCGACGACAGCGCTGGTTAGGGCCGATATCCGCTCCTCGCGCTCGGCGACAGCGCCGGCTAGGCTCGAAATCCGCTCCTCGCGCTCGACGACAGCGCTGGTTAGGGCCGATATCCGCTCCTCGCGCTCGGCGACAGCGCCG
>Ga0209698_10007787_pt1 | contig 11174 bp, 9 predicted proteins | sample LitLauG_LLR_2012_FD_187203 | JGI IMG/M metagenome (GOLD analysis project Ga0209698, IMG submission 187203) | Freshwater sediment microbial communities from Pennsylvania, USA - Little Laurel Run_MetaG_LLR_2012 (SPAdes) (version 2) | ecosystem: Environmental > Aquatic > Freshwater > Creek >... | reverse complement strand
CGGTCGATCCTTGATCGATAGCCTCGAGCATTCCGGTCAGCGCCTCGGGATCCTTGTTGCCCTCATCTTTTTTGAGTTGAACGGTTCGCGCAAAGCCTGAGAATTTTGCCGTAAAGATCGGCTGCATGCGATGGGTCATATACATTTTCTTGCCCGTGATCTGTTCAAGTGCGTCCGATACAGAAGCCACTTCCACACGGCGAAATTGGGCGATTAAATCAGGATCAGAAACGGGGGCCGCACCTCCTGGAGATTGCGCGCGGAGCATTCCACGTCCGCCGGTCAGAACCGTTCCTAGAATCGCTGCAATCAACAGCGGAAGCATGTGCCTGATGACTCCGCGATATTTGTGCATTTCGTCCTCCACGATGTATATATGTCCGCGCGGACTTTAACACCGATTATCGGTAATTTGGAAGCGGGACGCCGAACCCGCGAAGGAGAATCTCGAAATGAAACTGAAAAACTTGCGACTGTTTGCTTTCATGATGGGATGCGCGCTTACGACCGTTCCCGCGTGGAATGTCAGTCTGGCGCAAGAGCACAAGGCAATCAACTTAGCGCCAGCAAGGGGGCTCCCTTTCAGCGATGCCATCATTGCAGGAAACACGGCGTATGTTGCAGGCCAGGAGGGCACGGATGAGGCGGGGAAACTGGCTCCAGGAGGAATCGGGCCGGAGACAAACGCGGCGCTCCAGAATATTCAAAAAGTGCTGAAGGCGGCGGGCTTTGAGATGAAAGACGTCGTCTCAGTCACCGTATATTTGGCCGACATTCACGATTTTCCCGAGATGAATAAAATCTACAAAACCTTTCTGCCCGACCCAAAGCCGGCGCGCGCGACCATTCAAGCTGCCGGTTTGGTGAACGACGCCCGGGTTGAGATTTCGGCAATTGCGGTGAAACAGAAATAGTTCATTTTTCATTTACACTTTCGATCGAGCGGCCGCACCTCGTGGCCCTCGATAACAGAACATCTTCTCGGCGTGATCAACTAAAAGTTGACAGACGCCCCGCATTTGGGATAAACCCTCGTTCCATCGGTGCCCGTATTTTCACGATGTCACTCTCATTTTCATCGGATGAAAATACGAAAAAATCAGCCACCGGATCCGTCTGGCGAGGGGTTTCTTACATGCGTAGGGTTGAACGCGGCAGTCTCGTTATCCTTGCTTTCCTGTTTGCAACGCTGGGCCTTGCGTCGGCCAGCAGCACGGGCAGCATCTCAGGCAACTGGGCCTTGCCCTTCGACAAACTAGCCAGTTCCGGCTGGGCGAAGAAGATTGCGTCCGGATGGAGTCTTAGTGGGATCACCCGGTTCGCCACCGGTCTGCCCATCTCTCTCAGTGAGAACGACGCTAATGCTCTCATCGCAGCTAACGCCGTCCCCGTCGACGTTCCGAATTTCGCCGGAGGAGGCTCCATTCTCGGCGATACGAATCCTCGCCACGGAAACCCGTATTTCAACGTTACCCTGTTCAGCCCCGAGCAGACGGGCCAGTTCGGCAATTCGCGGCGGCGTTTTTTCCACGGTCCTGGACTCAACAACTTCGATATGACTCTCGGCAAATCAACGAAGATTACCGAGACGAAGGAGTTTCAATTCCGGGTCGATGCCTTCAACCTGTTCAACCACACGCAGTTCGGAAATCCGAACGGCTCGATCAACGCAGGCTTCCCGAACATCGTGAGCGGCGTAAATACAGGTGGAACCTTCGGTATGGTGAGTTCGGCGAGGCCCGCGCGTATCCTGCAAGTGGGGGCGAGGTTTATTTTCTAAGAACGACCAATGCATTCGATCCGCAAATCGGGTCCATGGCTGCTGACTGGTCTCGTACTGCTCGTGGCACTCCTGCCACTCAGGGCCCACGGACAAGAGGACAACGCCTGGGAGGAAGACTTCAAGACTGCTCCCCCGCCAGGCCGCCAAACTTTCGCGTCCACCTGCGCCGGCTGCCACGGCCTTGACGGGCGAGGCAGCGAGCGTGCTCCCAGCATCGCAACCAGCGCAAAAATGCAGCATGCGTCCGACTCGGACATCGCGAAGATCATCTCCAGCGGCGTTCCAGGAACCGGCATGCCCGCATTTCACACGCTGACTCCGACACAGGTTCGAGACTTGGTGAACTATGTTCGCTTTCTACAGGGCAAGCAGAATGCCCGAACTCTGCCGGGCAACTCGGCCAGCGGCAAGACCATTTTTTTCGGCAAGGGCGACTGCTCCAGCTGTCATTCCGTTGCCGGTCAAGGCGGGTTCCTCGGGCCTGACTTGACGTCGTATGGATTGAGATTGTCGACCGCGGAAATTCGTAAAGCGATCGTAGAGCCAGGCCGGATCGTTCCGAACGGATACAAAGCCGTGCAGGTGACCATGCGCGATGGCACGCAAGTCGAAGGAGTGGTTCGGAATGAAGATAACTTTTCACTGCAATTGCTGTCGAAAGACGGCAGCTTCCACTTCTTCGACAAGAGTGATCTTCATGCAGTGCACAACCTCGAACAGTCATTCATGCCGGCCGACTACGGCCAGCGCCTGGATCAAAAAGAACTCAACGATCTGATCAGCTACCTGATGACTGCGTCTGGGACCTCGAACTCAAATTCCAAGAACAAGACAAAGGCCGGTGAATGAGATTCGTGCGCAGAGGTTTGACTGTCGTCATTGTTTTGTTGTCTCTCGTCGCGGGAGCATCGGCGCAGAAGCAGCCGCGCGCATTTGCCCTCGAACCTCTTTCTCCCGATTTCTGGAATGTTGTCGACCGCAACGCGAAGCTTGAAACGGTAGCTACGGGATTTGGCTTCACCGAAGGTCCCATGTGGGATCCTTCCGGCTTCTTGTACGTGAGCGACGAAACCATCAACAAGATCTTCCGCGTCTACCCGGACGGCCGGAAAGAAGCTGTGATCGCGCTTGGCGATCCAGACGGCAACACCTTCGACCGCCAGCATCGGCTCATCGACTGCGCCAGCGTGCTGCGAGCAATCATCGAAGTCACGCCTGACGGCAAATATAAAATTCTCGCGGACCGCTTTGAGGGAAAGAAGTTCAACAGCCCCAACGATGTAGTCGTCGGGCCGGATGGAGCCCTCTACTTCACCGATCCAACACTGGACCTGGTCGCGGGAGAGAAGCAGGAGATCCCCTATCAAGGCGTCTATCGTCTCGACGAAAAAGGAACCGTGCGGCTGCTTACAAAAGACCTGACGCAGCCGAACGGGCTTGCCTTTTCGCCCGACGGAAAGCGCTTCTACATCGACGACAGCGAGCAGAGAAATATTCGCGTTTACGACGTCGCCTCAGACGCAGCACTGACAAATGGCCGACTTTTTGCCGAAGAACCGGGCGGCAAGGATGACGGCGTCCCCGACGGCATCAAAATCGACAAATCTGGGAACCTTTTTGTGACTGGCCCGAAGGGAATCTGGGTTTGGGATGCGGCTGGCCATCATCTCGGAACAATCGCCATGCCGGAACAACCTGCCAACCTGACTTGGGGCGATTCCGACTATCAGACGCTCTACATCACTGCAACCACCTCTGTATATCGTCTGAAGATGAAGGTCCACGGCTTCCTGCCATATCTCGGACGCTGAGCACTTTAGCTTCCGCCGACGCTGAGCGGGTGCTATGTGCTCGATCGCATGTCGCTCGAAGTGCCCCCTGCAGCCGGCACGTAGCACTTTAACGCGTAATCCATCACCATCCGGTCGGCGCTGAAACGCCATCCCAGTGTGCGGATCGTACGCTTCATACGCTTGATCCAGCCCCTCGGCAAGCCATCACGGTCGCGCTGATAGTAGAGGGGAATCACCTCTTCGCGCAGCGTACGCAGGAGGTCCTCGCCATCGCGGGCGTCGTGCAGGCTCAGGTTCGAGTGCGTCCGGCCACTCCCGATAGCAAATCCATTCATCCCGTCATAGGCTTCCGCCCACCAGCCATCGAGAACCGAGAGGTTCAAACCGCCGTTCAACACAACCTTCTGTCCGCTGGTTCCAGAAGCTTCGAGCGGTCGCCGGGGATTATTCAGCCACACGTCCACACCTTGCACGAAGTGACGCCCAACGTTGATGTCGTAATCCTCGACGAACACGAACTTGTCGCGGAACTTCGGATCTCGCATCATCTCGGCGATTTGCTGGAGCATGCGTTTACCAGGTTCATCGAGGGGATGTGCCTTGCCTGCGAAAACGAACTGCACCGGCCGGTTGGGATCGTTCACCATCGAGGCAAGCCGCTCGATATCGCTCAGAATCAGGTTGGCACGTTTGTAAGTAGCAAATCTCCGGGCGAATCCAATCGTGAGCGCATCCGGACTCAGCACTCTTTCCAACCGCTGTAATACCTCCGGGGATTCGCCTCGACGGGCAGCCTGTTCCACGGCGCGACGGCGCACGAAATCGATCAGCTGCGACTTGAGATTGAGATGCGTTTCCCAGAGTTCGCCATCATCGACGTTTTCAATCCCCAGCCAGATCTTCGCCTCGCTGCTGCGCTGGTGCCAGCCTGTGCCAAGATGCTTGTCGTAGAGACGGACCATCTGAGGAGCAAGCCAGGACAGAACATGCACCCCGTTGGTGATGTGGCCGATCGGAACGTCGTCTTCGACCTTTTCGCGATACAAGCCGGTCCACATCGCGCGCGAAACCTCACCGTGCAACGCGGAGACAGCATTGGCGCGCCGTGAAAGCCGCAGAGCAAGAACGGTCATGCAGAAGAGCTCGTCCGCATTCGTTGGATTTTCCCGGCCAAGTCCTAACAGGCTGTCCTGCGTAAGGCCGATCGCCTCCCGCAATGGACCGAGGTGCTCTTCCACAAGAGCCGGGCTGAAGCGGTCGTGCCCCGCCGGTACGGGAGTATGAGTTGTGAATACGACTTCGCGCGAAACTCGCGGCACGGCGGCATCGAAGGCGATGCCCTCTTCCTCCATCCGCATGCGAATCGCTTCCAGCACGGCGAATCCGCTATGGCCTTCATTCAAATGCAGCACACCGGGAGAAATTCCAAGCGCTTTCAGCGCGCGCAAACCGCCAACCCCCAACAAAACCTCCTGCCGGATGCGGATACGAGCATCGCCTCCATACAGGCGCGAAGTCAGCTCACGATCCTCCGGAGCGTTGCCCTCCACGTCGGAGTCGAGCAGGAGCAAGTCGCGTCGCCCGACTTTCACGCGCCAGACCTTAGCCTGCAAACGCCCGCTGCGGGTTTCAATCTCTACAACGATGGGCCGCCCATCTTTGCCAATGGCTGCTTCCATCGGCAGTTGATTCACATCGGTCTCGAGATACTCCTCCCGTTGCCAGCCGTTCAGATCCAGCCGCTGCCTGAAATATCCCTGGCCGTAAAAAAGACCTATTCCAATCAAGGGAATGTCGAGATCTGACGCGCTTTTGATGTGATCGCCTGCCAGAACACCAAGGCCACCCGAATACACGGGGAGAGACTCGTGAATCCCGAACTCTGCCGAGAAATAAGCGACAGGATGAGGTCGCAGCACACCCGCATGCCGCGCGCCCCAGGTATGGTCTGCCTCCAGATATTCGAGCAGGCGCCGGTAGGTATAGTTCACGCGGCTATGCAGCATCATCTCGGTCGCGCGATCTTCCAGCCTGGCCAACGGAAAATCGCCGAGAAGCGACACGGGATTGTGGTTTGTTTCGCCCCAGCGGCCGGGATCCAGATCAAGGAAAAGACTGTATGAATTGTGGTCCCAGCTCCACCACAAATTCCGTGCCAGCGCCCAGAGACGTTCCTGGAGCGGAGCAATGAACCGGTCGAGATTGCGCGCTTCGCTGACGACCGGGGCGAGCTGGTTCGCGGCCTCAGACAACATACGCACTTCGTCGTCGCTGAATACGCGCGAGTCCACCGTCTGGATCACGAGTACGCCCTGCAGCACTCCGCGATCGATCAGCGGAACCCCAAGGAAGGACTGGTAAGCCTCCTCGCCGGCCTCCTTGAAATATTTAAATCGCGGATGGCCCTTCACCTGACTGACCGAAACCGGCCGAACCAGTTCTGCGACAAGGCCGGTCAGTCCTTCGTGAATCGCCATGCGCAACGTGCCGATGCATTCGCGCCGAAGCCCAACCGTCGCCGCCAAAACCAGGTTGGCTCGATCCGGCTCCAGCAAGTAGGCCGAACACACGTCGGTACGAAATCGTTTTGCGATCAGGCCCACCACGTTCATCAACGTTTCCGCGGGCTGGCCGCCTTCGGCCGCCAGATTGGCAATCTCTTCCAGCGTAAGAACGTTTTTGTCGTGGGTGGAACGCACTCCGCGCTGCACCTCGTCTATTACTTTAGGTCCGTCCAAAGCGTTTTCGTCCGCCTCCGAATGAATTGTGATTGCATTAGGGTGAATTTTCTATGATGGCATAAACGGACGCTGTTGGGGGACTATTCTACGGCCTCGGCAATCAAAACAATCGCGTCGTCCTATGAGAAAAATCGGTTTCCGCCTTCCATGTCAAATACTGGCGACTATCTGTATGCCCAGCGGGTCGCCACTTTTGCCGCGAAAGTTGTTTGCGTGTCGATGCAGATAAGGAGTAAAATTCCGCTCATTCCAGCCAAAGCAGTGGGAGGCACACGTCCACCTCCTGCTGACGACACTGCGGGCGTGAATAGCGTTTTAGAGGTCATAACCAACTTTTGTATTTTTCGAAATCTGGGAGTCGGATAATGAACGGTGCTGCTGCGCGTTTCCTGCGTTTGGGTGCGAGTCTGGCTGGACTAGTCTTGTTGGGCTGGGTGCTGACCGGCCAAGCGGCTAAGCCCGCCAAGCAACGAGTTCCGCTCCCCACCGACTGGAGTCACAGTCACGCCATCTTCTCGCAGCCGCAATCGCCAGAAGATTATGCCCGTTTAGCCGACGAACCCCGTTATTGGCAGCAACTCTACCGCCGCGAGGCGGCTATGCATGGGGTGCCCTTAGCCGCGAGCACTTTCAAGGCCAGAATGCGTCGGGACTGGGCCGTCAACCTCGGCTCTGGCGGCGGCATTGGTGCCGGAAATTACCCTGCTAAATACGGTTTCGATGCCACGAAGGCGAGCTGCAACGATTTCGTGGTCTACGGCACCGGTCTGCTGTCGTCTGCTTCGCAGGCCTCGGTTGTCGCGTTCAACAATCTATACTCGGGATGCACCGGATCTCCTTCGATCAATTGGGCCTATGACACGGGAGGACGGGTCACCACCTCGCCCCTATCCTCACTCGATGGTACGCAGGTTGCCTTCGTTCAAGACAACGGCTTCTTTCCGGCCACTATGGTTCTGGTGAAGTGGAAGGCGTCGACGACCGAAAGCATCACCAGCCCAAGGCATCTCACGTCAGTCGGCCCTTCGGTGTATGCAACCTGTGCGACCCCGCCGTGCATGACAACTTTCGCGTTTAGGGATGGCGGTGGTTTTCAAACCGGCGATACGATTTCGTCGATCTTTTACGACTACACAAATGACATAGCCTGGGTCGGCGACAGCGGCGGGTGGCTGCACAAGTTCACGCCTTTCTTCAAGGGCGCTCCAGCGGAAGTCAGAACATCCCCGTGGCCTTTGCTGGTGACAGGTGTTGCCGCTGGACTGTCCAGCCCCGTTTTCGACCGCATCTCCGGAAATGTTTTCGTCGGTGATTTGGGAGGTTTCCTATACAGCGTCAATTCGAGCACGGCTACGATTACGGCATCTGGCCAGCTTGATTTCGGCACCGGACTGGTGGATGCACCAATCATCGATGTCGCGAAAGGCTTTCTGTACGTTTTCGCCTCAAGCGACGGAAGTTCAGCATGCACGGCGGGAGTGGCCTGTGCCGCCGTCTATCAGCTCAGCACAACGTTCGGATCTGGGAACACGGGTACGGAGACAAGAATCGGCAACAGCGTCGCAGTTAGCACGCTTCCGAATCCCAACACGATGTACATCGGCTCCTTCGATACCGCCTATTACAACTCGGCAAATCGAACCGGGACGCTCTACGTCTGTGGCAATACTGGCGCGAATCCGACGCTCTATCTTGTGCCCATAGTTGCTGGCGCTGTGCCGGCGTCTGGAACCGCGATTACTACGCTAACTCCGGCAAATAAAAATCCGCAATGTTCCTCGGTCACTGACATCTTGAATCCCACCGGAGGTACGGGCGGGGTTCCTGCAGAAAGAATCTTCGTCAGCGTGCAGGGCAATGGCCTCTCAGGCGCCTGCGGCGGCGGTGGTTGCATCTTTAATTTTATTTCCGCGGAATGGCAACCTTCCACGACTTACGTTGCAGGTCAGCAGATTCTGGATGGTAACGGGCGCGTCGAAACCGTCACGGTCGGTGGTACCTCAGGCACAAGCGTTCCAGGTTGGGGCAGCTCCGCTGGAGGAGTGCAAACTGACAACACCGTGACGTGGATCAACGAAGGAGCGCTTTCGGCCAGCACGCTCCCCGGTTGGACGGCGTCACACAACTACTCTTCCTCGTCCGATCGGATTATCGACACGAACGGTTATGTGGAAGTCTCCACCACCCCGGGAATCTCGGGCACTACGCAGCCTAGTCCCTGGCCCACAACTCCGGGAGCTACAACCCCAGATGGTTCTGTCACCTGGACCAACGCTGGCGCCGTTGCCACCTTTGCTCTCTCCAGTGCCGGCGGCACCAGCGGCATTATCGAGGACAACATCGTCTCCCAAGGTACTCAGCCGGGCGCTTCTCAGGTATACTTCACCACTCTAGGCAATCAAACTTGCGCCACATCCGGTACGTCGGGCGGCTGTGCGGTTCAGGCCTCTCAGCCGGCGTTACAATAAACAGATATCTATGAATACGAACGATTCATCTACCGAACAAGTACGTACTGGCGTGACAAAAAAGCCGTACGAGAAGCCGAGTTTTCGTTACGAGCAGGTCTTCGTAACCACTGCTCTGTCGTGCGGCAAGACCTCGAACGCCCAGGGCACCTGTCTGCATGTGCAAAGCGCGTCATGATGTCTTCGCTATTACCAACCGATCCCGAGCACGCGCTCAAATGTGAATTAGCAGCCGAGATCCTGTGCTCTTCTGGCCGGCTTCGCCTGCAGGTAACCGGCTGGAGCATGCTTCCCGCGATCTGGCCCGGAGACACGCTGGTGCTCGACGGCGCCACCGCCGCGGACGTCTCAGAGGGCGACATCGTTCTGTTCAGCCGCAACCGCCGGCTTTTTGCCCATCGCGTGGTGACTCACTCAGGCCAGGACCAGATGTTCACGCGTGGCGACGCAATGCCATACACCGATTCACCGATCGGCAACGACGAGTTGCTCGGACGAGTCAACCACATCGTTCGCAGTGGAAAATGCATCGAGCCGGGCAAGAGCTTGAGCGTCTCGCAACGCGCAGTCGCGGCCCTGGTCCGGACCCCAGAAACCGCCGCTCGTGTCATCGTGGGGATACACGGGATGGCTGCTGAAGTTTCGTAACGATTAGCGATCAACAGTCCCTTGACACAGTTAACAACAGAAGTCGATCGTCTTAGCCTCGTCATTGAGATCGGGGGCATGCCGGTTCGCGTCCACACCACGGATCAGAGTTTCCTTGAAATGCTGCAAGCGCGATACACAGGATTCGTAAGCGTTTCGGACCGTGTAGAAGTCGAGTTCGACGTCGAACTCGACAGGCCGGGCGTCAACGCCGGCGACGCTGCGGTCGAAGTCCGATTGCAACGCGGCCGCTGGTCGCTGCAGCGCGGAGATTTTCGCGCGGAATGGGAACCCGCGTCGCATCGCGGCTGGATTCGCCAGACTGCAAACCCTTACTCGATCGATGCCGTGTTGCGCATCGTCCACTCGCTCGTTCTGGCGCAGGAAGGCGGATTTCTTCTCCACTCCGCCAGCGCCATTCGCAATGGCCGCGCGTTTTTGTTCGCTGGAGTCTCCGGCGCAGGCAAGACAACAATCTCGCGTCTCGCTCCGCCGGATGCCACGCTCCTGACCGATGAGATTTCGTATGTCCGCAAGCGCGAAGATGGCTATGTTGCCTTCGGAACACCGTTCACCGGCGAATTGGCCAAGCTCGGTGAGAACGTTTCGGCCCCGATCGCCGCGCTGTATCTGCTTGCGCAGGGACCAGAGAATCGCATTGACGCTATTTCACCCGCCGATGCCGCTCGATCGCTGCTTGCCAATACTCTTTTCTTCGCCGAAGATGAGCAATTGGTGGAGGCCGTATTTCAGTCCGCGTTCGAATTCGTGAGCCGGGTACCCGTCTCGCGGCTGACCTTTGTGCCCGATTCGCGGGTTTGGGAGTTGATCCGATGAACAAGCTGTTTGTCGCACGTAATCCGCGCGTGGCCGCGCGCAGCCTCGATGGCGAAATGATGATCATGTCCGCCCGGGACTCGACCCTATTCACGCTGAATAAGACCGCCACAATCCTTTGGCAATCCGCGGATGGAACGACTCCTCTCGACGAAATTGTCCAGAACCGCATCTGCACGGAATTCGAAGTCGAACGCGAAGTAGCTCTGCAAGACGCCGAGGCGCTCGCCCGCGAACTGGCCAGCCACGAGATTCTGCAAATCTCCGAACACCCATTCCCGCCGGCAGGTGGTTCTCGATGAGCGGACTTCTGGAGGAGATGACGCAGAAGGCTCTTGCGCGGAACATCCCTCTCAGTGTTCAAGTCGACCTGACCTACCGTTGTAATGAGCGGTGCGTACACTGCTATCTCGATCATGATGACCACGGCGAGATGACGACCGCCGAGATCAAGCACCTGCTCGACGAAATGGCCGAAGCGGGTGTCTTCATCCTGACGTTCAGCGGCGGCGAAATCTTCCTGCGCAAGGACTTCTTCGAGATTCTCGAGTACGCCCGCCGGCGTTTACTCTTCTGCGTGAAGCTCAAGACCAACGCAATCCTGATTCGCGAGGCCGAGGCAGCTCGCATTCGTGACATCGGCGTCGAATCCATCCAGATCAGCATCTACTCGCACCGTCCGGAAATTCACGACGCCATCACGCTCGTACCCGGTTCGCTCAAGCGTTCGCTGGATGCGGTTCGATTCTTGAAGGCACACGGTCTGCGCGTCGTCCTCGCCAACGTTTTGATGGCGCAAAATGCTGGCGACTATCGCGGAGTTCGGGCCCTGGCCGCCGAACTGGGCGTGGAGTGCAGCCTCGATCCCACCATCACCCCGATGATGGATGGAAATCGTTCCATC
>Ga0209698_10007785_pt1 | contig 11174 bp, 10 predicted proteins | sample LitLauG_LLR_2012_FD_187203 | JGI IMG/M metagenome (GOLD analysis project Ga0209698, IMG submission 187203) | Freshwater sediment microbial communities from Pennsylvania, USA - Little Laurel Run_MetaG_LLR_2012 (SPAdes) (version 2) | ecosystem: Environmental > Aquatic > Freshwater > Creek >... | reverse complement strand
TGAAGCCGGATGAGACGGTCCTGATCCACAACGCGGGCGGCGGCGTCGGACTGGCGTCGATCGATATCGCCCGCCACATCGGAGCCACGATCTACGGCACGGCGAGCGCCGGGAAACATGCTTTTCTCGTGCAGCGCGGCCTGCATGAGGCGATCGATTACACCAAACTCGACTGGACGCGCGAGGTGGCCACGCTCACGCAAGGGCGCGGCGTGGAACTCGTCACCGATCCGCTGGGAGGATCGGAGTGGAAGAAGAGCTACGCTGCATTGCGCCACACCGGCAGGCTGGGGATGTTCGGTGTGTCCACGTCGACCGAATCGAACCTGCCTGGCCCGCTGAAGCTCCTCAAAGTGGGACTGGGCATGCCGTGGTTTCATCCGATAGCGTTGATCAATCGGAACCGGTCGGTGTTCGGAGTCAACATCGGCCACCTCTGGCACGAGCCGCAGAAGATCGCGAGATGGATGAGTGCGCTGCTGGACGGCGTGGAAGCGGGCTGGGTGCGGCCGCATGTCGACCGGATATTTCCGCTCGCGCAGGCGGGCGCGGCGCACGCCTATATCGAAGCGCGCAAGAACACGGGGAAGGTGGTCCTCGCCGTCTGATGTCTCGTGCTGTATCGATAGGGCCGGGCGAGGCATGAGAGCGAGCAAGAGGAGGCTTCGAACCCGCGCCACGCGGTCTCGCGACCGGGTTGCCACGATGGGCCTACGGGTTGGGTTGGTATGTCGGCTCGCTCAAGGGTTAAGGCCGTTCGAGGCGTCGCGCCTATATTCGCTTGCCGGCCGACGCCATGGTCTCGAGCAACTCGTCGAGTCGTTCGAGGGTGGAGGCCAAGCCGTCCTTCAATCCCATATCCACGGCCTTCTGCACGTCGTCCGGTGAGGCATATTGCACGACGGTGGTCACGAGCGTACGGGCTTGCACATCGGTGAAGGCAACTTCCCAGCGTGCTCTGGGTAGTTGCGGATTCACGATCCCGCTTTCGTCGCAGAAGCCATCGAAGGCGGAGTAGGCATCGATCGGCTTGATCGTCTGATAGTCCAAGCGGTTCCAGAACGCCTGCCCCTCGGGCGTCACCATCGCGTAGTGCCAGTAGCCGCCTTCCCTGAATTCCATGTGCTTGGTCTTGGTGGTCAGCGGCTTGGGCGCGAACCATTGATCAAGCAACTCCTGTTTCGTGTGGCAATCCCAGACCAGTTGGCGCTTCGCCGCGAACTGTCGCCTCACCGTGATGTTGCTGTTTGCTTTGTCGAGGACGAAGTCAAATTGAAGTTCAGGTTTCATCGGGTTCTCCGTTCAGTTGCGCCAAAAGGCTGTCCAGGTTCTCGTATCGGCTTTTCCAGAGTGCGCGCTGCTGCTCGAACCAACGCTCCGCAGAAGCCAATTGCTTGCGTTCCAGAACACACGTCCGGACCCTTCCACTCTTGCTCGTGCGGATCAGCCCGGCGTCTTCAAGCACGCCGACGTGCTTCATGAATGAGGGAAGGCCCATCGCAAATGGCGCCGCGAGTTCGCTCACGCTGGCCGGTCCTTCGCCGAGCCGTTGAATGACAGCCCTGCGAGTGACGTCGGAAAGGGCGTGGAACACTGAATCCAGGGCAACCAAATTGTTTGCCATTTGGCAAAGTATATGTTCGATCGATTCGGCGTGCAAGTCGATCGCGTGACCGCGTGGCGACACCGCGCCGCGCGAGCGAGCATGCGCGCCGGCGCAGTCGGGCCGCTCGGTGAAGCAGGAACCCGCCGCAGCGACTCAGCGGGACCATCATGCGCCCACTGAACGCCGCAGGAATCCTCGGCCTTCAGGGCGCGGAGGACGTCAAGGAAGCGCCGGGCAGGCCCATGAAGTGCCCAGAAGATATGTGGATTTCAAAGCAAGAAACGGAGCGCGCGTCCCACTCGCTGCCGGCACTATGACTGGACGAATGACGCAAGTTCCGGAGGAAATGCCATGCATATCACAAGCGAGCCGGCGATTTTGTACCTGGGGACGCCGGTGGTCCTCATCAGCACTGAGAACGAAGACCGCACACATAATCTTGCACCGATGTCGTCCGCATTTTGGCTCGGATGGCGTTGCATACTCGGTTTGTCGGCTATCTCAAAGACCACTGAAAATCTGTTGCGCACGCGTCAGTGTGTCCTCAATGTGCCGTCTACCGACAACGTCACTGCAGTAAATCGCCTGGCACGCACCACCGGTTCCAACCCGGTCCCTCCGGTCAAAGTGACGCGCGGCTATAGACATGAGGGCGATAAGTTCGGGATTTCCGGATTCACGCCAGCGGCATCTGAAACCGTCACACCGCCTCGCGCGCTGGAATGTCCGGTGCACCTGGAAGGCGTTGTCGCGGCATCCCACATCGTGGCCGAGGATGACGAGGCGTTGCGCGGTCGCGTACGCATTTTCGAGGTGCGAATTCAGCGAGTGCATCTGGAAGAATCGATTCTCATGGATGACGACCCCAACAGGATCGACCCAGACAAGTGGCGACCGCTCATCATGAGTTTTCAACAGTTTTATGGGCTTGGGCAGAAGCAATTGCATGAGTCGACGCTCGGGAAAATTTCGGAGTCGCTGTATCGGACACACGATGTGGAAACCGCGCGTGCAGTCCTACGAACTGACAATCGGTAGCCTGTATTGGCGCCAACTGCTCACCACCCGGGGGCGCTCGCGAGCCTCCCAATCGTCGAGAAGGAGTCAGCAGCGTGGAGACCCACAGTCCCGTTGTTCCATGTGCCACCGGGGACGCGGGTGTGCAGTTCCGCGTCTCGGAATACGATTGGCACGCGTTTGAAAACGAGGTGGACAGCTTCGGCTGCGGAGTCCTGCCGAAGCTCCTCACGGTGGAGGAATGCCTGATCGTTGCGCGGCTCTACCCGGAAGAGCAGCGCTTTCGCAGCCATGTCGTCATGGCTCGGCACGGCTTCGGCAGAGGCGAGTACCGCTATTTCAAGTATCCCTTGCCCGCGATGATCGAGGGTCTACGCACGGCGCTCTATGCGCGCCTGGCCGGGATCGCCAATCGGTGGAACGATCGCATGGGAATTGCCTGGCAGTACCCCACCACTCACGCGGCCTATCTGGAGCAGTGCCACCGGGCCGGACAGGAGCGGCCGACGCCGTTATTGCTGCGCTACGTCGCCGGCGACTTCAATTGCCTCCATCAGGACCTCTACGGCGAGCGCGCATTCCCGATCCAGGTCGCGATTCTGCTCTCCGAGCCCGGCACGGATTTCATCGGAGGTGAATTCGTCCTCGCGGAGCAACGGCCGCGCATGCAGAGTCGCGTCGAGGTGGTCCCGTTACGGCAAGGCGATGCCGTGGCATTCGCAGTGAGTCACCGCCCGGTACAGGGCACGCGGGGCGCTTACCGCGTGAACCTGCGCCACGGCGTCAGCCGGCTGAGATCGGGTACGCGGCACACGCTGGGCATCATCTTCCACGACGCCATCTGACGGCGCGGCGTCGTTGGCGCACGGTCCCCTCGCGCGCCGTCATCCGATGCGGTCGTTGCGGTGGCGCGCGTACAAGGCGCCCATGAAGATCGAGATGAACAGCCCGAACACGACGACGGTGGACATGATCGACACCTCGGCCTTCACCATCATCTTGTAGATTCCCAGCATCACGAAGATGCTGATGTTTTCGTTGAAGTTCTGAACCGCGATCGAGTGTCCCGCGCCCATCAGCAAGTGACCGCGGTGCTGGAGCAGGGCATTCATGGGGACGACGAAGTAGCCCCCCATCAGTCCGGCGAGGATCATCACCACGACCGCGATTCTCGCGTCGGTGACGAACACCATTGCGATCGTGACGACGCCCATTGCGATGCCTACGGGAAGCACCTTGATCGAGTCTTCGAGTCCGACCCGCCACGCCGCGAGGACCGCCCCGATCGCGATACCCACCGCCACCCAGGCAGTGAGCTGTGTCGCGCGTTCGAGGTCGAATCCGAGAGCCACCGCGGCCCACGCCAGCACGATGAGGCGAAGCGTCGCGGACGCGCCCCAGAACAGGGTGGTGACGGCCAGCGACACCTGGCCGAGCGGGTCCTTCCACAGGCGCCTGAAACAGTCGTAGAAATCCCGGATCACGTAAAACGGATTCTTCTTCGCGAGCTTGTGATCGATGTCGAGCTTCGGGATGTAAAGGTTCACGATCGCGGCGGCGACGTAGAGCACCGTGAGCGCCCCGATGGCGAATTGGGGCGACGTCAGGGAAGGCAGACCGAGATTGGCGAAATGGACCGCCACTGCCTTGTAGAGTTCCAGATTCGGGTTGATGAGGCGTCCACCCAACACGGAGCCCATGATGATCGACAGCACCGTGAGCCCTTCCATCCAGCTGTTGGCCGCCACGAGCTTGTCCGGAGGAAGGTATTCGGTGAGAATTCCGTACTTCGCGGGCGAATAGGCCGCGGCTCCGAAGCCGACGATCGCGTAGGCGAACAGCGGGTGCAGCCCGAACAGCATGGCGAGGCACCCGGCGAGCTTGATCATGTTGCTGATGAACATCACCCTGCCTTTCGGCAGGGCGTCGGAAAACGCTCCCACGAACGGCGCGAGCAGGACGTACGAAAACACGAAGTACTGCCCGAGAAGCGGGGTGTACTCCGGGGGCGAGTTATATAGCCTCAACATGGCGATCGCGCCGAAAAGCAGGGCGTTGTCGGCGAGCGCGGAGAGGAACTGCGCCGCGAGAATGATGTAGAACCCGGCTGTCATCGGGAATGCGGCAGAGGCAGGTCGGCGATGGATGCGTATCGGTGTTGTGGGCCGGGCAGGCGGCGAAGAACCATGGCCGCCCGGGTCAGTCCGCCGGGTGGCACAGTGCACGCGACAGACGCCGGAAAAGCGGGATTTATACCACGAAACCCCCGGCCGCCGCGACCCGCAGGCGCGGCAGGGGAGCACTCAGAGGGGAGACCGATGTTCGAGGGATTCAGGCGATACCGCGTCCGCGCTACGGGCGCGCAGATCAATCTCGTGTGCGCGGGCGATGGCCCGCCCGTGCTGCTCCTGCACGGGTACCCCCAGACGCACGCGATGTGGCACCGAATCGCGCCGGACCTCGCGAAGACTCACACGGTCGTGGTTCCGGACCTGCGCGGTTACGGCGACAGCTCCAAGCCGCCCGGGGGCGCGGATCACGCCGCCTATTCGAAGCGCGCCATGGCTCAGGATCAGGTCGAGGCGATGGCGGCGCTCGGTTTCGAACGGTTCTCCGTCGTCGGGCACGATCGCGGCGCGCGCGTCACGCATCGCATGGCCCTCGACTACGCCGACCGTGTCGACCGCCTGGCCGTGCTCGACATCATTCCCACGCGTGCCGTGTTCGAGACCGCCGATCAGGCACTCGCGACTGCCTACTTCCACTGGTTCTTCCTGATCCAACCCGACGGATTCCCGGAACGCCTGATCGGCGCGGATCCGGACTATTACCTCGATTCGCGCCTTGCGCGCTGGGGGGCTGACCGGTCGGCGTTCGACCCCGCGGCCGTCGCCGAGTACCAGCGCTGCTTCCGCGATCCGGCGTGTATTCATGCAACCTGTGAGGATTACCGCGCCGCGGCAACGATCGACCTGCAGCACGACCGCGCCGAGCGGCGCCGCGTTAGCGCGCCGCTGCTCGCGTTGTGGGGGGCAAAAGGGTTCGTGGGCAAGGCCTATGACGTTCTGGCCACGTGGCGGCGTTATGCGGACAACGTCGGCGGAGAGGCGCTGCCGTGCGGGCACTTCCTGCCCGAAGAGGCGCCGCGCGAGACGCTTGCGGCCCTGAAGGCGTTTCTGCCGCGCAAGTGAGGCCGCACCGCGCCGCGAACTCCAGCCGAGCGCGGGGCCTCAGGCGGCGCGCCGGCGCTCCGCGGCGGGCTTCGCCGCAGCCCGGTTCGGTACGGAAACGGCGGTCACGGCCGGCATCGCGCGATCCTGGCCAAGGCGGAACTGCGACACGATCTGTTGCAGTTTCGCCGCCTGATTGGCGAGGCCCTGAGCCGCCGCAGCTGCTTCCTCGACCATCGCGGCATTGCTCTGCGTGACGTGATCCACGCGCGCCACCGCTTCGTTGATCTGGTCGATGCCGATGCTTTGCTCGCGGCCGGCCGCCGAAAACTCGTGCATGATCGACGCGACTTTGCCGAATTCCGACACGATGTCCTGCATCGTCGCACCCGCGTCGTCCACCAGTGTGACACCGACGTCGACGCGGCTGACGGACCCCATGATGAGATCCTTGATCTCCTTGGCGGCAGCGGCTGACTTCTGCGCCAATCCGCGCACCTCGCCGGCCACCACGGCGAAGCCCTTGCCCTGATCGCCCGCGCGCGCGGCCTCGACCGCCGCGTTGAGGGCGAGGATGTTGGTCTGGAAGGCGATTCCGTCGATCACGCCGATGATGTCCGAGATCTCCTTCGCCGCGGCTTTGATCGTGTGCATCGTCTTGACGACTTCGCCCATCGACGTGCCTCCCTTGCGCGCGACCTCGCTCGTCGCCGTGACGAGCTTCTCGGCCTGGCTGGCGTTTTCGGCATTCTGGCGCACAGTGGACGTCATCTGTTCCATGGTCGCGGCGGTTTCCTCGACGGTGGCAGCCTGGTCTTCGGTCCGCGCCTGAAGATCGTTGTTGCCGGCCGCGATGTCGCGGCTGATGTCGACCAGCAGCGTCGTGACTTCCTTGATCTGCCCCACGAGCAGTTTGACGTTGACCTGAAGCAGTCGCGCGCCCTGAAGCAGGTTTCCTATTTCGTCGTCGCTCTCGGACGTGATCTTGTCGGTCAGGTCGCCCGACGCCATGTTGTCCATGTGCCCGCGAATCCGCACCAGCGGTGCGAGCACGCCGCTCCACAACAGCCAGCCCAGGGCGCACGTCGCGAGCAGGCCGGCGCTGCCGATCGCGAGCAGCAGTTTCGAGGGACCGTCCCCCGGCAACTTCCAGGCGCTTGCCGCGGTCCACGCGAACAGCAGCGCCACGACGCCCATCAGGGTGCCCAGGCGCCATTTGAGCGACACGTTGCCTATCCGGTGGAGGAAGTTGAATGCCGAGCGTCGTACGACGCGACCGTCGCGCACGCCGATCGTGGTGTCCCCTTCGCGAATTCGCCGATAGGCGGCTTCCGCGGCCTCCACCTGCTCCCTCGTCGGCTTGATCCGGACGGACGTATATCCGACCATCTGCCCACGCTCCAGGATCGGGGCGGCATTCGCTTCCACCCAGTAGTGGTCGCCGTTCTTGCAACGATTCTTCACGAGGCCGGTCCAGGGCTTGCCGGCCTTCAGCGAGCGCCACAAGTCTTCGTAAGCGGCCGGCGGCATGTCGGGATGGCGCACAAGGTTGTGCGCCTTGCCCAGGCAGTCTTCCTCGGTGAACCCGCTGATACGAATAAAATCCTGATTGATATACGTAATTCTGCCCTTCAGGTCGGTTTTTGAGACGATGGTCTCGTGGTCCTGAAGCACGTATTCTCGGCCGGTGACCGGCAGGTTGACTCGCATGACATCCGCCCGGGTTGAGGTTCTACCCGGTATTACGGACGTCGGGCCGAAATCTTGATAGGCCGGGCGGGACCCTGCGGTGCCGCCGCGCGGCTAGGCGAGCAGGCCGCGAGCCGCCAGCGTCCGCATGAGCTGCCGCGTGCCGAACGTCCACGGAGCGATGCAATCGGTGTGGTCCACGCGATTCGCGAGCGAGCCGAGCGCAGGGGCCGAGATGGTGACCACATCCCCGATGCGGTGCGTAAAGCCTTGCCCGGGCTGGTCGCGATCCTGGGTCGGCGCGAACATCGTCCCGAGAAAAAGCATGAGGCCGTCGGGATATTGGTGATGCCGGTTGACGCACTGCGCGACGAGATCGAGTGGGTCGCGGCTGATCTTCGCGAGGTCGCTGCGTCCCTCGAGCACGAAACCGTCCGATCCCTCGATACGTATCCGGATCTCGAGGCGGCGCAGGTCGTCGATGCCGAAGTGCTCGTCCAGCAGGCGGACGAACGGGCCGATGGCGCACGAGCCGTTGTTGTCCTTGCCGCGCCCCAGAAGCAGCGCGCTGCGGCCTTCGAAGTCGCGCAAGTTCACGTCGTTGCCGAGGCTGGCGCCGACCACCCGGCCGTGGCTGGACACGGCGAGCACGAGCTCGGGCTCCGGATTGTTCCAGTGCGAATCGGGCCGGATGCCCACGTCCGAGCCGGTACCTACGGCGGACATCGGCTGGCTCTTCGTGAACACTTCGGCGTCCGGGCCGATGCCGACTTCGAGATACTGGGACCACATGCCGCGCGCGAACAGCGACGCCTTCACCTTTGCCGCGTCGGGCGAGCCGGGGCGCACCGAGGACAGGCTGGTGCCGATCTCGGCGCCCAGACTCGAGCGGATCGTCTCGGCGCGGTCCGGGTCGCCCTGCGCCTGCTCCTCGATCACGCGTTCCAGCATGCTCGACACGAACGTCACGCCGCAGGCCTTCAGCGCCTGGAGATCCGGTGGCGAGGCGAGCCAGGGGCGATCGGCGGTACGGCTCGCGCACGGGGTCGCGGCGAGCAGTTCTTCGAGTCCGCACACGGGTGTGGCCGCACCCGACGTCACTGCGGACCTGATCGCGCTCGCGGGATCGTCGAGATCGAGCAGTGCACTCGTCGTCGGGGCGACGCGCGCGAGATCGTAGACGCGGCCGTCGCGAACGGTCACGGGCGTGGGTCCGGCATGCTTACCGGAAAACCAGGCGCGGCCGACCAACGTTGCGCGCGCGTGGTCTTCGGGCAGCGTGGACCGCGAATCGAGTCGTACGGCGGGCATGCTCATCGTCACACTCCTTTTTGGTGACCCGGAATCAAAGCACTTCGGCGGCGTAGTCGGCCAGGCGCGAGCGTTCGCCGCGCTGCAATGTGACGTGGCCCGCGTGCTTCCAGCCCTTGAAACGATCGACGACGTACGTGAGTCCCGAACTGCCTTCCGTGAGGTAGGGTGTGTCGATCTGCGCGATGTTGCCGAGGCAGACCACCTTGGTGCCGGGGCCCGCGCGCGTCACCAGCGTCTTCATCTGCTTCGGTGTGAGGTTCTGAGCCTCGTCGATGATCAGGAAGCGGTTGAGGAAGGTCCGGCCGCGCATGAAGTTCAGCGACTTGATCTTGATGCGCGAGCGGATCAGATCGCGCGTCGCCTGGCGCCCCCAGTCGCCGCCTTCCTCGTCCGACTTGTTCAGCACCTCGAGGTTGTCCTCGAGCGCGCCCATCCAGGGAGCCATCTTCTCCTCTTCGGTGCCGGGCAAGAATCCGATGTCTTCGCCGACCGGCACGGTGATGCGCGTCATGATGATCTCGGTGTAGATCTTCGTGTCGAGCATCTGCGATAGGCCGGCCGCCAGTGTGAGAAGCGTCTTGCCGGTTCCCGCCTGACCGAGAAGCGTGACGAAATCGATGTCCTGGTCCATGAGCAGGTTGAGGGCGAAGTTCTGCTCGCGATTGAGCGCGGACACGCCCCACACGTTGTTGCGCAGGTGCGCGTAGTCGCGGATGGTCTGCAGGACGGCCGTGTTGCCCTGGACGTCCGTCACCTTCGCGTGGAACGGGCGCTCGCCTTCCTGGTAGACGAACTCGTTCAGGAGCAGGCTGGCGCACAAAGGACCGGTGACCCGGTACAGCGTGCGGCCCTGTTCCTGCCACGACTCCATGTTTCTGCCGTGGGCGTCCCAGAAGTCGGGCGGAAGTTCCCGCCGGCCGGTGTACAGCAGGTCGGTATCCTCGAGGACGCGGTCGTTGAAGTAGTCCTCGGCCGGAACCCCGAGCGCATGCGCCTTGATGCGCATGTTGATGTCCTTGCTGACGAGGACGATCTGGCGCTCGGGCTGCTGCTTCCGCAAATCCAGGACCACGCCGAGGATCTGGTTGTCGGCCTTGCCGCCCGCCAGTGTCGGGGGGACGTCGCCGTGGATGGCCTGCGTCTGCAGGAACAGGGAGCCCGTGGCGCCGTTCATGCCGCCGGCGACGAGGCTGATGCCCGCCCCGATATCCTCGTCCGAGTGGGACACAATCTGGTCGAGAAAACGGCTCGCCTGTCGGGCGTTGCGGGCGACTTCCGTCATGCCCTTCTTGTTGTTGTCGAGTTCCTCGAGCGTCACCATCGGGAGGAAGATGTCGTGCTCCTCGAAGTGGAACAGGCTCGTGGGGTCGTGCATCAGCACGTTCGTGTCGAGCACGAACAGCTTGGTCTGCGGCGTTTTTTTGCGTGCCATACGGGAGGTTGCCGGGAAACGATGAAGGGCGGGGGTGCCATCCACCCCCTCGCGGAGCGCGATCCTGGCTCGGTCAGAGCGTCCGGACGTAGTCGAGGACCTCCTGGGCGTGGCCGGGAACCTTCACGCCGCGCCACTCCTTGCGGAGCACGCCGTCCTTGTCCACCACGAACGTGCTGCGCTCGATGCCGCGCACCTGCTTGCCGTACATGTTCTTCATCTTCATCACGCCGAACGTACCGCAGGCCTTCTCTTCTTCGTCGCTCAGGAGCTCGAAGGGGAAGCTCATCTTCGTCTTGAACTTGTCGTGCGATCTGACGCTGTCTCGGGAAACCCCGAAGACGCTGCACCTGCATGCGACGAACGCCTCGTGAAGGTCGCGGAACTGGCGCCCCTCGTCGGTACAGCCCGGCGTGTCGTCCTTCGGGTAGAAGTACAGCACGAGGGGGGCTCCGCGCATTTCCGAGAGCCGGAAGAGCTTGCCGCCCGTTGCGGGCAGTTCGAAGTCCGGCACGGCTTGATCGAGCATGAAGAAACCTCTTTCCGTTTGTAATTTGTTGGATGGGACCTTCCGGCTCCATTGTTGATAAATCGCCCGGGCATGGCAAGCGCGGACTGTCGCGGCGCACGCGGCGGCCGTCCCGACCGCTCGGAAAAAGGGCGCCTCAATCGACCCGCCGCCTCACACTCCCGCCTCACGCCGCCTCGAGAAAGGGGTCTCCCTGGACAGCGAGCGTGCCGCTGCGTCCTTCGACCGTCCCGATCTCGATTTCGTGATAGGGCAGCCCGGCCGGATCGAAACGATCGAAATAGTCGCGCACGCTGACGAGCTCGTAGCCCTGATCGCGCCAGCCCGTCAGGAGCTCGTCGAACACGCCGGACAGCCTCATGCCGGCGACTTCGGCATGCAGCGTGTACACGTGCCCGGCCGCAGGCACGTCCCGGG
>Ga0209698_10007783_pt1 | contig 11176 bp, 6 predicted proteins | sample LitLauG_LLR_2012_FD_187203 | JGI IMG/M metagenome (GOLD analysis project Ga0209698, IMG submission 187203) | Freshwater sediment microbial communities from Pennsylvania, USA - Little Laurel Run_MetaG_LLR_2012 (SPAdes) (version 2) | ecosystem: Environmental > Aquatic > Freshwater > Creek >... | reverse complement strand
CCTTTCCAAAGGCATCACCAGCTTTGAAGACGCCGGTTCGTCCCTCGAAACCGTGGATGCGCTCCGCGAAATGGCGCGGAGCCGCCAGCTCCGGCTGCGCCTCTGGGTGATGCTGCGCGGCTCCAACCAGGAATTGGCCCCCCGGCTCGACCGCTATCTGATCCTCGGCGAAGGCGACAACCACCTCACCGTCCGCGCCATCAAGCACTACATGGACGGTGCGCTGGGGTCGCGCGGCGCGTGGCTGCTCGAGCCCTACGCGGATCACCCCGAGAGCCGCGGGTTGAATATCGAAGATCCGGCCGAGATTCGTCAGGCCGCGGAGTTGGCCATCGGGCACGGATATCAGCTCTCCGTTCACGCCATCGGCGATCGCGCCAACCGCGAAACGCTCGACATCTATGAACGGGTATTCGGGGAGCATCCCGACAAGCAAGACCTGCGCTGGCGCATCGAGCACGCCCAGCATCTGAGCGCAGCCGATATCCCGCGCTTTGGAAAGCTGGGCGTGATCGCGGCCATGCAGGGGATTCATTGCACCTCGGATGCGCCCTTCGTCATCGAGCGGCTCGGTCCGGCGCGCGCCGAGGAAGGCGCGTACGTCTGGCAGAAACTGATGCAGTCTGGCGCCGTGGTGGCCAATGGGACCGATGCGCCGGTCGAGGACGTGAGCCCCCTCGGGTCGTTCTATGCTTCCGTCACCCGCAAGCTGGCGGATGGAACTACTTTTTATCCCGCCCAGCGCATGAGCCGCGAACAGGCTTTGCGTTCCTATACGCTGAACAATGCGTACGCGGCCTTCGAGGAGAAGCTCAAGGGATCGCTCGAAGCGGGGAAACTGGCGGACATCACGGTGCTGTCGCGGGATATTCTGACGATTCCCGACGAGCAGATTCCGGGCACTCAGGTGGCGTATACCATCGTGGGCGGCCGCGTGGCGTTTGAGCGGAAGCTTCGCTTCAGCGGTAGATAAGGTACGGATCCCGCCTTTTCACGAACTCGGCCACTCCCTCCATGAGGCTCTGCTGAATGTTCCGCGGGTCCTCCCCGGCGGCGATTTTGCGAATCACGTCGTCGCTGCCAATCAGCTTGCGGTTGAGCGAAAGGTCCAGCTTGCCGGGATACAGCGCCTGGATCGCGGCGGCTACTTCCAGTCCCAGACGCGTGGAGTCGAACAGCTCGCGGTTGGTGATGACGAAGCGCACCCCTTCCCCTTTCCCCACCGTAGTGGGATACGCGCGGACGCCCGGGATCTCACGCTGATTGAGGCGCGCGGCCAACTCGCGCCCGCCGATAAACGGCGCGCCGATCTGCTCGAACGGGGCGTCCGTTCCGCGTCCCACCGAATAGTCTTTGGAGTACTCCAGCAGGCCCAGCCCGGGGTATAAACTCGCCGCGTTGAGGCTGCGCATGTTGGGAGACGGATTGACCCAAGCGATTCCGGTCGCATCGAGCCAATCGCCGCGATGCCAGTCGCTCATCGCGATCACCGTCAGATCCGCGTTCACCTTGGCTTCCGCGTTAAACATGCGGGCCAGTTCCCCCATGGTCATTCCGTGCCGGACCGGGAGCCCCGCGAAATGGCCGATGTTCGATACCAGCGACGCATCGAGCAGCGGCCCTTCCACTCGCGTTCCCGTAATCGGATTCGGACGGTCGAGCACAAAGAAACGGATGTGCGCGCGCGCCGCCTCCTCCATGCAGAAGAACATAGTGGTCTGGTAGGTGTAAAAGCGCGCGCCCACGTCTTGAATGTCGAAAACCAGCGCGTCCAAACCCCGCAATGAGGCGGCGGTCGGCCGCATGGTAGCTCCGTACAGGCTGAAGATATGGATTCCCGTGGCCCGGTCCGCGGAATCGGCAATCTGATCCGTGTCCAGGTTGCCTTCGAAACTGTGTTCTGGGGAAAACATCGCGGCCACTTTAACGCCCGCCTCGAGCAGGAGATCCACATTGCGGCGGCCGTTGCGGTCCACCCCGGTCTGATTGGTGATCAAGCCGATACGCTTGCCCTGAAGGGGCTGGAATTTCTGTTCCACCAGGACGTCGAGGCCGGTGCGCGTGGCGCCGTTTCGGGCCACTTCGCGATGCACTCCGGCACTGGTAAAAGTCTCGTTGTAGCCGGTGAGCGTGACGTTCCGAACGCCCGCGCCCACGGCGGCAGCGGCAATCGTGGCCACTTTGGCGCGCAGTGGCGTCAGAGCCGGACGCGCCGTGGGATGCACGCTATTGGCCAGAAGAATCACGTACGTTTTCGTCGACGGATCGATCCAGAGGGACGTCCCGGTGAACCCGGTGTGACCGTACGAGCCGATCGGAAACAACTCGCCGCGATTCCCTGAAAGTGGCGAATCGATATCCCAGCCGAGGCCGCGCAGGATGGGCTGATCGGGCGGGCTCTGCGGCTCCGTAAATTTTTCGATGGTCAAGGGGCTGAACAGGCGGACCCCATTGCTTTGGCCTCCCTCCAGCATCATTTCTGCGAACCGCGCCAGGTCGTCGGCGGTCGAGAACAATCCCGCGTGGCCGGCCACGCCCCCCATGTTGCGCGCCGTAGGGTCGTGCACCACGCCTCGCAACGGCGCCCCGTTGGGACCCAGGCGTTCTGTGGGAGCGATGCGCGGGACCAGTGCGGCGGGGGGTTGAAACACGGTCTCTTTCATGCCCAGCGGAAGAAAAACATTCTGGCGCGCGTAATCCGAGACCATCTGCCCGCTCAGCCGGTGGACCAATTCACCCAGAAGGATGAAATTGATGTCGCTGTAAACGAAGCGCACGCCGGGTGGCCCTTCCGGCCGGGTGGTGGCGGCCAGGCGGACGCCCGTCTGGTATCCGGTCCACGCTGGAGTGAGCGCCACGTCCGGCGCCAGGCCCGAGAAGTGCGTGAGCAGATTGCGAATCGTAATGTCGCTTTTACCGCCCTCGAACTCCGGAATGTACTCGGTGATTTTGTCATTGAGCCGGAACTTTCCCTGCTCGAACAGCCTCATCAGAGAGGGCGTGGTGGCGAGCACTTTGGTGAGCGAAGCGACATCGAACATCGTATCGGCCGTCATCGCCTCCGGCCCCGGAACCAGCGCGCGTTTCCCGTACGCTTTGCGGTACACGATCTGGCCGTCATGCCCTACCACGAGCACGGCGCCGGGAAGGCGGCCCTGCTCGATGGCCAGGTTGATGGAATCGTCCAGCGCTCCGGACCCTGAGAAGGTCTGCGCGGATAGGGTGGCGGCGGCCAGCGCCGCGCACCAGAGAACCTTCATTTGTTCATCATAGCAACGCGGGAGCGCTGTAGCCGCGGCGAACACCCGCCCCACCAGGTTGCCAAGCTGTTCGTAGGCCGGGGAGCACTCTTTCTCTCCGCGCCCTCTGCGCTCTCGGTTTTGACTCTTGAAGTCCCTTGCTTCTTCTCAGCGTCTCGGCGTCTCTGCGGGTATCGACTCGGACGGATTACACCCCGAGCCACCCTTCCTCACGCGCTCATTCAGTGGCTAACTGGCGGCCGTATTGGCGCCTACGAGCTCCGAGTTAGCCGACGTCCAAATCGCGTTTACCATGGGTCTTCCCGTGCCAAGGAAAGCAAACACCGCCATGACAATAAAAGTCATCAGCAAAGTATATTCGATAAGATCCTGGCCTTCGTCTTCCAGCCAGAAACGGTACAGGCTCTGCGCCATTCTTGCCTCCCACGATAATTACAACTGATCTTCGAGCAAACTGCAAGGAACAACTTTTCGTTCTAGTACTAAGATGCAATTTCTGGCTCTTAGATAGATGCGAATTAGTGACTACAGAGTCTATGAGACTTAGACCTATCGCCTATTAAAGTTATCCGTGTTCCGCTAACTAGAGTTAGCGTGCCTGGTCGCGCGAAGGCCTGCTTCATTCGTGATCGGATCGAGTGAGCGAGTCAGCAGACTCTTCGTGTGACAGAGTAGCCGAAAAGAAGAGAGTGGAGCGCACCGCCCGGCCGTGCCAACCCCCGTTATGACCCACGTTGGTTAACGGGTGGGTGTCCCCCGAGCGCCTTTAGGCGTCTCCCTTGCGGCTCTGAACCGCCAGGAGCTTGCACACCAGCGCGTTTGATTCGAGTCGGACTCCCTATTTTGAAGTGTTGGATCAAAATAGGTGGGCCGACACCTGCTTCGCAGGAACGCTCCCCTGACATCCTACCGCATTCGCACAGCGGAAAGAAAGGATTATTCGCATGATGGCGGTGGTTGACCGTTCCCTTGTGTCGCAAGGAAGGCATCGCCTGGCTGCGACCGTCAGGGGAGCGGGCGCCCGCGCCCCGCGAAACCTACGCAGTCTTATACAGTTCGGCCTGTTCCGAGGTTTGCACCAGAAAGCGGTGCGAACTGAACCGCACGGCCGCACGGCCATTGCCGCTCCGGACAACGAAACCAGTCAGATGCAGATCCACCGGATACACCGACTGGTAACGGGCCGGCCAGTCGATCCGCACTTCAATGTGACCCCCTACGGGAAGGGCGTGCCGGGTCTTGAAGACCACTCCGTCCTTGCTCATGTCGCGCGTGATTCCGCTGTTCCAGCGGTTCTCGACACCTTTCTGGGAAAGTCGATATCGAACCGGGAGACGGAGGTCGAATCGAGGACTCTTCCGTCGGTCGCCGATCATTCTTACCATTCGTGGGCTCCTGTGCCTGGATTTTGTGCGAATTGCAGCAATTCGGCGTCCAATTGGCGAAAAAAAGCACTTAGCGGTTCCCAGCCCGGCGAAAGCGAACTTTTTACCCGGTGAAAAATTCCCTCTGTACAATTCCGTACAATCGGGGCGGGAAGCGCCACAGCGCTTCCGTCTGGTACCATGAAAAATCCCCTTCATTATGGTGCTGCACTTCTATAACACGCTGTCTCAACAGGTGGAAGAGTTCTCGCCGGCGCGCGATAACACGGTCCGCATGTACACCTGCGGACCCACAGTGTATGACTACGCCCATATCGGCAACTTTCGGACGTTCACGTTTGTGGACCTGCTGCGTAAGTGGCTGCGCGCTTCGGGGTTCGGGCTGAATCACGTTATGAACATCACCGACGTGGACGATAAAATCATCCGTAATGCCACGGCGCAACACAGAACCCTGGAAGAGTACACCGCGATCTATACCCAGGCTTTTCTCGAGGACTGCGACAAACTGCGCCTCGAGCGTCCCGAGCACTTGGTGCCGGCCACCCAACACATCGACGACATGGTGGCGGCGATTGAGGATCTGGGCGCGACCAACCATACCTATCGGAGCGATGGCTCCGTCTACTTCCGCATTTCCAGTTTCCCGGGGTATGGCAAACTCTCACACAACGATTTCAGCGGCAATCTTGCGGGGGCGCGCGTAGATGTGGATAGCTACGAGAAGGCCGATGCCCGCGATTTCGCCCTGTGGAAGGCGCCCAAGGAAGGCGAGCGTTTCTGGGACACGCCGCTCGGTCCCGGCCGCCCCGGCTGGCACATCGAGTGCTCCGTCATGGCCATCAAATACCTCGGCGAGACGCTCGATCTTCACGCCGGCGGGGTGGACCTGGTTTTCCCCCATCATGAGAACGAAATTGCCCAGTCGGAGTCGCTCACTGGCAAGCCCTTCGCGCGTTTTTGGCTGCATGCCGAGTTCCTGCTGGTGGAAGGGCAGAAGATGTCCAAGTCGCTCGGTAACTACTACACCCTGCGCGACGTCCTCGATCGCGGCTACAAGCCGGAAGCCGTGCGCTACCTGCTCGCCTCGGTACCCTACCGCAAGTCGCTGAACTTCACGTTTGACGGCTTGAAATCGGCCGAAACCGCCATCGAGCGTTTGCGCAATTTCAAGCGCCGGCTCGAGACCGACCGCTTTCCCGAAGGGTTGAGCGAAGCGCTTACCGCGCGCACCGCCCAGGCTTGCAACGCCTTTACCTCCGGCATGAATGCCGACCTCAACACGGCCGAGGCGCTCGGCGCTTTATTTGAATACGTGCGCGACGCCAATAGCGCCATGGATTCGGGTGAGTTTCGCGCCGGCAATGTGCCGGGCGGATTGGAATTACTGGTGTTGTTCGATCGGATCTTCGCCGTACTCGAGCCCACCGCCGCCGCGGGGTATCTGCCCGACGATCAAGTGGAGGCGCGCATCGCGGAGCGCTCGGCCGCCAAGAAGGCCAAAAATTTCGCCCTCGCCGATCAGATTCGGGAACAGCTTCTGCTGCAGGGAATCATTCTCGAAGACACCAAAGCCGGAATACGCTGGAAGAGGAAATAACGTTGAGGATCCACACCAAAGCCGTTCACGTGGGTGACCGGAGGAAGCCCGGCCGGCACATTCCCGTTACCACTCCGATTCATACCGCTGCCAGCTTCTTCTACGAATCCATGGAGCAGCTCGACCGCGTGTTCGGACACGAGGAGCCGGGATTCTCCTACTCGCGCTATGAGAACCCTTCGGCTTCCGCCCTGGAAGAGTTGATTGCCGCGCTCGAAAGCGGCCACGGCGCGCTGGCCTGTGCCTCTGGAATGGCCGCGATTCACATGGCCGTGGTCACGGCTCTGGCCGACCGCCGCAAATCCGTGGTGGCGGCGAACGCCTTATACGGCGCCACCGTCAGCCTGTTGATGAACGTGCTCGAGCCCGCCGGCGTGGCGGTGCGCTTCGTCGACGTGTGCGATCTGGACGCTCTCCGCGACGCCGTTGTCCAGACCCGGCCCGGCTGTATCCTGACGGAAACCATCTCCAACCCGCTGCTGCGCGTGGGCCAGATCGACTGCATCGCCGGGATCGCCCGCGATGCCGGCGCCGCCCTGGTGGTCGACAACACCTTCGCCTCTCCCCTGATCGTGCGCCCGCTGGAACTGGGAGCGAGTTTCACCGTACATAGCGTGACCAAGTATCTGGCCGGGCACGGCGATGTATTGGGCGGCGTTGTGGTTTCCGACGAGCCGCATTTCGAAAGCCTGCGCACCCTCTCGCGCGCGATCGGACCGGTCCTCGGGCCGTTCGAGTGCTACTTGACTATGCGGGGCGTCAAGACTTTCGTGCTGCGCATGGAGAAGCAATGTGCCAACGCCTGCCGGGTCGCCTCCTGGCTGGCGGCCCATCCTAAAGTCGAACGGGTCTACTTCCCCGCCGACCCGGCGCATCCCGACGCCGCTACCATCCGGCGTCTGTTTCCCGCCAATCTCTACGGCGCCATTGTCAGCTTCGAGCTGAAGGACGCCGGCCGCCCGGAGGTGTTCCGGTTCATGGACGCTCTCAACCTGATCGTCCGCGCCACGTCACTCGGAGATGTGCACAGCATGATGCTCTACCCCGTGATGAGCTCCCACCGCGAACTCGCCCCCAAACACCGCGAGCGCATGGGAATTCGCGACAGCCTGGTGCGCCTTTCGGTGGGCATCGAAGCTCCCGAAGACATCATCGACGATCTCGATCAGGCGCTCGCGGGGTAACTGCCGGGCCATCACTTAGTGGAATGGCGCGATCGGCCTTGGTTATTATGGTGTACTCATGAGATACTCGCTCCTCAATTTCGTCGAGTGCCCCGTCAGCCACACGGAGCTGGTTTGCCTCACGACCAAAGAAGCGCCGCTGGTTCTGCCACACGTCCGGCACTACTCTACTGCGAAGCGCGTCAATCAACCCGGCGCGGTGGTGGGGCCGATCCCGGCGTTCCGCGAACCCAGCGAATTGACGGAGGCCCTCCAGCAGGAGGCTTGCGAACCCGCGGATCCCTCGCGCAATTACGAAGCGATGGTGGAAGAAGGCTTGCTGGTCTCGGGTGAAACAGGACGATGGTATCCCATCCGGAACTTCATTCCGGAATTGCTGCCGGACCATCTCCGCGACTTCGGCCGTGACGTTGCCTTCCTCGATAGCATCCGGCACAGGCTGCCCGGTTCCATATTGGATCGGTTGAAGCGCTATGACCAGGTGGCGCAGGACGCGGATGCGGGTGCCCATCACAAGCTGGCCGAAATCCGCGTACCCGAAAAAGTCTCCGACCCTAACTTCTTCGGCCCCGGATATATTTCGCCTTTCAACCCTGGAACGCCGGACCATTCGGTCTTCCTTGTGAAGTCATTCGCCTTTTGCCTCCCCATGATCATGGGTGACGGCACCCGCCGCGTCGTTCTGGACGCTGGTTGCGGGTACGCTTGGACTACGTATTGGCTCATGATGGGGGGCTTCGAACCGATCGGTATCGATATCAGCCGCATCTACCTCGACATAGCCGTAGCTCGGTTTCGCGAAAGCGTCCCCTACGTGCTGGTGGCTGACACCGAGAATCTACCTTTGCGAAGCGCGGCGTTTGATGTCGTGCTCGGATTCGATGCTTTTCATCACCTTCCTGACCGGAACCGAGCCATGCACCAGTTTGATCGAGTGATGAAGGAAGGTGCGGAGATTGTCCTGATGGAGCCCGGCAGAGAGCACGAGCACAGTCACCATTCCCGGGAGGTGATGGCCCTCTACGGAACCCTGGAGAAAGGCATGGATTTGGAAGATGTGGTGGACTATGTAAAGGGAACGGGGCTTTTGAAGCCCGAACAGCACTACATCCTGAAACTGGAGCGGAACAAAGCCGAAGCGCTGCTTGTCGACAAGGAGATTCGGGAGAACCTCTACATGGACGTCGATTCGCGCCTGATCTCGATCAGGAAGGCGCGCACGAGTAACTAGCGCCCAACCCGCGGTACAGTTCGGCCTGCCGGCGCGCGATCTCGTCCCATCCGTAATCCCGCTCTACCCTGCGGCGCGCGGCCGTTTCGATGGTCCGGCGCGCAGCCGCATTCTGGCACAGGGATTCAATGGCCCGAGTCATCTCCCGGGCGTTGTGGACCAGGACAAAATCGTCCCCGGGAGTAAGGTCCAGCCCATTGACTCCCGCGGGCAGACTCACGATCGCCTTTCCCATCGCCATGGCTTCCAGGATTTTGATGTTCGTGCCGGCGGAAGCCACCAGCGGCGCCACCACGACGGCCGCGCGCCGATAGGCGGGCCGTACGTCGGAGACGAAGCCCTCTACTTCCACCCCGGGCTGGTCCAGGTGCAACTTCACGCGCTGCCCATAGCGCGCCAGGTAATACTCGTGGCGCGCTCCGGCAATGATGTGCATTGTGGCTCCGCGCAAATGCGGCCATACCTGGTTTAAGAAAAACTCGGCGGCCATGAGGTTGGGCAGATGCGCGAACGAGCCGATGAACAACAGCCGCCCCGGCTCCGGCTCCGCGACAGCGGGGCGAAAACGTTCCAGGTCGACCCCATTAGACAGCACCACGGCGCGCGCGCCCGCGATCATGCCACGGTCCTTCTCCGACATGGTAACGACGCAGCTCACTGCACGCCAGGCGGCGGGCTCGAAGCGCCGCCACAGCGCCAATTGGCGGCGCAGTTCCCAATCGTCTTCCAGCGCGAGCAGTTGCGCGTACAGGTCGACAGTCACGTCGTGTTCTACCAGGATGGTGCGGGCGGGCGCGCAATCGGCGACGTATTGCGCCATTTGAGTGAATTCGAGCTGCGCAATGGCCGGCTGCCACTTGCGTATGGTTTGCCGCAGAGCGGCGCGAAATGATTCCGAGTCGAACTCTTCGACGACATCCGGGCGGCCTTGGGAGGGCAGCAAATGGGTCCCTGTGCGGCGTACCAGCACGACTTCCGTACACAGGTCCAGCACTTCGGGAAGAGGCGGGCCGGCGCTATCGGTAAACGCCAGCAGCACCTGGTCGAAATCGGCTGCCGCGCGCCGCATCAGATTGTACATCCGCACCGCGCCGCCATGCGAAAGCGGGAACGGCAGATACGGGCTGGCAATCAACACCCGCGGCTTCCCCCGCGGCGAATGGCCGGGAAAGACAGAGACCGTGCCGTTGGTGAGAGCCAGGAACCGATTTTCCAAAAGCGGCGAGGGGCCGGCAGGACCACCGGCCAGCGCGATCGATCGAGCCTCCCGGAGAATGTCATGGGCCCCCCGCAGGCGAAGGCGGACCAGCGCCTGCCGCCACAGACGCAGGAAAACCGCCGGGCTCGACACCGCTCGTGCCAGGAACTTGAGATAATTCCGCTCGAGGATGGATTCGAGCTGCTGTTCGGTGTAGTAACGGGAGGTCGTGGCCCGGTGCCGGTGTTCCACCGCGGCTCCGGCCACGTACACCGACGGCCAGCCCCGCTGCCAGGCGCGGTAGCCCAGGTCCAGATCCTCCACATAGGCCGGCGCGTACGTCTCATCGACTCCCCCCAGGGCGCGTAATTTGGCGGCATCGTAGAGCGAGCAGCCTCCACTGCCATACAGCACATACGACATGTCTTCGCCGGGAAGCGGCTCGTCGCAGCGAATGGGAAAATCCTCGGGCCGGGATTGGGCCATTACGGCTTTTCCCGTTTCCTCGCGCCGTACGCCGGGAGGGAAGTGGATCTGCGCGGTGGCGCAAAACAGATCGGGCACCTGCTCGAAAGCCCGCGCGAGGGCGGTGAAGAAACCCGGGTCCAGAAGCATGTCATTGTTGAGCAGGCAAATGTGGGTGCCCTGCGCGCGCTCGATGCCACGATTGACCGCCTCGGCGAAGGAGAGCGGCGTAGGGGAAGACTCGGTTTTCACCTGCGGCCAGGAAGCGCGCAGCCAGCCGGCGGTATCGTCTTCCGAGCCGTTATCCACGACGATGATCTCGGCGGGGGAACAGAGTTCGCGCACGATTCCGGCCATTTGGATGGCGAGCAATTCCCTGCCATTGCGTGAGGGAATCACCAGCGAGATCGCCTTTTCCAACGTTCTGGGAGCCAGGGGAACCCGCACGCCGCGCTTCGGCCGCAGCACCGCGGCCCAGCGTGCCGCCAGGTACACCAGGTGCGTGGGCCAGAAGAACTGCGCGATGGTTCCGTAGCGTCCGAAATGGTGGCGGCAGAAATTCCGGCCTCGCCAGAGCCAGTGCCGTGCGATGAGCGGGAGGGAACGCGGCCGGAGCATGAAGTCGTCGAGATTCTCGTTGACCGCGAGGAAATACAGCGGCGCCAGCAACAGCGCCATGAGGCGCATGCGCCGGTAGGGGACGTTGGGAACGAGCAGCACACCGGCCAGGCGGATGGACTTGCCGCGGAGCGCCGCACGGCAGCGCGCCAAATTCTCGGCGAAGCTGCGGTTCACGTGATAGGGCACCCACTTCACCTCGGCATCGTCGGGAGGGAAATCGGAAACCACGTAC